>Ga0315287_10000084_pt1 | contig 81771 bp, 83 predicted proteins | sample YL17G11_0_MG_FD_205037 | JGI IMG/M metagenome (GOLD analysis project Ga0315287, IMG submission 205037) | Sediment microbial communities from Yellowstone Lake, YNP, Wyoming, USA - YL17G11_0 | ecosystem: Environmental > Aquatic > Freshwater > Lake > Sediment | place: USA: Wyoming | collected...
TTTATGCGGCGGCCGAGGCCAGACGTTTTTGACGTTGGCCCACGATATCAAGCGCTGCGACGCGATAGGATTCAGCGAGTGTAGGGAAGTTGAAGATGTTCTCAACAAATGAGTCGACCGTGGCTGCATACTGAAGTGCCATCTGACCGACATGAATCAGTTCCGTCGCGCCTTCCCCGACAATCTGGACGCCAAGGAGGTATTCGCCTGTCGGATCGGCCACCATCTTCAGTAAGCCGTTGCGAATGCCTGAGATCTGACCGCGGGCGATTTCGTTAAACCTCGCCCGGCCAATCATGACTTCTCGGTATCGTTTCCGACCCCCCGTTTCGTCCAGTCCGATACTGGACATCTCGGGGATTGTGTAAATCCCGACCGGAATGGTGTCGGCTGAATGTCCCTCCGGGAGACCCAGGGCATGGCACACGGCACGCCGGCCCTGTTCCATGGCAGCGGAGGCCAGACCAGGGGGGCCGATCAGATCGCCGACGCCGTAAATGTGAGGAATAGCTGTTTGGCAATGTTCATTGACGGCCAGCGTTCCCTTTTCGGTGACGGTCAAGCCGGTGGCGCTGAGATTGAGGTCCTCCAGATTTGCCTGTCGCCCCAAGGCCACGAGCAGCTTATCGCTTGTGATCACCTGCCCGTCCTGGAGCGTCGTCACTACCTGAGAGATTCCATCCCACCGGACGTCTTTGACTGCCTGTCCCCCACAATAGCGACTGCCTTCTTGCTCAAAGCTTTGCACAAACGTGCGAACGAGTTCCGCATCAAAAAACTGAAGGGGACGATCAGCTCGATCGATGACCGTGACCTGCACGCCAAGCGCGGCAAAGATCGACGCATATTCCGATGCAATGATGCCCCCACCCAATACAGTAAGCGAGCGTGGCAAGTAAATCATGGAGAGAATCGAGTCACTGTCCAGAATATGTTCATGGTCGATCGGAATCTCGACCGGCGCACGAGGCCGGGATCCTGTGGCGATGACGATCGTGTCGGCGGTGAACGTTTGTGTTATGCCGTCGACCGTAAGCATTTCAATCAGGCTGTCGGAGCGAAATCGGGCTCGGCCGTGAAACAATGTGACGCCATTGCGCGTCAGCTGGTTCATCATATAGTCGCCGTGTGATCTGACGGCCTCGTCCAAGCGACGCATCAGCGTGGAGACCAGGATGTTCGGAGGGACTCGCATGTCCAGCGTAGGCGAGGACCGTTTCATCCGGTCTACTTGCAGCGCACTCTCGCGGAGCGTCTTGCTTGGGATCGTTCCCCGGTATACGCAGCCGCCACCGACGCCCGGCTCGCGTTCGATCACCGCCACGTGTTTGCCTGCTTTGGCGCCCTGGATGGCAGCCTTTTGGCCGGCTGGACCGCTCCCGATCACCACAATGTCATAGTGACACGCTGTACTCACTGTGTCATCGTGTCCACGAGATTAAGTACTTTCTCCTTGAGACTGAGCAATGCGTCAATATCGTTGGGGTAGAGATTGAGATCGGCAAAGACACTGTGGTCACGAAGAGTGCTGTCATCGAAGGAATCGGGAACGAGTATGTAGGTCGCCAGCCTGTCTGCCAGGCAGGTGATCATCGCTTCCTGCCGATGCGAAGGCGCCTGCTCATAGATCCAATAGTAGGCGATGGCCTCAGCCACCTGTGGGGGCAAGGCCCATTCAGCTGCGATCAAGCTGCCCACGCGGGAATGATAGCCGTCGAGGAAGAAGATTACCGCGCTGGGTTCGAGCGGGATATGCAGTTCGGCGGCAATGGTCGTGACGGTCTTGAGCACCACCGGTTTTCCAACGGCATGCAGAAGTCCGCAGAGGTAGGCGCTTTCCACATTGTAACGGCGCAGGCGTGCGATTTCTTTGGCATAGGCCCCGCTGGCCAGCGCGTGGCGCCAAAGCTGCCGGATGTCCGCTTCCTGTCCTGGAATCTTGACGGCCCCACTCTTTAGAGAAACCGTGACGGCGATCTCCGACAGCTGATTCACGCCGAGCATGGCAACGGCATGCTGGAGCGACACAATCGGAGTCCGGGGCATATAGGCGGGCGAGTTGGCAATTCTCAAAATATGGGCTGCCAATGCCTGGTCTTGGTGAATAAGGGCTGACAAATGGGCTGCATCTGCCGATGGATCATTCGCCAGGGCCATGACTCGACCAGCGACTTGTGGGAGCACTGGAAGCTCGATTCGATCCTTGTCGATCCGTTCGACTAACGCCTGTTCGACCTGTTCCGGCATTCCCACGTTGTGAGGGTGACGTGTTGCTGTGTCCATGTTGCAGTCAGCTCTCAGTGCCGATTGATGTTCACTGTAGGTCAGTACAAGCTCTTTTCGGTAGAATGTCTCAAAACCTTAATTATGTGGACGAGTGCATCATACTGCCGGAGTTCCGCAGTCACAGGGACCATCTTCTGAAGAATGTCTCTGTTTCTGAAGGCAAAGCAGTACGCGTCTGACCTGTTCCGTAGGTACGCCGGCGGGCGGGTCTGTCTTTTCGGTGCGCGTGAACGAAAAAAGAGTGATACGTAGCTGTTATGCTGTCAGAATTAATAGAAGTAACTTCATCCTTTATTTCTCATTATAGTCCCACATCAATGAGAGCCATCCGGCATCATTGCCATACATAATGAAGAGCCATTAGGATGTGGGTAGAAGAGCTTTGATTGTCACGGGTGGTCGAATTGGAAGCGTGCTGTTGTAGCACCTTTCTGTCTTGCCTTTCATGGAGATGGCCGGAGAGCCGGCTGTGGTATTTTCGTATCGGGTCACGCACAAACCTTGCGCGGCCTGCGAACGGATCGGAACCAGGCTGCGTGGTGGGAATAGATGGCTAGCCCGCATTATTCATGACGGTTCGTCGCGAAATCGCGCAGTCGCCAAGCGAGACAGGCGCGCGGAGCCGCGAGGGAGGGAGGCATCCTTGAACAGGATGTTGACCGACTGAGTGGCGAGCCCGCCTGCCTGGACGCCGGTCCGACCGCGTCCAGGCTTGTCGCAGCGGCGAATCCGCGATTGCAGCAGAAGTGTTCATGAATAATGCGGGCTAGGTTGTTGACCTGCTTGCGACATTCGGAGAGGGCAGGCGTGTGATCATCGATCTCATAAAGGAGGACATGTTTGATCAGGTCTAGGACTGAACCAATCAGAGTCTTGATCGTGGACGATCAGGAAGTCGTTCGAGTGGGATTGCACGCCATGCTCAGTCGACAGGACAGTATCAGCATCGTCGGCGAAGCGACTACTGTCACCGATGCCGTCCATGAAGCCTGTGCCCTCAACCCAGACGTGGTTCTCATGGACGTCCGGTTGTCCGGCGGTAGCGGAGTGGGTGCCTGCCGTGCCATCAGGGATTCCTGTCCCGCCACGCGTGTGCTCTTTCTCACCTCCGATCAGGACGATGAGGCAGTGCTCGCCGCGGTCGTTGGAGGGGCGTCCGGCTATCTGTTGAAACACGTGAATGCCGAGGGGTTGCTGCGAGCCATTCATGCCGTGGCCCAGGGGCAGTCGATCCTCGATCCGGCCATTACCCAGCCTCTCTTGACCCGCATACGGTTGCAAAAAGCGCAGGCATCCGAGCCCCAGCGGACGGCCCTCTCCTCCCAGCAGCGGCGTGTCCTCGCGCTCGTGGCCGAGGGGAAAACGAATAAGGAGATCGGCTTATCACTCGAACTGAGCGATAAGACCGTGAAGAACTATATCCGGTTCATCTTTCAGAAGCTGAGAGTGACCCGGCGCGCTCAAGCTGCGGCCTTTTTCGTCCGCGATTCCCCTCTCGGGGAGGCTAGGAGCCTACAACCGTCGCTGGGGATGCATAAAGAATCAGTGAAATCTCGGTAACCGGCCGCGATCGGTTTGTTCACCTCCCTCACGTCATTGGCATTCCGCGCAGCGTCTCCTCTCCCTAGCCCGCATTATTCATGACGGTTCGTCGGCCCCCCTCCCTCACCCTCCCCCATAGTATGGGGGAGGGATGGGTGGGGGGCCGAGACAGGCGCGCGGAGCCCAGGGAACTGCCTCCGCCGTCTGCGGCGGTACCTGTCCCGTTGCTCCTCACGTGAAGCGTATCTCGCATGCGACGATACAGGCATACTCTTTCCGGCCTGCGTTTCACGCTTCACGCGCAAGTGCAGCGTCTCCGCGATTACAGCAGAAACGTTCATGAATAATGCGGGCTAGGTTGCTTTCCTTCCTCACATGGGAGGTCATCCCGGTGCCGCATGACATTGACGGAGCATAGCAGGCTATTCTCTGAAGGGGCTTGCCGACACACTTCGCGCAACAATCAATTCAGACATTCGACAGAATACGTAGTCCCATCATATAAAACACATGGGGCTGAATAGTCCTATTATATGGACCCATATGGTTCTATATCTATACGTCTGAAATGCCTTATTCATGAGAGCTATTAGGCACTTTACTATAGGATAATTTCTTATACGCTTAGTAGCAATGCGCTTCGTATATGTCATGACAGCGGAATGTGATAAGGCCGGCTCATGCCAATCCCGCAATCGCGGGGATTCTATGGGCGCGTAGTGTTTCGTATTCATGTTCCAGTATTAGTTTTGAGGAACACAGTATGAGTGTGTTGTCTATTCTTGTGGTCGAGGACGATGAAGGCCTGCAGAACCTGCTTCGGAGATTGTTGTCTCAAGAAGGACGTCAGGTCACGGTTGTCGGGAGCGGGCAGGAGGCCATTCGCGTGGCCCAAGAGATTCCTATTCATGTGCTGATGATGGATCTGAAGCTGCCCGATATCGATGGCCTGGCCGTCCTGGAGCGCATCCTCCAGATCGATTCCAAAGTGATCGGGATTGTGATGACCGGCTACGGCTCAATCGACTGTGCTGTCAAGGCCATGAAGGCCGGTGCATTTGATTTTCTGACCAAACCATTCGACAACGAAGTTGTTGTCGGCTCGATCAACAAGGCCTTGGAGGCGCATCGCCGCCGCAAGAATATGCAGTCGTCGCGGAAAGCCGTCCGTGAGCAATATCGCTTGGAGCAGTTCGTCGGCACGAGTGAACCGATCAGGCGCGTACTTGAGTTTGTCGCGAAGGTTGCGGACTCCAACAGCACCGTCTTGATCCAAGGAGAGAGTGGGACCGGCAAAGAGTTGGTCGCGCGGATGCTGCATTTTAACAGTGTGCCCAAAGACCGTCCGCTCGTCCCGGTCAACTGTGGTGCCATTCCCGAGAGTCTGCTCGAATCTGAGTTGTTTGGACACGAGAAGGGGGCGTTTACCGGCGCAACGCAGACGCGAATCGGGCGCTTCGAGTTGGCACATGGCGGGACAATTTTTCTCGACGAAATCGGTGAGTTGAGCCTCGGGTTACAAGTGAAGCTGCTTCGGGTGCTGCAAGAGCGGTCGTTCGAACGGGTGGGAGGCACGAGAACGATCGACGTGGATGTCCGTGTCGTCGCCGCCACCAATCAGGATCTGGAGCTGGCCGTGCAGCAGAAGCGTTTCCGTGAAGATCTGTACTATCGCCTGAATGTAATCCCTGTCACCATTCCACCGCTGAGGGAGCGCCGAAGTGATATTCCGCAATTGGTGAATTATTTCTTGGAGAGATTGAATCGCGCCAAGCAGACCGCCACGACAGGCTGTTCCCCGGACGCGATGACCCGTCTGATGGAACATCACTGGCCTGGGAATATTCGGGAATTGGAGAATATGATCGAGCGCCTCGTGGTGTTGAGTCAATCGGGGACCATTGAAGTCTCCGACCTTCCCGAGCGCCTCCAGCGCCGTTCGGTCACTGCGGAACCGACTGCGTCGCACTTCATCAGTTTGAGCGATCAGGGGGTCAATCTGTCACGAGAGATCGAACAGTTTGAGAACCGTTTGATCGTGAGCGCGCTTCGCCAGGCCAATGGGATTACGAGTAAGGCGGCTCAGCTGCTCCATGTGAACCGCACCACACTCGTTGAGAAGATGAAACGAAAAGGGTTCGCCTCGAAGGCTCAGGGCTTTCCCGTCTAGCCCGCATTATTCATGACGGTTCGGTGCCTGTCCCGCTTCGGAACGGGGACAGGCGCCAGGAAGAAGGGCGCCTGTCCCCAGCAGGATGTTAACCGACTGAGTGGCGAGCCCGCCTGCCTGGACGCCGGCCCGACCGCGTCCAGGTGCGTCGCCACCGCGCTTGCGAGGTCGAGCGCCCTTTGCATGATCGTGGCGCGAAGAAAGATACCGCATTGGATTCTGACTTCCGTCTCCGCGATTGCAGCAGAAACGTTCATGAATAATGCGGGCTAGTAGCAAGCAATCACCGGTGGAACGTCGCACCGAGCTCTTCTGAAGCGCGCGACGGGCACGCCTAGCGCGACAGGCGCGATCCGAAGTTCGACGTTCGGGGTTCAGGGTTCGACGTTCCGAAAACCTCGAACTTCGGACCTCGAACCCTCGCTCGTCCTTCCTGTCTCATCTGGCTATCCGGCGGACCGGCATCGTTGTTCCGCTGCCTGCTCACGTGAAACCCGCAAGAAGGATCTGCTGCTCCGGTCAATCTCTCCCGATGGCCGCGTGAACCGCTCACGTCGAATTCTGGAGTCTTCTCGGCGCGCTCTCCGTCAATCGATTGACGAACGCATGAGCGAAGCGTCGGACGTTTGACAAGTCTCGCCACATCATCGTGCGCCACGTTGCAAGTTCTCTCATACGGCCAGCATTTATTCACGCAATGCAAAGGGCACAGAAATTGCTGATCCCTTGAACATGCCCATGCGAATCATCACCTGTTTTAATTGGTTCTTAGTTGGCTTGCTTGCGCAGAGCTTTCCGGTAAATTCCGCGTCTGCGGCGGCGCCGCGAGAGTTGCCAGCCACACCATCACTCACCCACACGATGTCCCCTCAGACGAGTGTGGGGACTCCCTCGTCACGGATCGCGTTGCCCGATGATGGGCCCCGCTATGATCGAACCATGAAGGGGCCGGAGTCTTTACAATTTCAAAAGTCGGTTGAGGCACTGAATCAAGGTCAGTATACTGCCGCCCGCGCAGGCTTTGAGGCGCTTGCCACACTCGATTCCGCCAGTGCGCTGATCCCGCCGTTGAAGGCCTTCTTGGCAGAACTCACCCTGCTCGAGGACCCGACCGACCATGGGCGGAGAGAAGCGATTGCGCAATATCGCAGCGTCATTGGCTCGTATCCGAAGAATTCCAATGCGTTGAGGGCATTCTGGCGGGTCGGTGACCTGTATGTCGAAATGGGATGGTTCCATGAAGCCATCGGCGCCTATGAATATGCTCTTTCTCTCGAGCTGCCTCGTCACGATGCGGACCGATCCATGCTCGCTTTGGGGGTCACACTTGGAGAGCTGGGGCGATGGACAGAAGCGGAACGAGCCTTCGACACGGTCCGAAAACGCGCGGTGGACGATCGTCTTGTCGTCAGGGCGACGTTCGATCAGGCCAACGCCCTCTACGCCCAGCGGCGCAAGCGAGACGCGTTACCGCTGTACGACCTCCTGTATCAGAGCTGGCCGGCTCTCCTTAAAAAAAATCCTGATGCATTGCAACAGTATGGCGATGCCCTCTTTGAGATTCAGGAGCTGAGAAGAGCGTGCGAGATCGATCTGCTTCTGTACAACCTCTTTCCTTCGCACCGGCACGCGGGTACGGCACTCGTCCGCCTTGGGGACAGTCACAGTCGACTCGGTCTGCGAACATCGGCAGAGCTGTTTTACACTGCCGCCCAGACGCAGTATGCAGATACAGCGTCAGCGGTCGTTGCTCGCATGCGCCTGTCACGGATCGAACAGGAAATTTCGGTATCGGCAGGAGAGGACTTCTTGCGCAAAAAGGTGGAAGGCATGATCCGAGGGAGCGGCATCTCCTATCTGGACTCATCCGAAGGCGAGGAGCTCTATAAGGCCATCGCCCTAGAGCACCAATATGACATTCTCGGCAGCGAGGCGCTGTTCCATTTGGCAGAGCACTACGAATTGCGAGGAAACGCCGCACGAGCCATTCAGGTCTATCAAGACGTCACTCGACGGACCGGTGTCCTTCCACATGATCCGTGGCCATTGGCTGCGGGACTTCATCTGACCTCTATCTTGAAACCCCAGTTGGAAACGGCACTCAAGAGTAAGAAGGATGTCCAGGTGCTCACGCTGTTTCATAGCCACGGACAGGCGCCCGAGCAACATTACATAGGGACGCAGACATTATTGGAGGTGGCCGACACGCATCGTCGGCTGGGCTTCTCAACCGAAGCGGTACACCTCTATCAAACGCTGGTGAAGAATCGGAAGGCGGCTGCACTTCACGAAGAGGCGCTTCTTGGCCTTGGCGAGAGTTATTTGGACCAGCTCGACCCTGCAGCAGCTCGGAACGTGTTTGAAAGTTTCCGCCTTCAGTATCCCCGGAGCGAGCGGTCAACGCTGGTCTCACGGCAATTGACGACGGCCATGCTGGAGCAGGGAGACCGCCAGAGCGCGATCAGGGTCATGCGGCAGTGGCTTCATATCCACCCGCGCGATTCGGCGCGCGGGTGGATCTATGTGACGCTCGCGCGGACGTTGGCGGAAGACCAGAAACGGCAGGAGGCCGCTGCGGCATTCGAGGATGCATTGCGAAACAACGTTCTCCGTGCGCCGCAGGATCTTCTGCTGTATGCCGATCTGCTCATGAGACTGAATAAACCGGAGCGTGCCGTGGATCTCTACCGACAGGTGCTGAAGGCCGGACCTGGCCCGGCAGAGGCCGAATGGGCACGGGCGCAGATCATGCTGAATCCTGAGGCCAAGAACCGTACAGGACCCCAGTCGACGGTCATGGTAGCGGACGCAGAGTTTGACGATCCGCTGTTGCATCGCGCGGCGGCCGCGATGCAGTCAGGTCGCCGCGCGACCATGGAGAAGGAAGGAGGATAATGTGATGAACATACACCCTGTCTCGGCGACCACGGATAGTGATTTGTTGCACGAAGCCTTTCGGAGCTTCGACGATGCGGCGGCGACGTTGCAACAGTCCTACCTCACGATGACGTCCCGGTTGGAGCAGCTTGACGTGGAACTTGCCGACCGCAACGAGGCACTCGGCCGGAATCTGCGTGCCAATGAAGAGTTGCGAGAGCACTTGACGGCGATTGTGGAGTCTCTCTCGACGGGCTTGCTGGTCATGGATACAGAAGGGACGATCACACGTTGTAACCAGGCCGGCGAGCAATTCCTCGGGCTGCCGCGCGAACAGATTATCGGCCGCTCCTTAGCCGCCTGTCTCAAGGAGGCGCAGCTGGATGGCGACGTCTATCCCTTGACTACGCAACGGGGTGCGGCCGTCGCACTCTCCCACCGTGCCTTGCAGAGCAGCGAGGGGCGCCATGCGGGTAGCCTGGCGTTGATTCAGGACGTCACCGCGGTACGAGAGCTCGAGGACCGGCTGCAGCGCCGCAATCGGCTGGCGGCCATGGGTGAGATGGTCGGGCGGATTGCCCACGAAATTCGGAATCCCCTCGGCAGTATCGAACTGTTTGCGTCGATGCTGCGCCGTGATTTGAATGGCGTACCAGCCCTGCGAGGATACGCCGAGCATATCTCGTCGTCTGTCCACATGATGAATCGTCTCTTGACCAATCTTCTGCTCTATACCAAACCCGATTGCTCCCATGGGGAGTGGCATGTGACGGAAGACCTCATGCAGGATGCGTTGACGCTCGCCGCCCATGCCGTCGCAAACACCAGAATTGACATTCGTCTGGACGTCAATCCTATGGCATCTCGAATCTGGTGTGACGCGGGGCAAATGAAGCAAGTGCTCCTGAACTTGATTCTGAACAGCATCCACGCCATGCCTGGCAGTGGAACGCTGACGCTGTCGGCGACCCTCACAGAGGAACAGGCTCCCGGAGGACCGGCCCTTCGTCTCTCGGTCTCGGATACCGGTGTTGGCATTGCAGCGGCCCAGCGCTCGAGAATTTTCGATCCATTTTTCACCACGAGGGACGACGGTACCGGGTTAGGGTTGGCCATCGTCCACGCGATTGTCGAAGCGCATCGGGGCCGGATCGACGTGGAGAGCGTTGAAGGACGCGGTACGACCTTTACGATCGTGCTTCCACATCATCGGGAGGCGGATCGCGTCGAGACGCCAGAATCGCCTGATCCTGATCGCGGAGATGGGGCCGGCGTCCCTGCCATGATCGACGAACGCCATTTCGTTGAAGAGGAGACCTCTGCATGAGCGAACACGACACCGCACGCCTTGCGACGGATGTTCCCGAGCCGGCCGAGCGAATTTTGATCGTTGATGATGATCCATCCATGCGGATCGCCTTAATGGAGTCCGTCCGTCGACTGGGCTATGACGTGCAGGGTGCGATCGATGGTGCCGACGCCGTCGAACGGGTCAGCCGATACAAACCCTGGCTGGTGGTGACCGATCTGAAGATGCCGCGTCTTAGCGGACTTGATCTGATCAAGGAGATCAAGCGCCGCTCGCCACACACGTTGATGGTCCTGATGACCGCCTACGGGACGGTGGAGACCGCCGTTGAGGCGATGAAATTCGGGGCGAGCGATTACATTCTCAAGCCGTTCTCCACCGATTTGCTTGAGCGAGTGATCGCCAATCTGAAAGCACGTGGCGCGGATCCCTCGACGCCATCGCCTGCGCCAATCGACCAGCGGTCTATCCTGACACAAGATCCGGGCATGGTCCGCCTGCTCAGTACCGTTGAGGGAGTCGCCGCGAGCCAAGCGACCATTCTTATTAATGGAGAAAGTGGCACAGGGAAAGAACTGCTGGCCCGCTTTATCCATAGCAGAAGCCCCCGTGCGCACCGCCCGTTTATTGCCGTCAATTGCGCGGCCTTACCGGACGGACTCCTGGAGAGCGAACTGTTCGGCCATGAGCGCGGAGCATTTACCGGAGCCATCATGAAGAAAATCGGCAAGTTTGAGATGGCGCACACCGGCACGTTGCTGCTGGATGAAATCAGCGAAATGGACATGGGCCTGCAAGCCAAGTTGCTTCGTGTGATTCAGGAGCGGGAAGTGGATCGAGTCGGAGGACGTGAGCCTGTATCTGTGAATATTCGTGTCATTGCGACGACAAACCAATCGCTCTACCACGAAGTGGAGCAGGGACGGTTTCGGGAAGACTTGTATTACCGGTTGAATGTCTTCCCAATCACGGTACCTCCGTTGCGGGAGCGGCCCGCGGATATTCCGTTGCTCGCGAGGCATTTCGTGGCGGTCTCCGCGGCACGCAATAGCCTTCCCCTGCCGACGGTGTCGGCGGCGGCATACGCGATGCTCCAAGACAGACGATGGAAAGGGAACGTGCGCGAACTGGAGAACGTCATGGAACGTGCCGTGCTCTTAGCCGGGAACGAGCCGATCCTCCCGGGCCACTTGTTGGTGGAATCCGGCGGACAACCGGTGTCTCCCATTCCAGTCCCATCCGTACCACAGCCTTCTGGAAACGGTTCGCTGTGGGAAATGGAGCGCGAACTGATTTTTCAAACCCTGGCACGAGTGAGGGAGAATCGTACTCATGCGGCGAAAGAACTCGGTATCAGCATTCGAACCTTGCGGAACAAGCTTCGAGAATATCGAGGGACAAGTTGTCAGGTCTCGGCATAACCCAACTGTCCACCATGGTGTGGGTAACAAACAGCCGGCATTTACTGCCGATCGGCAAATGTGACTTGCACGAGGCCGTCGGCGGTCTCTGCCGGCGCGATGGCCTTCAGCCGGTCGTCGATGGCATCCCGATTGCAACAATGACGGCCATATCGGCGGATACGATAACAGGGAGGAGGCATCATGACGCTCATTGATCACACCATGCAATTGATCCATCGCACTCTGGATTTGCGACACGCCAGACAGCGGGTGATTGCTTCGAATATCGCGAACGAAGAAACCCCCGGCTATCGCGCCACCGATCTCAATTTTCTGGATTCCTTGCAGGCCGCGCAGCGAGGGAGAGGGCCCGTCACGCTCACGGTGACGCAGGGCCATCACATCGGTCCACGCGGAGACTCGGTGCAACAGGTAATGGGAAAGCTCGGTCCCGTGCCTGCGGGGGATCTTCCCTTGGATGCCAACTCGGTGAACATCGAGCTGGAAATGGCAAAAATGTCGGATAACGCCATGCAGTACAACAGCGCCGCGTCGATTATGGCGATCCGTTTTCGGCAGCTGATGGGTGCGATCCGCGACGCACGGTAAACAACCAGGCTGAGGTGAAGGGCCAGGTTGAGGGAAGAACTCGCTGCCTTCACTTGACCTGAACCGCAACCTTTTTCCACGGAGGTCTCTATGGATATGACCGACAGCATGGCGGTGTCCGTTTCGGCCTTAGATGCGCAACGTCGCCGGCTCAACGTGATCTCCAGCAATCTGGCGAATGCGCAGTCCACTCGCACGCCAGGAGGCGGTCCGTATAAGCGCCGGGACGTGGTGTTCCAATCCACGCCAGTCGCCAGTCCGTTCCAACGGACGTTTCGGCAGGTGTCGACGGGTCCAGGGGCTCACGCGCTCGATGGCGTCAAGGTGCTGCGCGTGCAGGAAGATACAAGGCCTGGGCAGGTGATCTATGATCCGCGCCATCCGGACGCCGACAAGAAAGGGTTCGTCAAGATGCCGAACATCAACGTCATGGAAGAAATGGTGAACATGATCGGGGCATCCCGCTCATACGAAGCCAACGTGCAAGCGATTAACGCGACCCGCGCCATGTGGAATAAGGCGCTGGAGATCGGGAGGTAGTCGTGGATCAGATCAAAGCGATCACAATCCCAACAGTGCCCTTCGTGGACAGCGCCACCGCCTCTCATGCAACCGGTGGTGCGCCCTCAAGTGGATTTATGAATACGCTGCAGCAGGCGATTAGCAAGGCCAACGACATTCAATTGGAAGCGGGCCAGGCGACCGAGGCGCTGATGACCGGCCAGACACAGAACATCCATCAGACGATGGTGGCCTTACAGGAAGCCGATGTGTCCTTCCAGTTGATGATGCAGATTAGGAACAAGTTGGTGACGGCCTACGAAGAAATTCAGCGAATGCAGATTTAGGACGTGAGACGTTAAATGTGAAACGTTTCGGGAAAAGAATACTCGGCAGTCCTACGTTTCACTTTTCACGTCTTACCTTTCACGTTTTTTGAGAGCGATGCGAGAACGCTGCTAGCGAGGAATAGGGTCGCGTATGCTCTCCAAGTTTTCCATCAATCAACGCATGATCATTCTCGTTGCGCTTGCCGGCTCCATTGCCGGACTCATCGCCGTCACCCTGTGGACCCAACAGCCCGACATGCAGGTCCTGTTCACGAACCTCAATCCCGAGGATGCGGCAGGGATTGTGGATAAGCTGAAAGAGACGAAAGTGCCGTATGAGACGACCGGCGGCGGCACCACCGTCCTTGTTCCCAGTGCACAAGTCCATGAGTTGCGATTGCAGATGGCCACCCAGGGGCTCCCTCATGGGGGAGGAGTGGGCTTTGAAATCTTCGATCGATCATCGATCGGCATGTCTGATTTCGTCCAGAAGCTCAACTATCGTCGCGCGCTGCAAGGGGAGCTGGCACGGACCATTGCGCAAATGCCGGAGATTGAACGAGCCCGCGTCCACCTCGCCACCCCGGAACGGCGATTGTTTTCCAATGATGAGAATCGGGCGCGTGCCTCGGTTGTCGTATCATTGCGGAACGGACAAGCTCTCGCCAAGACACAAGTGAATGGGATCGTCCACCTCGTGTCGAGCAGCGTCGAGGGCCTTCAAGTCCGGGACGTCACCGTGGTGGATGGACACGGACGTCTCCTCTCATCGGCCGCCGGGAGCGACGATGCCGCAGGGCTCACCGGATCGCAGCTGGAATACCAGCGAACGCTTGAAAAGGATATCGAAACACGCATTCAATCGATGTTGGAACGAATCGTCGGAGTGAATAAAGCCGTGGTGCGGGTTTCCAGTATCCTCGACTTCCGTAAGGTGGAAACGACTGAAGAGCGGTACGATCCGAACAGTCAAGTCGTTCGGAGCGAACAGCGAGGCCAGGAAAAGGCCAATGGGGTGAATGGTGTATCCGGTGGCGTGCCCGGCGTCCAGTCGAATGTCCCGGACGGGGCAGGCCAAGAGCCGGCTCAAACGAGTTCGAGCACCAATCAGACCAAGAACGAAACCGTGAATTACGAAATCAGCCGGACCGTCTCCCGGATCGTGGAATCAACCGGCAGCATCAAGCAACTCTCCGTCGCGGTGCTCGTGGACGGCATCTACGAAATGGCCAAGCCGTCTGAAGCAGGGACGGCCTCAAGCGATACAGCCAAGAAGTATGTGCCACGGCCTGAAGAAGACATGAAGCGTATCGAAGAGATCGTGAAAAAAGCGATGGGCTATTCGGTAGAGCGGCAAGATCAAGTTCAGGTAACCAACGTGCAATTTGACATCGCGACTGAAGAACCTCCCGCGCAGGGTGTTGAGGCCGCGGCAGGACCGACAAATTCCTTCATCCCCTATCTGCGCTATGGGGTTGGGGGCGGCCTCTTTCTCCTGATCCTCTTCCTGGTTGTGCGCCCGCTGATGGTGATGTTGGGGACGACGGGGTCATCAGGCGGGGGGCACGCGCCGACGCTTCCCGCTTCGGTGAGTCAGGTCGAAGCGTCATTGGAGGGAAAGCCCCGCTCACAGATCGTCGACATGGCTCGGGGCAATCCTGATTCCGCGGCTCTGGTCGTCAAACAATGGTTGAAGACCAACCAGTGAGGCGCATGTAGCGATGGCCACGCAACTCAGCGGCGAGCAAAAGGCGGCCATTTTCCTGAAAGCCATTGGGGAGGACGCCGCTGCGTTGGTGATGAAGAGCCTTGACCCCAAGGAGATCCGGCGACTGGGGACCTCCATGAACGCGACGGCGAATATCACCCGGGAAGAGGAATCGATCGTCATGGATGAATTTGAGAAGGCGAGTGCGAGCGGCCAGGTGACGTTTCATGGAAAAGAGTATATCAAAGCCATTCTATCCAAGGCCCTCGGTCCTGAAAAGGCCAACCGGATGCTCGAGTCCATGACCAAGAAGGTGTATCCAGGGCTCGACGCGTTGAAGTGGGTCGATGCCAAGACCATCTCACAATTGATCAAGACCGAGCATCCCCAGACGATCGCAGTGATCTTGGCGCACATGGATCCGGATCAGGCCGGCGTCGTCATGATCGACTTATCTGAAGCCCTTCGAGCGGATGTCGCGTTGCGCCTCGCCACGATGGGAGAACTGCAGCCGAGCGTACTCGAGGAACTCAGCGAAGCGTTGCAGGGTTCGCTTGTCGCGAGTACCGGCAATCGCGCGACAAGCGTCGGAGGTGCTGAAGCGACCGCCAATATTCTTACGACCCTCGACAAAGTCACCGAGGGGGGCATCATGTCGAAAATCGCCGAACGCGATCAGCAATTGGCCGAGACGATCCGAGGGTTGATGTTCATCTTCGACGACCTGATTAAGCTTGATGACCGCGGCATGCAAGAGCTCATGAAAGAGGTCAGCAAGGAAGATCTTCCTGTGGCGTTGCGCGGAGGGAGTCCCGAGATCAGGGACAAGTTCCTCAAGAACATGTCGAGTCGAGCCGCAGAGATGTTGAAAGACGACATGGAGTCTAGAGGACCGGTGAAGGTGGCAGACGTCGAGAAGGCGCAGCAGAATATCCTCAAAGTCTGTCGGAAGCTTGAAGAGGAAGGGCGCATCGTCATCGCCGGCGCGGGCGGAGGGGAGGCGATGCTGTAAATGGAACGCTCTTCGAAAGGACAGGCGACACTCGCCCAGCCATGCGTACCCCTCAGCGGCCAACGAGATAGTTCGATCTTAGTCGTCGACGATGAGGAGGCTGTCCGGGAATTATTAGTGAAGCTGTTGCAATTGGAGGGGCATCGTGTGCGTGCGGTTGGATCGGCACGGGAGGCCCATGCGGCATTAAAAGAGTCTCCAGTCTCGCTCTTGATCACCGATGTCAAATTGCCGGACCAAGATGGCATCGCGCTGCTCCAGCAGGCCTGTGAGCTCGATCACCGCATGATGGGACTGGTGATGACCGGATATGGCACGGTGGATCTCGCGGTCCAGGCGATGAAGGCAGGGGCAGCGGAGTTTCTGATCAAGCCGTTCAAAAACGAAGTGCTGCAGCTGACCGTGAATCGTCTCCTCGATCTGTATCACCTGCGTTCGCAGAATACGGTCCTCAAACAGGCGGTGGTTCGTGCCTCCGGCGTTCGCTGTCGCAGTCTTGCTCTCACCGATTTCGGTACCGGTCATCGGTTTGTCAGCGACCAGGGTCTCTCGGACTATGATCAAGGCATTGCGGAGGGCGAACGCCGAGCCGGCGCACGAGACATGGCAGCGAGACAACAGGAACAGAGACTATTTGCCACCGCGGTTCGGTGCCTCGATGACACGTGGACCTCGCTCTACCAGACCGTCGAAGCTGACGTGACGGCATTGGCCTTTAGCTTGGCCACACGCATCCTCCGCGAGACGATTACCGAACGTCAGGATGCCGTGCTTTCGTTGGTGAAAGCGGCTCTGGCGATGGTTCGGGAGTCGGGGGTCGTGACCGTGCGGACGCATCCGTCTGATGCTCCTGTCCTTGAAGCGGCTCGCGCGGAGTTGTGCCGCAATCGAGCCACGGCGTTGACGCTGCATGTCGAAGGCGATCCGTCTCTCTCTCGGGGAAGTTGTGTGGTTCAGTCCACGAATCGATTGGTCGATGCCTCGCTGGACGCGCAGTTGCTGCGACTCGGAGAGGTCTTACAGAATCGAGGCCGTCGTGAATCTCGTAGATCTGATTGAACAGACAGACCCTCTCGTCGTCTCGGGCCGTGTGGCCCAGGCCGTTGGGATCGTGATCGAGGGGTATGGACCCATGACATCCGTCGGAGAACTGTGCGACGTCACGCGCGAGGATGGGGAAGGGACCGTGCCGGCGGAAGTGGTCGGGTTTCGTGGTGATCGCGTGTTACTGATGCCGCTCGGGGAGATGCGCGGGATCGGGCCCGGCAGCCGACTGCTCATGAAAGGGCACTGCGCCTCGGTTCCGGTCGGCCCCCAATTGCTCGGTCGCGTGCTCGATGGGCTTGGAGAGCCATTGGATGGGCACGGTCCCCTCCTGACCGAACACCGATACCCCTTGCATGCCGCGCCGATTAATCCTCTGAAGAGAGCGCGCATCAGGGAGCCACTCGATCTGGGTATCCGGGCGATCAATGCCTGCCTGACCTGTGGGCGTGGCCAGAAGGTCGGCATCTTTGCCAGTTCCGGCGTCGGGAAGAGCGTGTTGCTCGGGATGATCAGCCGCTACACGAAAGCCGACGTGAATGTCATCGCGCTCATCGGTGAGCGGGGACGGGAAGTCAACGAATTTCTGGAGCGCGATCTGACGCCTGAGGCGCTCAGCCGCTCGGTGGTGATCGTGGCAACGTCCGACCAGCCACCGTTGGTCCGACTACGAGGTGCGTTGATTGCGACGGCTGTGGCGGAGTATTTCCGCGACTGCGGCAAGCAAGTCCTTCTGATGATGGATTCGCTCACCCGTCTGGCTTACAGCCAACGTGAAGTCGGACTCGCCATCGGAGAGCCCCCGACCACGAAAGGGTACACCCCCTCCGTCTTTACGATGTTGCCCAAGCTCTTGGAGCGAGTCGGGACCGGTCCCGGTTCTGGCGCGATTACCGGGCTCTATACGGTTCTCGTGGATAGTGACGAACTCTCCGATCCCATCGCAGAAACAGTCCGGTCGATCCTGGACGGCCACATCGTCCTCTCGAGACAGTTGGCCGCCCGCAACCATTTTCCGGCAATCGATCTCCTCAATAGCACGAGCCGTGTCATGAAGGACATTGTGGGGCGCGACCACTATACAGCGGCCCGGTCCATGATCGAGCTTCAAGCACGGTACCAACAATCTGAGGATCTTATCCTGCTTGGCGCCTATAAGGCGGGCGCCAATCGCGATCTCGACAAAGCTGTGGGGGCTCAAGATGGCATCAATGCCTTTCTTCGTCAGAATATCGAGCAATCCGTCACCATCGACGCATCGATCCAAGACTTGCTCGCTCTGGTGAAGGCGGTAGTATGAAACTCGATGTGTTGCGACGCTATCGCGCACAGTTGGAAGAGGTCGTGCGGATGGACCTCTTTCTTTTGCGTCAGGAGATCCAGGATGCAGAAGCGAGTGTTCGTCTGCTTGATGCGCACATGAGACTCACGACAGACGCGTACCTGGCCCAAGCCGGCGGAGGAGTGGCGCTGGATGAATTTCTGGTGTGGCAATCCATGTTTACCGCCGAGACGTCGAAGCTGGCGGCAGCCCGGCAGGAAGAAGAGCGACTCCGTGAGGCATGGAATCAGAAGCAGGATGAATTGCGCGAAGCCATGCAAGATCGTCGCAAGCTCGATCGTCTGGCCGAACGCATGCGGCAACAACGCACTGCCGTGCTACATCGAGTCGATCAAATGGAAATGGATGAGGCGGCACGTCGCACGAGTGTAATGTAATCGCACTACCCTCTATGAATAGGCAAGCGGTCCCTCAGTGCCATGATTGCAACAGCAGCGCACCGTTTCGTGCGGGAGGGACGGTGTGTCCTTCTGCTGGGTGGAGCAGCCGGATGTGGTCTGTCGGTGCCTGGATTGGCGTGATCATCACGCTGTCCTGGGCGATGGTTCAACTCGTCCAGGCCTCGTCTGAGCAGGGGAGTGAACCTCAGCGCCCTTCGACGGCGTTGTCGGCGTCTGCTCATGCCGATGCTCCGTCGCCGCGGTCGGTATCGGCAGAACAGACTAAGAAATCTGGAGACGAGTTTCCCACGCCGGCAGTTGAACAGGCCCAAGGACCAGCGCTCACTGTGCCGGAGGAAGTGATCGCCATGTTTCAGCAGCGGAAGCAGGATTTGGAGCGCCGCGAGAACGCGGTTCGGACGGCAGAGGGGCAGTTAGCGCTGCTTAAAGCTGAAGTTGAGCAGATCTTGAGCAAAGTCGAGGCGGTAGAAAAGCGTCGTCTCGGGCAGGAGAAAGCCACCTTCGCGCAACAAGCGTTACAGAGCAAACAAGCGGCCGACTTACGCACGCAACAGCTAGGGCAGCTGGTAAAGATGTATGAAAGTATGCCTGCTGAGGAGGCGGCTGCACGAATCGAGCGAATGGCGGATCGGAAAGCGTTGGAGATTCTTCGTCTTATCAAGAGTAAATCGGCTGGGGCCATCCTGGCACAGGTGAAAGTCGATCGTGCCGCTAAATTGACTGAAGAACTTCTTACCACTCCCTAGCAGGATGCTGGATAGCCGTGAATCGTGAAGCGTCGTTCGTGAAGCAATTCCGGAATCTGTTGACCTGTTGATCTGTTGAATGTTCGGAATTCATCAGATCATCAGATCGACAGATATCTTCCGCTTCATTCAGCCGATACGGAAATTTTTGCCTGCTCTCCCTGCATTTTCTTCCCTGTTTCCTGCCGGCTGCTCATGATCCCTGTGCCAACTCCACGCCGAATGACATATCCAGTGATTCTCGAGATGGCATAGAGCTTGAAGATGCTCAGCTCCAGCATCCAGATCTTTTGTGCACAGGTTCATGGAGTTGGTCGCAACTATGGATATTGGGCTCCTCATTCCCCCGGCCGGCCGTTCTGTTGCTCCACCGAGTTCGAGCGCGTTGGGCGAGAGAGGTCAGCTCACGCAGCCAGCTCAGGGCGGAACATTTTCCGCTCTGTTCAAGGGCCTCGCGCAGAATATTCCCGATGAGGAGGCCCCCCTACCCTCCGAATCCGACGATCCGACAGAACCAACTCCATCATCGGACGCCGGGGAGCCGGCAACCATGGCCTCAGTCATGGGGGTCACCCTGGCGTCCAATTCTGCAGTACGAGACCCTCAGGTGGCCTCTTCTGCAGAGGCCGACAGCGCCGACTCCGCACAGAATACCCAACGTTCCTCCCCTCAGGGCATTGAATCAATTCCTTTCGTTCTCCAGGACGTGAGCGTGGTCCAGACTCACGACGCTGGGGCTACGGGGCAAGACAGCGCTGCGACTGAGGCGGCACTGCCCACGACCACGGACCTGTCTAGCCATCCAGCAGTGCAGCCTCTCGTCGATCCTGCACAGTGTGGTGAGGCGCCTGCGATGGCGCCGAAGCAGACGGCCTCACGAACCACGCATGAGTCACCTATTCGGAATGGTCGTGGCGCTCCAGCCGATCTCGCACCCGTCCCCCTCGAACAACCGTCCGGTGACTCGGCTCTTCTCAGCACACCGCCACTGGGTTCTCTGATTTCCGATCAATGGCCATCTACGGTTATGGAGAACCAAGGGGCGAGGAATCTCCTTCCCTCCGCGCATGTGAATGGGGGCGCTCATTCTTTTGACCGGCCATCGACAGGATTTCAGCCGTCGGCGATTGTCCAAGAGCAGGGGACTCAAGAGACCATGCTTTTGGGCCAATCTCTATCGATTCGTGTGATGGGAGAAAGCGGGGGGGGAGGACAAGACCCATTCGGGGCTGATACACAGGAAGAGGGAAAAGGGACCCTCTTTCACTCCAGAGAAAGTGGGGCTCCGGAATCGGTGATGCGAGGCAACCAGCCCCCTCTCTTCATCGACCAATTCACGTCGGCGCGACAGACCCAGCCGACTCTGCTGGGAGCAGGTTCACCCACTGTGACCTCCTCGGCGGATCACCTCAAGATGACACAGGCCTTCCTCGGTGAGGATCATTCGGCGACGATGACGTCGGCGCCTGGAATGGCTCAGACCGTCCATGTGGAGCTGCCATCTCATAACTCCGGTCCACTCAGCGTGCGCATCTCCTTGACGGACCAGACGGTGCATACACAGTTCACCACCGATCGAAGCGACCTTGCCGCACTCCTGCTCACGCGACAGGATCAGCTCCAGCAGAACTTGACCAAGTCCGGGCTGGAACTCGGTCAGTTTCAGGTACACATCGATCAGCAGGGCCAGCAAGAGGCGCCTCCCGAATGGCAGTCGCGCGGGCAGGGCGACGCGAGAGGAGACAACCGCCCTCCGCACCAAGCAGAGCAGCAGGACCAAGACAAGAAACGGCAGCATGCTCGATCTACACAGGCATTGAGCGTGTTTGCGTAACCATGGGAAAGGCCCCCAAGGCCTCTCCAGAAGAAAGGACAAGGTCATGATCGACATCGCGGCCCTCACGAAATCCACGACAACGACCGTTGCCGCCACCACGGGTCCGAAAGAACTCGGCCAAGATGATTTTCTGAAGCTCCTCGTCACGCAGCTTCAGCATCAAGATCCTCTCAAACCTCTTGAAAACCAGGATTTCATTGCACAGACGGCGCAGTTCAGTCAGCTGAATCAAATGACCGAGCTTGTGACCTTGATGAAGCGAAGCGTGGCATTACAGGAAGCAGCAACGGCTCCACCGGCGCAACAAAGTCAGACTCAGGCGTAGCCACACTGCAGGCTAGACGAGTAGGAAGATCATGATTCACCGGCACGCGAACACTAATTCGTTATGAACAAAGGAGACACGACATGGGAATTTTAACCTCGATGTTCACCGCGGTGAGCGGACTGAGTACCTACGGCAACGCGCTGTCCGTCATTGGAAACAATATAGCCAACATTGGGACGGTAGGGTTCAAGTCGAGCCGCGCCGCGTTTGCTGATCTGGTTTCGGCCTCGCTGGCCGCCGGGTCGGGCGGTGATCAGGTCGGGTTGGGAGTCTTTCTGAACGACGTGCAGACAAATTTCTCCCAGGGTTCTCTCTCCAATACAGGGAATACCTTAGATCTGGCCATCGACGGAAACGGGTTTTTCCAGTTGCGGGATAACGCAGGGGCGCAGTTCTATTCTCGTGCGGGAGAATTTCAAGTGAACAACCTCGGAGAGATTGTGGATCCAAGTGGGCGACTCTTACAGGGGTATCAAGCGTCGGCAACCGGGGTCATCACAGGAGCAGTCGGGAACATTACCCTGTCCACCACTTCAGCCGCCCCGCAGGTAACCAGTACGGCAACCGTACAAGCCAACCTCGATTCTGCCGCCACGCCTCCGGCACTCGCGTTTGACGTGACCGATGCCACCACCTATAACTTCTCGACCGGCATGACCACCTATGACTCGCTTGGAGCTCAACATCAGCTTCGGCTGTACTTTGTGAAAACCGCAGTCGCCAACACCTGGAACCTCTATTCTCAAATTGATGGTGGCGCTGCCACAGCACAAACCGACTTGGCGTTCAATACGAGCGGCGTGCTGACAGCAGGTGGTGCGCAAACGTTTTCATTGCCCATCACCGGCGGGGCGGCCACGCCACAGAGTGTCGCGATGGATTTCTCAGCCATGACGCAATATGGTGCCGCGTCGAGTCTGACGAACCAAACGCAAGATGGCTTCAGCGCCGGGTCGTTTCAGCGGTTGTCGATCGATCCGCAAGGACTAGTCGCGGCGCAATTTTCCAATGGTCAGACCAGAGTGCTGGCCCAGGTTGTGTTGGACAGATTTACCAATCCGAACGGACTGATCCATTCCGGCGATAATACATTCACCGAATCGACAGAGTCCGGCGCACCACTGACGGGGGCTCCGACGAACAATGGACTGGGTCGTCTCATTGCTCGGTCCATTGAGCAATCCAACGTAGACCTCGGCAAAGAATTCGTCGACATGATTATCACGCAGCGGGCGTTTGAAGCCAACTCTAAGGCGATTACCACGAGTGATGAGATGTTGCAGGTTCTGGTGAACCTCAAGCGCTAAGTTTCTCCCCCATGAGGAGGATCGGAGCGCCGCCCCGCGGCGCTCCGATCGCCGCTGCTTCTTTTCGCCCGCACCGCCAGTCTATTCAATCACAGTCGCCGTCACGCGTCATCTTCTTGACATCGTCAAGTCTCTGGCAGGGCGGTGCGTCGGCTTTCTGGCCACCCTCCATCGGATTCATGCGCCAGATGCCTTGTTCCAGCTGATGTGTCACCCGCGTCACGCTCCATGCTGATGGCATAGCCATTGCAAACTTCCCGTTTGTCGTTACCGTTCGACTAATGGAGGTTCATATGGCAGAGGCAGAGAGCACGCCTCCCGCGCCGGTCGCGCAGGGGATTTCACTGAAAATGGTCATCATCGTCGTCGCGGGGACGTTCGTCCTTGGCCTTGGAGGGGCGTTTGCGCTCTTGAAGCTCACAGCCGGAGGGCAGGGGGGAGACGATCACAAAATAGAGGCGACGGTCGCGAAGGCGGCGGGGCAAGGCGAGACGGGGGCAAAGCCTGGCGCCGGTAAAGCCGTTGACCCAGGCGCTATCTTCGACATCGATCCCTTCATCGTGAACTTAGCGGATACGCCGGAGGTGCGCTATCTGAAACTGACGGTGAAGTTGGAGCTCGAGAATCAACAAGTATCGGCCGAACTCGCCATCCGTACGCCGCAGTTACGTGACACGATACTTGTCCTCCTGACGAGTAAGGATACCGCATCGATCCGAACCCCTCAGGGCAAGTTCCAATTGCGCGATGAAATTACTCAACGCGTCAACAGTCTCCTTCCCAAGCCAGGTGTGCGAGCAGCCTACTTCACGGACTTCGTCGTGCAATAGCCAGGACACCTCGTCACGATGGAAAAAATACTTTCACAAGATGAAATCGATGCGCTGTTGAAAGGGGTCGTCTCCGGGGAGATTGAGACCCAAGCAGGGGAAGAGGGGCAACCACCCGGCGGGGTCAAGCAGTATGACCTCTTCAATCAGGAACGCATCATTCGCGGGCGCATGCCGACGCTCGAGCTGATTAACGACCGGTTTACACGGCGCCAGTCCCTCTCGTGGAGCATTCTCCTGAATACGAAGGTGGAGTTCAATATTGTCGGGACGCAAATCATGAAGTTCGGCGCGTTCGTGAAGACCGTTCCGATTCCCTCCTCGCTGAACGTGTTTCGCATGGACCCGCTTCGGGGGAATGGTCTGTTTGTCATGAATGCGCTCTTGGTCTACCTCATTGTGGACTATTTCTTCGGGGGTACGGCGCAAACGCATGTCAAGCCTGAAGGTCGCGATTTCACGTCGATTCAGTTACGGATCATCAAGAAGCTTGTGCAGCTGGTGTTTGTGGACTTGGACAAAGCCTGGCGCGCCGCACTCGTTGTCAAGACCGAGCTGGTCCGTTCAGAAGTCAATCCTCAGTTTGCCATGGTGGTCTCTCCGTCAGAGATCGTCTTCGTGACCACCCTCCAAGTTCAATTCGGGGAGACCACCAGCGACTTCTTTCTTGTGTATCCCTATTCGATGTTCGAGCCCATTAAAGAGAAACTCTATTCGGGCATCGTCTCAGATCAAGTCGAACAAGACGGAAGCTGGGCGACTCGATTTCATGACAAACTGCAGGAATGCCCGCTCGCAGTGACGGTCCGGCTCGGAACCGTCTCGGTCAAGGTACGAGACGTGTTGGACTTCGCTCCGGGAGATCTCATCCTCTTAGACCAACGACCTGGCGATCCACTCGATTGTTTTGTTGAAGGATATCTCAAGTTTCAAGGGAGTCCTGGCGTGTTTAAGGGGAACCACGCCTGTCGCATTGAAAAGGTGATCGCGTAAGCGAATCACACGTCTGAGGAGAACCGTCCATGGCTGACAACGACGTGACGAATTCTGGAGCAACCGCTCGCACCACCGCGCCCGCTTCTCCACTGGCACCTGCGTCATTTCCATCGCTTGACGGAGGAGGAGCGGCTCCTGCGCCCAAGAACCTGGACTTTATCCTCGACATTCCGATGCAGGTGACCGTGCAGGTCGGGTCAACCAAGATGGTGATTCGAGAGTTACTGCAGCTCGGGCAAGGGTCGGTGATTGAGCTGGAAAAGCTTGCGGGAGAACCGATGGAAGTGCTGGTCAACAACAAGCTTGTGGCGCGCGGCGAAGTGGTCGTGGTGAACGAAAAATTCGGCATCCGCCTCACCGACGTGGTCAGCGCGGCCGAACGTGTTCAGCAACTCGCGTAGACGTCTGTCTAAGGCATCCCCGGTCTGTCTGGTTATCTGGTTTGTCTGGTTCATCTGGTTAGCTTCGTTCAACCAAAAAACCAGACCGACCAGACAGACCAAATGTACAAGACCGAAGGAACGGAGACAATGTGGTCGACTTTTGGGACAGTTTCATCCGAATGGCGTCAGCCCTGGCCATCGTGCTTGCACTCATGGGCGGGCTCGTCGTTTTGGTTCGTCGATTTGCAGGCACGCGGTTCTGCGCTCCTATGTCCGCGCCGATCGTCCAGGTGCTCGGCAGCGGATACATCGGTCCACGCAAGACGATTTCTCTGGTGTCGGTCGCAGGAGAGCTCCTCATTGTCGGCATGACCCCGACGGATCTGGTGTCTTTCGGCCACGTCACGGATCGGGAACGAGTCCAGCAGTTTCTGTCTGCGGCAACGTCCGGTCGGACGATCGTGCCCGGGAGGCCGTCAGCGCACAATGAGGCTCACGCTCCCATACGCGACGCGACGACAGAGACCAGAGGTGGCCATGTCGGCTGATGCCTGCGTATGTCCAGCGCTGAGGTCTCCCGCGCGACGGCCACAGGGCTACCGCGCGTGTCTCCTGCTAGTTGCACTGGTCTGTTTGTTTCTTGGAACGGCGCAGGATGCCACCGGCGGGGCCAATCCTTCTGTCACGATCGATCTCGGCCAGACAGGTCCCAAACAGACCGCCGTCGTCCTCCAAATTCTGGCGCTGCTGACGGTACTCTCTCTGGCGCCGGCATTCTTCATCATGGTTACGTCCTTCACGAGAGTCGTGATCGTGCTCTCCTTCCTCCGCCAGGCGATAGGGACGCAGCAGGTGCCACCCAATCAGATTCTCATCAGCCTGGCCTTGTTCATCACGGTCTTTGTGATGGCTCCGGTGGGGGAGGACGTCTATAGCCAGGCCCTGAAGCCCCTGCTCGCAGAACAGATCTCTTACGAGGAGGCCTGGACGAAGGGTATCCAGCCGATTCGTTCCTTTATGCTGAAACAAGTACGCGACAAAGATCTCGAACTCTTTATTGAGCTAAGCAAGCTTCCTAAGCCTGAAACGGTCGATCAGGTTCCCATCCATGTGGTAATTCCCGCCTATATCTTGAGCGAATTACGAGTCGCCTTTCAGATCGGGTTTCTCATCTATATTCCGTTCCTGATCGTCGACATGGTGGTGGCCAGCATTTTGATGTCTATGGGCATGATGTTGCTGCCTCCAGCCGTGATTTCCCTCCCGTTCAAACTCATTCTCTTTGTGCTGGCCGATGGGTGGTATTTGGTCGTCGGGTCACTGGTGAGAAGCTTCCATTGAGCGAGATTCGAAAGGAGCGAACGAGATGACACCTGAGATGGTGACAGAGTTAGGTCGCCAAGCCATCGAAACCACGCTGCTCGTGGCTGCGCCCATCCTGGGACTCAGCCTGGTCGTGGGGCTTGCCGTCAGTGTCCTGCAAGCCATGACGCAATTGAACGAAGCGACGCTGACGTTCGTGCCGAAAGTGCTGGCCGTGTTCGCCGCGATTGTCTTGTTTATGCCCTGGATGTTGGGCGTGCTCACGTCGTTTATGACACAGGTGTTCCTGAATATCCCAAACTATGGGCAGTGACTCGGCACCGATGTATTCAATCGCGAGAGAACCATGAGTACGGCGCCATCACTTCATCTTCTCTTGCCTGAATTCCAGTCGTTTCTGGTCTTGGTGTCCCGTATCGGAGGCATCGTCGCGGCATTTCCGATGTTACACGGACGGACGGTTCCGGCTCAAATCAAGATCGCGCTCGTCGTGATGTTAGGGATCGCCCTCTCGCCGCTCGTTCGGCTCCCGCCGCTGTCTCAAGACGCCGTCGAGATGACGGCTGGGCTTGCAAGCGAACTGCTCATCGGCCTGGTGATCGGGCTGGCCGTCCGATTGCTGTTTGGGGCGCTGGATGTGGCCGGTGAACTGCTCGGAACCCAGATTGGATTTGGTGCGGTGCAGCTGTTGGATCCCATGACTTCACAACAGTCGCCGTTGATCAGCGAGTATTTTCGGATCATCGCCTCGCTGGTCTTTCTTTCGCTGAATGCGCATATGATCGTCGTGGCTGCCATCGTGTCGAGCTACGACGCCATCCCGCCATTCGGCGCCAGGCTCTCGCCTGCTGTCGGTGAGGAAGTGCTCCAGCTGTCTCAGCATATGTTTCTGGTTGCCCTGCAGCTGTCGGCGCCGGTACTCGTGGCCATGATCCTCATCAATGTCTTGCTGGCCATGTTGGGGCGAGCCGTCGCGCAGATCAATGTCTTTGTGTTGAGCTTTCCCCTCACGATCGCGGGGGGACTATTGGTCTTAGGCCTGGCGTTGCCCTACTCCGTCTCATTGTTTGAACGGGAATTTATGGGGTTGCACGACACGATTGAGAGACTGTTGATGGTCCTTGGACATGGCTGAAGGCAACGACAACAAGACAGAACCGGCGAGTGAGAAACGGAAAGCGGATGCCCGCCGGGAAGGCAATATTGCGGTGAGTCGCGATGTGACCACCGCGGCCCTCCTCTTCGCCGGCATCGGGCTTCTGGCTCTGTTGGCTGGTCGGGGCCTGCATCAGCTGACCGATGTCACCCGCTGGGGCCTCACGATGTCATTCGATCGTGTGGTCCACGCCAGCCTGACGATCGATCAGATTCATTCGTTGGTCCTTCAGGTCGGTCTCACGAGTCTGCTGCTCATGCTGCCGTTCCTGGGAGGGTTGGCGCTCGTAGGCGCCGGCGCATCGCTCGCTCAGACAGGGTTGTTGTGGAAGCCGTCCCTTCCGTTTGACATCGGCCGGTTGAACCCCATCAAGGGCCTCGGTCGGCTCTTTACCCTCCGGTCTGTCTCGGAGTTGATCAAAGCGTTGCTCAAAATTGCCATCATCGGCGGCATTGGCGTGTTCGTGCTGCGCCAGGACCTTCCGCGTCTTCCGGAGCTCGTGGACTATGACGTGTGGGGGCTCATGACGGTGATGGGGTGGCTGCTGTTGAAAGTTTCGACCGTGATCGCGGGGGCGATCGCCGTGGTTGCTGGGGCGGACTTTCTCTATCAACGGTACGAGTGGGAGCGTTCCCTGCGGATGACCCGTCAAGAGGTGAAAGAAGAACATCGCGAGGCCGAAGGCGATCCGTTGATCAGGAGCCGGGTGCGAAGCGTTCAGCGGGACATGATGAGAAAACGCATGATGGCGGCCGTGCCGACGGCGGACGTGGTCGTGACGAATCCCACACACCTTGCCGTCGCGCTCAAATACGACACAGCGCGAATGTCTGCGCCCATCGTCGTAGCGAAGGGTGCCGGTCACCTCGCGGAACGGATTCGTGCGGTGGCCAGACAGCACGGGGTCGTCGTCGTCGAGAATAAATTTGTGGCCCGGACACTCTATAAACTCGTGGACATCGGCAGAGAGATCCCTGCCGATCTCTACCGAGCGGTGGCAGAGATTCTTGCGTTTGTATTTCGTGCGCGAGGGCTCACGTCTGAGCGGGGCACCCGCTAAGGGACAAGGAGATCATGGCGTCCGAAACCAAAGCATTGTCCCCCTCGTCTTTCATCAAGCACCCGGACATTCTCATGTCGCTGGGCGTGGTGGGCGTCATCATGCTGATGGTCCTGCCGCTTCCCCGGTTTTTCTTGGATCTCCTGCTGGCCTTCAACATTACGGTGTCGGTGATCATCTTACTCGTGGGGCTACAAGTTCGACGTCCTATCGAGTTCTCGGCCTTTCCCTCCATTCTCCTCATCGTGACGTTATTTCGCCTGTCTCTCAATATTGCGTCGACGCGTCTGATTCTGCTGCACGGTAATGAAGGCGCAGCCGCAGCGGGAGAGGTGATTCGGGCATTCGGCAATTTCGTCGTGGGTGGGAACTACACGGTCGGCCTCGTCGTGTTCTCGATCCTGGTTGTTATCAACTTCGTGGTCGTGACGAAAGGCGCCGGTCGGGTCGCCGAAGTGGCGGCTCGGTTCACCTTGGACGCGATGCCGGGCAAACAGATGAGTATCGATGCCGATTTGAATGCCGGACTGATCAACGAGACGGAAGCGAGGCGGCGCCGGCGGGAGATCGCAGAAGAAGCCGATTTCTACGGTTCCATGGACGGCGCCAGCAAGTTTGTCCGTGGAGACGCCACGGCGGCCATCATCATTGTCTTTGTCAACATCATCGGCGGACTCACGATCGGGGTCCTGCAACAGGGCATGAGCCTCGGATTGGCCGCGCAAACCTATACGCTCTTGACGGTGGGAGAAGGACTGGTCGCGCAGATTCCTGCGTTATTTATCTCAACGGCCGCCGGCATTGTGGTGACCCGCGCTGCGGCGGACGCCGATCTCGGACTCCAGATCACGCGACAGATGTTGCTCTCGCCCAAAGCCGTTGGCACGGCCGCCGGGATCCTGCTGGCTCTCGGAGTAGTCCCTGGGTTGCCCCATCTGGCGTTTCTCGGATTGGGGGGAGGCGCGGCCTGGTTAGCCTATCGATTGTCGCAGGAAGCAAAGGCGCCCTCTGAGTCGGCGCCCGTTTCCGTGGCGCCACAAGCTGAAAGCGCCGCACCTCAACTGGCTCCGCTCGATTTAATGGAAGTGCAGGTGGGGTACGGACTCATTGGGTTGGTGGAGGGCAAACATGGGACCGCGTTACTTGATCGGATCAAGGGGCTCAGGAAACAGTTCGCGGATACGATGGGTTTTCTCTTGCCGCCCATTCATATTCGAGACAACCTCCAACTGCGCCCCAACGAATATGCCGTCATGCTCAAAGGCGTGGAGCTGACCAAGGCCGACGTATTGCCGTCGCACGTGCTGGCCATTGATCCGGGAACCGCCCAACGTGGCCTCATTCATGGTGTGGCTACGAAGGAGCCGGCGTTTGGATTGCCCGCACTGTGGGTGCCGGAGGCCATGCGTGAGCAAGCGCAACTGGCCGGCTATACCGTGGTGGATGCCAGTTCAGCCATCGCCACGCATTTGTCGGAAATCATCAAGCGTCATGGACATGAATTGTTGGGCCGGCAGGAGGTGCAATCGCTGCTCGACGAGATAGCGAAAGTCCATCCCAAACTGGTTGAAGAACTGATTCCCACCCTGCTGCCGCTTGGAGCGGTGGTTCGCGTTCTTGGTAACTTGCTGCGTGAAGGCATTCCGATCCGCGATCTTCGATCAATCCTGGAAGCCCTGGCCGAGCACGCGGGCGCCACCAGAGATCCTGAGTTGCTCACGGAAATGGCACGGCAAGCGCTGGGACGGACGATTACGCGTCAGTATCAAGCTCCGGACGGCACGTTGCCCGTGATCACGCTCGATCCTCGCCTCGATCGGTCCTTGAGTGAGCAGGCTGCAGCGATCCCTCAAGGGGGCATGCTGAACTTGGATCCTGGTCTCTCCCACAAATTATTGGCGGCTCTGAAGCAAGCGGTGGAACGTGTGGCCGCACGTGGTCATCAGCCGGTTCTCTTGTGCTCACCGGCACTCCGGCGCCATATCCGCCGCTTGACCGATCGGATCCTTCATGCCGTGCCGGTGGTGGGAATCAACGAACTCGATTCGATGGTCCGGCTCCAGCCGCTGGATACCATTAGGCTGGACGGAGAAAATCTTCTACCGTGAGGTGAACTATGAAGATGAAAGTTTTTCATGCCGACACCATGCATGACGCCATCCGCGCCATCAAGGAAGAGTTGGGGCCGGATGCCGTCATCCTCTCCACCAAACGGGTGCGACGCGGGAGCCTCCCGTTCGCGCTCTTCGGGCGATCGCTCTTGGAGGTGACCGCAGCTACTGATTCGATTGCTGAACAGGTCGTTCCCGCTCATCAGGCGACTCCTCAGGTCACGGAGGATGATGCCTTTTCTGTCGAGAGTCAGCGAGAGCCCTCTACTGCGTTTCAGGACACATTGAGCGCATTGCTTCACTCCAATGATACTGCGGGGACCGGGGGAACGCACGGACGGACTCCGGCGCCAACCACGAAGTCAGGGCCGCAATCGGCCTCGCCGGGGCGCTTTCGCCATCTCAAGAACGAACTCCTTGATCTGCAACCGCTTCTCACGTCCTCGTTGCCCGATGAGTCGCAGACGGCAGGATCACGCTTCCCTGCACCGCTGGCACGAGCCTGTCGTCTTCTCGTTGCACAAGGATTCCGTCTCTCAACGGCTGAAAGTCTCTGTCTCGCGCTTCGTCGACGTCTCTCACAGGAGTCTCTCCAATCGGATTGCGAGATCCAGGATGCGCTGCACCGTCTCTGTGTGGAGCAGATTCGAGTCAGTGGGCCATTGCTGGATGCCGCGAATGATTACAGGGTCGCCATGTTTGTCGGCCCGAGCGGGGCAGGCAAGACCACGACAATCGTGAAGCTCGCGGCCCACTACTGTCTCGAGGAGAACAAATCGGTAGTCCTGATCACGCTCGATACCTGCCGCATGGCCGCCGTCGAACACCTCCGCATGTACGCCAATGCCCTGGGGGTCCCTCTCGAAACGGCTCAGACCTCGGCTGATGTGCTCGAAGGGATACGCCGTCATCGCAAGGCAAACCTTATCCTGATCGACACGCCGGGGTTTGGTTCCCATGAGACGGCGCGGCTCATGAACCTTGGTGGCCTCAAAGACTCGTACGGATCGATCGAGACGCATCTCGTCTTGTCCGCCACCACGCGGATGCAGGATCTCCGTCGCACAGTGGTACGGCACGACGCCTGTGCTCCTTCTCGTCTGCTCTTTACCAAGCTGGACGAAACGGAGGAATACGGCAATCTCTTCGAACTGGCGTACCAGACCACATTGCCCCTGTCGTATTGGAGCAATGGTCAGCGGGTACCAGAAGATCTTGAACTGGCGGAATCGGCACGGCTGGCAGATCTGTTGCTCGACAGGGGCTCAGCCCGTTTCACACCATCAGGCCTCTCGTCATCCATTGGACGCGACTCGGTTGTGTCCTTGGGCGGAACGACGCCACAACAAGCGTAGGAGGGAGGCTCCGCATGAAGAACATGTTCAGCGAACAGGAGGCAGCGATGCCGACAATGGCTCAAGGGAGCCCGTGCACCCATGTGATTACAGTGACCAGCGGAAAGGGTGGGGTCGGGAAAACGAATGTGGTCGCCAACCTTGCAGTGGGGTTGGCGCGAGCCGGGAAACGTGTGCTGGTACTGGATGCGGACTTGGGACTAAGCAATATCGATGTGCTATTGGGATTGGTGCCTCGGTATACGTTGGAGCATGTGCTGTGCGGATCACACCACCTGTCCGACATCATCATCCAAGGTCCGGCTGGAATCCAGGTGTTGCCGGCAGGCTCCGGCCTGCCTCAACTCACCTCCTTGACCGATTCCCAGCAGCTACTCTTACAGACTGAGTTGGAGCATGTCGCTGTCACAGTGGACGTGCTGTTGATCGACACCGGAGCCGGTGTGTCGCCCAATGTCACCTATTTCGCCTCAGCAGCCCAGGAGACCATCGTCGTGATCTCACCGGAGCCGACGTCACTGACTGACGCCTATGCGCTGATGAAGGTGTTAAGCCGGCAGCATCGTGAACGCCGATTTAAAGTGTTGGTCAACATGGTGAAAAGTCAACGTGAAGCCACTCAGACATTCCGCAAACTTGATGTAGCCGCGGAGCGTTTTCTGAGCATCAGCCTTGAGTACCTGGGATTCATTCCCCTCGACGATTACCTGCCGATGGCCGTCATCGAGCAGAAGGCAGTGACAGAGCGCTTTCCCTGTTCGCCCGCCAGCCTGGCCTTTGTCCAGTTGGCGAAAAAGGTCGCCGCGTGGCCCGATCCTCAACTGCCGAAGAGTACCGTGCAGTTCCTGTGGCAGCAATTGATCCCCATGTCCTAGCGGGCATTGTGGATACGGATACCTAAGGCGCACAGATTATGAGCAATCTAGCCTCGCAACGAAGCCGACAGATAGGTCCCGCATCCGACTCGCATCGCGAACTGATCATCAAAGAGTTCGCACATATTGTGAAGGCGATGGCCCATCGTCTGGCCTACCGTCTCCCGGGGTATATGGATGCGGAGGACCTCGTGTCGGTCGGCATCATTGGATTGATGGACGCGATGGATAAGTACGACCCCGGTCGGGAAGCGAAGTTCAAAACCTATGCGGAGTTTCGTATTCGGGGCGCCATGCTGGACGAAATTCGCTCCATGGATTGGATTCCTCGGTCGGTTCACGAGCGCGTCTCGTTGTTGCACCGCACGCATACCCAACTGTTGAACCGACTCGGCCGCCCTCCAACAGATGAGGAAGTCGCGGCAGAGATGAAGCTGTCTCCGGCCGAACTGGATGATTTCCTTGTGCGGTCCCGGGGAGCCGTCCTGGTCAGCTTGAATGACATCAACCTGCATGAGCCGGACGGGCCCAAAATTCTCGACATGCTTGCCGACACGCATCATCCCGACCCCCTTGCGATCATCCTCAATGATCGGGAGCGTGAGCGGGTGGCCGATGCGATCCAGCAATTGCCAGAGAAGGAACGGCTCGTGCTCACACTGTATTATTATGAAGAATTAACGATGAAGGAAATCGGTAGAATTCTTAAAGTCACGGAGTCTCGCGTATGTCAGATCCATACCAAAGCGGTCCTTCACCTCAAGGGGCAGCTCGAAATGCTGCCATGAGCCGCAATGGGTCGTGCCCTGCGCCAGCTGCACTGGCCTCCCTGTCATGCGGCTGGTGTGGAGCGCCACCCTTGTTCGTTCGACGCCGCGGATGCCGGTTTCTATTAATCCCACACCCCTCATGTCTGCCCTCCCATCAACCGTAATACTCTATAGTAGAGTGCTCCCTGATCGGGCGTTGGAAACCATGACTCTCAAGACGATGCGCCTGTCCACGTACATTGATACCTCCATTCCTCCCCTGAATAGCTGGATGGCAAGCGCGGAACTTTCTACCATCGTCAGGTCCCCGCTCGTGGCGCTCATGGGGCCCTGTCTCATCAGTCTCCTCGTTCTTGGAGGACTGTGGCTGAAGGGCCGGTATCCGAAACCCAGATTCCATCGAGACAGGTCCACGGAGAAACCCATGGAACTATCATCGACCTATGATGACGTGACGGGCTTGCCCACCAGACGATTGTTCGGGACGTTACTCGAACAAGCGGTAGGGCGCGCCGCAAAAACCGGTCGATCCCTCGCGCTGCTCGTGGTGGAGTTGGAGCACTTCAGGATGGTGGCAGAGAGTCAAGGCCACGCGAAGAGCAATGTGCTCGTTCGTGTCCAGGCAGCCCGGGTCAAGGGCGTCTTGCGTTCTATGGAAACAGTCGCGCGGCTGGCGCAGGATCAATTCGCGATGATTCTCGACAATCTCACCTCCCGTCAGGAGGTCACGGCCATTGTGGAAAAACTGCAGGCTGCGATGTGGCTTCCTTTAACCTTGGATGGACATGAGCTGTTCCTGACGTGCCGTATTGGCGTCGCACTCTACCCGCAGGATGCCGCGGAACACGAGGGGTTGATCAAACAGGCCATGCGGGCAGTGAAGACGGCGAAGTCTGAGGGGCAGGCTGTTCAATTTACCTCGCCCACCGCTTCTACCGCCCCTGAGCCAATGCCCGTCGCTCGTGAAGCGTGAAGCGCAGCAGAACGTGAAGCGTCGTTCGTTTCCGGATTCGGACGCCTCTCGTTTCACGAGAAACGTTGCACGCCCACTCTCAGCGCTTCGCGCCGTTCTTGCCGCTTCCAACCAGCGATATTCTTCCCACTCCGGCAATCTTTTCCTAGTCCTGCCTATCCATTCCGCATTCTTCTCTCAATGACCGCCGGACCTCTATGAACGTTGCCCGTGCCATCGCACTGTATTTGCAGCGCCTTGACTGGCTGGCCGCTCACGCGCCTTGCTGAACCACAGGCTGCAGACGGATGGCATGCATGTTGCGAAGTGACGTGGTCGAACGGCCCAACTTGGAAGAGCACATATGAACCGAGCCATCTATCCCATCCTTTCCGGTGCGCTGGCGCAAGAACGCCAGATGCAGGTCTTCGCCAATAACATGGCGAATGTCAATACTGCCGGATTTAAACAGGACGACCAGGCCTTTAAGTCCGTCATGGCGCACATGCAGGCTGCCACGCCGGTCCTCGCGCATCCAGTTGGCTTCGGTCAGCAGATTGACGTCCGTCCGGCTGGCCCAGCCGAGCGAGTCTTCGTGGCCCCCCATGCCATGCGCACATCATTTGAGGCCGGCCGGATCAGAATTACCGGGAATCCTTTCGATATGGCGATCCAAGGGAGCGGGTTTTTTGAGGTCAAGACTCCTCAGGGCGTTCGCTATACCAGGAACGGCATGTTCTCGCTGGACTCTCAGCGCCGGTTGGTCACGAATCTGGGATATCCGGTGATGGGCACAAAGGGAGAAATCAAGGTGCCGCCTGGCACGGTCCAGGTGAGTACGCAAGGGGCGATTCATGTTGATGGACAACCGGTCGCGACGATCAGAGTGATGGATTTTCCCGTGGATCGCATGCCGCAGAAGCATTTCGATGGACTGTTCGCATCGGACTCCGCCCAACCGGCGAAAAACCCGCAAGTCCAGGGGGGGCATATTGAAGAGTCGAACGTGAATTCAATCGGTGAGATGGTCAAAATGATCCAGGGTATGCGGAATTATGAGTCGACGCAGAAACTGATTCAGACACTGGATCATATGGCGGAAGTCTCGATCCAAGATGTCGGTCGAGTGTTGTAAGACCGTGAAGCGTATCTCGTTGCGCGTCGTTCGTCAGATTCCGAAGAACGCGCTTCACGCTTCACGAACCACGAGAGACGTAGGAGGGTTTCTATGATTCGAGCCATGTGGACGGCGGCCACCGGAATGAACGCCCAACAGATCAATGTCGACACGATTGCCAATAATCTGGCGAACGTCAATACGAACGCGTTCAAGCGCAGTCGCGCGGAGTTCGGCGATTTGCTGTATCAGATCCAACGCATGCCGGGCACCAACGCGTCGAACGTCGGTGTGTTTCCCGTCGGTATCCAGATCGGGGCGGGGGTTCGTCCCATTACGGTGGCCAAGGAATGGATGCAAGGAAACATGCGGCAGACGAACAACGAATTGGACATGGCGATCGATGGACCAGGATTTTTCCAGGTGTCGCGGCCGGATGGGACGGTCATGTATTCCCGCAACGGATCCTTCAAGCGTGACAACGTCGGGAATCTGGTGACCGGAGACGGCGATCTCCTCAATCCCGTCATTACGATCCCGTCAGGGGCGTTGAAGCTCGACATCGGCCAAGATGGCACCGTGTCCGTGCTGCTCCCCGGCGTCACTCAAGCGTCGCAAGTGGGGCAGATTCAATTAACTCGGTTCGATAATCCGTCCGGGCTCGTCGCGATGGGAGGCAATCTATTTCTCGACAGTTTTGCCTCAGGCCCTCCGCTCCAAGGTACCGGCGGTTTCTCGACCGGCTTCGGAACCATCCAACAGGGATTCCTGGAAAGCTCCAACGTGAACCTGGCAGAGGAAATGGTCAACATGATCATTGCGCAACGTAGCTATGAAATTAATTCGAAGACCATTCAAGCCTCGGATGAAATGATGTCGATTGCGAACAATCTGAGACGGTAAATGCGATGCGCAGAGGAGTATTTCTTATGACTGTTCCTCGTACATTCATGCAGTCGACCCTATTGGCCGTGATATGGCTTGGACCGTTCATGGCAGAGGCCGCTTCTCTGCAACAGGCTCAAGCAGTGCCCGTTGGGGAGGCCGGTCCTGAACATCGCTCAGTCGTGAAGCGCAGCGAATCCAGTCCAACGGTTCACCAGTTGCATCCGGAGCAAATCCAACGAAGTATTCAGCGAGTACTCGAGCAGGAGATGGCGGGGAAGGTCCGCGCCATCCATGCTGTCGTGGTGGATCCGCTTGATCCGATGAAGATCCCTTCCGGTGGCATTGACCTGAGGGTCTTCCCGAGCGGACTCGAAGAGGGACTCGGGCGCCGGACATTTCATGTTCAGATCAACATGAACGGGAAGCCCTGGCAGACGATTGATGCCATCGCCGATGTGTCGGCGTCCATCGATGCCGTCGTCCCGACACGCGTCATCCAAATCGACAGCGTGATCGATGCAGAGGATGTCACGGTTCATCGCATCAAACTCACGGATTTGGACCATCAGCTGATCACGAACGTGCAGGATGTCATTGGGAAGAGCGCCGCGCATCCGTTGCAGACCAATAACCCGATTCGTCTAGGGATGGTGAAGAAGCCGTACGCCGTGCGCAAGGGGGATCGCGTGTCCATCGAAGCGAGCCACGGGGGGCTCTCCATTCAGACTGCCGGCGTGACGAAGTCGAGCGGGGAACTCGGGCAGTCCATCACGGTGGCCAATGTCGATTCTGGCAAAGAACTGCGCGCGAAGATTATTGGACCAGGAGCTGTTCGTGTTGAATACTAAGCCTTGTGATCTCACTCTTCCTGCGGCCATGGCGGTGACCATGGTGACCGTCGCGCTCCTTAGCTATGGTTGCGCCTCATCATCGCCGAAAGTTGTCTCGACGCTCACGGTCCCTTCCTTGCCGCCACCAAAAACGTTGGGTTCTCTCTGGCAAGAAGAGAACGGTCGGGCCTACCTCTATGAAGATATGCGGGCGATGCGTGTCGGAGATATTTTAACGATCAAAATTGTTGAGAAGCATAAGGGATCGAAGTCTGCCGACACCGCGGTCGAGCGAGACTCCACCATCCAGAACAGCCTGTCCGGCGGCGCCATGGGATACATAGGCATTCCCGGCCTGCGCCTCGGCGCCGAAGCCATGCGAGGGCTTGGCATTGATGCGAGCGCCAAGAACAAGTTTGGTGGCAAGGGCGCCACGAATCGGGAAGGAACCTTGACAGGAACCATTTCTGTCATCGTCACGGAGGTTCTACCCAATGGTGATCTTCGGGTCGAGGGACGCCGGGAGGTCACGGTGAATAGTGAGAAGCAATTGATGACGATCTCAGGCATCGTGCGGCGGGTGGACGTCGACACGAAGAATACCGTGTTCTCGTCCGCCATCGCGGATGCCAAGATCGAGTATTCAGGGCTGGGAGTCCTGGATGATGTCCAACGTCCCGGATGGCTCGTTCGGGTGCTTGATTGGATCAGTCCATGGTGATGGTCAAGGACGCAAGACCTATGAAATACGCCACGAGACGAACGGGGGGCATCCGGTGGGACCGGTGGCACCGCATGGTCGTGATGCGATCATTGCAGATGATGGTGCTGAACAGGGTCGTACGCCGTGCAGAGATAGATCCCCCTCAATACCGTGATGATGGTGCAGACACTGAAGCGGATCCAGAGGCGTCATTATCCATGCCGGCCGTCCTCGTCGATGAACAGGGCTGGTTCACCCGCTTCTTTCGTCGAGGGGCAGACGTACTTATTAGCCACGAGAGACACACGATATGATACGAGCACGGATGAGCATCGGGTTGTTGGTATTGGGAGTCCTCCTTTGGGCAATACCGGCGAGTGCGGTTCGCATCAAAGACGTGGGATCATTCGAAGGCGTTCGGGACAACCAGCTGATCGGCTACGGCCTCGTCGTCGGATTAGATCGAACCGGCGATCAGGTCATCGGTGGACAGTTCACGATCCAGGCCATGATGTCGATGTTAAACAAGATGGGCATCAATCTCGTGATCGATCCGATCCAGTTGCTGACGCGCAACATTGCCTCGGTCATGGTGACTGCTAAACTGCCGCCCTTCGCTAAACCAGGCTTGACGGTCGATGTGCTGGTCTCCTCAATGGCCAATGCCAAGAGTTTGCAAGGGGGCACCTTGCTGCTCACCCCTCTGAAGGCGGCGAACCAGCAAGTGTATGCCGTGGCGCAGGGACCGATTTCAATCGGAGGATTCTTGGGAGGAACGGGTGGGGCAGGCGGATCCACCGTCACCAAGAACCATCAATCCGCTGGGATCGTACCTGGTGGTGCGATCATCGAAAAGGATGCAGGCATCGAGATTGAATCGTGGGAGACCGTGTCGGTGCTTCTGCGCCAACCGGATTTTACGACGGCGATTCGGACGACGGAAGCGATCGACAGGGTGTTCGGCAAGGGGAGTGCGACGGCGGTGAATGCCGGACTCATTCGGGCGTCGATTCCGGCAACATTTCATGGCCGAGTCGTCGAGTACATCGCCATGATCGAAGGATTGGATGTCAACGTCGACCTGCCCGCGAAAGTCGTCGTGAATGAACGGACCGGCACCGTGGTGCTGGGTGAACATGTGCGCATCTCTACCTGCGCCATTTCACATGGTAACCTCACGATTTCGGTGAAGAACACGCTCAACGTCTCGCAGCCTCCTGCTCCGCTGATCGGATCCACCGGGGGACAAACCACGGTCACGCCCGATGTGCAGACGGAAGTCAAAGAACAGGAATCGAGGCTGGTGGTGGTGGATGAAACGGTCACGCTTGGGGAGGTGGTTCGGGCCCTGAACGCGGTAGGGGTCACGCCTCGGGACTTGGTGGCGATTCTGGCAGCACTCAGAGCAGCCGGAGCCCTTCAGGCCAATCTTGATATTATCTAGATAAGTAATTGATATATTTAAGTATAGTAACGATGGGAGACTGTCTTGTATCACGATCTGAAGACTCTCAGCTCGATCGGTAACAGGGCCGAGACGCAACTTGGTTTGCCGCAAGCCTATCCGGCACTCGCCCAGGGTCGACAGGGACAGCTGGCTGACCTCAAGGAGGCAGCCCATGAATTCGAAGCCTACTTTATCTCGAATTTGTTGAAAGTGATGAGAGAAACGGTTCCGAAGGGGGCCCTGGAGAACAAGGGGGGAGCCTACTTCTATTCCTTTTATGACCAGGAAATCGGCCGCTTGGCTTCCGAGGCGGGGGGGATTGGCCTGGCAAAAATGATCCATGAGTACACGGAAAAAAATGCTCCCTCCCTCAAGTTTTCAGGGCCGATAGCCGATACTGGAGTCGACAAGGATCATCGCCCCACTCTCAAGAGGGTGCCGGGGTGAACTCGTAGAAGAAAGAACAGCGAGGAGCCATCGTCATGCAGATCTCCGGTCATGGCAAGCCAGATCACCTTGCCAAACTCCTACTCGGTGTCCAAGGAACCGATGGTGTCAGCGCGAAGCCGCAGGCACAACAGGACGGACGCCAGGATCGGGTGCAGATCTCAGATCAGGCAAAGGAGATCCAGCGGATCAAGGCGTTGGCCGATCAGCCAGATGCCGCACGAGAAGAACGAATCGAACGGATTAGCCAATCGGTGGACGCCGGGACGTACACCGTGTTGGCGAAAAAGGTTGCCGACGCCATCGTTCGTCAGACGCTCACCGACGCGGTTCTCTAACAGGCGTTTGTTCGGGAGGCAATTCAGGAATCTGTTGATCTGTTCAATGTTGAGAATTCATCAGATCATCAGATCGACAGATATCTTCCACTTCACGCTTCACGGGTACCAAGAACGATGCCGGACATCGTGACAGCCTTCCAGCAACTCGATCACATCCTCCGCCGTGAAGAGGCGCAGTGTGATGCGCTGGCACACAATATCCAGCGGGAACGACAAGCCCTCCGAACACTCGCATTGACAGACATGGCTGAGGTCAATCGCCAGCGAGCCGCACTGTTGGATGATCTTCTCCTGCTCGAGACGGAACGAACGGCCTGGGTCGTGCGGTTGGCTGATCGTTGGAATCTCGCTCCGTCGGCCATATCCCTGAGCATCATTCTGGAACGGCTCGAGACCGCCGAGGCCCAGGGGTTGGAAGCATTGTATACGCGGATGGCCGGGAAGATTCGTGCGCTTCGTCAAGAGATATCGATCAATGCCAGCATCCTGAACAGCCTTCAAGTATTCATTAGAAAGGGATTGAACGTCGTGCACCAGGCCACGGCTCCTTTGGGGCTCTATTCCGGATCCGGAGAGCCTCACCAATGTGGCATGGGTGCCTTGATGTTTCGACAGAAAGGCTAGCAGGATGCTGAAAAAGTCCGCCAGCTTGGAGAAGGCTGAGGTTAAGGTTGAGGCTGAGCGAGGATCTGACCGTCCTCATCTGAGCCTTAGCCTCGACCTCAGCCTACCTCGTGCGCTGCATTCTGGTAGAGGGGAAAATGGGAATTAACAGCCTGGTGGACATTGCAAAATCCGCCTTGTTTACGGCCCAGCAGGCCATCTCGGTCACGGGGCACAATATTGCGAATGTCAATACGCCGGGGTATTCCCGACAACACGTCACCTTGGCCGAGAACATACCGCAGGACGGATCTCCTGGTCAGATCGGTACGGGCGTGCACGCCGAGAGTATTCGCCGTTCATTCGACTCATTCATTGAAGATCAGTTGCGTGCCTCGCGTGAGCGGCTGGGCGAGTTTACCGCCTCGAGCGACGCCCTGTCCCGGCTGGAGCCGTTGTTCGGGGACGCCAATAATCAAGGCATCGGGGCGGGCCTCAATGAATTTTTCGGTGCGCTTCAGGATGTCGCGACCAACCCGAGCGACCTATCTGCCCGAACGGTATTCCTTTCCGAAGCCACGGCGCTCGCGGATCGATTCAATCAGTCCGCCGCGACCTTGACCGCCGCGCAGCAGTCCATCGACAATCAAGTCGGGCAAACCATCACGGATGTGAACCAGCTGACCAGCCAGATTGCGGGCTTGAATACGAAAATTGCCGACGCTGAGTCCAGTGGACAACAGGCCAATGACCTGCGGGATGCACGCGGTGTCGCGCTCGCCGATTTGGGCGAGCGGATCGAGATTTCGTCGATCGAAGACGCCACGGGCCAATTGACCGTGTTTGCCGGCCGTGGACACGTCCTTGTCGATAAGGAGCGGACGTACCAGCTGGTCGGGGTCCCTGATCTCAGCAATAATGGACTGCTTGATGTGCGCTATGACGCAGGAGCAGGGCCTACGACGAGTCTGGGGCCTGTCATCCAAAGCGGAAGGCTGAAAGGGCTTCTTGACGTTCGCGATCAAACCATCCCCTCGTTGCGGGGTTCTCTCGACACGTTGGCCTCTGAACTCGTCACCCAGGTCAATCAACAACATCGCCTGGGCTTCGGATTGGATGGTTCCACCAACCAGGATTTCTTCGCGCCGATTGGAACGACCGCCAGTACGATTGCCGTCTCGTTGACCAATGTCCGCCAGATCGCAGCGTCGTCGACTGCGGTAGGAGTCCCTGGCAATAATGTGAATGCCCTGGCTCTGGCCGGTCTCAGGAACACGGACTTCGCCCCATTCGGCAACGTCACCTTCCAAGAGTATTACAGTACGATTGCCGGGAGCTTCGGTTCGGCTACGCAAGGAGTCCAACGCAATCTCCAGGCACAACAGATCCTTCACGATCAATTGACATCCCAACGCGCGTCCGTCTCCGGTGTATCAATGGACGAAGAGCTCGCCAACCTCCTTCAATATCAACGGAGCTTTGAGGCGGCATCGCGCATGATCGTCGTGACGGACGAGTTGTTTCAATCCATTTTATCCATGAAGCGATGAGACCGCTCGAACTGCCTGGGAGCAACGAGAACAGGGAGCCTGACCATGCGAGTCTCTGATCAACAGTTGTTTGGCTCGACGGCAGGAAGCTTGCAACGCATCAAGGAACGTATTGTCCGCGCGCAAGAGCAGATCGCAACCCAGCAACGCATCGCCAAACCTTCCGATGACCCCAGCATCTTTGGACAGGTCATCCTTGATAAGTCCGCACTTGCCGACAATGATCAATGGATCAGGAATATTCAATTCGGAACCGCGCGTGTCGCGATGGCCGACCAGACCTTGGGGGAGACACAAAACCTGATCAGCCGTGTTCGAGAGCTTGCGGTGCAAGCGAGGAGTGACACGACGTCTGCGCAAGAACGGGTGACGATCGCTCAAGAGGTTCGGCAACTGCATCGGCAATTGATCCACCTTGCCAATACGGAAGTGTCCGGGCAACCGGTGTTTGCCGGAACCAAGACCGATGCACCGCCCTTCGTGTTAGGCGCCGGCGACACCGTCTCCTATCAAGGCAATAGCGAGAGTCAGTCCATTGCGGTCGGCCCGAACCAAACCACGCAGATTGTTCTCCCGGGTGATCAGGTGTTCACGGGACCCACGACGAATATCTTTAACGATCTCAGTAGCTTGCTCGTCGCCTTGGAGACCAACAATGGGGCTGGGATTGAAGTGGGCATAGGAGATCTCGACCAGGCGATCGGTCAGATCAGTCTTGCGCAAGGGCAGATCGGGGCCATCGCCAATCGTCTGGACACGGCTCACGGGACCTCGCTGGTTGTTTCCGAGGCCATTCAGCAAGCACTCTCGAATCAAACCGATACCGACCTCGCAACGGCGCTGACCGAGCTTCAACTGCAGCAAACAGCGTACCAGGCGACCAGCCAAACGTTCACACGATTGTTTGATTCGTCGCTCCTGAAGTTTCTCCGCTGACAGTCGTTCTCAAGTTTCGTACGCCAACGCCGATACAACCTAGGGGATACCTTGACAGAGATTGGACTGCACGGATGCTGGTCCTGACACGGAGACGCGGTGAAGGTGTGGCCATCGGTCCGGACATTCGGATCGTGGTGCTGGGGATTAAGAATGGACAGGTTCGCTTGGGCATTGAAGCACCACGAACGATCGAAGTGCATCGTGACGAGGTCTGTGTCAGGATTCAAGAGGAGAACCAACTTGCGGCACGCACGCCAGTGGTCCCGCTCGACGTGTTTCAAAGCTTATTGCGAACAAAAACTGGTTAACGACAAGGAGCCTTCGTCATGAATGTCGCGTCAACCCGCTTTGGTCTCTTGCATGTCTCTGCTGAGGCGTTGCTGACCTTCCCGTCAGGGTTGCTCGGGTTTCCAGAATGGACCCGCTATGTGATGCTCGATCATGACACCAATGCTCCATTCAAATGGCTCCACTGTGCGGAAGAGGCGTCCCTTGCGTTTGTGGTCATCGATCCCGTGTTGTTCAACGAGAATTATCTGGTCACGATTTCGCCAGAAGCGCTTTCTGAAGTGGAGGGGAGTGAGACTGACGAAGTGAGCCTCGCGGTCATCCTTACCATTCCATCGGATGATCCGTCCGCCGTGACGGCCAATCTTCGCGGCCCTCTCCTCATGAACCCTCGCACGAGACTGTGCAAGCAACTCGTTCTTTCCGAGGACTATCCCACTCGATATCCGGTGTTTTCCGCTCCAAGGCAAGCCGAGCGTGACCGGATCCTTCCGCTTGCTGAGGCGATTCCGGCCTAGCAGGATAGCCGAGCGAGACTGGCGGGAGGGGCGGGACGGGCGAGGGTTCGAAGTTCGAGGTTTCCGGAACTGCGAACCCAGCACCTCGAACGTCGGATCGTACCTTTTCCGCTCGTCCCACCCTTCGCGCTCCTACCCCGCCTATATTAGGCGGCACACTCTCAAGATCCGGTGTGTTTCCGGCTTCGCTTTTCCAGAAGTCCAACGAGGCGTAGTACCGCGGTTTCAAGCTGAGCATAGATTATCGGGCCTTCCAGCAGCGTACCGAGTCGCCCGAGTGCTTCCAATTGTCCTGCGGACAACACCACCTCCGATGCACACAGATTGCTGGCAGTCCCTTTCAGTGCGTGAGCGGCCTGTTCGACGGCCTCTTGATCTCTGTTGGCCAAGGCTGCGCGGATCTCCTCCAACATGGGTTGATAGCGTTGAAGAAACAGCTCAATCAGCTCCTCCAATAGTGCCCCATCGCCTCTGATGTTTTGTAACATCGCCGCCACATCAAAGATCATCGGGAGGGGCTCAGCGTCTGTTCCCTCCGCGCTGTGTTCTGCACCGCCGGCATGTGTGATCTGCAATTGAATGGATATAGAAATCCATCGATCGAGGACTCCCTTAAGGTCTTCTTTGCGTACGGGCTTCGTCAAATAATCGTCCATACCGGCCGCGAGACAGCGCTCTCGATCTCCTTGCATGGCATTGGCCGTCAACGCGACGATCGGAATGTGGGAAGAGGTCATTGGTAACTGGTCATTCGTCAATGGTATAGAAGATTCATCGGCGTCCTTTCCGCTCGATTGACCATTGACCATTGACCATTGACGGCGTTCATTCTGGCGAATGAGTCTGGTCGCCTCGAATCCGTCGACGAGCGGCATCTGACAGTCCATCAGGACCACGGCATAGGAGCCTCGGGCCAATGCCGCCAGCGCTTCTTGACCGTTTTCCACGACATCCGATTGGTAGCCGAGTTTCTCTAACATGCGAACGGTCAGTTTCTGATTGATGAGATTGTCTTCAGCCACCAGGACGCGCGGGGCCGACAGTGTCTCTGCGAGGGTGTGCCGCGTGATGAGCTGCGGTGCAGGCGCGGTAACCGTTGTTGGCTTCCCTTCACTCACAAGCCCTGGCAATCCCAGCACGGTTCTCAAACAGTTCGAGAGTTGATCGTGGCGGACTGGTTTAGTGAGATACGCGACAAACCCGGCTTGGCGTGCCAGCTCCGCATGCCCTCGCTGAACGAGCGAGGTGAGGATCACAAGACGGACGAGAGACCCAACAGGATGAACCTTCAGTTCCTTGGCGAATTGCAAGCCATCCTTACCCGGCATCAACATATCGACGATGGCCACATCATACGATACGCCGTTCACCGCCCGCTGCTCGATCAATGCCATGGCTGAGGTGGCATCCCGGGCTTGATCGTCGACCATGCCCCATCCTGTGACCAGGTGATGGAGAATCATCCTGTTCGATTCGTTGTCGTCTACGATCAGTACGCGCCGCGCGGTCAACTCTGCCGACGGCACGATGGCCAAGGGGGACGTCGTTTGTTTGAGGAAGTGAGCGGTGCACCAGAATGTACTGCCATGCCCCGATTGACTGAGGATACCGACGCTGCCGCCCATTTGCTCGGCGAGCTGTTTCGAAATCGCGAGCCCTAACCCGGTCCCCCCGTATTTGCGTGACGTCGAGCTATCAGCCTGGGTAAACGGTTGAAAGAGTCGAGCCTGTACATCCGGGGGGATGCCGATTCCGCTATCGGTGATTTCGAACCGGACGACCACCGCATCGGCCAAGTCCTTCTCAAGAAAGGCTTGAACCGTCACGTCGCCCTGTTCCGTAAACTTGATCGCATTGCCTACGAAGTTCGTCAGAATCTGACGGAGCCGTCCCGGATCGCCGCGCAGACCGGTCGGTACGGCCGCATGCACCAGGCCGGTGATTTCCAGTCCTTTAGTCTGCGCCCGTTCCGCGAACTGACCCAAGACATTTTCTACCGTCGTGCGAAGGTTGAAGTCGATACATTCCAGTTCCAGTTTGCCGGCTTCAATCTTGCCGTACTCAAGAATGTCATTAATCAAACTCAGTAAGGCCTCGCCGCACTGTCGAATCGTTTCGATATAGGATTGTTGTTCCTCCGAAGGCTCCGTATCCATCAATAGGCCCGTCATCCCAATGACTCCGTTCATCGGCGTCCGCAACTCGTGGCTCACGGTCGCCAGGAACGACGTCTTCACGCGAGCGGCATCCTGTGCTTCCCGGAGGGCCTGATCCAATTGACGATTGCTGTTGCGTAGGTGCTCTGCTGACCGGCGCAGCTCCTCTTGCGCCGCCATGACTTCGGTCATATCGACCGCATAGCCTCTGACCAATTGATGAGAGGGGACTGGGCAGAAAATCCACGTGAAACTTGCCTGAGGTAAGCAGACCTCTTCCCCCCGCACCTCCTGTCCTGATTCGAGGCAGCGTTGAACAAGCCGCGCCAGTTCACGAGGAACCACGGTGGGAAACCCATTGGGGTCGTAGCCAAACTGCTGCAGCAACTGCGTCATCGCGGGATTCGCATAGACGAGATTCGCATCGGAGTCCAACTCGATAACTGGGGAAGGACTTTCTTCTGCCACGCGCGCCAGGCGGTCACGATCTTGCTGCAGCTCTCTCTCGCGAGTTAGGTCACGTATCGTCAACACCCCGCCGGTGTCTCCATTTGTGTCCAGTGGGACATAGGTCCATTCAACCGGATGTGATTCGTGTGTGGGGCCTGTGAGCGTCGTCTGGGCTTTTTGTATGGGGCGACGATCAGGAAGGGACTCTTGAATGCGCGTTGCGATGTTGTGGCTGGAAGCCTCAGGTCGCTGTAGCAATACTTCCTGAAGCGGTTTCGATGAGCAGAAATCGGCCGAATGCCCCACGAGGCGAGCGGCTTCAGCGTTGACAGACAGGATGCGAAGCCGACTATCGAGCAGCACGACCCCGATCGGGAGCGTATCCAGCGCCGGGTGGTTCAGAAGGATCTGGGGCATGGATGATCTCGAAGGGAGAGACGCCCTGGCGCGGATCTTTGCTGTAGGTTTCATCAGGCCGTCTCTTCGTGAATACCGTCAAGAAACATGGCCACATTCACTCGTTCATGAACGGGATCCAGCACCTTCGTGATGGTCCGCACTGACGCCCCTGCTGCCTGGGCTCCAAGATCGACGCGAATCGGCGTGAGATACGATCCTCCCTGGGCTCCAGTGATCACCTTTATGACCGGCTTGAGCCGTTGCGTGGAATTCATTCCCACTACCACCGCCTGTTCTGCCGTGTTCAACAGGACTAGACTGCCGATCGGATACACACCAAGGCTGCTAATCATGGCTTGTATCAAATCCTTTGCATACTGTCCTGTATCACCAAGACGAAACAGCTGTCGGATCGCATCATGCGGCAGCATCGCCGGATGGCTTCCACGGCAACTCACCATGCCGTCATAGGCGTCTACCAGGCTGGTCAGCTGCGCCAAGACTGAGAAGGAGTTTCCCTGGAGTTTGTGCGGGAACCCGCTCCCATTGCTGCACTCATGATGTTCCACGACAATCCGGACGACCGCTTCCCGGTCTTCTTTTGCCTCCCGTAAGATCGCCAGGCCCAGTGCAGGATGCTGTTGCATCATCGTACGCTCTTGCTCCGTGAGGTCGTGGCTTTTCCGGTACAGATTCCGCGGCAATCGGATATAGCCGATGTCATGCAGTAACGCGCCGGCGCCGAGCGCTTCCAGGTCTCCCTCCGCAACCCCATAGGCATGCGCCACAATGAGCGAGAGGGTACAGACATCGAGTGCGTGTGAGGCCAACGTACGATCGAACCGTTTCATCTTTTGGAGAGAGAGAAGACTGAGCATGGAGGCGCCATCACTCAGCACACGCGAGAGTACATTCGCGACGACTATTCGCAACGTGTCTGGCCGAGGAACGATTCCCGCCTCTAACTCTTCAAACATCCGCTCCATCGAACAGGTCGCTTCTGTGTAGGTCGCTTGGGCGGCCGCGGCCTGCATGTGTGCGTTCAACGGCGGCGGCGCCTCTTCCTGCGTGACAGGCGGCTGCCGCTGCGCGGCATTCTTCTCCGCGCTGTAGGCGGGCTGAGGAGCCTCTTCTGACGAGGGCGGCTTCACCTCATGGCTCGGCTGGGGGGCGGCGGCCGTGTCCTGTGCGTTCGACGGCAGCGCGTCTTCCTGTGTGCCAGGCGGCTGCAGCGGTTCCGTGTTTGTCTCTGCACTGTCTGGTTGAAGCGCCTCCTCCGACGAATTCGCCTCTAGATCGAGACCTCTACGGGGGTCGATCTTCAGCTTTTTGATGCCATGTCGTCGGAGAAGATCAATGTCCTCCTGGTGGCGGATGAGGCGTGTATGGAAGAGGAAGGGGGTCCGATGCCAAGGCTGGTCCATTCCAACGATGAACATCCCCGGTTTGAGTTGATTGATCGTGATCGTTTTCACGGGGTTCAGCGATGAGGTTTCGCGTTGGCGCGTAGAGAATTGATAAAGATGCTGTGCGCAAACTCCATCGTGAGAGCCCGAGTCCTGCGCACTGTGCTATCGGCATCAATAACGCAGAACTTGAACCAATTGAAGGGAATTCCAACTCAACCTGCTGTACTGGTTACCGTGACGCCGGCCCATCGTGTCACCTCAAGATTCTCGTCTCGACACCGATAGAGTTCATCAGAGCCTGTTGCTCTTCGATGAGACTCGGTGTCGCCGCTGACCCACATCCTCCGGAGGACGATGCGAAAACGGATTTCCATTGATGCCCCCCTACAAGCCCTGGCCGTGCTGATCACGGACGAAGACGGGCACCGGCGATCCACTCCTGTCGACCTCGACCTCGCGGCGTAGCTCAGAAAACCGTACCGGAAGATCGCGTCGATTCGTGATTCGATCCCCTGGGGGATCACGCCTCGCAGCGATCTCGATAAGGGAGCCACATGACGGAACCAGAGTATGCCCCCGCACATTCGTCGATTCTCATGGTCGGATTACCACTCCAGCTGGTAATCGGATCCGGTCAAGGCAAAGTGAACTGTGGATCCACATTGCTGGGCTGGAAAGAGAGGGCCTGGCTGATTTGCGAATGGCCGTTTCATTTCGGGCAAGCCGTTCCGTGCGAAACGGGAACCCACTGTCTCGTCCGCTATCTGGTGGCCGGCAAGCTCGTCGCGTACGAAAGCGAAGTCTGCATGGCCCAGATGTCTCCGCTTCCTCTCCTGTATCTCGCGTTTCCTCGGAGGATCGAGGAAATCCATCTCCGCAAGGATGTGCGCGTCCCCAGCAATGAGCCGTTGCTCCTGATGCAAGATATACATAGGAACGCGACGCTTGCCTTGCCGAATGGGTCGGCTCCCATTGGCGGCTTGTTGCAGGACATCAGCCTGTCAGGATGCCGAATCATCCTTCAGCGGCCGCGCACTGATGTGGTGCTGGGCGCCACGGTCCACTTAGAATTCGAACTGATCGGGATTGGGCACGTCGCACATCTCGCCGGTGCGATTAAGAATATTGCAGAAGGCGACGGCGCCCTTTCTCTCGGAATTGAGTTCCGTTTTAACGAGAGAGAGACTATCGAATACCGCGGGTGGGGAGGGAGTGTCCAGAAGGCCATTGAGTATTCCGTGATGCAGCGTCAAACCGAGTGGGGATTCTTGACGCCGGCGTCAGATCCATGACGGATTTACCGAGCACTAGGCAATCCTTGCCCGGCTCGTCTCTTTCTCATGCACGCGTAGCCTAGCAATCCGCAGTGCGCTGCACATTTCTTTCTTCCATTCGGCTTCATAGCGAGTGGCGTAAGCCTTGCACTACTTTCCAATCGAAGATTCTGCATAGGCAGAATCTTCTTGAGGCAATCGCGGCGCTTAGCAGTCGAATCTCCTGTGTGCGTAGTTCGCGGCAGGCGTTCAGTCGCTAAGAAGGAGGGTCGGTGTTGCAAGCGAGCGAAGTATCAAGTGACGCAGGCGCTATGCTTATTTCGGCACGAGCGGCCTTTCGAGAAATTCCGATGCCTCTTGCTGCCTGTTTGGCGCTGTGGCGGCGAGCGGCAGCCTGTGCTCCTGGCGTAGACCCTCTCGCACCACCGGCAGCCATGCCTCACACCTATCCGTCAACATCTCGCCCCGAGATCGCAGCAGTCCTGGAAGGCCTTCCGTTGGGCGAATGGTCGATGACCGTGGCTGCCATCGACTTTCTCTTGAACCAGGTCGAACGCATGCGTCCGCTAGCCATTCTCGAGTTCGGCAGTGGTGCCAGTACGCTGGCGTTGGCTTGCATGATGCGGAGATTGCATGGTGCATCGAAGACTCCGCATATCTTCACGGTGGATCAATCCCCTCAATATGTGCAGCTGATCGAATCCCGACTTCAACTCCATGGACTGCGCGACCGCGTACGGTTCATGACAGCCCCGCTGATATCTCAGTTCATCCAGGGTGTGCGGACAGACTGCTATCAATTGCACGATCGGGAACTCCACGAATTCTTCGGACCAAGCAGACCTGATCTCGTCATTGTTGACGGTCCTGCAGCAGATTATGGAGGTCGCTTCGGGACGATACCGCTTGTCACGAACTTTTTGTCCGATCATGCCTGGATTTATATGGACGACGCCTTGCGGGACAGTGAGCTTTCCATTGCCGATTGGTGGGACCGCCTTGGCTATGTGAAGGATTGCGGCGTGCTCTGGTTAGGCAAAGGACTCCTGACCGCGCGTCTGAATTCACGTGAGTTGCTGGCCGATGAGCCTGCATGTGCCTCTCTGCGCCAGCTTCTCGAACCGGCTGAGGAAGGACACCGTTACGCCATATGCGACCTGCCGCCACCGGCATCGCTTGTTCGCACCCCGTTCTTATGCGAGAGCGTTTCGACGGAAGACCAGTTAGCGAAGGCCCAGGCTCCTCCACCATCATCGGTCGCTGGCCGACCAACCTGCCTCTTTCTCAATACCTATTATCCAGGATTTCTGGCGCATCACTACCGATTGATGCCCGAGCGAGCATCGTGGTCGTATGAGGCACAGCGGCTCGCACTCCAGCAGTCCTGTTTTGGCGACAGCGACTTTTACTCGTCTGGGATAACGTTGGCAGGATGGCAGGCCGAAGACGTGATTGTGAATTGCGCCCCCCTTCAGGAAGCCTGGGCGCGGGAACAAGGCTACCGTGGCCACGGACAGCTGCTGGATATTGCAATCGAGCAGATTCGGCGGCAACGTCCAGATGTCCTGTACCTTCAGGACCTGGGACTCGCCACAAAAGAGTTTCTTGCCAGTATCCGTCCTCATGTGACTCTCGTCGTCGGGCAAATCGCGTCCCCCGTTCCCACCCATGCGGAGCTAAAGGGGATCGATCTGATCTTTTCGTCATTTCCTCATTTCGTCGAAGAGTTCCGAAGACAGGGGATCACAGCCTACTATCAGCCACTGGCCTTTGATCCACGCATCGCTCAGACTCGTGCAACATCGGAGCGGTCTCACGCCGTCACGTTCGTGGGCGGGATCTCTCCCGCGCATAAGGAACGACAGCTATTTGTGGCCTCACTCGCCAAGCTCGTTCCTCTGGAATGTTGGGGGTACGGCGTCGACTCGCTTCGCGCCTCCGGAGTCGAACAGACACGTCTTCACGGTGAAGTCTGGGGGAGCGAGATGCTCGCCACTCTTCGTCGGTCCCAGATCACCATCAATCATCACATTGACGTCGCGCAGACCTACGCCAATAACATGCGGCTCTTTGAAGCCACGGGGTGTGGCGCGTTGTTGGTGACGGACCATAAGGACAATCTCGATGATCTGTTTTCCGTTGGGGACGAGGTTATCGCCTACCGTTCGCTGGAGGAATGCGCGGAGCTGGTCCGTTATTACCTCGCACATCCGGAGGACGCGCACCGCATAGCGGAAAGAGGACAGGCCCGGACATTCCGCGACCACACCTACACGAAACGCATGGCCCAGTCCGCGGAGATTCTGAGCCGGCATCTTGTGGAGAGACAAGGACATCAGCGCCTTCCCGATCCGGATCTGGGGCACGTATCGTATGGCAAGAAACCGATTCAGCCGAACGAGATCACTACAGCCTTGGCCACTTCCTGGCAATCACCGGCGATTCCCCTCAAGCAGCGAGCGCTGGTGCAGAAAGAGCTCGCCGCCCTGTATCAGGGACATCCGCCAATAGCCTATCGGGTCTTGGCGGACGCCCTGCGGCCCTTCATCACACCAGACTGTCGTGTGCTCGAAATCGGTTGCGCGAGCGGCTACTACTACGAAGCCCTAGAGTATCTCCTCAATACCAGGCTGTCGTACGTCGGGATTGATTTCTCGTCTGCGATGGTGGCCTTGGCTCAACGCTACTACCCACGAGTGAGCTTCCATGTGGGGGATGGAGCTGCGCTCAGTTTCCCCGATCAGAGTTTCCGCATTGCCATCTCCTCTTGTGTGCTCCTACATGTCGCAGAATATCCGCAGCATATTAAGGAAGCAGCACGTGTTGCTTCGCAGATGGTCGTGCTGCACCGAACACCCATTTGTCGGACGCATCCCACAAGTCATTTCAAGAAGTTCGCCTATGGGATTGAAACCCATGAACTACGATTAAACGAGTCAGAAATTCTTAGCCTGTGTTTCGAACAAGGTCTGGAGTTGGTCCAGCGATTGGAATACGACAGCCACCCTGAGCGAGATGAATTTGAAGCGACCTATGTCTTTCGAAAGGTCGGCAGCCATGGATGAGGAGTTTCGCTCGGCCAAGGTTTTGATTACAGGAGGGATGGGGTTTATCGGCTCCAACCTGGCAAGCCGGCTTGTGTCTATGGGCGCGCAGGTCACGCTGGTAGACAGCATGATTCCTGAGTATGGCGGCAACCTGTGGAATATTCGAGAGATCCGGCATCAAGTACAGGTCAACATCTCCGATGTGCGGGACGAGCATTCGATGAAATATCTGCTCCAGGGTTGCGATTACCTGTTCAACCTTGCAGGACAAACGAGTCATGTAGATTCCATGGAGAATCCGCAGCCGGATCTCGAGATTAATGCTCGCGCCCAGCTGTCCATCCTCGAAGGCTGTCGCCGCCACAACCCGAATATCAAAGTCGTATTTGCTAGCACCAGGCAGATTTACGGACGCCCCCAGTACTTGCCGGTGGATGAACTGCACCCCATTCAGCCGGTCGATGTCAACGGCATCAACAAAATGGCCGGGGAGATGTACCACTTGCTCTATTGCCGGGTGTACGGGATTCGAACGGCAGTCCTTCGGCTGACCAACACCTATGGCCCCCGGATGCGAGTCAAAGATGCTCGTCAAACATTTCTAGGAGTCTGGATTCGTCGCCTCATCGAGGGCCTGCCCATCTTGGTGTACGGGGATGGGAAGCAGGTTCGAGACTTCAATTATGTAGAGGATGTCATTGGCGCGCTGCTCCTGGCAGCCTCGACAGACGAGGCCAATGGCGAGGTCTTCAACCTGGGAGCCGGCGATCCGCTCAGCCTGGAGGACACGGCCAAGCGGCTCATCGAGATATACGGTAAGGGCACCTACGAGCTGATTCCATTTCCAGCTGAGCGCCAAGTCATCGACATCGGCAATTACTACGGGAACTACCACAAGATTCAGTCGCAGCTTGGCTGGCAACCGAAGACATCATTTCGTGCAGGGGTGGAGCACACACTCACCTTTTACGGACGCTACTCCATGCACTACTGGCAGGACGTCCATGCAGCGTGAATCCATCCCTCTCGCAGATCCTGGTGCGCAGATGCGGCTCTTCGAGGAGTCCGTACGAGCGGCCTTCGATCGCGTTCTTAGAAGCGGGCGGTACATCCTCGGCAACGAGGTCCAGGCCTTTGAGCGGGAATGGGCTGCCTATCTTCGCGTACCGCACTGCATTGGAGTTGGAAATGGGACCGACGCCCTTGCGTTGGCACTTCAGGCTGTTGGCGTGCAGGCGGGGCATGAAGTGATCACCGTATCCCACACGGCGGTGGCGACCGTTGCCGCCATCGAGCAGATCGGTGCCGTCCCTGTTTTTGTTGATATCGACCCGCGCGCGCGCTGCATGAACCCCGCCCATCTCCCAGGACTCATTTCAGAGAACACCAAGGCCATCGTCCCCGTGCATATTTATGGCCAGCCGGCTCCGATGGGGAGGATCCTGGCAGTGGCGAAGGAGCACGGGCTCAAGGTGGTTGAAGATTGTGCGCAGGCCCATGGGGCAACGGTGGGCGGACAACATGTGGGCACATTTGGCGATGCCGCCGCATTTAGCTTTTATCCGACGAAGAATCTCGGCGCGCTCGGAGACGCGGGAGCGGTTGTCACGAACGATCCAACTCTAGCTGACTCGCTTAGGATGCTGCGGGAGTATGGATGGCGCGAGCGCTATGTCAGCCTCATGCCAGGCAGAAATTCACGACTGGATGAACTCCAAGCCGCGATCCTTCGGGTAAAACTTCCGTGCCTGGATAGCAACAACGTGCGCCGCCGCCTCATCGCCACTGCCTATACGCAGGCCTTGCGGAATACCACCCTCGTGGCTCCTGCCCAGATCGAGGGAACAGAACATGCGATGCATCTCTATGTCGTTGAAGCGACCGATCGGCCGGCGTTTGAGCGTTTCCTCAACGGTGCCGGGATTACGACCGGTCGCCACTATCCGCTCGCCGTGCACCAGCAGCCGGCCTACTCTGGAAGAATTCGTGGCAGTCAGGCGCTGCCTATTACCGAGGCACTCTATCAACGGCTGGTGACCTTGCCCTGTTATCCAGAGCTGCGAGAAGAGGACGTTGCACACATCTCGGAGACGCTCATCCGATGGAGCAGCCAAAGCCGGGCCAAACAGAGAAGGGTGACCAGCCCCAGAGCAGAAAGGGTGATTCGATGACTCGCTATTATTGCACCTACTTCGATCGTCAGTATCTGCTCAAGGGGCTGGCCCTCATTGACTCGCTCCAGCGACATTCAGGCGACGATTTCACGTTATTCGTGGTGTGCGCGGATGAACTCACCAGGCTCCTGCTCACGAAGCTGGCCATCCCTCACGTGATCACCATCCCGCTGCATCAACTCGAACGAGGCGACAGTGCCTTGCTCGCCACCAAACAGGCGCGTTCCTTGGTCGAATATTATTGGACACTCACTCCTACGGTGATCCTTCGTATTCTCGAACAACACCCCGACATCGACATCCTGACCTATCTCGATGCGGATCTCTACTTTTTCTCGTCGCCGGCCCCGATTTTTGAGGAGTTGGGGCCTCGCTCCATTCTGATTCATGGACACCGCTTCTCACCGGCCCAAGCGCATCTCGGTGCTGATAACGGGAAGTACAACGTCGGCTTACTTTCGTTCAGACGAGATGTTCTCGGGATGGACGCACTGCGCTGGTGGCGTGAGCGCTGCCTGGAATGGTGTTACGCCCGCGCTGAAGCCGGCAAAATGGGCGACCAGATGTATCTGAACGATTGGCCCACCAGATTCAAGGGTGTCGTAGAGTTGCGACACCAGGGTGGGGGAGTGGGCCCTTGGAACCACGATCAATATTTGTGCAAGGCGGATAGCCATGGGCATGTATTTGTGGGCGATCTTCCCATCATTTTTTATCATTTTCACTCCTGCATCTTCGTCACGCCGCACGTCGTTTTGCCGGTCAAGCACCCCCATTATCCACTCCCTCTTTCAGCTCTCCAATACTGCTTCATCCCATACGTCAGAGCGATGGAGAAAGCCGCAACAGCGGTATTGGCCATTGTTCCTGACTTTAGCTATGGGCTGCACACGAGCGAACCCGTCACCGCTGCGCACACCTTCTTTGCCAAACATGCACATGCCGATCAGTTTGATGCCATGAAACTGTCTCAGACCCGAATGCCGTTGGATGAGGACTGGGACCTGTACTGTTCCGCACAAGTGATTCACGACAGGAAGAGCCTGCAGCCGCGACAGGGGAGCGACTCTTCGAGCGAACCCGTCGCGCGCAAAACTGGTCCTCACACAATCGCTCCGCTCTCACCACTCCAGGGATTGCTTGAGATCGCCCAAGATCTCGCCGTGCTTGCACGTCAATTGCCTGGTGTGGGAAACGACAGCACGAAACTCGGGAACATCGTCGCTGACTGGCAGAATGACTTGTTGGCTCGCAGGCCCGATTCACCGGTCTGCCAGCTGATCGGAACGCTACATCCCGTCTGCGTCGCCATGCTCCCGTCCCGCTTAAAACTGGCGCTAGGGTACTTCGAGCCGCAGCTCCAACACATATTGGACTGGCTCGTCGCCTCCAAGGAAACGACGAATCTCACGTATGACCTCACTGTGCTGAACAAGGCGCATCTCCAGTGGTTCATTGCTCTCGTGACAGGGACTCCCGGCGCTACTATCGCACGCTACTTCCATGAGCTGGAGCAAGACGAACAGCTTAAAGCACACGTGCGCCAGCTGACGTTGGCGAGCCAGCAACGTTTCACCGCCGACGAGATCGCCCGCTACGGTAGGCGGCTCGGGTGGTATGCGATCGTCCGCGCAATGAAACCGAAGGTCATCGTTGAGACCGGAGTCGACAAAGGTCTCGGGACTTGCGTGCTGGCCGCTGCCGTGATGAAGAATCAGGCCGAAGGTTTTCCTGGACATGTCTATGCAACGGAGATAGATCCGAAAGGCGGTTTCTTGCTCCAACCCCCGTACACTCAGTTCGGAACGATCCTGTACGGAGATTCCATCCAGACCCTTCAGAAATTCCCTCATCCTATCGACCTCGCCGTGTGCGACAGCGCGCACACAGCCGAATATGAACGAGGGGAGTATGAGGCCATACGCGACAAGCTCCCAAACGGGTCCTTGATCATCAGTGACAATGCACATGTGACACACGAACTCGCTAACTTCGCGACGGCTTCTGGGAAGCAGTTCTTGTTCTTCCAGGAGAAACCAGGGTCGCATTTCTATCCTGGGGCCGGTATCGGAATCGCGTTCGACGGGTTGAAAACACCTAATGTCACGCCGACGAGCAACGCAGCACAGCACAGCAATCTTGCCACGACAGCTGAGCGGACCCAATTTCCAGGCCATCAAGAGGGGCAGCGTCAGGTGCGCCGACAGGGGAACGGACAGGACTCTGATCCCAGTGCTTCGTGGAACCCGTTAGTTTCGGTCATCGTCTCTTCATACAACGCCGAGGCATTCATGGCCGAATGCCTCGAAGACCTTGAGCGGCAAACCCTCGTTGGGCAAATGGAAATCATCATCGTCGATGCAGCCTCACCACAGAATGAACGGGTGGTCATCGACGCTTTCCAGCAGCGCTGCCGCAATATTCTCTACGTCCGAACTCCGGAGCGGATTGGCGTGTATGCCGCATGGAATATGGCGTTGAAGCTTGCGACTGGCACCTATGTGACTCCGTTCAGTACAAACGACCGGCTGCGTCAGGATGCGTACGAGATACTGGCACGGACACTCGATCTACACCCTGACGTAGCGCTGGTCTATGGCGACACGTACCTGACCAGATACCCTCATCAGACTTTTGAGCAGCATCAGCGCGAGGGGATCTGGCAATGGCCGGAGTACAACTACAGTGATCTGCGTCGACGGTGTCTCATAGGCCCTCATCCTATGTGGCGCCGTTCTGTCCACCAAGATGTCGGGTATTTCGACGAGAGCTTTGTGGCGTTGGGAGACCAGGACTTTTGGCTCCGCCTAGGTGCCAGCCGTCAGTTGCTCCATATTCCAGAAGTCATCGGGCTCTACTGGCGCTCTTCAGAAGGTCTGTCCAATAAACCGGAAATTGCCAATCCCGAAGAAGCACGTCTGCGGGCGCGATATGGTCACGCGACAACACCCACACCAGCCCCTGCAGTTGCACACTTCGACTGTTCCATCATCATTCCGGTATGGAATAAACGGGAACTGACAGAGCAGTGCTTGTCAGAACTGGCCAGAGTCACGACCGGCATCTCTTACGAAGTAATCGTCGTGGACAATCATTCAACCGACGATACCGCGCAGTTCCTCAATCAGTTGAGCGGCGATATTCAGATCATCCGAAACAGCGAGAACCTCGGCTTCGCTAAGGCCTGCAACCAAGGTGCGCAGGCGGCACGTGGACGTTTCCTCATCTTTCTGAATAACGATACGATTCCGCTGAGCAATTGGCTGCCCGCGTTGGTGGCTGAGGTCACCTCTCATCCGGAGGTCGGAATTGTGGGAAGCAAACTGCTCTATGAAGACGACACCATTCAGCATGCAGGAGTCGTCTTCTCACGGGAAGGGCTCATGCCATACCATCTCTATCGCCACTTCCATCGGGACCATCCGGCGGTCAACCAGCGTCGAACATTCCAATCCGTCACAGCAGCTTGCCTGCTGATCAGGCGAGAGATCTTTGAGACTGCGGGTGGGTTCGACGAAGGATTTCAGAACGGTCTCGAAGATGTCGATCTCTGTTTGAAGGTCAGCGATAAAGGCTGGCAGATTGTCTACCAACCGCTGAGCATGCTCTATCACCTCGAAAGTCAAACACCAGGACGTAAAACTTACGAACAGGCTAACGCGCTCCGATTCCTCAAGCGATGGGGGCAGCGATGGTGGGTAGCAGACGAAGACATCTACTACTACGAAGATGGCTACGCGTCTGTCCATACGAAGGACGAGGACCAGGAGCAATTGGAGCTTCGTTCGCTTCAGCATGATGAAGAGAAGGCTTCATGGAAATTGGTGGTCGATACAGAACGGGCGGCCCTTCGTCAAGACATCACGCTGGTCGAGTCACTTCTGGCCAGATGGGATGAATGGCCCTCCGTCGCAGATGTCCTAGTCTGGGGCGCCTGGCTCTGCATCAGGACCGGCCATTCCCCACTGAGCCGCCATTTCTACCAGAAGCTGCTGCGGCATCATGACGATCCGACAGCCAGAAAGGCCTTGGCACGCATGGCCTTAGAAGACGGAAATCTCCCAGAGGCGGATTCCCATCTGGGTACATTGCTGAAGCAGTTCCCACGGGATGGCGAGGGCTGGGTCTTGCGCGGCATCCTCGGCATGCAGCAGACACAATTTGCCGAAGCGGAACAGGCGTTTCTTACGGCACTGGCCCATCAGGGAGACAGACGGAAATGCATGATGGGGTTGGGAATGGCGCGAACGGGGCTGGACGAGTCTGACCAGGCATGGAACGATTTCTGTACCGTGCTGAACGAATACCCTGACGATGCTGAGGCGATCCATTGGCTTCTGCGAGCGGGTAGCGTACGCGGCTCGTGGACGGAACTAAGTAAGCGCCTCCAAGGATTTGTATCGCGAAACCCGGCCAATTTATCCGTTCGATACGCACTAGCAGGCGTGCTCATACGAAGCGGACGGATCGATGCCGCTCAACAGGAATACCAGACACTCTGCACCCTGGATCCTTCCTACGAGGGGCTTACGGAATTGGCGCAGGCGTTGTCGACAGAGGATACGTTGGCAGAAATTGTTCCACAGTCTTGAGGAGAGATGACACCACGCGCCCTCATGATCCAACTCGCCAGACTGGGCGATCTGGTCCAGAGCTTGCCGGCGATCGCCTCACTCACGGCTCGGTATCCGCACCGGTCGCTCGACCTGCTCTGTCCTGTGCCACTCGCGGACCTCGCCCGTCTCTTTCCTGGGGTGGGGCAGGTCTTACTGTGGAACGGGGCACAATGGCACGCATGGGCCGAGTCCTTCATCGGAGAGTTTCAGCCCTCGCGGTTACGCGAAGTCGAGCAGTACCTTGCTGGATTGACAACCGAGCCCTATGAGATGGCCTACGTGCTGAATCATCACCCACGGGCCATCCTGGCCGGCACCCTATTGGCAACCGCGGTTCAGGGGCCCCATCTGCGTGGGCCGTTGGATGAGGAGCTGTCACCCTGGGCATCGTATCTGCGCCAGGTTGCACACACGCGGGGCTCCAATCGCGTTCATCTCTCCGATACGTTCTGTGGACTGTGCGGAGTCACCCCCCCGCCGGCTCCGCCTGTCTTGATACCGCCCTCACACGATCTTCCTGGTGACCTGGCTGAGGTCGGCATACCGGCGGGGCAATGGATTGCGGTGGTGGTGGGAGCCGGCGACGCGGATCGATCAATCCCCGCAGCGGTCTGGATAGAATGGATCTCAACAGTGCTCGCCCACGAATCACCGTGCGGCGTCGTCCTGGTCGGAACCGAACGCGACCAGACCGCCGCCCTTGCGATTCAGGATGGGCTTTCTTCGATCATCGCAGGACGCCTGTGGGATGCCACTGGGCGCACGACCCTTCCGCAACTCGCCACACTCTTGAAGCGATGTCACTGGGCCGTCGGTGCCGACACGGGTCCGCTGCATCTGGCAACCGCCGTAGGCACGCAGGCGATGGGGTTTTACTTTTCACGCGCGCGCGTGCATGAAACCGGACCCTATGGACAGGGCCACTGGGTGTGGCAAGCGGATCGTGCCGTGCCGGAGATCTGGCCGATCCGACCCAGCGTGGCGCTGCTTCTCGATCCTGCCACAGCGTCGCCACAAGAACCAGTCGCAGGGTGGTCCTTGTGGCAGTCTCACCATGACGAATGGGGAGCCAGCTTTCGGCCAGTGGGTGAAGAAGACTCACAACACGATCAGCGAGCCGCTGTCTGGCATCGATTGTCGGAACAGTGCCGGTCGCTGCAAGGAGTGCCATGAACTCCTTCGAGGCCAATGTCAACCGACTAGCGCAGAGCGATCCCGCTCTGGCAGCGGCACTCCGCCAGAGTGGGGGAGGCACGCTGGAGATCATCCCGGCACGCACCGGCATGCCGTCGGCGCGCGCGAATGGACGCTGGATTCACAGCGCATATGATCCCATAAAAGAAGCGCAGGCCTGGGCCGAGAGCCAGAGCCATCAGGATGGAGAAACGATTGTTGTACTCGGCGTCGGGCTGCTCTATCAGGTCGAGGCGTTGTGTGCATACCTGCCTCGGACTGCACCGGTCGTCCTCGTCGTCCCCGATTTGAGCGTCTTAGTCGATGCCGCGACGGCTCGCACCTGGGGTGACTGGATGGACCGCGTATCCTGGGCGTGGGGCACAACAGAGGCGATCAGTGAACGGATCGCCGCTGCCGGCCATCCACTACGACTCGTCACCTATGCCCCGGCTGCGGCGTTACATGCGGACAGCCATCGTGCCATTGAAACGGCCTTGCATCGGCAGATCGCGGCACAGGCCGGCGGACAGCTGCGCGTCGCCGTCGTCGGGCCGATCTACGGAGGCTCCCTGCCCATTACAGGGTTCGTGGTGCGTGCACTCGAATCGCTGGGACATCACGTCCGGTGGCTCGATCATAGCGTCCATGCCACGAGCTATCACCAGCTGGAGTTGCTCAAGAACTCCCAACATCGGTTGGCCTTGCAGAGTAAGTACGCGGAGATGCTGAGTCGCATCACGATGGCCCAATTGGCAGAAGATCCACCCGACCTTGTTCTGTCGCTTGCACAGGCTCCATTAATCCTTCCGATGCTGGAGCATTTGCGGCGCAAGAGATTCATAACAGCCATGTGGTTTGTCGAAAACTCTCGCCATCTGACCTATTGGCAACAGTTGGCGGCTGGCTATGACTTTTGGTTCGTGATTCAACAAGAGCCCTGCATTGCAGCGCTCAAACAGGCCGGCGCGAAAGAGGTGCGCTATCTTCCCATGGCGGCTGATCCATCCGTGCACCGACCCCTGGAATTGACCCAGGCAGAACGAGAGGAATACGGAGCGGATGTCTCTTTCGTTGGCGCGGGCTATGCCAACCGCCGGGCGATCTTTCCTCGACTCCTCGGACACGAGTGGAGATTCAAGCTCTGGGGCAATGAATGGGACGGCGCGACCGATCTGACATCTGTGCTTCAACGCAACGGTGCACGGATCGATACCGACACGTGCCTGAAAGTGTTTAACGGAAGCGCGGTGAATCTCAACCTGCATTCTTGGGCCGGGACCGGACTCGATCCTGAAGGGGATTTCGTCAACCCTCGTACGTTCGAACTGGCCGCCTGCGGAGCGTTTCAGCTTGCCGACCGTCGATCATTGATGCCGGATCTCTTCACCGCAAGCGAAGTCGCCACAGTGTCGTCTCCCGACGAACTCCCTGGTGAAATCGCCCGCTGGCTTCGCGAGCCCGAGCAGCGTCTCGCCATGGCAGCAAAAGCCCGTCAGCGCGCGCTCGCCGAACATACCTATGCACACCGCATGCGCGATCTGCTGTCCCAGATCGGCGTCGCCAGCCCGGATCGCATCGGGTCGATTCTGCGAGGAGCCCGTCAGGCAGAAGCTCTCGCGTCAACCGCCACTGATGCATTTCCATCTTTAGCATCGACCCTGCGAACGTTTCCCTCCACCCAACGGGTAGAGCTGAAGCAGGTTGCGGCACAGATCCGTTCGCGCGGCCCCCTGGGCACCTTGTCCCGGGAGGATCTGATGGTGCTCATGTTGGACGAGTATCGGTCCGAGACGAAAGATTTGGTGTGACTGCTCAGGTAGATAGGCTGAAGGCTTTTAGACTGAAGGTTTTGATGCGAGATAATTTATTGCCTTCAGCCTTCAGCCTGAACACCTGAGTAGTTACAACTTGATATTATGAAACAGGTGCTCATCATCAACGTGACTCGCATGGGGGATCTGATTCAGACCGGTCCCTTGCTATCCCGATTGCGCGAGGAATGGCCCGACGTCGCGATTGACCTGGTCGTCGATCGAAGTTTTGCGCCAACGGCGGCACTCCTTACCGGACTCCGACAGGTGATTAGTTATGACTTCAATCGACTACTCGATGACTGCCGCACGCAATCCAAGAGCCTTGTGACACTCATGCAAGAGATGACAGCCTGGGCTGCGCCGCTACGAGATGCGCGGTATGATCGCATCGTCAATCTCACCTTCAACCGCCAGACCGGCTTACTGGCGTCGTACATCGGCGCGCCAGACTTAAGAGGGATTACGGCAGGTCCAGACGGCAGTCCCATCGTGCAGAATCCCTGGCTGTCCTACTTCACGGATCTGCATCGGCATCGACGGTTCAACCGGTTCAACCTGGTGGACCTCTATGCCATGGGCGGGAGCGGTCCCGGCACCTTCTCGCCGCTTTCGGTCACCGTTCCAGCCGATGGTAGAGCCTGGGCCGACGACTTTCTTCGGTCTCAGACCACGACCGTCCGCCAGTGGATCGCCGTACAGGTCGGAGCCAGCGATGTCATGAAAGCCTGGCGGCCGGAGTATTTTGGCCGGACGATGGCACACCTGAGCCGTCACCCTGGCGTGGGATTTGTCGTGATCGGCACGGCCGCCGAGGCGGAATCCATCGAGCCGGCCAAAACGACCTATCGAGCCAGGGGAGGAGCCGCACCGATTCTTGATGCAAGCGGTCGGACGACACTCAATCAACTTGTCGGCCTGCTCTCGCGCTGTCAACTGCTCCTCACCAACGACACAGGACCGATGCACCTCGCCGTCGGCGTCGGAACCGCGGTCATTGACCTGTCAGTCGGCCATGTCGATCACCATGAAACGGGACCCTACGGGCCAGGCCATTGGGTGATTCAGCCGGATCTCGCCTGCTCGCCCTGTGGGTTCGACCAGATCTGTGCCCACCATGCCTGCAAAGATCGATTGATGCCTGAAGAAGTCGCGAATCTCTGTCTCCATGCCATAGGGCGTGGTCCGTTTCCCTCCTGGAGTGCAGGTGTGCGCGTGTATCAATCCAGCGCTGATGTCGATGGACTCGGTTCCTTCATCTTGCGTGCGGGACACGTCGATGCCGGCACCGCGTGGTATGCCGCCTTTTGGAGGAGATTCTGGTACGAAGATTTCACAGGCAAGCCGAGTCAGTTGGCTCCGCACCTCGAAACCGCGCCGGACCAAGACCATGCGCTGGCCTGGATGAGAGAAGCGGTTCAACCTCTGCGCCGGCTGGAACAGCACGCTCGGCATATCGCAGAGCTCACGAGACGGCACCCGCTGCCGGTCTCAACTCTCCAACGGGAACAGACGCTGCTCCGCCAAGAGCGAGAACAGCTCCTGCCTCGGATGATGGCCCATTCGGTCACCGGCCCGGCCACCGTTGCCATGATCAGAGACATCCATAACGATGACGCCGTAGATCTAACGATGCTGGCCGATCGGCACGTGAAGGCCTATCGACGCTGGCAGCAGCGCATCGCTCGGACCCGAGAGCTGTTGTCAGCTGCACCGGCGCTGATCGAGAAACGACAGCGCCCGTTGCCGATGATGCCGAGTGCTGTCTCACAGGTTCCGGAATCTGTTGATCTGTTGATCTGACGAATCCCAAACATTCAACAGATCATCAGATCGACAGATCGTCAGATACCTTTCACAAGGAGTTAAGCCATGCGTATCACACTCGATCAGGATCAGTGGGACGTCAGTGACGATCAACCAGTCAGCGAGGGCCTGACCCAGGTCAGCGATCGCGCCTATGCGCGACATCGGCTGGTCACTTCGTTGAAGCTTGGGGGGCGTCCGATTACGGATCGCGATCTCCAGCCCATGCTGTTGAGTAAGCTTCTCAAAGAGGTCGGACCGATCGACGCGTGCTCGCAGAATATTCCGGAGATCATGACGAATGCTGCGCCGGCAATCACCCGATTTGCCTCGACGTTGAAAACCGAGGCCCAGGGATTCCTCACGCCGCTGCGTACAAGCGGCATCATTCCCTCAGCATTGGACCGCTGGTTCGGACAGTTGGCCGATTATGTGGAACTGCTTCAGGCCGCTGCGCAGGGCAGTCCAGCCGGCGGTGATCTGCAGGCGGTTTCTTCCTGGATTCAGGAACTCTTGGACGCTCGGTCCATTCAAGATCCGGTTCGCATGGCGGATATCCTTGAATTCGAGGTCCTCCCTTATTTGGCTTCTAGCCCGCATTAATCATGACGGTTCGTCGCGAAAGTGTGCAGACGCGAAGCGAGACGGGCACGCGGAGGCCGGGGACTGGCTCTGCCGTCTGCGGCAGTGCCTGTCCCGCTCCTCAGACGGGGACAGGCGCCAAAAAGAAGGGTGCCAGTCCCCAACAGTATGCCGAATGGCTGAGCGGCGAGACTGCCCGTCACAGCCGCGTATCCGCGTTTGCAGCAGAAGCTTCATGAATAATGCGGGCCAGATGAACCTTCTTGTCGAATACTGTCGGTTGTCGACCACTGTGACCTCTCTCCGTCCTGCCCCTCAGCCCCTCTCAAGTATGGACCGGCTGGGACCGATAAGGGATGCACGACCAGGGAGCCTCACCGGTATGCATGCTATTGGTGGGGTCTTCGGTCAAAACAATCCAGGCACGGATGCCGGGAAGTACGAGTGGTTGATTCGTTCGGTTTTCAAGGAGGATTAGGTCCATGGCTTTAATCGTCAACAACAACCCGGCTTCTATCGCGGCTCAGCGCAATTTGACCATCAACACGGAGCGTTTGCAACGGTCAGTGGAAAAATTGTCTTCAGGACTTCGGATCACCAGGGCGTCTGACGATGCCGCCGGACTCGGCGTGTCCGAAACCTTGCGCGCGCACATTCGCAGCATCAATCAAGCGACACGTAATGCGAATGACGGCATCAGCTTGACGCAGATCGCCGACGGCGCCGCGGCCGTAATCGGTAACTTGCTTTCTCGTCTCCGTGAGCTGTCTTCGCAGTCCGCCAGCGGTACAATCGGCGTCACGGAACGGTCTTACTTGGATCAGGAGTTTGTGACGCTCCGGTCTGAAATCGACCGGATCGCCACCGTGACCGAGTTCAACGGCCAGTCACTCTTGAGCGGGGCCACCAATTCATTCGAAGTCTTCATCGGCTTCAAGAGCGGCACGGGCAACTCGCTCACAGCCGATCTGAACGATTTGGATGTAACGAGCATCGGCTTGGCATCCGTGAACATCTCGACGTCGGCAAATGCCCAGAGCGCGTTGAGCAATATCGATAGCGCGATCAGTTCGGTTGCCACAGCCCGAGCGGAATACGGCTCTATTCAAAACCGCTTCGAGGCTGCCATCGCGAATCTTCAAGTCACGAGTGAGAACTTCACCGCGGCCGAATCTCGGATCCGCGACGCGGATATCGCCTACGAGACGTCGCAATTCACGAAGAATTCGGTGCTCGTGCAATCGGGCATCGCGGTGTTGGCACAAGCCAACGCGCTTCCGCAACAGGCACTCGCGTTGCTACGGTAGACCGACACATCGTTCCGCCGGAGTCATCACCCAGTCGCCGCATAGGCGGCTGGGCCTCCGGCGGAAGATGAGGGAGCACAGTCTCCAGGGAGGCATCTATGGTCCAGAACATTCGACCACCTCAAGACCCCTATGTCCATCAACAACGCCAGCCCGTGAGCGATGCAAAATCGGTTCGAGATCAAGACAGCAGTGTGGAAGCCGACCTCAGGACTTCTACCCCAGCATCGACGCCGACAAGGGAGCAGGTGGAGCAGGCGGCCGCTCGCGTCAAGGAAGTGCTTCGTGGAACCACGTCCCGCCTGGAGATCGAGATCGATCCTGATTTGCACAGGGTGGTGGTCAAGATTCTCAACGGGGAATCCGGAGAGATTATTCGCCAGATTCCCGCACAGGAACTTCTGGACCTGGCCAAGCATCTCGATGGACCGAAAGGTATCTTGGTCCGGGAACGCGCGTAACACAAGAAAGCTGAAGCGATGGCATCGATTTCGTTCGGAGGATTGGGAAACGGAATAGACTTCGGCCAGGTTATCGATCAACTGGTCAAAGTCGGACGTCTTCCCATCGATCAGCTCAATACGCAAAAAAATACGCTGCAGTCCAAACTGACGGACTACGGATCGGTGACGGACAAACTCCTGGCATTACAAGCGGCAGGAGACTCCTTGCGGTTACCGACCGCCTTCGATCAAGCGACCACGACCGTTTCAGACCCGACCGCCTTAACCGTCTCCTCAGCATCGACCGCGCCGCCCGGATCCTATCTCGTCAAGGTGACGCAATTGGCGCAATCGCATCAGATCACCAACAAGGCGGCCAAAGCCGTTGCTAGTCCCACCACCGATATCGTCAGCGGCGCGTCGGCCACGTTTACCTTCCGCGTAGGAACGGGAACCAACCAGACCGTGACGTTGAGTGCTACCGCCACGCTCGAAGACTTACAGACCGGCATCAACGATTTGGGTTCCGGTGTAACCGCGTCGATTGTGAATGCCGGCAGCGAGACCACGCCGGCCTATCGCGTGATTCTCACGGCCACTGCGTCAGGGGCGAGCAATGGGGTGACGATCGTGGCCGACGGAACGACATTGGATTTTGCCAACGGCAGCGGCACTGGAGGCGTCGATACCTTGCATGCCGCGCAGGACGCCATCGCCATCTTGGGCGATCCAACACAGAACCCTGTGACCTTGCAACGCAGTAGCAATGTGATCACGGATGCGATTCCCGACGTCACCTTGTCACTCACCAAAACAACCGGATCCAGCACCGTCTCCGTCAATGTGACGCGCGACAACGGCGCGGTGAAGGACAACATCAAGAAATTTGTGGCAGCCTACAACGACATCGTGACCTTCGTGAACAAGAAAACGGCCTACGATGTGACGACGAAAACAGGGGCGCTTCTACACAACGAGACCAGCGTGAAAGGATTCGTGTCCCAAATCAGACAGGCGCTCTCAGCTCCTATCAGCGGGCTGACCACCTATTCGTCCGTGGGGGAAATCGGGTTTAAGACGGAACGTGATGGCGCGATTACCGTGGACGATGCCAAGCTGGATAGCGTGCTGAGCACCAACTACAAGGCGGTCAAATCGCTGTTCATTAATCAGACAGGGGTGGCCGGTGTCGCCCAGCGAGTCAATGCGGCCATCGATGCGATCGATGACGTCAGCACAGGCTCACTCACGGGCCGTAAGAATTCACTGACCAGCCAAATCAATAGGCTGACAGACCAAATCAGCAGGAAAGAAACGGCCATATCGGCGTATGAAGAACAACTCAAGATCCAATATGCAAGACTGGACAGCTTACTTAGCCAGCTCAAAGGGCAGACCAACTTCCTAACCTCACTGGGAAAATAATGAACACCTTTTCACCCACAGCCGCCGCCTCACGGTATCGTCAAACGGAGGTGCTGACCACATCAGGCGTCCAACTCGTGGTTCTTCTCTATGATTCTGCGATTCAGGCGATCGAACTCGCGAGCGACGGGATCACCCGACGCCATCAGCCCGACAAGGCTCGGTTCCTGGGACGAGCCGTTGCCATCGTCAGCGAATTATCCCTCGTTCTCGACTTCGAACGAGGTGGTGAGATCGCCAAGGCGTTGTACCGTCTCTACGATTACATGCTCTCGGAGTTTACGCAGGCCAACCTGCGAAACGATGCCCGCCATCTCGACGGCCCGCTACGATGCCTGAAGGAAATGCGCGAGGCTTGGCACACGGTGGCTCAGCAGCAGAACCAGCCGACGTCCTTGTTGCGAGGATAGGATGAGTCTATCGAACGCGACAGCCTGGGAGCAGAACTTGCGCACCTTGACGACAGAGGCCGGTCAGGCTGCGGAGCTCGGACGGTGGGATCAGGTTGAGGAATGTTACCGACTGCGCGGGGAACATCTCCGGGACCATCCGATGCCTCCGGCGCTCGCCACAGATCTGACTGTATTCGATCGGGAGGTCGCAGCCAGAATTGTGAATGCTCGTTCAGCCGTCCAATCACAGCAGATCGAGACAGCGAAGATCCGCCAGAATTTGCAAGGGTTACGGCCCTGGCAAGGGCAGAGTGAGACAGAGCATCCTCTCATGGACCAAGTGGCATGATCGGCTGACACGAGTGGCCATGGCGATCCAGTTCAACCAGATCCACAATGTCGTGCGCACCTATCAGCGGACCATCCACCTTCCTCCATCCGCACGACAGGACGCTGGGCCAGTCGGGCATGTGGGAGAGGATCAGATTTTTATTTCGCCACATGTGAGAGAGGAAATATCTTCATCTGATTAATGATGTTCTATATGTAACTGGTTCATAAGACAAGGAGTGTCCAACATGACGATGGACAGGACGTCCAATTTCCAAGGCGCCATTCGCGAACGCTCCCCTGGGAGCCTGTCCGGCATTGACCGTTCTACTGCGGCGAACGATAGCCAGGCATCTACTGTGTTCTCGGCCCCGAAAAATTCTCAACGTATTCCAGCGAATACGCCTCCGGTCTTTCGTGGCCTGCGGCCGCGCATCTGCCTGCCCCTCCTTCGCTTCATGACGGATGGCAATGTCGGACAGGCTCCTAGTCGTTGCGCCACAGAGGATCAGCCATCGTACGTCTGTGTCTCAGGGAGCCCTGAGTTTCATCGTCAGGCACTGTGGCGTCATATTGAAGAGGCAGGCCATGCCGTACGTCGATTTACGGAAGACCGTGCGCTTCTCGACGCCGTCAGAGCAGATTCCCCCTCTGCGATTGTGTACGAAATCCCTTTAAGGCGCGAGGGAGCCATTCAGTTCCTCAATCAGTTAGCCGAGCTGAACCATGATGCTTGTGTGATCGTGATCGGCCCTGAAATTGGCGCAGCGCTGGTGGCCCAATGTCTACGATTTGGGGCGTTTGACTACCTCACGGTTCCGGTTGCGGCCACCCGATTGATGACGTCGTTCCAAGATGGTCTTGTCAATCGGCAAGCCTTCCGCGCTGTGCGCACCCTGTCACAGGACCTCACACAATCGAACGACCTGCTCGCCGGCGAACGCGACGCGCTCAAGCAATGGAGCCGAAATCTTCTGGCCGTGAATCATCTGACACAGGTATTGACCGGCTCATTGGACAGCGAGACCATCGTCCAGTCTCTGTTCACCGGGCTCGCCACCCTCATCCCGTTGGATATCATTGGACTCGGCCGCGCTCAGCCGAATCAGGTCATGACCTGGTCTCGCTCGTCAGTGCTCACACGTGAGGAAATGCAGGTTCGAGAGCGGTTGCTCCGTCATTTTCCCGAAGGCGCCAAGTCCGGCCCGCATGTCCGCCAGTCCCTGAGCCTGGCCCCGACTGGGGTTGCGTCGGGGGAAGCCTGCGCGCCGCTGCCGTCTGTCCTCACCCTCGGCGATGACCGTCACACCATAACAATCCCGCTGACCATGGCGCGGGAGCGACAGGGGCTACTTCATATCGAACGCCGGCAGGGTACGTTTACTGAGTCTGAATTCCATGTCTTGTCAACAGTGGGTACTTCGCTCGCATTGGCTTTCCGAAATGCGGATACCCATCGGCAGATTCAGGAACTGGCTTTGCGAGACAGCTTGACCGGAATGCTCAACCGCCGGGCGCTTGAGGAGGTCCTTGCGCGCGAGTTCAAAGCAGGTACCCGCTACAGCTCATCGGCCTGTTTCATCCTCGTGGACTTGGACTACTTCAAGGTGGTTAATGACCGGTTGGGTCATCTCGCAGGGGATCAGGTGCTCAAAACCACGGCGGCCTTGATGCGAAGGGCGATTCGCGATATCGATGCGGTCGGGCGATACGGAGGAGAAGAATTTGGGATCGTCCTTCCCCATACCGATCTCGACCGCGCGCTGGTGTTGGCAGAGCGGCTTCGCCAGCAGATCGAAGGTCAGGCGTTCGAAGCGGATCAAGGAATCGTGCGGATGACCGCCAGCATGGGCATTGCCCACATCCCTGACGTGACCATTGGCTCCGTGTCCGAATGGATCGCGGCGGCCGATTCGGCGCTCTACAACGCGAAAGCCCTCGGAAGAAACCGTGTGGTGGTTCATGTGCCGGATCAGGCAGTACCGGTCGAATCAGCTGTCTTGACGCTTGCAGTATAGCCCTGCGCGACTGGCGGAAAAGACGAGACGGACGAGGGTTCGAGCTTGAAGTTTCTAATGTATAGTTCCGGGTTTCCCGTTGTTGGGGAGCAGCCTCTGAAAACTCGAAACTAGAAACCTGAAACGAGGAACGCTTCACGCGCCACAACCTGTGCCGCTGGCGGGCTTTTCAACATCCTGCTAGGAAGGTCTGATGAGTACAACCATGTTGGCACCATCACCCAACACAACTAAAACCTTGCCAGACGAGCGGCGGGAATGGATTCGAATCGACGATCGCGTACTCCTCGAGTACCGGCTACTGAACGACCAGACGGAGGAGCCCACACCAGGCATTCCGCCCGCATCCAACGAGGCGATTACGGCTGTCATTGCCAAACCGACGGCCGACTTATTGCTCCGCAGCGGTGAACAGCTGGCACAATCGCCGCTCCTTCCCTGGATGATGAAAGTGGACTGGCTGTTGGAAGTCATCCTGAAGACGCTCGCGAAGATGCACCCTGAAGGTATTCCCATGGCACAAATCGCCGATGTGTCGCTGAGCGGGGGTGGCATCGGGTTTCCCTCGCCGCTCCAGTTTTCCGCTGGCGACATGTTGAGGCTAAAAATAATCCTGTCGCCCTTCATACCGATTCACGCGACGGCGAGTGTGATTCGATCGACCCACGCCAAAGACGGCACCAATTACGACATTGCGACAAAATTTATCCAGCTCAATCCGAACGATCAGGAACACCTGATCCGTCACATCATTCAGACACAGGCAGAACGATTGCGTGGGCGCCGCAATCATATTGGCTAGCGGAGAGGCGTAAGAGGGCAAAGACGTAAGGGGGCAAGAGTCGGCAATGGCTCCGAGTGCCACCGCAGCAGAGAAGTCGGTTCACAATCCGTTACCTATAGAGAGCTTCATAGGGCACGTTTCATGGCCGGGTCGTCGGGATCTCGCCCAGCAGCGTGAGATCTCCTCCGACATATTCTTTGAGCAGCTTCCTGAGCTGCAGCACGTCGAGGCGCGAGCGCCCTGAGATGCGATTCAAGATCAACGCAGGCGTGAACGTCTGCAGCGTCGATTCTGCAATCCCACGCCCCGCCTCGTCGGTGTTCCCGACCGCATCGAGCACTTCTTCCACACCGCTAACAGGATTCTGAAGAAGCCCGCCTTTTTTGTACGTCGTTCGCGAAACAATTCCGGAATGTATCGATCTGACGATCTGTTGAATGTCCGACCAATCATCAGAACAACAGATGTCTTTCGATTCACGTTCCACGGGTATCGAGGGCCCTACTGGTGGCCGTTGGGACAGTTTCCTGCCGGTTGGTGATGGTCCGTATTCCATAGCCCGCATTATTCGTGCGTGGTTCGGGAAGCAATTCCTGAATCTGTTGACCTGTTGATCTGTTGAATGTTCGGAAATTCATCAGATCGACAGATCGTCAGATATCTTCCACTTCACGCATCGTGGTCCAGGAGATGTACGAGAACGAACCGTCTTTCACAGCAATGAACGTCATCGGTGACTCAAGTTTTCTATCGACAGCGCCGATATCCCATTCACGATGAACAACGCGGTATCTACATCAACGATGATTCAACCGAACGGTGCGCCATCAACGGACGTCGAGATCTTGACGGTTATGGACGTGGCCCGTTTTCTTCGGGTGCCCAAGTCCACCGTATACAAGCTCGCTCGGGTCGGCGAATTGCCGGCGTCGAAGATTGGGAAGCATTGGCGCTTCCTCCGTCGCGACATCCATGAATGGATGCACAGTCGCTCCCAGCAGGGCTAACGATCCACTCTCTGTGTAAGGTGGTCGTCCGTCTGGAAAGACCGACCCGTCGGCCAGAGCCTTTGGGCGGCGTGCCGATGACGTGTGCAGTCCGGCCTCGTCGTTCGTCCGAAGAAAAGAGCGTATGCGTATAGCCAATAGCGTATGATCAGGAATGAAGAGTGGGCGTCTTTGCACCAGCTATACGCCATTAGCTATACGATCTTAGATAGAGAAGATTAAAGTTGATGAGACCATGCCGGCCGATCCGAGCATGAAGATTCTCGTCGTGGACGACATGTCGGCCATGCGAAAGATGGCCGAGGTCGGAGCCCCGATGGTGGGCAACAGGGCGCAACTCCCTCATGCGACGGTCCATCTACTCGATCTGAACACAATGACGGAAGAGGACACGCTGGAAGTCATGCGCTTGGCCGAGATCATTCAGGATAACCGCGCTCGGGCCGTCAAGGAACTGGCCGTGGTGGTTTCGACGTTGGAAGCGGTCGATTGCACGACTCTCGCGGCACGTCTGGGGAAGACCGCCCATGAGTTGGCGCAGGACGACAAGCATTTGATGGGCATTATGACGGCTCTGTCGTTCCAGGATCTTGTCGCCTAACGGGTGAAAAAGCTCGTTACCATCGTCGAGAACGTCCAGTGCAAGCTCGTGGAACTGGTCGTCGTGTTCGGTCTGAAACAGGAGGGCGCCGCGCCCGAGATCCAGGGGAAGGCCGGTGAAATGCTCAGGCAGCTGGAAGCGTCCAAGTCCACGGCGATCAAGCAGGACCTCGTGGACGAACTGCTGTCCGAATTCGGATTCAAATAGCTCTCTCTGGTCTGTCTGGTCTATCTGGTTTGTTTTGTTTGTCTGGTTGATTTGGTTCATCTGGTTAGTTTCATTTAACCAAAAAACCTGACAGACCAAAATGAAGGGGTGTAGAACAAATTGGATATCGCAACAATCCTTGGAATTGTGCTCGCACTCGGGTCGATTATCGCTGGACAGGTCCTTGAAGGCGGCCATCTCGGCTCGATCATACAGCTCACTGCCTTCATCATCGTGATGGGCGGAACCATCGGAGCTGTCTGCGTTCAGAATCCGCTCTCAGTCGTGTTGAAAGGGGTCTCCTTGTTGGGTCTTGGCATCATGGCCCCGAAGCATGACAACAAGGGAATCATCGCGACGATCATCGATCTGGCTAATGTATCCCGCAAGCAGGGGTTGCTCGCACTCGAGGGTAAGCTCAAAGATATCCATGATCCGTTTTTCAGGAAGGGTGTGCAATTAATCGTGGATGGGACAGACCCGAAGGTGGTGCATGAGATTTTGGAGATCGATGTCGAACAGCATGAGGAAGAAGGGATCAACGCGGCGCGGGTCTGGGAGGCCGCAGGCGGATACTCGCCGACCATCGGGATTATCGGCGCGGTACTCGGTCTGATTCACATCATGGAGAATCTGGCCGATCCCTCCAAGCTCGGCAGCGGGATTGCCGTCGCCTTTGTGGCGACCGTCTACGGTGTCGGCGCGGCCAATCTGTTTTTTCTTCCGCTTGCCGGCAAGCTGAAATTCAAGCTGAAGGAAGAATCGGCCTCGCGCATGATGATCATTATGGGGCTCGTGGGATTGGCGCAAGGCGAGAACCCTCGCCTCTTGCAGGAAAAGCTCGAGGGTTATCTGCCGGAATCGGAACGAACGAAAGAAGAGAAAAAGTGATGGGTGATACGTGATGGGGGGTGAGGGGCGTGAGAAGAGGAAAAAGAGGGAAAAGAGAAGTCATGAAGCGATGACGGGTCACTAAGTATCGTTCACGCATCACACATCACCGATCACTCATCACTGCCAATCATGGCCAAGAAGAAACACGAGGAACATATAAACCACGAACGCTGGCTCGTGTCCTATGCGGATTTCATCACGCTGCTCTTTGCCTTTTTTGTTGTGATGTATTCCGTTTCGTCCGTGAACGAGGGCAAGTTCCGAACGGTGAGCGATTCGATTAAAGCCGCCCTCAACCCGGTCGTCAGCCCGGCGACTTCCGCGGTGCCCTTCACGATTGGGCAGAATAAAGAAGTGACGATGAAGCCGGCCATTGAAGGAACAAAGGAACCGGCGGTGCGACGGCTCCGTCAGATCATGCGTTCCCTGAAGGATGTCACGCAGATAGAGATTGTTCAGCTCCAGGAGCTCACGAACGGAGACCTTGTCTTGACGTTGCCGGACACGATGTTGTTTCACAGCGGGGAATCCGCCCTTCGGTCCCAGGCCTTTCCATTCCTACAGGCGATCAGTGAAGTGCTGATTGAACTGGATCGTCATGTGCGTGTCGAAGGGCATACCGACAATGTGCCGATTACCACGGTGCAATTCCCATCGAACTGGGAGCTATCCGCCACCCGTGCCGTGACGGTGGTACGCGTGTTGTCCGAACAGTATGGCGTGCCGGCAAATCATCTCACCGCGGTGGGTCATGCCGATTCTCGTTCCCTCACGGATAATCTGACACCCGAGAATCGGGCGAAGAACCGTCGGGTCGAGATTGTCGTACAGGAACCCAAACCGATCCCACAGCCGATCGAGACGACGGAGCCGCGCACCGCCTTGGAGCGGTTTGGCGCTCCTCATGACGGTGTGAAGCGAGACGCCGGTGCCATTTCAGATGATATTCCCCTCGCGTTGCAGCCTCCAGCGCCCCTGGCGGAACCGGCCCCCCGTCCATGAACGAAGTCACGTCCTCCAGCGCTCAAGAATCGCAAGGAACATCCCGACAATGAATCGATCGACGCGGAGCAGCAGAGCAAGATCTTGGAAACAATATGGGTAGCCACTCGGAGCGCACAGACATTTTTTTCCGGATGTACCTCGCACTATCGGAGGCATCCGCTGCGATCGTGGCCTATGTCTGCAAGCTCTAGCAGGATGCTGGATACCCGTGAAGCGGAAGATATCTGATGATTGGTTGATCTGACGATCTGTTGATCTGATGATTGGTCGGAAATTCAACAGATCGTCAGATCAACAAATTCAGGAATTGGTTCAGAACGACATACAAAGAGGACGTAAGACCATCTGCCAATATGCACAAGAAAGGATGATGTCATGCAAATCAAAGAACGCACCATGCCACAAGGAATAATCTTGGACGTGGTGGGAGACTTGACCTATGCCAATCGGGCCGTCTTTAAGGCGGCTGTCGAGAAGGCGAAACAGACGGGCTGTCGACACCTCATTGTGAATTTGGAGCAGGTGCGATTCGTGGACAGTTCAGGTCTTGGGCTGCTCGTGCTGGTGTCGCAGAACTTCAAACTGCTGCAGGCCCAGGTCAGTATGCTGAAACCGCAGCGCTACGTGCGGGAGATCATGAGCCTGGCAAATATTCAAAAGATGATCCCTATCTATGAGAGTGAAGACGACGCGCTCACTGCGCGTGCGGCGTAACCGTTCCGTCGTCGATGGTGGAGGCTCATGAATCTCGACTCAACCCAGCGTCTTGTCCGTTCTTCCGACTCGTCGGCCCCCTCCTGTTCCAGGGTCGGCACGATTCTGCTGGTAGAGGATGAACCGGTCACGCGGACCAGCATGGCCGCGCGGCTGACGCGGTTAGGGCACCGGGTGTTGGAGGCCGGCAACGGGCGAGTGGCTCTTGAGGTGGCCCGGCGCGAACGCCCCGATCTGATCATTCTCGATTGGATGATGCCGGAGATGGACGGGCCGACATTCTGTGAAGCGGTGCGCCGTGATCCCTTGCTGAAATCCAGCCACATTCTTCTCATGACCTCCCACGATCAACCGGCACAGATTGCCGAAGGGTTGGCGCGAGGCGCCGACGACTTTCTAAGTAAATCGGCCAGCAAGCAGGAAATCACCGCACGGGTGCTGGCCGGTCTGCGCACCAGCCGGTTGGTGCGTGAACTCGAGACGACCAGCGATAAACTGGAGTCGTCGCTGCTGCTGCTGCAACGGAAGCAGGCAGAGACAGAGGCCGATCTTCAATCAGCGGCCACATTCGTCCAATCGCTGCTTCCCCCGCAAGGAAGCCCGGTTCACGGTATCGCGCTTGTGTGGGAGTATCAGCCGTCCTTGACGCTGGGCGGTGATCTATTTGGTGTGATGGAGATCGATGCGGACCATCTCGGCCTCTACATTCTGGATGCGTCGGGACACGGGGTCGCTGCCGCGTTGCGCTCGGCTTCGCTGATGACGTTTCTGCGGGTGGAAAACATGCTTCAATTGCTCGGGTCGTACGATCCTGAAAAGGTGTTGTTCGAGGCCAACCGCCGGTTTCCCTTGACTGCCGATGGAGAGTATTTCACGCTGTGGGTGGGGCAGTTGCATTTGCCGACACGCAGTCTGTCGTATGCCTCCGCCGGCCATCCCGGCGCATTGCTCAGCTCGGCTCAGAGTCCTTCTCGATGGCTCACGCACCCATCTTCTCCCCTTGGATTCGATCCGGCCGCGCGGTTTGGCAGCGACCGCGTCGTCCTGAAGCCGGCAGATCGCCTGTTTTTATTGAGCGACGGGATTTACGAAGTGCCCTCTCCAAGCGGGGAACTCTGGGGTCGCGAGCGTTTCCAAGAGGTAATCGACGCGGGGAAGCAGACGTCTCTTTCAGCGACAATCGCTTCTTGCTTTTCAGCAGCCCGATCCTGGCAACAGGCGCAACATTTTCCGGACGATGCGGCGCTCATGGGGCTTGAACTGACTGGTTGCCCGGAAGGGACGTTCAATGGATAAGGCGATGGTGTTGGACCTTTCCGAGGCCTTGGGCCGGGCGGATGGCGATCGGGACTTGTTTCTCACCTTGGCCAGGCTCTTTTTGCAAGAAAGTCCGAAGGAGGCTGCGGCGGCCCGCGCGGCGCTGGGTCGGCAGGATCGAGCGGGTTTGGTGGCGGCTGCGCATAAGCTGAAGGGGTCCGTCATGGAGATGTGCGTGCCGGGTCTTTTCGAGAGCGCAAGGCGGTTGGAAGAGTTGGGCCGGCGAGGGGAGTTTGCTGAGGCCTCGTCGGTATGTGCGGATGTCGAGACACGCTTAGCCGAGGTGCATGCCACGCTTCGGGATTTGATCGCCGGAGGATTTCCATCATGATCGCCACGACAGGATCGGACACACAGGCGCGTACGTTGCTCGTCGTTGCCGGCAATGCCGATACCCAGAGCGTGATACTGGAGCATGCGAGGGGGAAGGGGCATTCGGTGATTTCCGCTACGACCGCCGCCCTTGGGTTGACGACCTTCGACATGACGCGGCCCGATATCGTGATTATGGATCTCTTTCTGCCCGAACAGGAAGGGATCATGCTGGTGAAGCAGATTCGCGAGCGTCGCCCGAGCTGCCCCGTCGTGCTCCTCACCGACGCAGGCCAGGTCGAATCGACGATGGAAGGATTGCGCGCCGGCGCCCTCGATTATGTGCAACAGCCGATTCATGAGGACGCGTTCGCACAGGTCCTGCAGCGGGCGATCCATTCGCTGCCTGCCTCCGTGGATGATGCGCCGGGCGTCGAACGGCTGGAGTACGTTCTTCTCATGGGTCCCGATCCGAGTTACGTTGAGAGCACGGTGACTTGGCTCATTCAAGGGACGGCTATGGGGCTGATGGAGGCGCGACAGCTCCATCTTCGGGCCGCGTTGCATGAACTCGTCATGAATGCGGTCGAGCATGGCTGCCTCGAACTCCGCTATCGTGACAAGATCGAGTCCATGGAGAAAGACCAGTATGACGAGCTGATCCAACGACGCCGACAGGACGCCTGCTTCCGAGACCGCCGGGTCACCATTCGAGCCATCTACGACAAGCGACAACAGATCTTGACATACCAGATTGCCGACGAAGGGAAGGGATTCAATTGGAAGTCGCGCGTGAACCTCCGTCTTGATGCCTGCCCCACAGGCGATGCCAGCGGACGAGGCATCTTTCTCGCGCGTTCGTTCTTTCCCAACATCACGTACAACGACAGGGGAAACGAGGTCATGTTCACGGTTCCCCTAGCATGATGCGAGATACCAGGGGAATGATGAATGTTGAATGATGAATGTTGAATTGTCGGAGTCGGAGTCGGAGTCGGAGTCGATCTGATGATTTCCGAACATTCAACATTCACCATTCAAAATTTAACATTCGACAGACGGAGGCCCTATGGACACCACAAATCCCTCCCGCTCCAAACTGCGGATTCCAAATGACGCGATGTATCTCTTGCTGCGCGAAGGTTGCATCACTGAATTCAACGCGAAAAAGGCGTCAGGAGAGAAGGTAGACTTACGGGGGTGCGATCTCCGGGGTCTCGATCTACGAGGGCTGGATACCGATGGAATGGACTTGAGCGACAGTTACTTCCGCCAGTCGGATCTGCGCAGTGTCGATTTTCGAAAAGCTCGGCTTGAGGGCGCCAGCATTAACGCCGCGAAGATTTCCGGAGCCTACTTCCCGGCTGAACTGACCGCCAGTGAAATTGAACTTTCCCTTCTTCACGGCACCCGCATGCGCTACCGCTCGAAAACATAACCGGTCTGTCCGATCCCTCTGTGTCGCTGTCTTGTTCCCGTCGTTCGTGAAGCAATTCCTGAATCTGTTGACATGTTGAATGTTCGGAATTCATCAGATCGTCAGATATCTTCCACTTCACGCTTCACAGATGTCGAGAACTCCGCCCAGACTCAGGGTGAATCTTCCTCGGAAGATGAGGAGGAATCTATGGGCTGTCTGCCAGGGATGTCTTTCTGACGGAGCAGTTTCATGAGGTAGGTCCGTTGAAGGCCGAGCTCTTCGGATGCTCTGGTTTGGTTCCATCCATTTCTGCGCAACGCCTCTTCAATGACCTTCCGACTGCAGGCGTCCATGCTCTCATGGTAGTGACGGGGAGGAGAGCCTGTCTCGGCCTCGGTCGCCGGGGGGAACGGTGAATCTGCCAGATGCAGGTACGCGGGCTCACGTGTGTCCTCGGGACACAAGATGAGCGCACCGTCAGCACATTGTCCAGTTCGCGGATGTTGCCCGGCCACTGATACTGTTGCAACGCCCGAACGGCGTGGTCACTCAGGGCGCAGGGGCGATGAATCCCCATTCTGACCGCGCACTTGAGAAAATACTGGGCGAGTGCAGGGACATCGTCTATCCGTTCACGCAGGGGCGGGAGCGTCACGGTGATCACCGCCAGTCGATAGCATACGTCCTCACGAAAGGTGCCTTGTTGGATCGCGCGCCGTATCCTCGACGCGTCCGCCCCAAGTCTCCAGACCTTCCTCACGGAAGCCATCGAGCAGGGCACGCGGGTGAGTTCCGTTTCTCCACAGGTCGGACCCCCGCTGACCGCGTGCTCCTGCCGTCTACGGCAGTGTTCACCGAATGCCCACAGTAGGGTCGAACTGGGTCAAGACCAACCGGAATCGATCGGATAAATGCGCATGGCATTTGAGCGGGAATATGTTTGCTGGAGCCAACGTGACGTGATTTCTCGCGAAAAATTAGAGGGGTGTCTGAAGGGCTTGGAACGGCTTACAAAACCGCTGCTCTGCCATTGAGCTACGCCAGCCTGAATGTATCGGTCTGCAAACCCATCCCGAGATTCTTGAGCGAAAACCTAACAACTGCGTATGAAACTGTCAAGCGAACGCGTGGTGGGACCCGGGGCCTGCCACATTGCAGTCATAGCAGGAAGTCGGCACCATCGGACATCGTCGAATGGACTATGCGCCCATCGTGTGAGGGAGTAGAAGGCAGAGGCACGACCCAATCACTACGTGGTTGTGGGAGGGAGAGTGGTGCCGGCGGCAGGAGCATGGCTGTGAGTCTCGAGGGCTTCGTCGAGGACTCGGAGCGACTCGTTGAGGAGGTCTGTCGCACAGCTCAGGGTGACGTAAATTTGTTGGAGAGCCTCCTCCCATCGCCCTTCCTGCTGGAGGGTTTGAAAACGGCGCTGATGTTCCTCCATGATCGCTTGCTTCGCATCCAGCATGAGACTATCGACGGCTGTCACAGGTGCCTCCCATTCGTGTGATCGAGGCCGCACAGTAACAGACTCTGTATCTACACAACAATGATACGAATGGGTGGATGATGCGATGGTTTATCTATAATCTATAAGTATTCATATTTGCGTGTGTTTAATGCCAGCAGCATACTGTGAAAGCCTGACCATTCTACTTTTATCGTAACTACTCAGGTAGATAGGCTGAAGACTGAAGGCTTTTAGTCTTCAGCCTGCTATTGAAGGATTCATCTCTGCTTGAACCCACGGTCATAGAAACCGAGAAGGTTTTGAAGGGCTTGATTCGTGCCTTACGAGATAATTTATAGCCTTCAGCCTGAACACCTGAGCAGTTACCTTTTATCGTGCTATCTAAACATCCACCAGTTCGGTCTTGTGCATTCCGAGAAGCGAGGCTGCTCTCTGGTTTGACGGTTCGCCGACGACAGGTTTAGCTTGCCTCGTACGATTGATTCACAGAGGAAGAACTGATGCGCAAGATCTCAAGATGGACCATGGTCGTACTCACCGCCTGCTCCTCAACCGAATGGGTCCACCCCAGCAAGCCCTCGTCAGAATACACCAGCGATTACAATACGTGCGAGACTGCCGCCACGCGTGACCCCACGCTACAGCAGGGCAATCAGTTCCTTCTCACCAACGCCACAGAACGCTGCATCCACAAGGAAGGCTGGCGGTTGATCGAACAGTAGCAGCCGCTTCTCCTTCTTTCATTCTTCTCTTCTCCCAAAAAACGTTTCTCCTCCGCACACGTGCCCACTGGTAGGCACGACCTCTCCCGCTCCGACGTGAGCCGGAAAGGAACGCCTGGCTCACTTCCAAGCCGGAACAGCCTTAACCCGCATTATTCAGTGCGCCGTGAAAAGGCGCTGTGTGTCTCACAGGTGCAAGTCCTGTCTGGGGAGTTGTCGGGACACCCCAGTAGCTACCAAGACGATCCGAAGGGCAACTGACTGGTCGA
>Ga0315287_10000085_pt1 | contig 81190 bp, 57 predicted proteins | sample YL17G11_0_MG_FD_205037 | JGI IMG/M metagenome (GOLD analysis project Ga0315287, IMG submission 205037) | Sediment microbial communities from Yellowstone Lake, YNP, Wyoming, USA - YL17G11_0 | ecosystem: Environmental > Aquatic > Freshwater > Lake > Sediment | place: USA: Wyoming | collected...
CCTCGCAGGGCTGGGCCCTGCGCATCGCCGCCGGCACGCCGGGCCTGCCCCTGTACGGGGCGGCCTTCCACACGGAGGTCACGCTCGTCTGCACGCCCGCGGACGGGCCGGTGGCAGGCGGCGCCCCGCCAGGCCCGCCCGGCCCGCCGCCCTCCTGGTCCCGCATCACCGTCTGGGGGCGGGTCGTCTGGTCGGCCCGGGTGTTGGGGCTGGCCCGCCGCGCGCTGGAGCGGGCGGCGGGCGGCGGGCTTGGCGCCGCGTACTCGGCACACGCGGCTGCGCTGGGGCGGGCGGCGGGCGGGGTGGCGCCCGTGCCGGAGGCGGGCAGCGTGGGGTTGGCGGGCATCAAGGCGGCGGTCGCGGTGCCCGCATCAGTGACTGCTCTGCCAGCCCCCGGTCTCGCCCAGGCATCCACCCCTGCCCGGTCCGCCCGAGCCGCCGCCCGGGCCGCTCGGGCGGCCACGCGGGATGGGGTGAGCCTGGCCCTCGCCCTCCTCCTCCTCGCCACCCTGTCCTCGCTCGCGCGCTCGCTGTCAGGGCTGCGGGTCGAGCTGGCGGGCTTGCGGGGTGAGGTGGCGGCGGTGCGGGCGGTACTGGCGGCGGGGCAGAGGAAGGCATGAGAGTGTGTTAGACGGAGAGAGAGACACCATGTCTCATTTGCAATACCCATCCTAACCCATCCCATCCATCATTCATCATCAATACTCCTGGAAGTTGGCGTGCCCCGTCTGCTTCGCATGCACGACGGCCTCCTTCTCGCCCTCCACCCCCGCCCCACACACCCCGCACCGCAGGGTGAAGCGGGCCGTGTCTGTAAAGGCCCGGGCGGCGTGGAAACCCTCCAGCAGGGTGGCAAAGGCCGCGGCCGCCGCGGCCGCCGTGGCCGAGCCCACGCTCACCGCCCGCTCGTCGCCCTCCTCGCCCGCGCCCTGCGTCCACTTTGTCCCGGCGGCAGGCGCACTTGCAGAGGGCGCCGTCACGCAGACGGCGTCGTAGTGGAGGCCGTCATACACCAGCCAGGCGCGCTTGGAAAATCCTCGCCCGGTCCCATACACGTCCACCCGCTGGGTCGCGATGTCCCCCGCCGCCAGCTCCACGCCCGCCCAGGCCGCCAGGACCGACAGCTCGATGGCGCCGCCCCAGCTTTTCGGAAGGCGCACCCAGGCCGCGTACGCGGGCGGCGGCTTTTCCAGCACTGCCTCATTGTAGGTGGCCGGGTCGGCCAGCACCGCGTCCGCGACCACGCCCCGTAGATCGGCCGCCACGTCCCGGGTGCCCCGGGTCAGGAGGCCGACCGATGCAAAGAGGCAGGAGTTGTTGGCCGACACGACCCGGCGGGCCAGCCAGCGGCCGGAGCCGTCGGGTAAGGGGACGGCGGTCGGGGCGGCGCCGTTGGAGGGGCCGCCGCGATGGCGGTGGCGGCGAGGGGGAAGGGCGGCCGGCACGTCGCCAACCTCTGTCGGGCCGGCGTTGGGCGGGCGTGGTGGATCCGGGCGGCCACTCCCGCCACCGCCACCACCCCGGCCTCCACTCTCTTCCAGCGACGCCGCGATGGCCGCTGCCACGGCCGCATCCTCGTCCACCGCCACGTCGTCTCCGTACGTGGCCGCCCAGGCGGATGATGGTGGTGGTGGTGGTGGTGGTGGTGGTGGCGGCGGCGGTGGTGGTGGTTGAGCCACGGCCGCCACCGCAGCAACAGGCGCAGCAACCGCAGCCGCGGCCGCTCTGGGCGCGCCCGCGGCAGCACGCACAGTCAGCGGGTCGCCCGGCGCCAGCCCCAGGTCGGCGACCGTCGCTTCATCACCTTCGACGATCGGAAGGGGGACGGGCTTGGGCGGGAAGCCAGCCAAGAGTTCGATGTCCGCCGGTGAGGCGAAGCCCGTGCTCCTGGCCAGGTCGGCCAAAAACTGGAGGAGCGGGGTGGTCAAGGCGACTGGAGGAATGGGGAGAGAGAGCATGGAAAAGGTTGAGAGAAGGATAGAGGACGCACGCGCACAGCCCGTGTACCAGCTCCGTGTGTGTGTGTAGGACAGGTGTCTCTCGTCACGCACGCGCGTGTGCACGGGTTTTCTCTTACCTTCGAGCGTGGCCTGACCGGCCGGACCGCGGACGCGGAAGAGCATTGCCGAGAGTGAGAAAGCAAGTGAGAGAATTTGCGCTTCACATCTATCTCCCTTTCGCCCGCAGGCGCACGGCTGCGCCCAGCACAGCACGCACATCACAACACATACGCACACCTCCTTGCCCTCTCCACGCATACATCGAGCGCGGGGATTGACAAACGAAAGCGCTAGGAGAAAACGAAATGATGCGCTCGCTGCCTGCAGGCCAGCTCGGCCGCCGGTCTGCGGCCGCGAGCGCCGCAGGTGCGCGTTGTGAGAGAGAGGGGGGTCGCGCGCACGCGCAATTTCTGCTGAGCGAGAACAGCCCTGTTTAAAAGCACAGCTGCCGTGTCGGCAGCAGGGACGGAGGCCCCATGCCGCGCCGAACAACTGACACACACACACACACTGCCACCTTTTCTCTCTCAACCTTCCGTACTCCACAGCCGCCACCCCACTCCAGCCTCGCCCCCGCCCCCACCCCGCCCGCCGCCCGCCCGCCCGCCCCGCCGCCGCCGGCGAGGACGGCGACGAAGGCACCGACACCGCCACCACCTCCTCACCCCCTCGCGCCATGGCCGCCCTCGCCGACGACGAGGCGCCCACCCCCCGGGCCTCTCCGGGCCCGTCCCCGCCGACCGGCACCGGCATCCCGCCCTGGGCCGGGCGGCGCGGCGGGTACACGCCCTTCGAGCACGTCGGCTTCCCGCCCGACGGCCAGGCCGAGGAGATCACGCACGAGGTGAGCGTGGTGGTGGCAAAGCCCCGCCCCGCAGTCTACGCCGCCTGGTCGGACCGCCTCAACCTGGGCGAGTGGGCGTCCCTGCTCGGCCAGACCGTCCTCCACGCGGACGACCCGTCCCTGGTCTCTTACTTCTTCTTCTACCGGTGGGGGACCCTGCCCGTGCTGGAGCTGTACACGAGCACGGTGCGGGAGGTGCGGGAGGGCGAGGCCATCATGGAGCGGGGCGTCGACGGGTGGCCCTTTGCGGCCGCGGCCTTCTTCGCGGATGGGGAGGATGGCGCGGGCACGACCGTCGTCACCCTCCGCATCGCCTACGCCCTGCCCTCTGCTCTGGCCGACGCGGTGGGTGCGGCCGGCATCTACGCGCACGTCAACGACATCCTGACGGCGGACATGGGCGCGATGGCGGCCTTTGTGGAACAGGCCGACCCGGTCGCCCTGGCTGCCGCGGCCGCGTCCGAGGCGGCCGCCCTGGCCGACCGGGCGGCCCGCCTGGCGGGCATGAGCGGGGAGGAGATGCTGGCGGCCGCGGCGGCCTCGCCCCCAGAGGGCCTGTACGACGAGGTCATGGACGCGGAGCCCGTCGAGGAGGCGGGCGGCGGCGGTGGTGAGGGTGAGGGTGGACAATGGAATGCGAGAGACGCAGAGGGCGGCCAGCAGCCAGTGGCCGTCAAGAAGCGGCGGGCGCGGAAGGGGGAGTGATTCAAGAAAATGAGGAGGAGGGAGGGGTGGTGTTGACGAATGTGTTGTGCCTTGTCAACCCTGACCTGACGGTACAAAGCAGCGCGGGGCAGGGGGTGCGGGTGTCTTTGGTCTCGGAGATGGGTTGTCGCACACACTCCATTCTTTTTCCTTCAACGCCCTCGTCACACACACACACATGGCCCGCCTCCGCCTCCTGGCCGCCCTGGCCCTGGTCCTCGTGGGCAGTGCTCGGGTAAGTGGTGTGTGAGAGGGGCGGGGTGGGGTTGTGCGCGCGCGCGAGAGAGAGAGCAGCGTCTTCTCTCTGACGCAGTGAGCGCGAGTCGCGCGCCTCTGCAGCGCAGAAATGTGGCTCTACATTTCGCCCGCGCGCCCCACGCCGCGCCACGTGCCCTCTCCGCCCCCGCAAGTACAACCTATGCTTACTTCAACACTCACTCTACCCTCCCTCCGTTTCTCGCTGCAGGCCCGCCGCTCACTGGCCCAGTCGGACGCGGCGTTAGCCGCTTTCGACCGCATGCGGCTCTCCGCGGCTCGGCCTATGTCCCTCGGGTCCGCCAGCCCCGCGGACGCGGGCGCCTTCGTGGCGGCGTCCGTTGCGGGCGCTGCGCCGGCGGTGGGCGTTCCTGGCGGTGCGTCCGTGACGGTCAAGTCCGACTTGCCGGGCGTGGGTGAGTTTTTGGAGGGCGAGAGGGCGAGGGAGAGCGCGCGCTCGCTCGCTCGCTTCTTCCGTCCACCTTCGCTCGCTCAACCTCTCCTCCTCTCCATCCATCCACACCCCCAAGCCGAAATGCCCGTCCTCGCCCCGGGTAAGCCCGCCGCGGACGCCCCCGTCTCCACCCCGCCCCCCGCCAAACAGGCCGGCGTCTTCTTCCAAAACGTGGCCAAGGCCGGGCCCGCCGGCCTCGTCATCCCGGCGGCTGAAAGCGGGCCCGGGGCGGCAGCCAAAGTGGTGCCGGCCAAGGGCGCACCAGCCAAGGCGCGCACCGCGGGCGACCCGGCGAACACGGTGTCCACCACCCCGGCCACCATTCCCGGGCCGGAGGCCGCGCTGGCGGGCCTGAGCGCGCTGCTGGACCGGGGGCTGGCCCGCCTGGAGTCCTCCCCCGAAGCGGCGGCCGGGTTGAAGGCCGCGGCCGCCCAGGCGGTTGCTGCCGGCGCGGGCGGGTCCTCCTCCCTGCCGTCTCCGCCCCGCCTGCCGTCGCCTGGGGACGCGTTCACGTCCGTCGAGGCGGCCGCCCTGCCCGCCGCCGCCGCCGGGGCAGGCGCCGCCGGCGGCGGGTGGATGGGCATGGGCGGCGCGCCGAGCGGGCGGCGCCGCCGCCTGGCTTTGGCTGCTCCCACCACGGCCGCCACCGCCCCGCACGCGGGTGAGGGGAACCCGCCCCTGGAGGTCGGGCTCGATTTCGAGTCCATTGCCCTGCCGACGGGCGCGGCGGGCGATGGCGGGGCGGCGCCACCCCTGGAAGCAACGCTCGCCAGCATGCCGGCCGCGCCGGCCCACCGCCCGCCCGGGGCTGGCAGCAGCGTCCTCACCTTCATGTCCGCCGACGCGGCGCCCGCCCACCGCCCGCCCGGCGGGGAGGGGTGGGGCAACCCGGTCGCCGTCGCGCCGGCCCACCGCCCGCCGGCCGGGGTCGTCAACCTCATGAGCTCCCCGTCCGGCGTGCTCCCTTCCCACCGCCCGCCCAGCGGCGGCGGCACCAACTCCAAGCTCCTGGCGGTGACCCTGTTTGCGACGGCGGGCGAGGGTGGGAGCGGCGGCGGTGGCGACCCCGGCCACCGCCCGCCCCAAGGCGGCGCGAGCGGTGTGAGCGACCAGGCCGTCATTCAGCCGGCGCCGTGAGAGAGAGAGAGAGTGGGTGGCGAGTGAGGGTAGCGAAAAACAGGGCGCATTTCTCTCTTCTCTGTCCCAATCTCTCGCCCGGCAACGCAATATAAGGATGGACGACACGGTGCGCCAATGGGGCTCCACACGCGCGCAGGAGCGACTCCCCCTCCACGCACGCCTACTTTTTTTGTGGGCTGCGTGTGAGAAAGGGGAGACGAGAGCGCGGGCGAAAGTTCACGCGCCGCCGCCGCCGCGCCGGCGCTTTTGCCCGCCGGGCCGCGCAGGCGCTCCTCCTTCCGCCCGCCCGACTCTCACAATCCATCCACACCTCTCACCCACCTCCCTTCCTGAAACAGCGTACAACTGCTGCCATTGAGCGCCAGCAGGAGGAGGAACTGATGCGCCGGTACGGCGGCCTACGGCCGGCTAAACTGAGCCAGGGCCTGCTCGCAAAGGTGAGAGCGCATGCGTAGAGCAGGAGAGGCTGGCGCGTGTGACCAAGCTTCCGGCACCAAACTAGGCTCGCCATTGCGTAGCGCGTTAGATGGAGAGTAACTCTAGAGGGGCTACGAGCATGGGATAGAAATCAATGCCGTGCGCTGTGCCTTTTCCTTCCTCTTCCTCGTGCGCCGTTGCGGCGTCCAAGAGACCCCTCCCAACCTCCACCCTCCTTTTTCATTATCGTCATCTCTCTATCCATCCCAGCGCAACTCCCGCAAGTGCTTCGACTCAGCGGACTACGCCATGGAGCGGGCGACGTCCGGGTCGGTGGACTCGGTCATTGTGCCTACGGCGGAAACCACCACCACCACGACCACCTCCACCAGCGGCCTGTCCGCCCCCCACCACGCCTCCTGCGCCGCCGTGCCCATCCCGGCGGGCGTGGTCATGCTGTCCGCCGCCGCTGTTGGCGGCGTTTCGCACCACCACCCACCCCCGTCTGCCTTCGCCGCGGCCGCGCCGGGCATGGGCGCCTTGTCGCCCGCGCCCTCGGTCTTCTCCTCTGCGGGCGGTGGTGGGCCGGCCACAGCGCCCACGCTCGCGTCTGGCGTGGGCGGGCGGGGGTCGACTGAGGACGCGATGATGATGTGAAGTAGGGTGGCGATGTGAAGTCGAGGGCCGGGCTCTTTGTGAGAGCCGGCTCTGAATTGGAGGCGGTGTGGCGTGGCGGTGGGGTGGTCATAAACGGAGAGAGTAGAAGAAGAAGAGAGCGAGGATGGCGAGGAGTCAGCACGTGTCAGAGGCGTGTCCCGTATTTTTCCACGACACACAACACACACACACACTCCTCTCTCGCGATTGCTCATTCATGTAGGAAAAAATAGAAAATCATGGACGCGCCACACCGCCAAAAATCCCACACCAACGGAGAAGAGAAAAACAAACACTCATCACAGGATTTCGATCCTTTCCACTTTTCAGGCCGCCGCCACGTTGGCGAAGCGCGGGGACGCGCCGTACAGGTACTCCTCAAACTTCTTGACCTCGCCGACCGAGCCGTAGCAGATCTGGGTGCGCTGGTCCCACTTCTTGACCTCAATGTCCAGGCCCGACACGCAAAGGCCGTCGGCCGACGACGCGCCGCCCGCCTTCTCCACCATCAGCGCCAGCGGGGCGACCTCGAACAGCAGGCGCAGCTTGGCCTTGGTGGTCGGCGAGATGACGTTGGTGAAGACGCCCTTCTCCTTGACGATGATCTGGAAGACGTCGGGCACCATGCCGCCCGTGTAGCGCAGAGTGTACTTCTCGCCGATGTAGTGGGAGATCAGTTTCTCGTACTCCGGGTTGTCGAAGGTCGCCCGCAGGTTGCCGGGGGAGAACATCTTGCCCTCCCCGATCTCGGTCGTCTCCTTGACGTGCAGCCACTTGCCGTCATCCTGGAGCAGGAACTCGTGGCAGCCGGGCGCGCCCTTGAGGGCCAGGCAGTAGACGGTGCGGGGGCCGTAGATGCCCATGCCTGCCGACACCTGGTCCCGGCCCGTGATGCCCGTGAGCTTGTCGCCCGGCCACACGCCGAAGATAGTGCCGACCGTGAAGTTGGTGTCCACGATGGAGGAGCCGTCGAGGGGGTCGAAGGCGACGGAGAAGCCGGAGCCCTGGGAAGGAAGGATGGAAAGAGATGATGATGGGAGGTGGTGTTTTTTTCGGGTCTTCTCTCCCCCCTCCCTCCTCTTTCTCTCTCGCCCGCCGCCTCGCCTCGCCTCGCCTCTCCTCTCCATTGTCTCACCTGCAGGTCCACCGGCTCAGGCACCTCCTCCGAGCACGCGTACTTGACGGCACCCGAGTATTTGAGCGCCTCGAACAGGAGCTTGTCGGCGAGGAGGTCGACCGCGAGCTGCTCGTCCCCAAACGTGTTCACGCACGCGGTCGCGCCGCAGGACGCGGTCCGCACTTTGAAGGCGATCGTGCGGATGGCCTCGCCCAGGCACATCATGACCTGGCGCAGGGCCGGGTCCTTCTCGTTCTCCACCAGGAATTCTTCCAGGGTGTCGCCGACCTAAAGGATGGATGGAGAGAGGAGGAGGAGAGGAGAAGGGTGAGGGTGAGGGTGAGGGAGAGAGGTGAGCAGCGCCCGCGCGCGTCCTGCCGTCGACGTCCTCTTTTTCTGAGCCGCGGGCGTGGCCTGGCCTGCTTTTTTTTGTTCCAGTTCTCCGTGCTCGTGCCTGAGTGCGGAGGAGGATCTAGCTGACCAGGGGTATTGCGGCCGCAATGCTTGGCCGGCACCGCGCCCCCGCAACACCAGAACAGGCAGGGCTGCTGCCGGCCACGAATCGAGCAGCAAGAGTGACCTCCACCTCTGGGAACAGGCTCACGGACCTCATGCTCTCTCCTGGCCTCTCGCTCTCTCCACCTCTCACACACCTTGGCGTTGACACGGACGACACCCCGGGCGGAGGCCCCGCCCCGGGCGGCCCGGCGGGCAGAGGGCTTGGCGGCCGCTGCGCGGGCGAAAGCGCGGGCAGGGGCGGCAGACAGGGCCGAGGCCCGGGCGGCGGCAGGGGCCTGAGAGAGAGGGGGCGAGGGGTTTGCAAGTGTCAGATCATGTTCTATCTCTGTCTCTCTCTCTCCGCGGGGTTAGGTGCGTTGGCGCGGTGCACTTGGCCCCCGGCGGCGGGGCTCCAAGTTGCGGCTAGCGTTTTCGCGCTCTCGACGGTTTTCTTTTCCACTCTCTTCTCTCCGTCCCCACGCGCGTGCCCCCCACACCCCAGCGCGGCCCACGCCTGCCCTCCATGCGCGTACATACCTTGCGGGTGGCAGACGCGCCACGGACGGCGGTCAGGTTGGCGGAGGCGGTGAGGGCGGCCATGGCTTGTTGGTTTTCGAGTTGAAGAAAAAAGAAAGGAGATAAGTGGGCAGTGGGGCCCACTGCTCTCTCTCTCATCACCCTCCCCTCGTTTCTCTCTCACCGAAAAATGACGTGCTAAGCTGCGCCCCGTGCGGGGCGCGCGGCCTTTCCTCTCTCTAAAAAAACCCAACTTCTCGGAGAGCCCACGCTTTCACTGGCCGCGCACACGCCCGCGGCCCGAGAGCGTGACCCGTCGCCCCTGCCTCGCGCGGCCCACTCGGCGTGCGCCCTCTTCGCCGACGTCGCCCCGCAAAATGCCCACCCACACAACCCTGCCCGACGACGCCCTCGTCGACGCGGTCCGCCGAGGGGCGGACCTGACTCTCCTGCTATCCCATAAGGGGGCGAGCGCGGCGGTGGACAGGTGAGGAGCAGGGTAGCGTCGCGTGGGGAGGAAAGGTCTCGACCAATGCAAACGCGCGTCGTCTCGTCTCGATACCCTCGCTCTTCCTAACGCGCCCCTACCCTCACACACGCACTCTCCGCACACAGACTGGACGCGGCGGGTGTGGCTCCCCTGCACATTGCGGTGAGTGTGTGCCTGGGAGAGGGAGAGGTGGGGTGGAGAGGAGGCGCGCTCCTGCTTTATGCCCTCTCTCCTTCCACCTCAGCCCCCTGGGCGCCTCGAACAAAACACTCAAATCCTCACACAGGCCTGGCGCGGCGACGTCCCCGCCATCCACGCCCTTGTCGCCGCGGGCGCGTCCGTGGACCTGGCTGACGGCGAGAGCGGGTGGTGAGTGTTTCATTCTTTGCGAACTGAAAGAGATGGAGAGGCGTGTGCGTGGCTGTGCGTTTTGCCAACCCTTCCTATCATGCATTCCGCCCCTCTTTTTTTTCATTCCTCACAGGACGCCCCTCCACCGGGCCCTCCACTTTGGCCACACCGCCGCCGCGGCCGCCCTCCTGGCCGCGGGAGCCCGCACCGCCCCGCCCGACGCCCGGGGCCGGACGCCGGTCGACCTCCTGGCCGCCCGCCTGGCGCCGGGGCTGGCGGCCGAGACCGCGGCCGGTGGCCGGGGCGGCCCGGGCGGGCCCTGCCTCCCCGGCGGCGGCGACGCCTTCGCCTGGGGCGACGGCGGGCACTGGGCGCTGGGGACGGGCGGGGATGGCGGGTCCCGGGCGGCGCCGGCGCGGGTGGGGCTGGGAAGCGAGGGCAGCGGCGGCGGGGGCGGCGGGGGCGGGCCGGCCCAGTCTCCACCCACCGCCGCCGCCGCCCCGCCACACAGCCGGGTCGCCCTGGCCGTCGCGGCCGCCAAGTTCCACTCGGCCGCCATCGTCGCGGACGGCCGCCCGGGGCCGGGCGGCACGCTCCTGACCTGGGGCGCCTCCCGGGGCGGGCGCCTGGGCCACGCGGCCGCGGCCGTGGCGGAGCGCGCGGGCGGCGGCGGCGGGGGTGCTGCCCCGGCTGGTGGTGGCCCGCCGGCAGCGGCGGCCGCGCCCGCGCCCTCCTCCGCCGCCATCGCGCCCACGCCCGTCGCCCTACCGCCCGGCGTCCGTGTTACCGCGGTCGCCCTGGGCAAGCACCACTCCCTGGCCCTGGCGGATGGCGGCGGGGTGTGGGCGTGGGGGTCCAACGCGGACGGGCGGTGCGGGCTGCCCCCCTCCGCCGCCGCGTCCCTCCCCACCCCGCGCCGGGTGCCCGGCCTGCGGGGCGTGTGCGTGACGTCCCTGGCCGCCGCCAACCGGCACTCCGTCGCCTGCGACTCGGCGGGGCGGGTCTGGACCTGGGGCGCCAACCAGTGGGGCCAGCTGGGGCACGGCCTGGGGGGGCGTGCGGACGGCGGCGGCGGGGAGGGCGGGGGGGGCGGCGGTGGCGCGGCTTCGGCCCCGACCCCCACCCCCGACGCCTCCTCCGCCGCCGGCGGCGGGCCCACCCCGCGCCGGGTGGAGGCCCTGCCCCGGGGCGTGACCATCGTCGCCGTCGCGGCGGCCAAGCGCCACACGCTGGCCCTGGGCGCGTGCGGCGGGGTGTGGGGCTGGGGGCACGGCAGCGCGGTGCCCCGCCGCGTCCAGCTGGGCGGCGGCGCCGGCGGCGGCGGGGATGGTGGGGGCGCCGCCGCCGCCGCCGCCGCCCAGCTGGACGCGGCCGGCGCGCCCGCCCCCGCCTTTGACGCCCGGGCCCGGGATGGCACGCCCCTGGCCCTGCACCGCGGCGCGGCGGCGGCGGCCCGCCCGGTCGCGGTCGCCATCGCGGCGGGCGCCGCGCACTCGGTCGCGGTCACCTCGACCGGCGCGCTCCTCGCCTGGCGGTCGACCGACCCGGCCGCCCGGGTGGAGCCCGTGGGCGGGTCCCTGGCCGGGCGCCGGGTCGTCTCCGCCGCGGCCGGCAAGTACTGGACGGCCGCCGTCACGGCGTGCGGGGCCGTCTGGATGTTTGACGGGTGGTCCCGGGTCGGCGACCCCCCCGCCCCGCCGCCTGGCCGGGCTGGCGGCGGCGGCGGCCCGCCGCCCCTCACCCCCGCCCCCCTGCTGCCGACCCGCGTGCCGGGCTTGACCCGCATCGCGGGCGTGGCGGTGGGAGAGAAGCATTCCCTGGCCCTGCAGGCCTGGTCGGCCGCGCCCCTGGCGGCGGGGCGGCGGGGCGGCGGCGGCGGCAGCATCCTGGAGGGGGCGGGCGCCGCCGCGGCCGCGCCTGGTGGCGGCGGCGGCGGCGGTGCCCGGGCGGAGGTGGACGAGTGCGGCGGCAGCCCGCAGGCCCACCCGGACCCGGCCGCCGCCGCCGCCGCCGTCTCCCTGTCCCCGCTCAGCGGGCGGGCGACCCCGCGGTCTGCCGCGGCGGCCGCGCACTGGGCGGCCCTGGAAGCGGCGGGCGGCGGCGGCTCACCGTTCCAGGCGCTAGCCGCCCACCCCGGCTCGCCCGCCACCCTCGCCCGCCGGTGCCCAGCCCTCCCCTCCTCCTCATCCCCTCGCCTCCCCACCCGCCGCTCCCTGGCCCGCGGCCCGCCCACCCTGCAAGCCCTGGCCGAACGCGCGGTCGCGGCCTGGGGCGTGGAGCCGCGCACCGCCCTTCCCGCGGCCGCGCTGGCGGAGGCCCTGGGCGCGCGCACTCTGGCCGCGCACGCGGCCGCGGTCGGCGCGGCCAACCTGGACGCGGTCATCGTGGAGGCCCGGGCCTGCCTGGCCGGCGCTAGCCCGGGCGTCCTGGCCCGCCTGGGGGACGCCCTGGCCGCGGTCAGCCCGGCGGCCCGGCCGAGCGCGGCGGCGGCGGTGGTGCGGGTGTGCGCGGAGGAGGAGGGAGAGGGGGCGGCGGGCTGCGCTGCCTGTGCTGCGCCGCCGGCCTCGTCCGCCACGGCGACCCCCGCGCCTGCGCCGCGCCGCCCGGGCCGGCGGGCGGGCGGGCGTGGGAGCGGTGGCAGCGCCGCCGCGGTCCGGGGCCCGCCCCGCCAGGCTGCCCCACCACCCCGGGGCGGGCTGGCGGCGGCCCTGGCGGCGGCGGCGGGCATGGAGGCGGGGGCGGGGCCGGCCGCTGCGCCCACCCCACCCCCACCCCCACCCCCACCCCGGGGTCCGGCCCGCAAGGGCGGCCTGTCCGCCTTTTTGGCGGGCGACCTGGACGGGCCGCCGACCCCGCCATCCGGCAGTGGTGACGGCGGCGGTCCTGCTGCGGCCGCCGGGCGCCCGGCGTGGGGCGGCGGCGGCGGCGGCGGGCCGTCAACCCCCGCACCGCCCTCACGTTCTGCCCTCACGGGCGGGCTGGCAGCCATCCAGGCGGCCCAGGTGGCCGCATCGTCGGCCGCCGCCGCCGGGCGCCGCCGCTCCAGCGGCACGTCCGGCGGCGGCGGCAGTTCCGCCGCCTCCCCGCCCGGCGGTGCCTCGCCCGGCGGTGGCCTCGCCATCCCCTTGCACTCCCTGCTGGGCGGCGGCGCCCGGGCGTCGGCCCCCATCCCGGCCGCCTGCCGCCCGGCCGCTTGGGGCGGATCCGGCACAGCGGGTGGGTCACCCCCCGCCGCAGCGCAGCCCGGCGGAGGCTCCGCCACCGCCACCACCCCGTCCCCCGCCCCGCCCCCACCCCGCCTGGCGGATGTTATGCACGAGCAGCAGGCGTCCCGGGTGGTCTTGGGGTCGTCGCCCTCGGCACCAGGCGGGCTGCCGGGTTGCTCAAGCCCGTCCCTCAAGCTGGGCGGCGGTGGCGGGCGCGCCGGGCCCAGGTCGCCGTGGGCCTCCCTGTCCTCCGCCGTCGCGGCGCCGCCGCCGGCGGGGTCATCTCCGACAGGGCTGGGCAGCAGCCGGCCGGGCGCCTACTTCCCGGCACCGGCGACGGCGGCGGGTTCCTCGCCCGGCGGCCTGCCGGGCTGCTCCCCGCTCGGGCGGTGGGCCGGCTCCGCCTCACCTGGGGGCGGCACGCCGCCCGCCACCCGCCGGTCCGCCGCCGGCTCGACCCCGGCCTCCGCCTCCCGCCTGCTGCCTGCCGCGGCCCGGGTGGGCGGGTTCGCGGTCACGCCCGCCCGGTCCCTGGGGCGGGGATGAGGTGGAGGAGGGGGCGCCGTGACCTCATTCTTATTTTTGCATTTTCCCCACCCCCCTTTCCCTTTTTCCCCTCGCGACAACGGAACGGTTCTACTAACCCATGTGATGTCTCCCCCCCTCGTTGATGATTTTGTACGAACCCTGAATGAATGTAACAATATATGTGCCCCCCCTCTGATTTCTTATAGAGACCGATTTCACGCGCGCATCCGGGTCACACTCTCTCCCCCATCTCTCATGAAACCAACCACCACCGCTCTCCACATCTTTCTCTTCTTTTTTTCAAAGGAAATACTTGCGGACCTCGCCATAGATATCGTCCGGCGACCGGTCCGCATTGAACCGCCGCACTTTCCCTAGCGCCTCATAGTGGTCCACCACCGGCATGGAGTCCGCCCGGAAGACGGCGAAGCGTTTGGCGATGGTCGCTGCGTTGTCATCCGTCCGCCCCTGGCCCCTCCCCGCCAGCCTCGTACTCATCACGTCCTCCGGGCAGTCGAAAAACAAGACGAACGCCGGGTCGGCGCCCGTCTGGGCTTCATAGGCCGCCCGGTTTTCGGCGTTGCGCGGGAAGCCGTCGACCAAGAACGTGGTGGGCGCGTGCTTGCGGGCCAGCAGGGCGGCCTCCATGGCCGCTTCCAGCAAAGAGATCGTGACCCGGGACGGCACGATGGCGCCATCCTTGATCATGCCCGCCACCAGCTGGCCGTCCGGGGTGCCGGACGCGCAGTGCGCGCGGAGGAGGTCGCCCGCGGACAGGTGGACGACCCCGAACTCGGACACCAGACGGGCGCACTGAAAAAGAGAGGAGAGAGAGAGAGAAAAATGAGGCCTGCCCGGGGCCGCCTGCCTGGTTGAGAGCGAACTTGACTCCCAACCCTCACCCGCTGTCTCTCCCTCTTCTTTCACTCCTCTCTCCTCTCTCGTCTCTCTCCATTCCTCTCACCTGTGTTCCCTTGCCCGACCCTGGCCCGCCCAGGACAAAGACGACCGTGCGGGCGCCGCCGGGGGTGGTGTTGCCGACGCCCGCGCGGGAGAGGTCGATTGGCGAGGCGGTCGTCGTCGTCTCACTTGGCGCACCCGGAGCGCATGAAGACGTGGGCGCCGCCAAGCCCAGGCTGGCAACCGCGGCCGCGCTGGCCAGGCCGAGGCCCAGGCTCAGGCCGCGGCGGAGGGAGGCGGCCGAGGCCAGGGAAGGAACGGCGGACGACGTGGTGTGCAGCGCGGCGGCCGGGCCGGTGGACGCGGCAGCAGCAGCCCACGCCGCCGCGCCCGCGCCGCTGCTGCTGGTGACGCGCAGAGTGGACCGGAGCGCGCCAAAGAGGGCGGTCGCGCCACGGGCGGACATGGGGTGTTGTACCTTGTGGAGAGGTTGGGCGGAGCGAGAGAGAGAAGAATGAACTGAGGCGGACGGTGCGCCACACACCGGGTCGCCCGTTTTCTTCGTCAGACAAACACACCCACCCTCCCACGGCCCCGATGCTGCTGAGCCTGGGCGCCCCCCTCGCCGTTGCGCTAGTCGGCATAGGCGTGCTTGGGCTGGTGAGTGTTTTTGGCCGGATGGAAGAGGTCTCCATCCTCTCTAGCTAGAGCGCTCGCGCTATTTTTTTTGCGCTCACGCTTGCTCTCCTCTTTTTCCACAGCCCACCGCCCTCAAGCTCGCCGCCGTCCTCGCTCTCCTCGCCGCCGCCGCCCTCCTCATCGCCCGGTACCTCATTCGCCGGGCGGTCGGGCCAGTGGAGAAGGTGATACAGGAGGGAGAGAGAGAGAGAGAGAGACAACGAGCGCACTGCACACGGTTCCGATCTTGTCCGCCTTGCTTTTTTTCAACACCGTCACCGTCACCTCCACCTTTTTTTTGTCGTCCCACAGAACACCATCGCCTTCTTCCACCCGGCCGCCGCGGGCGGCGGCGGCGGCGAGCGCGTCCTATGGGCGGCCATCGCCGCGGTCCAGGCCGCCTGGCCGGGCGTCAAGGTGCTGGTGCACGCGGAGGGCGCCGCCAAGGGAAGGAGGGGGGAGCCGACCGCCCGGGGCTTGGCAGCCGCGGCGGGCGCCGCCTTTGGCCTGGCCCCGCCCCGCCCCGTCCACCCCGTGCCCCTGCCCGGCGCGGCCGCCGCGCTCGACCCGGCCTCCCACCCGCGCCTCACCCTCGTCACCCAGTCCGCCGCGGGCGCCCGGGTCGCCTGGGCCGGCCTGACGGCCCGCCCCCCGCCCGCCCTGTGGATTGACACGGCCGGCTGGGCGGGGGGTTACCCCCTGGCCGCCCTGGCGGGGTGCCGGGTCGCGGCGTACGTGCACTACCCCTTGGTGTCCACCGACATGCTGGGGCGGGTGGGCGGCGGCGGGGGAGGAGGAGGCGGGCGCGGCCTCGCCCGGTCGGCTGCCAAGGCCGCCTACTATTACGCCGTCGCGGCCCTCTACGGCGCCGCCGCGGGGTTGGCGTCCGGCGCAGTCATGGCCAACTCCACCTGGACGGCCGCCCACGTGCGGGCCCTGTGGTGGCGGGCGGCGGCGCCGGCGCTGGTCCACCCGCCGTGCGGGGCGGCCGGCCTGGCGTCCCTGCCCCTGGCCCGCCCCGCACCGACGGGCGCCGTGCCCCTGCTCGTGTGCGTCGCCCAGTTCCGGCCGGAAAAGGCGCAGGGCCTCCTCCTGCGCGCCTTTGCGGCCGCCCGGGCGGACGCGGCGGCGGTGCTCCTCGGTGGCGGTGGTGCCTCCCCCCCCGCCGGGTCCAGGGGCCGCGCCGGCGGGCGCCCCCCCGCGGGCGCGGCTGCGGCCGCGGCCGCGCGCGCGGCCGCCCGGGCCACCCTGTCAGCCCGCCTCCTGTTCTTCGGGTCCGTCCGCCCGGGCGGGCCGGACGAGGCCCGGGTGGCGGGGCTGCGGGCCCTGGCGGCCGAACTGGGGCTGCTGGAGGAGGGGGGGGCCGGCGGCGGCGGCGGCGGTGGGGGGGCAGCGGCGGGCGCCCCGGCCGCGCCTCCCGCCACCCGGCGGCGCGGGAGGGGGCCGGCGGCGGCGGGGGCGCTGCCTGCCGCCTCCGCCGATCCGGACCCGGACCCGGACGCGGCCGCCGCGGCCAACCCGGCCGCCACGCCCGCATCCCTCCTGGCCGCCTGGACCCGGGCCGCCGCCCCGCCCGTCGGGTTCGTGGTGGGCGCGCCCCGCCCCGTGCTCGCGGTCGCGCTGGGCGCGGCGTCCGCGGGCTTGCACGCCATGACGGACGAGCATTTCGGCATCTCTGTCGTCGAGTACATGGCGGCCGGCGCGGTCCCCATCGCGCACGCGTCAGGCGGGCCGGCCTCGGACATCGTGCTGCCGGAGGCGGCGCAACCTCCCGGGGTCCCCCCCCCCCCCCTGCGCCAGCTGCCGCCGCCTGGTGGGGGCAGGGCGCGCCGCTCCTCGCCTGCTGCCCCCCCCCCGCCGCCCCCGCCCGCTCTCCTCCTCCCGACGGGATACCTGTGCACGACGCAGGCGGAGTACGCGGCCGCCATGGGCGCCGTCCTGGGCATGCAGCCGGGGGAGCGAGACGCGATGGCCGGCCGCGCGCGCGCACGGGCCGCCCGTTTTTCAGACGCCGCCTTTGCGGCGGCCTTTGTGGACGCGCTGGCGCCGGCCGCGGTGGCGGCGGGGTTGGGGGCACCGAGGGCGGGGGCGGGTGTGGCGCGTAGTGGGAGTGGGGTCAGGCGCAGCAGGGGCGTGCAATGAGACAGAGAGTGAGAAGAATAAAAGAACAAAGAAAAAAAAGGCAGGAGGTTTTCTTTTTCTTTCACACAAACCCTCTCTTCCCTCCCACTCACGCCAGCACTTGCGAACCCCGCACCAGGCCCAACAGCTGGTCAAACACCCGGCCGCCCTCATCCCGGATGCCTGAGTGGCCGATCTCGTTCGTCACCCACTGGCGCAGGGACCGCACGCACCGGCCGGTCGCCTGGGACAGCTCAAAGTCGACGTACATGTCCTCCCAGTAGACGGCCGCCGCGACGGGGACGGCGTTCCGGGCCAGCGCGCCCACATCGTACAGGGCCGGCCAGTCGGCCTTGGCGGCCAGGGCGTGGGCCACGGGGCCCAGCGCGGCCAGGGCCGGGCAGCCGCCCTCCCCCTCAAACAGCCAGGGGAAGACCATCTCGCCCGTGAACAGGACGTCCCGCCCCGCCCGGGCGGCCGCCACCGCGTCGAAGGCCGCGTCCCGGGCCGGATCGGCCGCCCGCACCCGGGCCGCGCTCCAGGCCGTGGCCACGCCCCCCCCGTTGGCGTAGATGGGCTCGTGCAGGAGGGCGTACAGCGGGTTGGCGTCCCAGGGCAGGGCGGCCTCGACGCCCCGCAGGAAGGCCGCCGTCAGCCGGCCCCCCGCCCCCCCCCCGTCGAACGCGCGCTCCAGCAGCCAGTGCAGACGTTCGAAGCCGCCACCCAGGCCCAGGGAGGGCAGGCCCAGGGCCTGGAAGGCGCGCGGGGTGAGGAGGCCGCCGGAGGGGAGGCGGACGCCGCCGGGCGCGGCGGCGGCGGCGGGGGGGGGCCCGGGGCGGGGGCTGCCAGCTCCCCCTCCCCCTCCCCCCACGCCCGCCGCCGCCGGTCCCCGCCCCTCCACCAGCGCCAGCACCACCTCCCGCGCCCGGGCGGCATCCCCCGGAAAGCGCGCATAGTACTTGGCGTTCTGGGCGGCCACCCGGGCGAAGAGCGCGGCGTAGGCCGCGTCGGCGGGGCAGGGCGCGCCGCCCACGTCGGGGGGCAGCCCCCCCGCCAGCATGACCTCCGTCAGCCCTTCGGGGGCCAGGCACAGGTAGGACAGCGCGGCGAAGCCGCCGTACGACTGGCCCAGCACGCTCCACCGGCCGCGCTGGGGGCCGGTCGGCGGGACCAGGGCGACCCGCACCGCCTCCGCGTCCCGCACGATCGCGTCCGCCCGGAAGTGGCTCAAGTAGGCCGCCTGGGCGCCCGGGTCGCCGCTCCCCGCCGCGCCCGCCAGCCCGCCCGCGTCCAGGACCGCCCCCGACCGGCCCGTCCCGCGCTGGTCCAACAGGACGATGCGGAAGTGGGCGGCCGCGGCCTTCAGCCAGGACGTCGCGCCGGTCGGGCGGGGCGCCTCAAAGCCGGGGCCGCCCGTGAGGAAGAGGAGGAAGGGCAGTTCGGGCGACGCCGCCCGGGCGGGGGAGACGGCGGTGCGGGCAAAGAGGTCGATGGCCGGGCCGGCCGGGCGGGCGTGGTCCAGGGGGACGCGGAAGGAGTGGTCAGTCAGGTGGAGGCCTTTGAGGGGAGAGAGGGGCGAGAGAGATGAGAGATGGAGGAGAGGTCGCAGGTCGAAGGGACGAGCGCGGCGTGTCGCTTTTTTTGTTTGCTCGCGTTTTCAGATGGGGGCGTCCGCCACCGCTCGCTCTCTCCACGCCTCGGCCGTCCACCCCGAGCCCCTAGGCCGCCTCGGCATGGATGGGCCAGGGCGAGGCGCGGCGTCGATGAGGGTAGAGGTGGGTGTGCTGCCGAGGAGCGCCCCTGCAAAAACGAATGCCGCACGCACCGCCCTCTCCTTTGCTCTTACCTGGCACCGCCACCGTCTCGCCCTTTACGTGCGATGCCTTCACCATGGCGATCGCCTCCTCGCTGCGCGGGGCGGGCGGCGGGGAGGTGGCGGCCCCTGGCGCCGAGGGCGCGGGCGGGGCGGAGGTCGGCATGCCGTCAGGCACGCCGCCCCAGTTTGGCGGCTTGGTGGCGTCCCCACCACCACCAGCGGTGGTGGTGGTGGTGGCCATGGGGGCGGGGCCGCCGCCATTGGCGGTCGAGGTGTGGCGGGCGCGCTTTTCCATCTTTCAGAGCGGCACAGGGTGCGATGGCCTGGCCAGGCGGGGGCGGGCGTGGCGTGAAAAAGAGTGTGGGCCAAGGTTGAAAAGTTTTTTTACATTTCGGCGTACCTCCTCACTTTTCCGCGGCAGAAGGACGGCGCGCCCGTCGCTCCCCCAAAACCCTCAAAACCTTCCTACCATGGGAGACCAGGAAGCCCGGCGCGTCTACCATCGGGCGATGGCCGCGGCGGCCCTGGCCTCGTCCGTAGCGGCCGAGCAAGCGGGACGCGTGCCCCCCGCACCACCGACGGGACACAGCGACCCCAGCGCCGCGGATAAATGCCGCGCTGTACCGGGGCAGCGGCATGACCACCGGGTCGCTTCGTCTCTCCTCCGCCGCGACGACGGGGGTGAGGGGGGGCACACGGTTGGCGTTGTGCTGGGCATGGAGGCGGGCTTGACGGTAATGCACCGCGGCATCGACGGCAGCCGCAAGGTGTGTATAGGGCCCGGCCGTCCGAGCTGATGAAGGCAGTGTGCAAAGACGAGAATGGCTTGGAACGGGCGTGAACGTTTGAAGCGGTGGGGAAGAGGGGATATGGCGGGCGTCGTTCTAGTTGCCGTTGCTGCGGGCTGGGTGGGTGTGGGTGTGGGTGTGGTGTGGGTGGGGGTGGGGGTGGGTTTTGCGCGTGGTTTGGGAGGGGGGAGGGAGAGACGGGGCGGGCGGGGACGGTGCGGCCAAAAAAATAACTCATTTCTCTCGCACTTCTTCTTTCCCCGGACGGACACGCGCCCGCCTCTCTGTGTCCCGAAAAATATGGGCCGCACGGCCTCGGCCATGGCCACTCGGACCACGCCCTCGCCCTGGGAGCGGGCTGGCGACGGTGTCGGGGCTGCCGCTGCTGTTGGTGCGACAGTAGCAGCAGCCTGCCCAGCATCGGCCTCGGCCTCGGCTCAGCCGCAGCAGCCCCGCTCCCACCACCGTCACGACGGCGATCCCCAGCAGCAGCACCACCAGCAGGAGGTTGACACCAACTTTTCCGTGGGTGCGGCACCCCCCCCGCCCAACGCGGTGGCGGCCCTGTTTGAGGCGGCCAAGGCGACCTTTGCAAGCGGGGGACGCACGCCGACTGAGGCCGACCTGGACGCCCTCGTCCGCCTGACCGGTGCGCAGTGGGTGTGCCTCGGTGGGAGGCGCGTGTGGTGGGGGGGTGCGCCGGCCTGGAGGGGCGCTGGGATTGGTGGACGGGGCTGGTTGGTGCTGGGCGCACACGGAGGAGAAGGAGAAGGAGAGGGACGCACGCAATTTGCGACGTCGCTCGCTTGCTCGCGCCGTCGCCCTCTCCCCCTCCACCTCACCTCCACCTCACTTTCCTTCTCCTTTCTCTCCGCCTCCCTCTCACGCAGCCGCCATCCCGCTGGCCCAGCTCGGCCTGGAAGGCCCGCCAGCCTCGCCCTCCTCCACTTCAGAGGCGGCCGGTGAGGCGGCGGCCGATGAGGCGGCGGCGCACGAGGCGCTCTCCGCCTCGACTCTCCGCCTCTCCCTGGCGGGGGGTCGGGGCGGAGGGGGTGACGCCGGCTCCGGCGAGGACGCCCCCACCTGCCGCCCCGCCAAGCGACCCTCCCCACCCCGGGCGGGCAGCGAGGTGGCGGCAGGGGACGGGGGCGGGCGCGGCGGCGGCGGCGGCGGCGGTGGCAGCAGCGGCGGTGGCGGCCCCCTGCCTCCTCCCGCTCCCCCTCCCATCGTTTACCTCCACATCGCCGAGGGCCCCGCCGCGTCCCTGGGCGTCTTCTGCCTGCCGCCCGGGGGTGTCATCCCGATGCACAACCACCCGGGCATGACGGTGGTGTCGCGGTGAGCAGGGCAGGGTAGGGCAGGGAGGGAGGGAGGGAGGAGGGGATGATATGACATATCTCAAAATTTGAGAAAGAGGGGATGGGTGGGTGGGTGCCTTCCCTCTCTCTCTCTCTCTCTCTGGTGCGCGCTCACCGCCTCCCCTCCTCCTCTCTTTTCCCCTCCCTCCCAATCACAGCGTCCTCTACGGCTCCCTCGCCGTCCGCTCCTTTGACTGGGCGGGCGGAGGAGGAGGAGAAGGACGCCCCACCAGCACCGGCGCGCGGGCCGCCCGCCTGGTGGCCGACCGGGTCCTCACCCCGGCCGACCCGCCCACCCTCCTCCGCCCCGCGGGGGGGGGCAACATCCACGCCTTCGCGGCCGTGGGCGGCAACCCCACCGCCGTCCTGGACCTCCTGGCCCCGCCCTACTCGGGCGGGGAGGGCGGGCGGGACTGCGCTTACTTCCGGGAGGAGGGCGGCGGCGGCGGCCCCCCGCCTGCTGCGCTGCCTCCCCCCCCTGCTGCCCGCGTGCCACCCCCCGCCCCACCCGCCTGGCCGCTACCCGACCCGGCCCGGCCGACCGCGCCCGGCGCCGTGGTCACCCTGGTCGAGGTCCCGTCCCCACCATGGTTCACGGTGCAGCACGGGCCGTACCGGGGCGCGCGGGCGGTGACAGAAGGGCGGGGGCACGCGCGGCCGCCCTGTCGGTGAGACCGCGCCCTGTCTGTCTATCTGTTAGAGAGAGAGAGAGAGAGAAAGAATGAGAGAGAGAGCATACCTGTCACCCCACTGCATTTGTTGTTTGTTTGTCTCCTTCATCGGGCCCGCAAGAAAGAAGATACGGAAAAAAAATGGAACGAGGAATGAGGAACGAGGAATGAAGATGCTGGTTGTGGGTCGAACATGCGGCCAGCTCACTTTTTTTTTTCTCTCTCTCATGGACCCAATCTCCTTGGCCCGCATATCCGCGGGCCCGCCGCCCTCGCCGGTCGTCATGTCGCCGGAGCCGGATGCGGGGGTGACCGTCCTGACGGCCGCGACGGCCGGCCTGGCCGTGTGCGCAGGGACGAGCCCGGCCGCCAGGCCGCCTGGCTTGCCGCGGCGCGCCCACGCCCACGCCGGCGGCTCGCCGCCTCCACGCCCGGCTCCCACGGGCTCCATGCCCATCCCGGGCGCCGCCCTGCGTGGGACAGGCAAGGAGAACTTAGTCGCCGTCTCCCCGCCCCCTCGCGCCGGGTCGGCCGCCCCGTACGGCACCTCCCCGCCCTCCGCTCTGATGGGGCGCTCCCCGCCGGGCGTCGCCTCCTCGCCCGCGCCCGTCGCGCCCTACCAGGCCCTCCCCGTCCACGGCCCCGTCACTATCACCCACCACCTGACGGCGGGCCTGCCCGTCGTGGAGCCGGGCGAGATGAGCAAGGAGGTACGAGAGAGACAGAGGGAGAGTGGGCGGGAGGAAGAGACGAGCAAAAAAGAGCGTGGTCGGGGCTCCAATTGTGATGCAGGGGAGCGCCGCGCGTGCAGCGGCGCCGTCGCTTGGTCAGGCACCGCACCAATCTCCTGGACCTCCAGGCTGAATCTTGGGGTAGTGGGGCTGCCATCGGGGGTGAGTGGAGAGTCGGATGGTCCGTGGGCGTCCCCATGGCGTGGCGGGGCGTCAAAAGCCGCCCCTCACCCGCACGTGACAGCTCCTTCTCGCTCGCCAGCGACCCCAACCTCCCTCCCTCTCTCACATACATCATCAACCCGTCCTTCCCTTCTCCCACCCCTCTCCAACAGGACGTCGAAGCCCGCATCACCAAGGTCATCGAGGAGTACAAGCAGACTCTGATGGAGCGGACGGAGCTGCATATGGGGTGAGTAGACGGGAGAGAAGGCGGAGAGAGAGAGAGATAGAAGAGGAGAGAAGAGAGCGGCCACACGCACGCACACGCTCAGCTCAACCTTGCATCATCATTCTCATCTCATCCACATTTTGCCTCTCCCTCTCCTAGTTACCCCTACAACCTGGACTTTGACTCGTACAAGGCCCTGGCCGACCTCGCCCGCTTCTCAATCAACAACCTGGGCGACCCTTTCATCGAAAGCAACTACGGCGTCCACTCGCGCCAGTTTGAGGTCGGGGTCCTCGAATGGTTTGCCCGCCTTTGGGAGGCCGGGGATTACTGGGGCTACATCACCAACTGCGGCACGGAGGGCAACCTGCACGGCATCCTGGTTGGGCGGGAGAACCACCCGGACGGGGTGCTGTACGCGAGCGCGGAGAGCCATTACTCGGTCTTCAAGGCCGCCCGCATGTACAGGATGGACAGCGAGCGCGTGCCCACGCTGCCGTCCGGCGAGATCGATTGCGCCGCCCTGGGGGTGGCCCTGCGGAGGAACGCCAACCGCCCCGCCATCATCAACGTCAACTGCGGGACGACCGTCCGCGGGGCGGTGGATGACCTGGACGCCATCCTGGCCACCCTCAAGGCGGCGGGTTTTGAGGAGGACCGGTTTTACATCCACGTCGACGGCGCCCTCTTCGGCCTGATGATGCCCTTTGTCAAGGCGGCCCCGCACGTCACCTTTGCCAAGCCCATCGGCTCCATCAGCGTGTCCGGGCACAAGTTCATCGGCGCGCCCATGCCGTGCGGGGTTGTCATGACGCGCGCGTCCCTCGCGGCCGCCCTGTCGAATGATGTGGAGTACCTCAACTCCCGGGATGCGACGATCATGGGCTCCCGCAATGGCCACGCCCCCGTCTACATGTGGTACACGCTGACGCGGAAAGGGTATGCGGGCATGCGGGCGGACGTGGAGACGTGCCTGGAGCGGGCGCAGAGCCTGGCGGGCATGCTCGAGGCGGTCGGCATCAAGACCATGCTCAACCCGCTCTCCTCGACCGTCGTCTTCGAGCGCCCGCCGGACGAGGCCTTTGTCCGCAAGTGGCAGCTGGCGTGCGAGGGGGCCGTCGCGCACGTGGTGGTCATGCCCAACATCACGCCCGCCAAGTTGGACGCGTTTGTGGCGGACCTGGTGGCCTGCCGGGCGCGGTGGGTGGCCGCCGCGGCTGGGGAGGGCGCGGTGGTTGGGAATGGGAATTGAATTGTGGGGGAGAGAGAGACTGTGTGTGTGTCGTGTGTGTCGTCCGTGTGGGGCCTGCGTGCGGTCGTGAGGCTGGTGTGTTTTTGTAAAAGAGAGTTTCCTTGTTTCACACCCTCTTCTTTGCCCGCGCCGCCGCCCGCTGCGGCCGGCCCGCATTACCCGCCCCGCCGCTGCCCGGCACCGGCACGCCCGCCACCCAGTGCAGGGCCGCCGCAGGCGCCGCCGTGTAGTCCAATGGGCGGCCACCGCCGGGCCCGGCCGCGGCGGCCAGCGCGTCCTGGGCCAGGCCGTGGCCTGCAAAGAGCAGGGTCACGAGGGCGAGGCCTTCCGAGGGGGTGGCGCAGCCTGCCACGTGCACCGCGCCCCAGTACAGGGCGGCCCCGCCGGCCGCGGATCGCAGGGCCAGCCCAGGCACGGCAAACTCGGTCCGAAAGGGCGCCGGCCGGCGCCCTATGGAGGGGGAGGACGACAGGAAGGCGGCGTCGGTGAGGACCTTGCCGCCGCACCCGGCCAGCGTGCCCAGCAGCAAGGGCGCCGCGACCACGCCCGGGAAGCGGCGGACGGCCGTGTCGACGCGTGCGACGACCAAGGAGGCCCGCAGGATGTTCATGCAGGCCCGGGCTGCCGCCCGGGTGGGCGGAAAGGTGACCAGGGCGCGCAGGGCCGACCGGACGGGCGCTGGAGCGTACAGCAGCCCCCACCAGGCGAGGGTGTAGGCGACGCCGACCGCGTTGTCGGCCAGCAAGCCGATGGGCGACCCGGCCGGGTCCTGGAGGAGGAGGGCGGTGAGGATGCCGCCGCCAAAGGCCGCGAGGAGGCCGATCTTTGGGTGGAGAGGAAGAGCGTTATATCTTAGTCAGAGAGAGTATGAAAGTACGTCCTTCAGTTAAAAAAATGTGTGATGGGGAGGGGGTTTGGGGAATGGATGGATGGATGGATGCGAGGACGACCTGCCCTCTCTTTTCTCCACATCTCCTTACCCAAAAGGAGGCCATGAAGTTGGCCGCCAGGGCGGCGTGCTCCGCCCCGGCGTACCAGGACACGACGGTCAGGCAGTGGCCGGGTAAGAGGGCGCGGGCTGGCAGCGCAGCCAACGCTCTCCCTAGGCCGGCCAGGGAGCGGGCGGCAAAAAGGTCGAGGAATGGGGAAAATAAGGGGGCGGAGAGGGCGAACATTTTCTTCGGGCTGAACCTATGCTTTCGTCAATAAAGCACACACACACACACATACACGCGCACACGCGCGCGCGCACACACACGCACGCACACGCAGGCGTGAGGACCGGAGCAAAAGAGAGACGGGTGGGTGCGGAAAAGAATGAGTGTGACAACTGAGCGCGCTCCTAAACAGTCTTTTTTCTCTCTCTCTCCACACTCTCTCTGTCTCCCTCATCTCCCACAATGCCCCCCAAAGGAAAAGGCGGCGGCCGGAGTGCCTTTGTCAGGGCCACCCTCCGCCCCCCGGGTGGCGGGCCGGAGGAATCAGAGGGCAGCGCGAGCGATGGAGGGGCGGCGCCCGCGCCCACCCCGGCAGACCCGGCGCCGCCCGCTGCTGCGGCAGCTCCTCCGCCCACTGCCTCTCCTTCCAAGGCCCTCCCCGCCACCCGGGGCCAGCTATTGCAGCGCCACAAGCTGGAAGCCCGGACTGCCAAGGAGGTCAGCAAGCGGGCTGGAAAGAAGGGCAAAGCGGACGCGGCGGCCGCTGAGGCGGCCCTCGCGGGACGCCACGTGGCGGAACTGGCAGCCTTCGACTCGGCAGGCGGCCCCGGCGGCGGCGGCGGCGGCGGCGGTGGCGGCTCCAGTGACGATGGCGACGCCAGCGATGGCCAGGCCGCTGCTGCTGCTGTCGCCAAAGTCAGCCTGGGGGAGGAGGGTGGCGGGGCGGCCGGCAAGCCATCCGGCGGCCCCACCCGGGCCCAGGCCCGGCGCGCGGCGCGCGCTGCCGCCGAGGCGGCCCGCGACGCCGCCGCCGACGCGGACCGGGCCGCCGCCGCGGCGACCGGCCCCCGGGTCGCCGAAGCGGACGACCTGGCCGCCACGCTCGCACAACGCGGCCTGGGTGTCGTGGACGTGCCGGCGGACGGGCACTGCCTGTACGCGGCCCTCGCCCACCAACTCCAGGCTTCGTCAACCACCACCTCAACCACCGCCGACCCATCCTCCCCTCTCGCGCCCTGGACTGTCACCTCCCTGCGGTCCCTGGCCGCCGCACACATGCGGACCCATCGGGCCGAGTTCGAGCCGTTTGTGGCGGCGGAGGAGGCGGCGGCCGGGGCGGGCGGGGGTGGAGGCGGAGGCGGGGAGGCTGGCGAGGCTGGTGAGGGCGCTGACGACCCGTTCGAAGCGCACTGCGCGGCCGTGGAGCACACCGCCGCCTGGGGCGGCCAGGCCGAGATCGCGGCCCTGGCGGCGGCGCTGCCGGCGGAGGTCACCGTCCTGTCCGTGGGCCTGCCGCCGGTGGTGATGGGTGGAGAGATGGGGGAGGTGGTGGGAGGTGGTGGCGATGGAGAAAAGGCAGCCCGCGCTGCCGCGTCGCCGTCCCGCCGCCTGACCATCTGCTACCTGCGCCATGCCTTGGCCCTAGGCGCGCACTACAATTCAGTGGCCCCGCTGGAGGAGGTGGAAGAAAAGGACGAGGAGGAAGAGCTGGTGGAGAATGGTGGAGAGTGAGTAAAAATGAGGGGGGGGGGGATGTTTCTTCGACCACCCACCTCCTTCCAGGCGCACCCGACCTGCTCCCTGCTTTTTCCGCCCAGCTGCGAGTGTGATGGGAAGGAGGCAAGCACGAGAAAAGCAGGCCGCACACCACCCAGTCCCAGAAATCACACACACACACACACACACACACACACACACACACACACACACACACACACACACACACACACACACACACACTCTGTCTCTCTTTCTCCTCTCTCTTCACGGAAACAGCGCTGCCCCGCCCAGCCCCGTCCCCTCGCCCCACCCCATCATCAGGTTCAAGTTTTGGAGCGCCTGCCCGGACGCCCCCTTCATCAGGTTGTCGATCGCGCTCATGATGATGACCCGCCCGGGCAGGCGGTCGGGCGCGACGGCGATGTGGGCGGCGTTGGTGCCCCGCACGTACCGCGTGTGTGGCACCCCTCCAGCTGGCAGCACTTTGACAAAGGCCTCGCCCTCGTAACGCGCCTGCAGAGCCGCCCGCGCGTCGTCCGCCGTGGCGCCCGGGGCCAGCTGGGCGTAAATGGTGACCAGCATGCCCCGGGCCATGGGCATGAGGTGCGGCGTGAAGGAGATGCGGACGGGCGCGTCCGTGCCTGTCATCGTGCCCGCCCTCACGGCCGCGCCCGTAAGGCCCTGCTCGATCTCGGGCATGTGGCGGTGGGCGGTCACGCCATACGGGTTGATGCCCTCCGCGATCTGACAAAGTGCAAAAGGAGGTGGGGAAGAGCGAGCGAGCGAGCGAGCGAGAGTGAGAGAGTGATTTGATGAGGTTTTGGGAGATTGGGGAGATGGAGAGCGCGCGCTCAAACCCTCTCCACTCCCTCTCTCTCTCTCTCTTCACCGCGCGCCGCGTCTCTCTCTCTCTCTCTCTCTTTTCGCTGCCTGCCCCCTCCTTCCTTACCTCCGTGTACAGCAGGTTGACCTTGGCCCCCCGCCCCGCCCCGGACACCCCGGACTTGGCGTCGATGATGATCCCAGTCGCCTCAATCAGGCCGGCCTCGACCAGGGGGACGAGGGGCAGCTGGGCGGCTGTCGGGTAACACCCCGGGTTGGCCACCAGGCGCGCGCCCTTCACGGCCTCCCGCGCCAGCTCTGTCAAGCCGTACACCGCCTCCGCTTGGAGCTCCGGCGCCGCGTGCGGGTTGCCGTACCATTCCTCGTAGACGGCCGTGTCTTTTAGCCGGAAGTCCGCAGACAGGTCGACGACCTTAATGTGGGAGGGCAGGGAGGCCAGCGTCGCCTGGGTCGTCGCGTGGGGCAGGCAGCAGAAGGCCGCTTCGATGGACCCCCAGTCCACGTCCCCGATCTTGGCGAGCGTGGCGGCGGGGGAGGACGGCGGCAGGGCGGAGGCCAGGTGGGGGAACACGTCGGCAAAGGGCTTGCCCGCGTTGGACTCGCCCGTCAGGGCCGCGATGGTCAGGCCCGGGTGGTTGGCCACCAGGCGCACGGCTTCGGCCCCCGTGTAGCCGGACGCGCCCAGGATGGCGAGGCGGGCGGAGGCCTGGGAGAGGGAGGGGGGAGAGAGAGCGGATGGGGCGAGAGTGATGAGGTTGAGAGGTTGGCTAGGGCGGCCTGCTGGTTGTGACCGGTCGCATGCAGCCGCGTTTTGTTAGGGCGAGCGGGCGCGATTTGCCTTGGGACCCACACCAAAGATGAGCGGCCGAGACAGTGCGTCCATTTCACAGCTCAGAGGTATTCAAAAGTGTGGCTGAGAGGAATGGCGCGCCTTAGCGTGAAGAGGAGAAAGGGCGCACGCTCTCGCAGTCGTCCGATTGTCGAGCGTCTCTGTGTCTCCCTCCTCCTTTTCAAAAAAACTCACCGCGTTCACCACCACCGCGTTGCGAGATGCATGAGGGCGGGTGGTGGGGGTCGGCCTAACGTTCGGGCGGGCAGCCGCCATTGTGTGGGGATGAGTGAGAGAACGGAACGAGATGTGAAAGAGGTCGTCGCAGCGCGAGGTTTTGGGTCACCCCACCATTTTTTTGTTTCTCCTTCGTCTCTCTTCATCTCCCACGCGATGGTGCGTGACGTTCGCCTCCTCTGATGCCGGTTCAGCGCACCCGCCCGCGCCAGGCCCCATCTCTCTCAACGCTCCTCAAGCCCAAGGGGCTGAGCTCAGCAGGACCATACTGTGTCAGCCCCGCTGGCCCTTCGCATCAACAACACACCGCCGGCGCCAGTTTTCTCACGCACTCCACCCCCGCACACACATGCAGTCCCACACCATCCTCCTGCTACAGCCCGTCCGGGAGAAGTCGTCCCGCACGTTTTACGAGTACCCGTCCGTGCCCAAGGCGGTTGAAGGTAAAATGACGAAGAGGGCGCGTGTTTATTTTTTATTCGAAGCAAAAGCGATCTCCATCCCCAGCTCTCTTTCTCAACCTTGCTCTCTCTCGCTCTCTCTCGCCCAGGCGTCATCACCATCTTCGAGGGCGTCCTCAAGACCCGGCAGCGCCAGAACACGCAGATAACCTACTCGGCTGCCGACCTACATGCCTGGCTGGACACGCTGGTGAGGAGAGATATGGAGGAGAGATGGAGAGATGGAGAGCGGCCCCGACCTTCCCATTCCATTTCCCATCCATCCACCATCATTCCCCTCACCTCTCTCTCTTCTCTCTGCCCGCTTTCAACCACAGCCCGCGGCTGGCGTGCTCGTCTTCGACACCAAGTCGCAGGTGCGTGAATGTTGTCATTTTTGGTGGTAGAGAGAGCACAGGAGCTCCCACAACGCGCAAGCACCGCGCTCCTTTGTTTCTTCACGCCTGACCCACCCCAGAGAGCACTTCCAAACCTTCTCTCAGCATCTCTCACTGCCCTCTCTCTTCTCTCTCTCTCTCTTCTCTCCTTCCAGATGTACTCCCCGCGCGCCCTGGACTGGCTGAAAGCCGAGACCCTGTCTTTCTTGAAAAAGCAGGCGGGCGGTGGGGGTGGGGGGCGGCGGTGAGAGAGAGATGGGAGAGAGAGAGGGAGGTGCGTGGCTTGTGGTTGTTGGTAGAAAACATACAAAGGAAAAAGTAAGAAAGCGTGCGCGTGGATTGAGAGATGCCCGCCGCGTCACGGCCGACACTCAGAGAGACAGGACAGGTAAGTGAAGCAATAAAATAAGAAAGCGCGCGCTTTTTTATGTTCACAGCTCATCCTTGCCCCCACTGCTCCCCGCTTTCCCAACCACCGCACCTGCCGCGGCCGCTGCCGCCTCCGCTGCCGCCACCGCCCCCGCATCGCACGCCGCGGGGGCCTCCAGCACCGCCGCGTACGCGCACCGGGACGGCTCGGTCACCGTGTGCAGCACCTCTTTAGGGCCGCACACCAGGGTGACTGTCATGGAGCGGGCCGGCCCATTCCAGCAGGCGGACCCGCCCTCAAAGCGCATCACCAGCGGGTAGCCACCGCTCACATTGCCTTTCTCGCCCCACCCCGCCCAGTCCCCTAGGTCCGTCGCCCCGCCGCTGCCGCCGATCTCCTTCTGGGCGGCGTCGTCGAAGGGGCAGACCTGGTAGGTGTACTTGTCGACGTCCGCGTTAAAGCAGCGGCCGACGAGCGGGGCGAAAGCGGAATCGGGAGGGCCAAGGTCGAGGGCGACTTTGAGGGCCGCGCCTTTGGCCGCTGTCTCCGCTTCTTTTGCCGCCTTCTCCGCCTCTGACAGCGCGTTCCGGGCGGCGATCGCCTTGTCGGAGGCGGCGTGGGAGACGGCCGCCGCGGCGGCAGCGGCGGCGGCGGAGGGCGAGCGCGCAGAGAGAGCGCCGGGCGCCAGGGAGCGCAGCCAGGAGAGGCCGGCGGTGAGGCGCGAGGAGGTCAGAGGTTGCGGGGCGGCGCCCGCCTCCGCCGCCCCGCTCTCCCCTGCCGTCCCCGTCTCCACGCCCGCGTCGGCATCCAGATCGACGACATTGATGTCCTCGCCACCGGAGGAGGAGGAGGAGGAGGAAGCGTCCGCGGCGGGCGCGGGCGCGACCGGGTCCTTCGTGCCAGCACCAGCACCAGCGGCCACCTCCGCCTCCTTCGCCTCCTCCTTCACCTTCGCCGGCCCCGCCGCCGCGGGGTCGTGCGTCCACTGGGCGGCGATGCGGCGACCGACCTCGTCAGGGTCCTCCTCCGCCTTTGCCTCAGTTGTTGGTGGGGATGGGGTTGTGGCCTCGGGGGCCGGCGCCTCCTCGGGCGCCTCCGCATTAGCGGGTGGCGGCGGTGGCAGCACCCCCTCCTTTTCCTCCTCCACTTTCGCCGCCCGGGCCGCCACCCGCGCCGCAGCCTCCCGCGCCTTGCGCTCGGCCTTTTCCGCCGCCTCTTTGGCCGGCTTCAGCGCCTCCGCCTTGGCCGCCGCCACCTTGGCAGCCTTCTGCTTTGCCGCCGCGTCCGCCGCCCAGGCAGCCTTGAGTTCGACCGCTTTAGCCACCGCCGCCGCCCGGGCGGTCGCGCCCTCCTTCACCGCCGCCAGCCGTGCGGCCGCGGCGGCCCGGGCAGCTGCGCCCGTGGCCGCGCAGATGTCCGGGCAGGCGCCGTCGGGCTCGTCGCTGCCGTCGCAGCAGTCTGTATGAGAGAAAAGAGAAGAGGTGGGTGATGTGATGTGATGAGACTGTCGAGGTTTGTGTGCGCACGCCTCCCCTTTCTGCACTCTCCACTTTTTAACTCACCGCACACGCCGTCATCCACGAAGGAGGAGTTGAGGGTCTTGGGGACGTGGCCGGCGTTGATGCAATAGAATTGGCCATTGGCGCAGGCAGCCGTGCCTGAAAAGGATGCAGAGAAGTGTGTTGAGTCCAGCGCGCGCTGATTGCTTTCTTTGCGCTCTCATCACGCACGCTCCGCGCCGCGCTGGCACCCCTTTTCGCACCCCACGCAAGCCAGGATATATGCACATCGTGCTCTCTCTCGCCACCCATCCCCTTTTATCTACTGACCTGGCTCGTCCGACCCGTCCACGCAGTCGCAATAGCCGTCATTGATGCGGGCGGGCGGCACGGGCAGCAAGCCGGTCAGGCTCGGGCAGAAGAAGGGGGTAGCCGCGTATAGGTGGGCGTCGCCGGGGGAGACACCGCGTGGCGGGGCGGCGCCGCTGGCAGTGGCCGACAGCGCCAGGCCCGCCAGCAGGGCCAGTAAGCGGGGCATTTTTTTTTTTCAACCGCGCCAGAAAAATGAATGGGGGGGCAGGCCAGTCTCCTCTGTTCTGTGCTCATTCTTCTTTTTTTCTCACGGCGCCTCCGCCCCCGTGCGTCCACATCCCAGACCACCCCCAGGTGCGCCGGCGCAGAGTCAGTGTTAACACACTCCCCCTCTTCTAGCACAGCCGCAATGTAGAGAGTGGGAGCACGGAGGGTGCACGTGCCAGGCTCCTCTTTTTTCTCCGCGCCGGCGCGCCGACGGCGCTGCCCGCGCGTTGCTGCCTTCTCTCTCGATCACCGCCCGGGGCAGGCAGGCCTGGCGATGTCTGTACCCTGCCCAGGCGTCGGGCATGCCATGACGGTCACGTCCGCGTGGCCGGGAAGAGGGAGAGGCACACTGGCGCCAGGCGGGGCCGGGGAAGAGAGCGAGCAAGCGACATCGAGAACCACGGCGGCCGATCGAGGCAGGCGAGGTGCGTTTTTTTTCAACCTTCCCCTCATCTCCCTCCTCCTCCTCACTCTCTCTCCAGGCTCCCTCCCCTCACAAACCATGCCCGCCAAGCTGGCCGTCCTGGCCTACCCGGGCAACAAGGGCGCGTTCAAGGCCCTGATCGTGGCCGAGATGACGGGCGTCCAGGTGGAGGCCCCGCGCTTCCAGATGGGCACCGACAACAAGGCGCCGGCCTTCCTGGCCATCAACCCGATCGGCAAGGTGCCCGCCCTCTCCATCGACGGCGGCAAGGGCGGCGGCGTCTTCGAGTCCAACGCCATGGCCCGCTACGTCGCCCGCCTCACCCCCGCCGGCGCGGCCCTGCTCGGCGGGGCGGACCCGCTGACCGCGGCGCACGTCGACCAGTGGGTCGACTTCCTCACCAACGAGCTCGACACACCCATCCTGGCCTGGTTCCTGCCCGCCGCCGGCATGCGCACCGAGGCCGAGTGCGGGACCGCCCCGGCCGCCATCGCCCGCGTGGAGCGGGGCATGGCCGTCCTGGACGCCGTGCTCCGGGAGAGGACGTTCCTGGTGGGCGACGCGGTCACGCTGGCGGACATCGTCGGCGCGGCCTCCCTGTGGCTGGGCTTCACCAAGCTCTTTGAGCCCGCCCTCGTGGCCAAGTACCCGAACGTCGCCCGGTACTACGACACCCTCGCCCACCAGCCCGCCTTCGAGAAGGTGATGGGGGAGGTGGTTTACGCCAAGGCGGGCGCGCTGGCGGCCGTGGCTGAGGACGCCAAGAAGGCGGCGGCCGCGGCGAGCGCGCCAGCGCCAGTGCCCGCGCCCGCCGGCGCCGCCGCCGCGGACCCGTCCGACCCGTCCGCCCCCGCCGCGCCCAAGCCCAAAAACCCGCTGGACCTGCTCCCCCCCTCCACCATGGCCCTGGACGCCTACAAGCGCCTGTACTCCAACACCCCTGCCGCCCAGTTCAAGGAAATCGCGGTGGAGGGCCTGTGGAAGGGGGCCGCGGTCCCAAACTCCCCGACCCAGGAAGTCTTCCCGGGCTTCGACCCCGAGGGCTTCTCCCTGTGGTCCTGCGATTACAAGTACCCGGAAGAAAACACGGTCAACTACGTCGTCATGAACAAGGTCGGCGGCTTCCTGCAGCGCATTGACTACGCCCGCAAGTACGCGTTCGGGGTGATGTGCATCCTGAAGGACGGCGACACCTTCCCGATCCGTGGCTTCTGGATCTTCCGGGGCCAGGGCATCCCGCCGCAGATGGTGGAGGAGTGCTACGACCTGGACCTGTACAACTGGGCCAAGCTGGACTGGCCGATCGATGAGAAGACGAAGGCCCGCATCGGGGACATGCTGGCGGAGGAGGAGAAGATCGACGGGCTGGAGCACGTCGAGTGCAAGGTGTTCAAGTGAATTTGATGAGGCGTGTTTTTTTTCCTCCTGTCGCGCGCGCTGCATTTTGCCTTTGTTTGGTGTGATGCGTGTGAGTAAATGGGGTCACCCCCACACCCGCACCCAAATCCATTCGGTATCCATCCCTTCGAATATTGGTTCTCTTTTTTTTAGCGCCGCCCTGCACTCACAGCAATACACAAGAAACACAAGTAACACCCTCGCTCGTCCGTCATCACCCCCCCCCCCCACCCCATGCACCCCCTTCATTTCGCCTTTTTCGTGCCGCCCTTGGCTTTGGCGGCCGCGGCCGAGCGCGCGCGCGCCGCGACCGCGGCCTCATTCTTTTTAGCCTTCTTTGGCGGCTCCTCCACCGCCCGCCAAATGCCGCCCGCCAGCAGGGCGCCCACCATGGGCGCCACCAGGAACGCGCCCGCGTGGGCCAGGGCGGTGTGGTGGGACGCGGAGGCGGCCAGGGCCTTGCGCGCCCAGGCGGCCGCGTAGGCCGGGTTGAAGGAGGGGACGTGGTTGCCCAGCGACCCGGCCCACGTGAAGGCGAGCGTGCAGGCCAGGGGCACCCCCCACGCGCCCCAGGACCCGGGCCGCGCCTCGGCGACGGACCAGATGACGACCAGGGCCAGGGCGGCGCCCAGCAGCGTCTCGGCGACCACGGCGGAGCGCAGGGACAGCATCGCCGGCAGCGGCACCGTCGCCGCCAGGTGGAGGGGCAGGAGGGCGGTCGCTGCCACTGCCCCGCCCACCGCGCCGGCCGTCTGGGCGGCGCCCCGGGCGAGGGCGGCCTTGACCGGGCCGCCCAGGCCCTTCCCCGCCGCGGCCAGGGCCAGGGCGTGGGCCGGGTTGAAGCAGGGCGCGCCGCCCACGCCGGCCAGGCGGCCGATGGCCCGGGCGGCAGGGGAGAAGGCGGCCAGCCCCACGCCCAGCACGGCCAGCCCCGCCACGAAGGCCGACATCCCGGTGGCAGGCGCCAGGCGCAGGGCGGCCTCCCCCCAGAGCGAGGAGAAGAGGATGAAGGCGGCAGTGGTCGCCGCGTCGGCGACCGCCAGGCGGAGCGTGGAGGGGCGGCGGGGGGGCATTTGCTCGTCCTGTTTTTGTGTTTCTGTTTTCGTTTGTGTCTTTATTAGAGGGGGAGAAAGAAAGAGGTGTGTGAGTGTGAGGCATGCAGGCGGCGTGGAAGGGTGGGCGTGACGGGCGCGACGGCACGCGTGGAGATGAGGGAGGAGGTTGAAGATAGAGCGCACTACGCTCGCTCGAAAAAAGCATTTGGCCTCGCGCTCTTTCTCGCCCGCAAAAGAAAATGCAGGACCCGCCTCCTACCTCGCGCGCGGGCGGAGATGGCACTCTCGACAGCGTGACCGTGCCCGAGCGTGTGTGACAGGGCGGAATGCGTACCTGGGGAGGGTGTGTGTGGCGGGAGAAAAACGGAGGAGGCCAAAAATAAGCGCAATGCTCGCTCACATCATCAAAAGCGAAAGACTTTCGCGGGTGCCCTTTTGCGTGCGGCCCCTCTCGCGCGCACGCACACACCCAGCTGGTCTGGCGAGGTGATCGCGCACAAGCCCTCTCTCTATCCTGTCATGGCGACCGAAGAATTCTCCAACGTCCTCATAGCCGGGCGGGCGGGCACGGTAAGATGATGATGGATAGGAGCGCGGCGGCGTTTTTCTTCAATCGCGCGCTCGCTCCCTTCTCTCACACCCTCTCTCTCCTCTCCTTCTCGCCCATTCTCAGGCCGACGGCGTCCTCCGCCTAGGCCCGACCGGCGCGTCCTGGAAGAAAACAGGGGGCGGGCGGGCCATCGAGGTGGACGTGAAAGGTAAGAGGGAGGGGAGAGGAATCGCGCTGCGCGGCTCGCATCGCTTTCGACCCACCTCCGCGTCCGCGTCTCATTTTTTTTTTTTCCATCTCCTCTGTCCCTTCCCATGAAAGACCTCGCCGCCGCCATCTGGACGACCACCTCCCGGGGCGGCCACCTCACCCTGACGCGCACACCCACCAGCGCCACTGGCGGCGCCCCGCCCCCGTCCGCCCTACAATTCACGGGCCTGCGCTCGGACGACCTGACCCGCCTGCGGGCGGCGGTGTCTGCCTGGGCCGCGGCGGGGCGTGGCCCGCCCCTCACGACCGCCGCCCAGGCCGTCGCGGGCGGCAACTGGGGCGGCCTGGCCCTGGAGGGCGGCGACCTCGCCTTCTCCGCCCTGGATGGCAAGCCCCTGTTCCGCCTGCCCCTGGGTGACGTGGCCTCCATCGCGGCGGGCGGCCGGGATGAGGTCTCCCTCGACCTGCCCGCCGACGACACGGGCGGCGGCGGCGGCGGCGCCCGCTGCGACGCCTTGGTCTCCATCGCCTTCCACGTCCCGCCGGGTGCGGGTGGCGCGGCGACGCTGGCGGGGGTGGACATGGAGGCCGCCGCCGCGGCCGCCGCCGCGGCTGCCCCGCCCAAGGCGGCTGGCTCGCGCGAGCCCTCGCCCGCGGCTGGCCCCACCCCCGCCGCCGCCCTGGCGTCCCTCCTCTCCACCCGCACCCCCGCCGGTGCCTCCACCGCCGGCACACCCGCCGCCGTCTTCCCGGGCGTCGCCGTCCTGGCCCCGCGCGGCCGGTTCGACGTCGCGCTCTTCGACCGGGCCCTCACGCTGAGCGGCGCGGGAGGGGAGTACCGCGTCCCGTACGACGCCATCGTGCGGGCCCTCCTCCTGCCCCGCCCGCACGCCCCGCACACGCTGGTCGCCATCCAGGTGGACCCGCCCGTGCGACGGGGGCAGACGTACTACCCAATCCTGCTGCTCCAATTCCGGGGGGACGACGTGTTTGGTGAGGAGGAGGAGGAGGGTGGTGGTGGTGGTGGTGGCGCCCACCCGCCGACCGCGCCCCCGCTGACCCTGGCCCTCCCCGCCGACGTCCTGGCCGTCAAGAACGCGGAGTGCGGGGGGCGCCTGCCGGCCGTGCTGACCGGCCCGGCAGCGGACGTGTTCAGCAAGGCCCTGCGCGGGCTGGCAAACACCAAGGTCGGCCGCCCGGGCGCGTTTCGGTCGGCCCTCGACCCTGACGCGGCCGCCTTCCGCGCCTCCTTCAAGGCCGACGACGGGTACGTCTACCCCCTGGACCGGGCGTTCGTGTACGTGCCCAAGCCGCCCGTCCTGGTGCCGTACGATGACGTGGCGTCCGTCGAGTTCGTGCGGCGGGGGCTGGGGGCGGGGGGCAGCGCGGCCCTGGCGGGTGCGCAAAAGACGTTTGACCTGTCGGTCCGCCTCCACGCCCGGGGCGGCGGCGGCGAGCTCCTCTTCCGGGGCATCGCCAAGGGGGAGTGGACCAACCTGTACGACTGGGTGACCGCGCGCGGGCTAGTGGTGGACAACCAGCCGGACGCGGCGGCCGGGCCGGGTGGTGGCGGGGTGGGTGGAGGGGGCGGCGGGGGGGGCCGGGGCAACGCACAGGATGAGGATTCGGAGGACGCCGAGGACGAGGATTTCGGGGGGGGCGACGGCGGCGAGCCTTCCTCTGACGATGACGCGTCCGGTGACAGCGATGGCGGCGGCGGGTCCTCCTCGTCGGACGACGAAGAGGACGGCGGCTCGAACAAGAAGAAGAAGGCGTTGGTCCAGACGAAGAAAACTAAGGCCGCGTCTTCCCTAGGCGCCGCCAGTCCGCCCAAGAAAAAGGCGAAAGCCAAGAAAGACCCCAACGCGCCCAAGGGCGCCCTGTCGGCCTTTATGATCTTTTCCACCGCCAAGCGCCCGGACCTGGTCGCCGCCAACCCGGGGGCCGCGTTCGCGGACATTGGCCGCGCGGCGGGCGAGGCGTGGCGGGCGCTTGACGCAGACGCCAAAAAAGATTGGGAGGCGAAGGCCGCGGCCGACAAGGAGCGGCACGCCCGGGAGATGGCGGCGTACAAGGCCAAAGCAGCTGCTGGTGCTGCGCCTGGGGAGGATGGTGCGGCGGCGGGTGTCAAGGCGGAGCCCAGCGCGAGCGGTGGGGATGAGGGTGGGGGGAGCGAGGTGGTCGAGGTCAAGGACGAGGCAAGCGAGTGAGAGGAAATGAGATGCGCGAGAAAGTTTTGGGTGGGGGGTGGAGAGAGAGAGAGAGGCGCCGCGCGCATGCACACGGGTGGACACTTCCCCTGCTATGGCTGCGTGTGGTGCCGGCGCGCGAGATGCAAAAACTGAGATGGGAGGGGGATGCATGGGATGGATTTTTTTGTTGTTTTACCTGAAAAGGAAAGAAACACCCCCACGCAAACACAACCCCGCTCTCTTTCGTCGATCGTTCTCTTTCTTTGGAAACGCCCCACCACCACCACTAGAGAGAGACGAGGAAGGAAAGAATAAAAGGCGGCGAGCTGCCCTTATTTTTCCGTTTTCCCATCTCTCTCCAGCCACCACCCCCATTCCTCTCTCATCTCATGATGGGGTTGGGTTGGTGGTACGCTCAGTCCGCCGCGCCCTCCGGCTTGGCCGAGTCCGCCGCCGCCGCCGCCCCCGCGCCGCCCGCCCCGCCACCATCCCCGCCGTCCGCGTCCTGCATGTCCGACGTCCACAGTGTCAGGTTGTCGCGGAGAAGCTGCATGATGAGCGTGGAGTCCTTGTAGGATTCCTCGCCCAGCGTGTCCAGTTCGGCGATGGCCTCGTCAAACGCCTGCTTGGCCAGGTGGCACGCCCGCTCGGGCGAGTTGAGGATCTCGTAGTAAAAGACCGAGAAGTTGAGGGCGAGGCCCAGGCGGATGGGGTGGGTCGGCGCGAGGTCGACCAGCGCAATGTCCTGCGCGGCCTTGTACGCGAGCAGCGTGTGCTCCGCCGCCTCCTTGCGGTCGCCGCCCGTCTTGAATTCGGCCAGGTACCGGTGGTAGTCACCCTGGGGGGGCGGGAGGGGAGAGGAGAGCAAAGGAGGAGAGAATATTGAGAATATGGAGTGGTTGGGGCCCAATGGTTGTGCTCCCTCTTGGGTGGAGGGGTGGGTTGGCGCCGATGGCGCGCCTACGGGTTTTTCCCCTACCGGGCCTCTCCGCGGCCCTGAGGCCCCACGCCCACCCGCCCAACCGCACCCACACCCCAGGCGTGAAGCTAAGGGCCCACACCGCCCAGGCCCGGCCCGGGCGGGCGGGTTTGGAGGCTGCCGGCCACCCCCGCACGCGGTCAAAGGGGCGAGAGAGACAGCGCCCATCGAGGGAGCGCCCTCGCCCGCCGCTGCCCTCCCCCCCTCGCTCTCCCGCCCCTCGCCCCTCTCCCAATCCGCTCACCTTCATCTTCAGGTAGAACACCTTGGACTCCCCACTAGAGGCGGTGGGGATGAGGTGGTCGTCCAGGAGGGCCAGGATGGAGGCACAGATCTCGGACAGCTCCTTCTCGACCTGCGAGCGAAGGGGAGGGAAAAAAAAAAAAGTGAGCGTTCTCAATGCAAGGCCAAGAGGGGCGGGCAGAGGGTGCGACCGGCCCCCATCACCGCCTCCAGCACGCGCCCACGTCCCTAGCCTAGCCAGCCATGCGAGTGGCCAGCCCCAGATCGCGAGGGTGGCGGGGTGTGGCGCACTCAAAAAGCCGGAGCGCAGCGCCGCGCCTGCGCCCGCTCAGCAGCTGGGGCAGGCAAACTCGCCCCCATTCCCCCTCGCGCGAGCGTGGTCCGGGCGGCGGCGGTGGCTGCCTACCGCCCCAATACCTGACCAGACTAATCGAATAGGCAGGCGGGGTGGTGGGGCGGTGCGCGGGCGCGGCGGTCGGCCGGTCGGGGCGTGCAAGAAGAGGGGCAGCAGTTTCGCTCTCTCGCTTTAGAGCAAGGGGTGCCCCTTTTTTCGCCTCCCCGCGCGGGCGGAGGGCCGCGCTCCCGTCCTACACCCACCACCCAGGCGCGTGGGAACATGCGCGGAGGACCCACCCGGGGGGTCGCGGGGACTGGCCCGCGTCACAAGGGCGCCGGCGGTGCGCGCAGGGGGGGGGGGGGGGCAAACTCCAACCCCGAACAAAAAAAAAAAAAAAAAAAAACGCACCACCTCCCGGTAACGCTTGATCCGGGCCACATGCTCCGCGTTGCCCTTCGCCTCCTCCTTCTGCTCGATGGAGGACACGATGCGCCAGGACGCGCGGCGGGCGCCGATGACGTTCTTGTAGGCCACGGACAGGAGGTTGCGCTCCTCGACGGAGAGCTCCGCGCCGTCACCGCCGCCGCCAGTCGACACGGCGCTCGCGACCTTCTTCATCTCCGCCGTCATCTCGTCGTAACGCTCCGCCTGCTCGGCCAGCTTGGCCATGTAGACGGCCTCCTCCCGGTCGACGGGCATGGTGTGGAGAGAGAGAGGTGGGTGTGTGGTTGAGGGTGCGGACGCGAGGAGTGGGGCCGCACAGGCGCAATTAGAGGAGTGTTTCAAAGAGCAAAGTTGGCTGCTTGTCACAAACTTCAACCCTCGCCCCCCCGTGTGCTCAGCCCGCGCCTCTCACAGCCAGAGAGAGAGAGCCGAGCTCGTCCGAGGCGTGCCGCTACACCAGGATCACTCTCTCCCTCCAACCACACCTCCGACCACGCGCGCACTGCCGCGTCGTGCGAGAGAGACCCTCAACCTCAACCTTTTCCTACCCGCCGCCTGGAGAGAACGAGTGTTAACCTGTGTCTAGCCGCCTTTCTCTCACCTGTTTGACCAGCCATGTCGGTCGCCCGGGGCAGCAAGCTTCTTAACTACATCAACTACCGTGCGTGAGATATCTAGAGGGGAGCGTCGTGGGGGCGTGAGATGCGAGAGAAGCGCATGCAGGTCGGAAGGAAGGGGGGGGAAAAACGCGGGTGTTTGTGCGCTTCCCACCCATCCTTTCACCCATCATCTCTCTCACCCACTCAACAAACACAGGGATGCGAATCACCATGAATGACGGCCGCCAGATCGTGGGGCGGTGAGTGATGATGAGGGGTGTGAGAGAGGTCGAGAGACGCAAAACACGTAGCCGCCCCGGAAGAATTGACGGGCGATCGTTCGCACGCCCCACACCCTTCTCGCCTGCTGCCCTTGCACCGGCGTCGGGTTCCACGCGCACCCTGGTGCGCAGAATACGCACATTTGACATGCGCAAGGGGTGGAAGAGGGATGGCGGTGGGCGCCCTGGGCTGCACTCGCCGCTGCCGATTCGGGGAAGCACCAGCGTTTTTTTTTTTTTTCTCTCTTTTCGCCGCTCGACCACCCTCTCATCATCTTTCCATTTCCTCCCTCCATACATTTACAGCTTCATGGCCTTCGACCGCCACCTCAACCTGGTCCTGGGCGATGCCGAAGAGTTCCGCCCCCTGCGCGGCAAGGCGGCAGCGGCGGCGGGCGGCGGTGCGGGCGGCGAACCAGCGGCCGCGCGCCGCGTCCTCGGCCTCGTCATCCTCCGCGGCGGCGCCGTCCTGGCCCTGGCCGTGGAGGGTCCGCCGCCGTCTGCGGAACGACGCCCCAAAGCCGCGGGTGGTGGCGCCGGCGGGCCGGGCGTGGGGCGGGCGGCGGGGCGGGGCATGCCCCTGGCCCCGCCTGGTGGGCCGCCGCCGGGGCTGGGCGGCCCCGTCCCGGGCCTCGGCGCGGCGGCCCCCGGCATGATGGCGCCCATGCCCATGGGCGGGCCGCCCCCCGGGTGGCGCCCCGGGGCGCCGCCGCCTGGTGGGGCGCCCTTCCCGCCGCGGTGAGAACGACCGTGTGCGCGAGAAAAGAGAGAGAGAGAGAGAGAGAGAGAGGCTGACGGGATTTCTCTCGAAATCCCACTCGAGAAAACAAAAAAAGGAGAAGGCAAAAACTTCACAAAAGCATTCACACGAAAATAATTGAACAAGGGCCAGCGAGGAGAGGTGCGAGAGGGGTCACCACACACGCACACACACTCACACACACGCACGGCGCACGAAAACACGCGCACACACAAACACAAACACTAACTAGGCGCTGGCCTCGCTCGCGCCCGCCCCGACAACCGCTGTGAGGGTGGGGCCACCCCCGCCATCGCCCCCAGACACGCCGCCGCCGCCGCCGCCGCCGCCCGACACGGACGACGGCCTAAGCACGGTAGAGGGCGTGGACGCGGTGGCGTGCAAGGCGGACCACAGGCCCAGGGCGGCCCGGGTGCGGGCTGCGATGGTGGGCGGCGGACGCGGGGGCGGGCCAGGCGGGCCCCGGCGAGTAGCGGCTGGAAGGGGTGGTGCGGCGGCGGCAGCGGCAGCAGCCGGCGACGCCGCCCCGGCTCCCTCCTCACTCACACGCGCCCGTTTCGGGGCTGGCGGGTCGACCGCCGGAGCGGCAGCAGTGGCGGCCGCAGCAGCCCCGGCCCGCGCGCCCCCGGCGGGGCCCTGGCCCTCCTCCTCCGATTCATCTGAGGACGCGCCGCCACCGCCGGGCACGCCCCCCCCGACCGACCCCGACTTGGCCGCCGCCGCCGCCGCCGCCGCCGCCAGTTCCGCCGCCACGCCGGCGGACGCGGACCGGACGCCCAGCAGCCAGGAGACCCGGGGCGTGCCGGCCGGGCCGGGCGTGCCGCCGGTGGCTTCCATGGGGGCAGCGCCGGCCGCGCCCACGCCCGCGCCTGCGCCCGCGCCCGCCCCGCGCGCCGCGCCGCCGTTTTCAACCCCCAGCGCGCCAGCCAGCGCATCGATCTCGGCTTCCACCCGGGTGATCAGGTCCTGGATGACCTGAGGGGTGGAGGAAAGGGGGGGGAAAGGGAAGGGAGGGAGCGGAGTGAGCGTGCGTGCGTGGGCTTGTGAGGACCGGGGGTGCTCCCCCTCTCTCGAAGGGATGGATGGGATGGATGGATGCTTTGCTCCGTCCCATCTTTTTCTCTTCCCCTCTCTCACTCATCCTCTCTCTCACCTCGAGCGAGCAGAAGGGCTGGTCCAACAACCGTTCCAGGCCCGCCCCCACCGCCAGGCGGGACCCCGTCCGCTTGGCATGCTTCTTCAGGATTTTGACCAGGCCCGTGTACGCCAGCATGGACCAGTGCGTCAGCATGAGGAGCTCGCCGTGCAGGTCGACGGCCGCGCGGTACGCGCGCCCGGCCTCCACCCTGTCCATCGTCCCATCCGTTCCGCCGCGCCCTCCGTTGTTGGAGCGGCCCAGGGCGTCCGCGGCGGCGTCCTTGACGGCTTGGAGGCGGATGACGGCGTCCTCCTCCTTCTCGATGAAGGTGTCGTTGAACTATTGAGGAGGGGAGGAGGGGGGAGAAAAAGAATGGGAGACGAGGAAAATGAGGGTCGAAATTCAGTGGGCGCGTTTGGCACGTTCGGCACCGCCGGTGAGGTGCCTTTTTGGTGGGAACATTCGTTCTCCTTTCATGCTCCGACCGCGCCGCCCTACCAAACAAAACGACCGCACACACTTAGTGTGCAGAACCGATGCGTGTCTCTCTCCTCCACACATGTCCACTCACCAGGCGGACGTCCGCGCCCAGCTCGGTGACGAAGGCAGCCTCGCGTGCTGCAACATCTGCCGCCAAGACCGCGGCCGCGGCTGGCCCATCATCCCCGCCGCCGCTGGAGGGCGCCGCCTGCACGACCGCTGGCGTGGGCTCGCCTGGCGGGCCAGCAGCGCCTTCGCCCTCCGCGCCGGACCGGGCGGACACGCCGCCGCCACCGCCGCCGCCGCCACCCCCGTCGCCGCCGCTCCCCGCGGCCGGGAGCGTGACTAAAGGCAGTGCCTTCAGCCGTTTCTTCAGGGCCTTGTACGCGTCGAACAGGCCCGCCAGCTCGGGCGCGGCCTCCGCCGAGGTGCGGAGGAGGGCGCCGAACTTCATGGTCGCCGTGAAGTGGAGGGAGAGAGAAGGGTGGGCAGATGGGTAGACTAGAGAATAAGTGATAACATACTAACCTCACCCCAAGAACTGCTCTACGATGCGTTATATACACACTTCCTCGATTCGCCCCCAAGCCAGCGTCTCAGACACCACCCGATGCCGCACGCCATGACCAGGCACGCGGAACACCACACCGCGGCGCGGCACGCCCCCGCTAGGCGACCACGCCCAGCGCCAGCGGGGACAGCAGTCGCCTCGGCAGGCAGTCAGCGGGCCGACCTCGACCTCGGCCGCCCTCAACCCGCCGCCTCCTCCACCCGCATCCGCTTCTCCGTCCCCTACCACACCGTTTTCGGCCACCACCTGGCTGTCGTCGGCTCGCACCCGGCCCTGGGCGGTTGGGCGCCAGAGCGGGCCTGTGCCATGGAGTGGAGCCCCGGCGAGGCGGATCGGGGTGACACCTGGATCCTGGAGTTGGAGGCTCCCACGCCGCCCGGCGACGACGCCTGGGCGTACAAGTACATTGTCCGGGATGGGGAGCACCCGCTGGCCTGGTCGCCGGTGAGTGCATTTGATGGGAATGAGGAGGGTGCGTGCGGGTGCGGGGCTCTCTCCCGACTCCAGCCAAAACCTCATTACATTTTTCTTCCACAACACGCAGGGCGAAAACTTCGGCCTGCCTCCCGTTCCCACCCCGGCCGTCCTGACCGTCGACGATGCCTGGGACGGGGCCCGGCACGAGGTGGCAGTGGAGGCGGCGGCGGAAGCGGCGGCGCCCACCACCGCGCCCGCCGCGGCTGAACTCTCGGCCGCCCTGGCCGCCGCGGGTGAGGCCGTCGCCACCTTTGGCCCCGCCTCCCGGGAGGCCCTGGCCGCGGACGCCCGGGTGGCGGCCGCGGAAGCCACGCTCAGGAGTGGCAGTGGATGATGAGAGTGGATTTAGAGGGGGGGCGCGTGTGTGTGACGTGTAAACTTCATCAACATTGATTTCTAAAAAAAAAAACTCGCCTCAAATCACCGCTCATCCTCCTCCACCGTCACCTGCTTTACCTTCTTCGCCGTCTTGCTGCCCAAACGCGGGCCGCGGCCGTCCCGGACGGGCCGGGCGGGGCCAGCCGCGCCCGTGTCGGCGCCCGGGCTGCTGCCGCCGGAGCCTGGTCCGGTCGGGCCACCCGGGCCAGGCGGCCCGCCCGCCGCGGCTGCAGCTTTCGCCCGGGCGGCTGCCCGCCCGCGCGGGGCCGGGTCGGGGAGGGCGGGCAAGGAAGGGGAGTTGAAGGCCGCCATGGCCGAGATGGGCGGGGGTGGGGCCGGCAGCGGGGCGGTGGAGGACAGGGCGCGCGGGCCGGCGGCGGCGACGCCCTCCTCGCCAGTGGTGGTCGAGGTCGGGCTCCGGTTTCCTTTCTTGCCCTTTTTCGGCCGGGCGGAGGGCGACCGCGCATTCTCGAACCGGGCCCACCAGTCCGCCACGGCCGCCAGGACGCCGCCAGGGACGGTGGACGCGCCCGTGGTGGCGGCGGCCGGCTCGCCCCGCACCGCCGTGCCCAGGCCGGCGCCGGCGCAGGCGCTGCCGGCCCGACCCCCCGCCGCGCGCGCGGGGTCAAGCGAGGCACGGAAGCCCCTCGGCAGGGCCGTCTCCGTCCGGGCCTGGATGCGCAGGGCCCGCAGCTCGTCCGCCCGGGCGTACGCGCCCGCTTCCTCCTCCATGGCCGCCCAGGCGTGCCAGGCGGGCTCGCAGGCGGGGTCGGCGCGGAGGGCCGCCCGGAAGAGCGCGCGCGCGGCCGGCAGGTCGCCCGCCTTGGCCTCCACCGTGCCCCACGCCTGCCACAGGGGGGCGACGGCGGCGGACGCGTCCGGGCAGGCCGCCACGCCGGACCGGAACAGCTCCCGCGCCCGCTCGGCGTTGCCCGTGCGGGCCTCCAGCAGGGCCCACGCCTGCCAGACCGGCAGGTGGCGCGGTTCCAGGGCGGCTGCCCGGGCCAGCAAGTCACGCGCGCCGTCCGCGTCGCCCTGGCGGGCCTCCAGCAGCGCCCACGCCTGCAGGATGGCAGGGTCCCGCCGGTTCAGGGCGTGGCCCCGGGCCAGCAGGCGGCGCGCGTTGGCGGTCTCCCCGCACCCGGCCTCCCAGAGCGCCCAGGAGAGGTGGACGTACCGCGAGCGCGGGTTGGCTTCCAGGCCGCGCGCAAACAGGTAGCGCGCAGCCGCGGGCTCCCCGCCCCGCACCTCCGCCAGCGCCCAGGTGTGCCAGACGGCGGCGCTCTTGGCGCCGTCCCGCCCCGAAACCGCCTCCGCGAACCAGGCCCGGGCCTCCTCCATGAACCCGGCCTCCGCGGCCAGGACGGCCAGCGACTGGTGGAGGTGGGGGTTGGGGCCGGCCTCCGCGTAGGCGGGGTCCTTCTTCGCCAGGCGCACGCCCTTGACCCACAGGTCCCGCGCCCGCCCGGGGTCGCCCGCCCGTTTTTCCAGCATGCCCCACCCGTGCCAGGCCGCCGCGTGGGCGGGGTCGGCGACCGTGGCCGCGTCAAACAGGGTGCGCGCTTTGGCAGGGTTGCCCGCCCGCTCCTCCAGCGTCGCCCACGCCTGCCACACGTGCGAGTTGGCGCCGCCCGTGGCGGTGGACCCGTCATCATACAGGGCCCGCGCCTCCTCCGTGCGGCGCTGCTGGACGAGCAGGCGGCCCAGGGAGACGTAGGGCCGGCCGTCGGTGGGGTCGAGCTCGCGCGCGCGGCGGAGCAGGTCCTCCGACTCCGTTTCCAGGCGAGCCTTGGCTTTGAAGGAGGGGGCGCGCAGAGCGGCCCGGCGGAGGGAGCGGGCGCGAAACTGTGAGGGAGGGGTGAGGGGAGGAGAGTGCGTTGTGTGAGCGGGGCGTTTTTTTTTAAGAGGGCGGGCACGGTCCGGGGCGGGTCGGAAGGTCGGGTCGGGCCGCGGGCGGGTTCCTCTCTCTCTCCCGTGTGCATGTGCGTGCACGCTCAGCCCACCACCGAACCAACTCCAGGCCGGGACTTGCGACCCCGCCCCACACGCCCCAGTGGTGGGTATGAGCGTGCAAGGGGCGATGCAGGGTCGGCGCGCTCGACCCACGGACAGCTAGGGAACTCCTGCACACACACAGGCGTGCCCGCTCCCTCTATTTTCGCACACACACCCTCGCAAACTCCTCTCCCCACTCACCAGCAACAGGTCCAGGTTAATCTTAAGCGGCCGGGATGAGGACGGCAAAGGCACGGACGCCGGACGGATGGCGGGCGGGGCGGGCGCGGCTGCACTGGTGAGCGGCGGCGGGCAGGCATCCGCTTTCCCTCCTCCATCCTTCCCTTCGTCCTCCTCCGGCCGCCGGCTGGGCGGGGCGACCAGGTCATTGGCGGCCCGAGGGGCGCGGATGGCATTTCGACTGGCAGGGCGCAAGGTCGCGGCGCGCCGCGGGGTGGCGGGGAGGGCCCTCATATTTGAGGAGCACTCGGAAACCAAAGACTATCTGCTGCCTCACTCTGAACTCCGCGGCCCGCTCTCACGCGTCGCGTCGCACCACAACACCACACGCGCACACCGCCCCCCCCCCCGGGGTCGCGCGCGTGTGTGCGCACACCTGAAGGCCTCTCTCCAAGGCGCCACCTCTCAGAGCTGGCACCGAGAGGGTCTGTCCAAAACGAGCGAGCAGTTTTTGAGTGCTCCGCGCCTGGGCAAATCCGGCTCGCTCCACTTCTTTTCCCTCTTCGCCCCATTTCCCCTCGTCACCATGCCGGGTGAGCGACCACAGAGAGTAGGCTCGCCCTGGGTCTCGCAGCGGAGAGAGGAGCAGGGAGCCGAGGGCGCGAGGCCGGGGAAAGGGGTGGTGACCGCGCAGCCCCCCTCGGCGGCGCTCTGCCTTAATTCTGCTGCTGCGCCTTCCTCTCCTCACGCGCCACCCCATTCCCACCCCTCTCCTAGGTGCCGGCATCGCGGACGCCCTAAAGGAAGGGGGCACCGCCCCGTCCGGCGTGGTCGCGTCCCGCAAGGGTGAGTTGGAGAGAAGAGAGAAAAACGAGCGCCGGCTCTCTGCCGCGGCAGGTGTGGGCCGCCTCCCTCCTCTCTCACTCACACACACACACACGCACACACACACACGCGCTCAATTCACCCGTCCTCCCAGGCGTGAGCGCCAAGGCCCTGGCTGTTGCGGGATCGCCGACCAAGGCGGCGCCGGGCGGCGGCGCGGACGGTGAGTTGTGGAGAGAGGAGTTTTTTTTTTTTTTTTCGTTGGAAATCGCGGGCGGCGGCAGGCGAGGAGTGTTTTCGGCCGTGCGCTATCCTATCCCCGTGTGTGCGTGTTTTCGATCCGTGCACACTCGGCCCACGACCTCGGACGCCCGCCCCTGCGCAGAGGAGGGGTTGCCCAACCTAGGATGTCCGAGCCGAGGTGTCCGAGGGGAGGAGGAAACGCGGGGCCGTGTTGGCGGGGTGAGGCGAAAAAGAAAGCTGAAGGGAACGCGCGGCCGCCTGGAGGGTGTCGAGGTTTTTGGGGAGAGAGAGGGCCGCCTCCCCATCACACTCACGCACGCACACGCTCCTCTCCATTTCACAGGCCCCAGCACCGCGCCTGCAGCTGATACTGCTCCACCTCCTGCTGCTGCTGCGCCTGCCGACGGCGGCGGCGTTGGGTGCAAGAAGGAGGCGGGTGGAGCCCTGCCGCCTCCCGCCGCGTCCTCCTCAGCCGCGCCCTCGCCAGAAGGCTCTGCCGCGGCCGCCGCCGCCGCCCGGGCCAAGCTGAATCCGGACGCGCCGGCCTGGGTACCGCCCTCGCCCGCGGCCCTGGCGGCCGCGGCCAAGAAAGGCGGCGCTGCCGCGAATGGCGGGGGTGCCGCCGGGCGGCGGCGCAGCCGGTCTTCGGGGAGCGGGAGCGGGGCTGGTGGGGCTGCTGCCGCCGCCGACGGCGTGCCCGCGACCACCGCTACGGCCGCCGCCGCCGCTGCCGTGCCGGGAGACGCCGACACCGCCGCTGAACCCGGTCCGGGCTCCACCGCCGGCGCGGCGGCTGTCCGCACCAGCGCCACCAGCGGCGGCGCCGCCCCGCCCGCGCCTGCGCCCCCGCCCCGCGCGCGCGCCTCCTCCCGCCGCAAGGCCGCCGTCCAGCGGGCCCTGGAAGCAGCGGGCGCGGTCGCCCGCACCGTCTACATCTGCGACGTCGACCCGGGCGTGACGGAGGCCACGCTGGCCGCCCTGTTCGCCTGCTGCGGCGCGGTCGTCGACTGCCGCGTGTGCGGCGACCCGAACAGCGCCATGCGGTTTGCGTTTGTGGAGTTCCGGGACCCGGCGTCCGTGGAGCCGGCGCTGGGGCGGTCGGGCTCTGTCCTGGGCGCCTTCCCCATCCGGGTGGCGCCCAGTAAGACGGCGATCGTCCCGGTGAACCGCACCTACCTCCCCCGCGACGACCCCGAGCGCGCGCGGTGCGGGCGGACGGTGTACGTCGCCAACATCGACCGCCGGGTGGGGGAGGCCGACGTGCGGGCGTTCTTTGAGGGATTATGCGGCCCCGTCACCCGCCTGCGCCTGCTGGGCGACGGGAAGCACGCCGCCCGCATCGCGTTTGTGGAGTTCGAGGGGGCCGAGAGCGCGCGCGCGGCGCTCGGGTGCTCTGGCGCGCTGTTGGGGGGCCTGCCCGTGCGGGTGTCACCCTCTAAAACGCCCGTCCGCATCGGGGCGAGAGAGGCGGCGGAGGCGGCGGGCGGGCCGGCGGGCGGCGCGGCGGAGGGCGAGGAAGAGGAGGCGGGGCCTGGGCATGGTGGCGAGGGCGCTGCTGCGCCTGCTGTGCCCAACGGTGAGGCGCCCACCCCTGCCGCTGCTGCTGCTGCTGACCCGGGTGGAGGCGGCGTCGCCTCCGCCCCTACCCCCGCGGACAGTGGCGGCGGGGCGGAGCCACCGGACACGCCGTCGGGGTGAATGGAGAGTGGAGAGTGAGAGAGAACACACCAACGTACCTAGACGCCCCCCCCCTCCACCTTTTTTTTCCTGCCTTCCCCCTTTTCCGCGAACAATGACAATGACGAGCTTGACCCACAGCATTTTCCCCCCCTATTCCTTCCTTCCCGCCGCAATGGTTTCGATATCATCAGGTTTTGGGGTGCAATGTGGATGTTGGTGTGGGTGGTTGTGGACGTGGGAGAGAGGGCGCGGCGCGCCCCAAGTGGCGCGCTGGTGCTGTTTTTCTGACCTCCTTCTCCCTCCTTCCCTCCATCACATCAACACCACCGCACCTCTCCCTCCTTTTCTTCCTTCCCTTGCCCCCTTGTCTCTGCTTCGTGAAACCACAAGAACAGCACTCTCGAGGAGGGGGCGGCCCTTACCCCCTTTCGGTCCCGAAAAAAAAACAAAATAAACATTCTCATCATCATCACAATCACACACAAAAAAAAAACTCTCTCATCAGCAACTCTCACGCCCAGACACCCACGCGCTCACCTCTCTCTCAGTCCCCGCTGCGCAAGTAAGCAATTCCCGACCCGATCGCCGCCGCCCACACGATGCCGATGACGGGCGTCGGGGCCTCCACGTACAGGGCGACGGCCGTGCCGGCCGCCCCGACCCCGACAAACGCGGCGGCCGCGACCGCGCTCGCCGCCAGGGCGCCCACGTCCAGGCCGCCGCCGCCACCGCCGCCGCCGCCGCCGCCGCCGCCGCCGCCTTCCTCCTCCACATACACCCGAGGCTGGGTGGCGAAGACGTTGTTGGACTCCAGGGAGGAGTCCGCCCCGCCCCGGCCGCCGGAGAGGCCCGAGTCGGACGGCGCGTTGCCACCTGTAGCGGAGGTGACGTCCACAGAGATCGCGTCCTGCCCCAGCTTGACCGGGAAGATGCGCAGCGGGGCGACCGTGTCCTTGGGCGTCAGCGCCCGGAGGACCGGGTTGCTGGGGTACCACGCCACGATCTCGCCCGTGTACAGCGAGAACGTGGACTTGGTGGTCGGGCACTCGATCGACGCGTCCTGCGTGAGCCGTGCGGACGCAAAGCCCTCGCTGTACGCGCCCTCCGCGGGCGACCGGTTCTCGATGGCGTAGATGCCGGACTTGTACCAGAAGAGGAGGACGTTGATGCCGTCGACGCGGACTTCCCGGCGGGAGCCTGAGGCAGTGGGAAGGGAGGAGAGGGGAGGGGGTGTGAAATGATCGGGGGGGTGGGGTGCGGCGGGTTGGCGCGCTCCCGAGCGGCCACCACGCGCCGCAAGAGAGAGGAGCGGCGCTTCACGTTTTCATTTTCCGTGCTTCTTCTCTCTCTTCCTCCGAAACCAGAGGCCTCATCCTCTCGCTCGCTCTCGCACACATCTCAACACACCTTTGGGCAGATCCTCCGGCTTAAGTACGGGCACCCACGCCCCGCTGTCGGCGGGAGGGGCGGAGGGCGGGGCCGCGGCGGTCGTGACTAGAGGGGAAGGGAGAGAGCGTGAGACGAGAGAGTTAGCGCCGAGCAAAAAGGAGAGACGAGAGGGGAAGGCGGGCGCCCACGGACGCGCCCTTTTTTCAGGCGCCGACCCGGCAGGGGCGGACAGGGCGTAGAATGCATTCGCCCCTAGCCAGGGTATGGGGCGGCGCCGGCAGGCGCCTGCCTTTCTCGCATTCCCCTCTCTCCTCACCTTCACCCGTCGCGGCGCGGGCGGCGGCGCGGCGGGGAGCGGCGACGAAGGCGGCTTTGAGGGCGACCGCCGGCCGGGTAGGCCTCGCCACGGAGCCGGACGCCGGGCGGGCGGTGACGGAGCTGGTGCGCAGGCAGGACAGCATTGGTGGGTGAGCGTTGGTGTGGGGGAAAGGGGACGGCAGAGTGAACGATAGTGTGAATCTGCATACAAACGGAAATTTGCCTCTGCTCTCGAAGGAACGAGGGACACTCAAGGACTCAGGACCTCACGCCCGCCCCCACACCGCCCACCCCGCCCCGCTCGAGAGCACGCCCCACCCCGGCCCCGGCCCGCCCCACTCGCTTTTCGCGGCGCCGCCGCCCGCAGCCGCGGCCGCGGGGCCCAGCGCGACGACCAGGCCGCCGCCGCCCGCGGGAGGGGGCGCGCTTTCCTTCGCGCTCGCCGCGGGCCCGATGAACGCCGCGTACCCGCCCACCGCAGGAGCGCCCACGCCTGACGCAGGCGCATTGACGGCTGCCTCCTCCTCCTTCTTCTTGGGCGGCGGCGGCGGCGGTGGCGGCGGCGGTGGCTTGGCGGCCGCCGCGGCCGCGGCCGCCCACACCGCCGCCGCCTTTTCCGTCTCCTCCGCCGCCTGCGCCGCCGCGGCCGCCGCGTCCCCACCGCACGCGTTGATGAAGTCGTTGGGGTGGAAGACCCGCGGTGGGGGCGGGAGGCCGCCGCCGCCAGGGGAGGGGGAGGGCGCGCCGCCGCCGCCGCCCGCGCCGGGCGCCGGGCGGGGCGCGTCCGCCGCGTAGAGAATGGAGATTGCGGACCCCGCCCCCACGCCCGCCCCCGCCCGGGCGGCCACCAGCCCCGCCACCTGGCCCCGCAGGGCGGCCCGGTCCGCGGGCCCGGTGCTCACATCGCCAGGCGGCGCGGCGGCGCCGTCCGGGAAGACGTGCCTCCAAAACAGGGTAGGCGTGCCCGGGTGCGTCAACAGGTAGGCGTGCGCCGCGCCCAGCGCCCCCTTCGGGCACGGCCAGTGCCCCTGGCAGGCGGTGTCGTGGTTGTCGATGAAGGTGAAGGCGTGGAGCGGGGCCAGGCCGAGCAGGCCGGGCGGGATGAGGGCGGCCGTGGCGGGGGAGAAGGGTGGCGGCCCGCCCACGGCCGCGGCGGGGGGCGGGGGCGGGGCGCCGCGCCCGCCCTCACCGCCACCATTACTTTTGCCCTCATCAGCGCCCCCCCGCCCGCGCTCCACGCCCAGCCGCCCGTACTCCCCGCGCTCCAGCGCCGCCTGCAGCACGCCCTTCGTCGTCATGTCAAACGCGCCCGCCCGGCCCCCCGTCGCCGCCACCCAGGCCGCCGTGCGGGCGGCGTGGGGCCCCTGGTCCCGGTCGGGCGCGCCGCCGTCGCACGCGCCGTACGACAGCGCGTCCCAAAACTCGCCGACCGCCAGGCGGGGCCGGGCCGCGCCCAGGTACCCGCCCGCCTGGGCCCCGCCATACCCCTTGGCGTAATCCAGGCGCAAGCCCTCGAAGCCCAGGTCGTCCAGGAGGAGGCGGCAGTAGGCGGCGAGCCCGCTGGCCACGGACGGGTGGGTGTGGTCCAGGTTGGGCGCGCCACCAAAGAGGGACCTCCCCCCCGCGCTGCCCGTGCTCGGCGCGCCGGTCGCCCCAAACTTTTTGGCCTGCTCGCCCACGATCGCGTCCGGGCCCCAGGCCAGAGAGGGGCGGGCCGGGCCCGACCCCGCCCCCGGGCCGCCGGCTGAGAAGGCATTCCAACGGCCGCCCGGGTCGGGCCGGGCCGCGCACCGGTGGTTGAGCACCGCGTCCGCGACGGGGATCAGGCCCGCGCCTTTCAGGGCGGCGATGGCCGCCCTCAAGTCCTGCTCGCGCCCGTAGGCGGAGTCAAAGCAGTAGAGGTCGGTGGGGAGGTAGCCCTCCCGGGCGGCGGAGGCGGAGGGCGGGGGCAGCCAAGCGGCCGTCGCTCCCAGGGCCGCGACCGCGCCCGCGGCCGCGCCGACCGTCTCCCACCAGGACGACGGCCCCGGCTGATTGACGCTGTCCCAGTGGAAGGCCTGGAACAGGACTTCGTGGCCGGAGCCCGCGGGGTGCGGGTAGGAGGCGTCCGGCGTGGAGATGGGGGCAGCAGCAAGAGGAGGTGCGGGGTGGGGCGAGGCGGGGCGGCCCAACACGCTGCCAGGCGCCGCCGGGCGCGGTCCCGGCCCGGTCGCCATCCTGCCGCTGCCGCCGCTGCGTCGGGTGGGGGGCAGGGTGTGGCGGTGCATATGCGTGTGGAGCGAGGGTGAGGGTGTGCGTGCGTGCACGGTTGTGCACGCGCGCGAGAGTGCAAAAAAAACTGCGCAATGGACAAGAGGGCAGTGCGCGCTCTCGCGTCCGCTCGCCCAGACCCTCACAACCCGCACACCCGCTCTCCCTTCCCCCTCTATCGCCCCCGAACATGGCCGCCGCGCCTTCATGCGCCGCCGTCTGACGCTGCTTACCCCGTGGGCTACTGACCTAGTGCTGCTTGGGCGTGGCCTCTACAGGGGGGCGGCGACGACGAGGACAACAGCAGGCACGCCGCCGATGACGGCGTCCGCCTTCGCACCAACTCCAATTTGCGGCGTGGCGAGGCCGACGCCGGCATCGCACAGCGCTGGCCGTCTAGCTGGTCGGCTGGGTCCGCGCATGATGTGAGTTTTGGGAGGGGCGTAAGGGGGAAGGGCTGCCATCGCGACTATGGACACCTCTTGGGGCAAAAAAAAAAAAAAAAAAAAAAAAAAAAAGGGGAAAGGGAAAGGGAAAAACTATGCGAGCGTCTCCCTCTCACGGCGCTCGCCACCTCCGCTCACAACACACAGCAGCAGCAGCCGACCCGCCGCCCTGGGCCGCCCATACGGCAGCGCTGCGGAGGGTGGCCAGGTAAGGGAGAGGAGATGGAGAGAGAGACAGAGGGGCGGGAGAGAGAGATCGCCCTCGCCCACACGCGCTCCCGCCCTTCTCTCCCGACCACCCCCCCTCTCAACCCCCTCCTCCATCACCCCGTCGTCCACAGCCGCCCCGCCCGCCGCCCGGCCCGCCCGCCCTGCCCAGGGCCGGGCCGCCCCCCATCCCTCCGCCCGCGCCCTACAGGGCCGCCTCCACCGGTGCCGCCGGGCGGGCCGCCCTGGCGGCGCAGCTGCCCCCGCCGCTCGCGCTGCAGTTTGCACCACCCGCCGGCGCCCCGCCGCGGCCGGCGGGGGCGTGGCCGCCGCCCGGCCACCAGCACGCGGGCGTGGCCTCCTTTGCGGGTCCGCCCGGGGCGACGGTGGCCGGCGGCCCGCGCCCTGCCGCCCCTCGCCGCCAACACCCGCCCACGACCACACCGCCCACGCCACCTCCCGCCTCCCTCCCGCCCGGCTTCGGCGCCGTGGAAGGGACGATCACCCGGGTAACCTACTACAATGCGGACACCGGGTACGCGGTTCTACGCGTGCGGGCGACCCGGGTGGAGGGTGGCGAGGCACTGTTTGGCGGTGGCAAGGCGCCCGCTGCCGCGCCCTCTCCCGCGGCCGCGGCTGCGGCCGCCGTCGCGGCCGCCAACGCGGGCGGCGGCATCGCGGTCGTCGGCAAGAATCTGCCCCCTTCCCTGGCCCGCAAAGGTGCTGTCGCCGCCTTCACCGGCGCCTGGAAGACGCACGCCAAGTTTGGGGCGCAGCTGGAGGTGCAGCCCCTTCCTGGCGTTGGCAGCAGCGCTTTTGGGGGCGGCGGCGGCGGCAGTGCCTTTGGTGGCGCCCCCTCGCCCTCCTCCCCCGCTGCCCCGCCCTCCACGGGCTGGGTGGAGCGCGGCCCCCCTAAATCTGCGCCCGCGGCTGCCGCCTTCCTAGCCGGCGCGGGCTTGCCGGGCGTGGGCCCCGCCATCGCGGCCCGGATCGTGGAAGCCTTTTCTTCTTCACCAGGTGGAAAAGCAGCAGCCGCAGACTTTGACGCGGGCGCCGCCGTCACGGCCGCCCTGGACGCCCCGGACGCCGCCCGGGCGCTGGCCCGGTCGGTGAAGGGCCTGTCAGCCGCCAAAGCCGCGGGCGTCAAGGCCGCCTGGGATGCGTCCCGCGGGTCGCGCGCCCTGGACGCAGCTTTGAGGGCGGCGGGCGCGCCGCCCCGCCTCGCGCGCGCGCTGGCGGCGTCCCACGGCCCGGCCGCGCCCGCACTCCTGGCGGCCGACCCATACGCCGCCTGCGACAGCCTGCCGGGCGCCTCCTGGAAAGCCGTGGAAGCCCTGGCCGTGGCGGCGGGCAGCGACCCGGGCGCCCGCTCCCGGGGCGGGGCCGCCCTGGCGGCCGTCGTGCGCACCGCGGCCGGCAAGGGCGGCCACACCTGCGTGCCCTGGCCCGATGCGGAGCGGGCGGCCCTACGCCTCATGGGCACGACAGGGCGGCCCTGGCCGGTTGGCGCGGGCGGCCTGGCGCACGCGGCCCGGGCCTGGTGCGACGCGGGGCGCCTGGTGGTGGAGGCGGAGGCGGAGGCGGCGGACGGTGTGGCGGGGGCGGGCGCAGCGCTGGTTGGGCCCTCACCGCCTCCCGCCCTCTCCTCGCCGCCGCCGCCGCCGCCCGCCTCTGCCTCGCCCCTCGCCTCCGCATCCTTTGCCTCCTACCTGGAACGCCGGGTCCGGGGCATCGGGCCGGGCACGGCGGGCGCGATCGTGGTCGCGCTGGGCCCGGCCGGCGCGGCCGCCGTGTTTGGCGGGGCCCCGGGCGGCGCGGCCCGGGTCCTCACCGCCGTCCCGGGCGTGGGGGCGGCCTCCGCCGCCCGCTTCAAAGCCCGGTGGGACGCCAACGAGCGGCGCCTGCCGGCCTGGAGCCCACCGGGCGGCCTGCTCCGGCATCCACAGGCGCACCACCCCCACCCTACCCCCGCTGCTCCTGCTGGTCCCCTCCTGCCCCCTCCCCCCTCCCCGCCCACCGCCGCCTGGCCCCCGCCCCACGCGCGCGTCTTCACGCCCGACCTGCACGCCGCGGAGGCCGGGGCCGCGGCCGCGCTGGCCGCCCTCAGCCGGGGTCGGGCCCCGGGCGCGGGCCGGGTGCGCCCGGGCATGGTTGAGGGGGTGCTCGCGTCCTTGGACGCGGCCGCGGCGGCCACCGCGGCGGCCGTCCCGGGCGGCCCGCCGCCGCGGCGCCTGTCCGACCTCCAGCGCGCCGCCGTCACGGCCGCCACGACCGGCGCGCGCTTGCTGCTCCTCACCGGCGGGCCCGGCACGGGCAAGACCGCCGCGACGGCGGCGGTCGTGGCTGCCTGGAAGGCCGCGGGCGTGCGCTTCGCGCTGGCCGCCCCGACCGGCCGGGCCGCCGCCCGCCTGGCCGAAGCCGCGGGCGCGCCCGCCACAACCATTCACCGCCTCCTGGACGTGCGCGGTGGCGGGGAGGAGGAAGAGGAGGAGGACGGGGAGGAGGGGGGTGAGGGCGGTGGAGGCGGCGGCGGAAGCACTGCCTGGGGGCTCCCGCCCTCTGCCCGCCCCCGCCGCCGCGGCGGCCGCCCGGGCGCACCCCCCACCATCCCTGCCGAGGCCGTCCTGGTCGACGAGGCGTCCCTGCTGGACACCCCGCTCGCCGCCGCCCTCCTCGCCGCCCTGGCCCCCGGTGCCCAGCTCGTCCTGGTGGGCGACCCCGACCAGCTGCCCCCCGTCGGGCCGGGCGCGGTGCTTGAGGACGTGTCGGCCGCCGCGGCCGCGGGCGCGCCCATCCCACGAATCGTCCTGGCCGTCCCCTTCCGCCAGGGCGACCGGTCCGCCATCGTGGCCGCTGCGGCGGAGGTGCATGCGGGGCGGGTGCCGGGGCTGGTGCCGGTGCCGCGCGGGGTGCTGGGCCTGGGCCCGGGCGGCTGGGGCGGCGAGCCCACCCCCGACGCCTGGTGGGGGCGGTGGGGCGCCGCCCACCCTCCGGAAGCCCTGCGCGTGTCGCCCGGCCCGCCCCCGCCCGGCCTGGCCCGGGGCCACGCCGAACTAGCGACCGTCCTCACGCGCCTGCTGCCCCGCCTGGGCTTCGACCCGCGGGGCGACGTGCAGGTGCTGACGCCCGTGCGGGCGGGCAGCGCGGGCACAGCCGGGCTGAACGCGTTCCTCCAGTCCGTCCTCAACCCGCCGCCCGCCGCGCCGCCCGGTCACGCCTCCCCCGCCCCCGCCGCCGTCGACCTCCCCGGCGGCGGCCTCGCCCGCGTCGGGGACCGGGTCATGCAGACCGTCAACGACCGGGAGGCGGACGTGTGCAACGGCGACGTCGGCGTCGTCGTGTCCACCGGCCCGGGGTCCCGCCTGTCGGTCGCCTTCACGGGCGGCGGGTCCGGGGGCGGCTTCGCCGGCCCGGCCACCCCGCGCGCGCCCGTCGTCTATGACGGCCCCGAAGCGCTGGGCCGCCTGGACCTGGCCTGGGCGGCGACGGTGCACAAGGCGCAGGGGTCGGAAGCGCCGGCGGCCGTCCTGTTTTTGGACGCGGCCCTCCAGGCCCGCCCCGCCCTCACCCGGCGCCTGCTGTACACAGCCCTGACCCGCGCCCGCCGGTGCGTGGTGGTGGTGGGGGATGACGCGTCCATCGCGGCCGCCCTGGCGGGGGGCGGGGCGGTCGGGAGCGCGCCCCGGAAGACGGGGCTGCGCGGGCGCCTGCGGGCGGCGCTGGGTGGGGGCGGGGGTGGGGGAGGCGCGTCTGCGCGCCCGCCCGCCGACCCGCCCCTGGCCGCCGCCGCGTGAGATAGAGAGAGTGAGGGTGAGTGTGCGTGTCCCTGTGTGCCCCTGTGTCGTCCTTCCCTTGTTCTCTTATCACTGTGACACACGCACAACCACACACACACACACACACGCAGCAAGCTTCCTCTCCATCTCTCTCTCCCTTGCATCTCAACCATTTTCCCGTCCATCCATCGTTCCGTCGTTGCTCACACGCCCGAGTAAAGCCCCACCAGCGTGACCCCAAAGAAGGCGACCATTGTCGCCGCCGCTGCCGTGTAGTACGGGTACGCCGCGGGCAGGAAGCGCGGGAACTCGTCGTGGCGGAAGGGGCGGAGCGGGGCCGGAGTTTCAGACGCCAGGAAAGACCAGCCTGGCCGGCGGTAGGTCAGCGTCAGCTTGAACGCGCCGTACACGTCCGGCGCGTCCAGGACGGCGGCGAAGGTGGCGTTGCCGGTGAACCCGTCGTCGGATGGTTGGGCGCCAGGCCTCGGCGGGCTCAGCGTCTTGCGGACGTGCGGGTCGAGCATCGTGTACTCGACCTGGACGTCCGTCCCTGAGAAGGGCACCCATTTTTCGACGACCCCGCCGCCACCGCTGCGGCCCCCTTTTTCGAGCACCTTCTGTTCAATGTCCAGGGCGACCTGGATGGAGTCGGAGACGCGGTAGGGCGCGTCGCCGGACCGGTGGGGGCCGGACTCCCGGCCCGGGCCGGCCAGGGCGGACGCCGTCCCGGGCGCCAAGCGGTGGCGGAGAGGGGAGGCCCGGAGGACGCCGGCGCCTCCCAACACCCAGGCGGCCGCAGCGGCCGCGAGCGCCCCGTTGCACGGCGCCGCCGCGGGGCCGCCGCCCGAGGGCGAGACGGCCAGGCCGGGCGCGCCCAGCTCGCTGTCGAACAGATCCTCCGACCCGACGACCAGGGCCCGCCCGTTGGACCGGGTCTGGACGGCGGCGGCGAGGAGGAGCGCGGCGCCCGCCGCCGCCGGCACGGCCGGGGAGGTGGAGGCGGCAGTCGAGAACGCGGTGGTCGGCGCGACGACCAGGGGCCAGACGCCCGAGGCGGAGGGGGAGACCGTGAAACCGGCTCCGTGCAGGACGGCCGGGCGGGGCGGGCGGCCGGGCGGGCCGGTCGTGGGCGCGCCCCCCGTGATGATGGGCGGGCCGGACACCACCCCCAACACAGCCGCCGCGTCGCCGCCCGCGTTGTGCACCGCGTCCACCACCTCCGCGCCCGCCGGCTCCGGGTCGACGCCCAGGCCGGCCGCGACAGCACGGCCGGGGCCGGCGGGGCCGACCGGGACCGCCAGGATGAGCGACCGGCCGGCGTCGACAAAGGCGAGGAGGTCGGAGGCGGACAGGCCGCCGAGGGCTGGGTTGTCATTGGGGGGAGATGGTGAAAAAAAATGAGCGGGGAGAACAATGGTGGGAGGCGTGCGGGGGGCGAGGAAGCCCCAGGTTTTCCTTCTCCCTTCCGACTCGGGGGATGAGTTCTGCAGCCAACGGGCTTCACACTGGCCGAGCAATCAGCGTTGCCTGTGCCCCCCTGAGCATGCAACAGCACACACTGGCCGAAAACAACAACAAAAAAGTCACCAAGATCGGTTTTTGAATGGGGGCCTTCCGATCGGCCGCGGCGCCCCCACCGCCATCTCTCTCCCGCTTACCATTGGTCTTGCCCGGCAGGACGACCACCCCATCATACACCCACGTGTCCCAGGCCTTCAGGGCGAGGGGCGCGTCCGCGGCAGCCTTGGCGGAGGACTGCACGTCGAGCGCCCACCCGCCCGCCTCAAGGCCGTCGAAGAAGGGGCCAAACCGGCCAGCCCGGTCGGCCGGATCAGCCAGAAGGGCGAGCAGGGTGCCGCGGGGGGCGGCGGCGGCGGTGGCCAGGGCCGCCAGGCAGGCCAGGAGGGCGGCGAGTAGGAGCGGGCGCATTTTTTTGTAGGAAAAAAGTGTGGCGTAATGGACTGGCTCTCCGACCGCGCCTCTCACTCACAACTCTGTCTCCTCAACCTTTCCAAACACAAAAAAGGCACCCCAGTATGCAGACCCTCCGCCTTACCTCCCCGCTCGCGACGACCCGCCCCGTGGTACGTCTCTTCAAGAGCATTGAGCGCGCGCGTGGAAATGGGGTCGGCCGTGCGGGGCGCGCGGGGGAGAGATAGAGAAGAGAGACTAAAGCCCCTGGAAAGCCTGTTTGCCTCTCTCCGCGCGCGCCCTCGCTGGCTGCACGGGCCGCGACGCGGCCCGTCTCTGATATGCGTATATCTGCGATGCGATGTCGGCAGTGGTTGATGGACAATGCGCGGCCTCGCCACCGGGCTGGCGCGCCCCGAAAGCTTCCTGGCCACCGCCGCCGTTTTTTTTTCTCTCTCTCATCCTCACGCATTCCCTCCCTCCCCCCACTCCTCCCATAGGCCGCCCGCCGCGCCGCCCCGCGCACCGTCACCGTCCGCGCTGGCTTTCTAGGGAGCGGCGAGAACCTGGTGAGAGTGCAAGTGCAAGGGAGAGAGAGAGAGGTGTTGCGGAAAAGGAAGGAGAGGAGGAGCGGCGAGCGGGCACGCCCGACCCAAAAAAAAACTCAACCTCAACCTCAACCTCAACCTCAACCTCTTTCATCAACCCGCCCCGCTCCACGGGGTCCCCATCCAAATGCTCACCACGCGCCCCCTCTGTTGCCTCTCTCCTCCTTTCCCCCGCAGATCATGATCGCCTCGACGACCGCCTTCCTGGGCGCCTCCCGCTTCGGTCTGGCCCCGTCCTCCACCAAGACGGCCACCCTGCCCGGGCTGAAGCTGGTGGGGCAGAACCCGGGCCTCAAGACGGGCGACCCGTCCGGCTTCTCCGCGGCGGACGCGCTGGGCGCGGGTGCACTGGGCCACGGCATCGGCATCGGCGTCATCCTGGGCCTGCGCGCGCTGGGCAAGCTGTGAGGATGGATGGGAGAGAGATGAGATGAATGATTGGTGATGGGGGAGATGATGGCCGGAGTGCGTGCGTGTTTTCCTTTTTTGTAAAAGCAGCCGAGAGACAAAAAAACAGTGGGCACGCGCAACTAGGGCCCTGGCCTGTGGCGGTGTGTTCTGAATGAGTGCATGCAAGAAATGTGCGTGTGTGTATCGCAGAAAAGAAAAGAGAGAGGTCTCACTCTCGTGTTTCTCGTCTCCCTTCTTCTCTATGCTCTCCCTGTCTGCCCTCGCGCCCGCGCCGGCCCGCCCCGCCGCTCGCCGGCCGGCCGCCGGCCGCCGGACGTCGGCCGGCCGGGCGTCCAGGGTCGCCCCCGCGGCGACCAAGATCCAGGAGCTGGAGATGGCGGAGAAGGTCAAGGAGAAGGTCGACGGTGAGTCTGTTGTTGCTCGGCTGGCCAAATCGCCGCCGCTCTCCCCCTTTGCATGCGCAGCGCCTGTAGCCCCAGACCGCGCCCATCAGCCGCGCGCTAACGCTCGGGCGATGCTCGGACTATCGTCCAGCCCATGACACGTCGCGATATTACACGTTTTGGCCTGCCCGGGCCGCGGTGCCCTCATCTTTCCCACCGCCCGCCGCCGACCACCCGCGCGTCGCCCGCGTATTTTTTGCGCCCTCTCCCTTTTTCTCTCTCCCCGCCCCACTGACCTCCATTCTCCATAACCCTCACGCTCACATACACACATAGACGAGGTCGAGTTCGAGGACTATGATGACGGCGTTGGCCTGACGTCGGGCCAAGTAAGTGGATTGAGAAAGAGATGGGAAAGGAGACTGGCTCGCTCGCTCGCCTCGCGGCCGGCAGTGCAGCGCCCCGCGCGGTCTTGGGGGAAGGGGGCGTGCCTATCTCTTTACCACGCCGCCCGCCAGCCTGGGAGCCAGTTCTCGGCGTGCACAATGCGAGGCGACGAGCGAGGCGCGCGTGTGGCGTCGAAAGCCAGGCTTTTTTGACAGGGGGAGAAATCGGAGCAGCGCTTCCTTGAACCCCATCCAAACCTCTTTCTCCCTTCTCAACCACACCACTCCTCCTCCTCCCGCGCTCTCAATCCATCAGGTCCAGGCCGTCATGGGCGTCCTGTGCGACGAGACCGACATTGCCGAGCTGTCCGTCCGCCTGGGCGACTTCGAGCTGCACGTGCGCCGCTCCTTGAAACCGGGCGGCAGCATCGCGGGCGGCAGTGCCGGCAGCGCGACAGCGGCCGCGGCCGCCAACTCGGCAACTCCGCCCATCCCGGCCCCCGCGGCCGGCACCGCCTTTGCCTCCACTGCCTCCATGGACGGCGCCCTCCCTATCGCCGTGGCGTCCGCCACCATTGCCACCACGTCCCTGGATGAGGAGGAGGAGACGATGATCCTGCTGGGCGCGCCCAAGGTCGGGGTCATGCGCCGGGGGCGGTACGTGAAGGGCAAGCCGGTGGGGAAGGGCCCCGTCGTCGAGATCGGGGCCACCATCAAGAAGGGCCAGGTCCTGGGCTTCGTGGAGCAGCTAGGCACGTTTGTGGCCATCGAGGCGCCCCAGGCGGGCGAGCTCGTCGCCTTCCTGGCGGACGAGGGCGCGCCGGTCGAGTATGGGGAGCCCATCTGCGAGATCGCGCCCTACTTTTCGGGGCACATCATCGGCGATGCCAAACACTTTTGATGTGGAGGACATGTGGTCATGGCGACAAGAGAGGGTGTGTGATATTTTGATGTGGGGTGGGGTGGGGTACGGGCGGGCGGGCGGTCACAGCGGGGGGTGGGGGGGGGAGGTGGGCGTGTGGATGATGAATGGAAGTGGAGAGATCCGTTTTCGCTCCGTTTTTGCTCCCGGACCGGACAACAACCAGCGACGCACACGCTTGTGGTGCACACAAGGAGGGCAACAACAGAGGGCCCCTCTTTTCGTCCCCCCTTCTACCGCCGCACGCGGGCGCCCGCGGCCAGCGCCGCCGCGTGAGCAGCGGCCGCGCCCGCCTCGCCCACCAACGCCTCCACCGCGCTCCGGGCCGTCGGAAAGCCGTCCGACAGCACGCGGGGGCGGGTGCCGGACGGCGAGACGACGATATCGTCCTCAATGCGGACGGCCAGGCCGCCCAGGGCGGCCGCGTTGGGGCCCGGCCTCAACCCGCCCGCCGCACTCCTCGACCAGGGCGTCATCAAAAAGCCGGGCGGGAAGTATAGGCCGGGCTCCACCGTCAGGGCGGCGCCGGGCTCCAAGGGCGCGTCCACGCCCACCCCGGGCACGTCGTGCGTGTCCAGGCCCAGGAAGTGGCCCAGGGCGTGGGGGTAGAAGGCGGAGTGTGCGCGGGAGGCGACGATGGCGGCGGGCGAGGGGCCCGGGGCGACCGCCCCGAGCTGGAGCGCCGCGTCCGCCAGGGCCAGCGCCGCCTGGGCGTGCAGGGACCGCAGGGTCGCCCCGGGGACGCACGCAGCTAGACAGGCACCGTGCACGGCCTCCACCGCATCGTACACGTCGCGCGCGGCGGGCGGGAAGGTCCCGCCAGCCGGCCATGTGCGGGTCACATCGGAGGCATACCCCCACAGCTCGCACCCCGCGTCCATCAGCACCAGCTCCCCCTCCCGTACCTCCTTGTCCGCCCGCGCATAGTGGATGGTGCAGGCGTCCGCCCCGGCCGCGACGACGGGCGGGTAGGCCGGACGGGCCGCACCGCCGGAGCGGGTGACGTACTCGAACTCGGCCGCGAGGGCCCACTCGGGCGTGCCCGGGGCGGTCGCCGCCGCCGCCGCCCGCAGCCCGGCCGTCGCCAGGGCCGCGCTGCGGGCCATGAGGGCGACCTCGGCGGGCGATTTCAGGACGCGCAAGGCGGCGATGGACGGGGACAGGGGGCGGACGCGGCCGGACGCGGCCGCGGTTGCCAGGGCAGCCGCCGCGGGCGAGAGGGCCGAGATGAGGGGGGAGGGCACGGGCGCGACGCCCGTGGCGTGGCTGAGCGAGGGCGGCCCGCCCGGCCCCGGCCGCCCACCCCAGGCCGCCGGGTCGTCCGTGTGGACGAGAGACGCGGACGCCGCGGCGGCCGCGAGGGCGGGGCCCAGGCTGGAGAGCGGGCCGGCCCCGCTTGCGCCGACCCCGGGCGACAGCGCGTCCTCCACGCTCAGGACCGCGCCATCCCACACGGACGCGCCCGGGTCGGTGTCCGGGACGAAGAGCGTGTAGGAGGCGCCGTGCAGCAGGGCGACACAGCCGGGCTGGGTCAAGCCCGTCAAGTAGAAAAGGTCAGAGGCAGGCCTGTACCCGAAAGGAATGACGCCGCTCATCGACACCCGGGGACCAGCGCCGAGGACGACCAGGGCGCCCGGCGGCAGGCTGGCCATGAGGCGGGCGCGCCGGGCCGCGTACTCGGACGCCGGGATGCCGGGCGTGAGGTGGCCTGGTTCGAGGAGGGCGTGGTGGAGGTGTGGGAGGGGCTGGCCACCGCGGGCCAGCGACGCGGGCGGTGAGGCGGCCACCTCCTCGGCCGGCGCGGCCAGGGAAGCAAGGGTGCGGCAACCGGCCAGGCTGTCCGCCAGGCGGCCCGTCAGGCGGCGGGCCGTGCGGATGGCCGTGAGGGCCATCGGGGGAAACTTACAGCAAGGCTATGCGAGTCTGCTGGCTGCCCAATTGTGCGCCCTTGGCTCTCCACTTCTCTTTTTTTTTCCGCGACGACCAACACGCCCTCTATCTCTGCGAGGCCACGCGCGCCCACACACGCACACGCTCAACACTCATCTCACAGACATGCCAGCCCTGCTGGGTTCCAGCCGTGCCGCCGCGTCGCCCGCCCGTGCCCTCGCATCCTCCGCCGGCCGCGCCTCCTCAGGCCCTCCTCAGCCTCGCCGCCCCACGCAGTCGGCTGCCGTCCCGGCTGCCGGCCCTGTCTTGACCTCCTCATTTGTGACCGCGCCCGCCGCGGAGGCGGCGGCCGTGCCCCTGGACGAAGGAGGGGCGAACGGGAGCATCGCGCCGGCACTGGCTAAAAACAACGCCGCTCCCTTGGCGTCCCCGCGCTACCGCGTCAACGTCATCAAGCGCTCGGCCTGGCCGGACGGCGTGCCGCCCGTGATGGGGGGGCACCTGCTGGCGAGCGGAGTGGCGGCGCCGCTGTCCGTGTCGAAAGGTAAGAAAGAGGATGAAGACAAAACGACGGCGGCTTGAAGGGAGCAGGTCGGGAGCTGGCATGCGCCCCGCCCCTGCTGGTTCCTGTCCTAGGCGCCCCCTTGGGCGTGCCTCCTTTCCTACACTTGTCGCCGTCCTGTCATGCAAGACCTTGCCTCTCCTCCGGTGGATCGAAAGAGGCAGAGGGGAGATGGCCGACGCCGAAAGAAAGAAAAAAACGTCTCGCTCTCTGCTCGACCTCCCTTTCTCAACCTCCCATCACATTCTCTCTCCCAAGGCGCGGGCATCGGCGTCTACCCGCCCGTCGTCCCTTATCCGGCCGCCTCCACCTTCACGGCCGACGGGGCCTACCCATTGTCCACCATCGTCCACGGCTCGCCCGGCGCCTTGGCCGCCGCCCTGGTCGCGCAGGTGAAGGCCGCCGCGGCGGAGGCCATCACGGCGCGGGGCAAGTTTGCCCTGGCCGTCTCGGGCGGGTCTGTCCACTCCCTGCTCTCCGCCCTGGCCAAGGAAGCGGGCCCGGACGCGGGCAAGTGGACAGTCGTCCTGGCCGACGAGCGCGCCGTCCCCGCGTCCTCCCCTCACTGCAACACGGCGGTCGCGGCGGGGGCGTGGGTGGACGCGGCGCGGGTGGGGTCTCTGCTCCCGCCCACCCCGGCAGACGCCGCGCTCGCGGCCGACGCCACCCGGGCCGCCCAGGCCGCGGCGGGCGCGCTCCTGGCCGCGCCCCGGGCGGCCCTGCCCCTGGCGCCCCATGCCGGGGATGGCTCAGCCCTGCTGCCGGCGTTTGACTTGGTCATTCTCGGCATCGGCGATGACGGGCACGTCGCGGGCCTCTTCCCCAACCACCCGGCCCTGGCCGCCGCTCCCTCCGCCCCCTGGGTCCTCCCCATCACGCGCCCTTCCCCCACCCCGCCCCACGTCCCGCGCTGGACGCTCTCGCTGCCCGTGCTGAACGCAGCCAAGAAGGCGATCATCGTGGCGGCCGGGCCGCACAAGGCGTCCGCGGTCGCGCGGTCCCTGGAGACACAGGCCCTGCCAGGGTCCGCGCCCGCCCAGCTCCTGCGCCCGGCCGGCGGGGTCACCTGGATGGTGGACGCGGATGCCGGGTCTCAGCTCGTTTTCAAGTGGGGCGATGCGAAGACGTGGCCCCGGAATGATGTGGGCGGGGGCAAGTGAGAAAAAAAAAACAAAATGGACGGAGAGAGGGTTTTGGGGGAGAAAGGTGAGCTCCTGCGTGCTTTATTTTTTGGGGTCATGCAGGGGCAAACAAGCCCTTTGCGCCCGTGTGTGTGTCAAGGATCGGTGAGAGAGCGGGCGTATTTGAGTGTAAAAAAATGAGTGGTTGGCTTTTTTCCTTACATCACAGCAATGAGAAAGCGCGAGACGGGCACCCCTCCTCCTTCACCCCCCGCGCCTCCTTTACCCCGACGACGACGCCTTGCTCGCTTGCAACACCTCGTCTAACAGCTCCTCCTCCTCGATCACCTTGATCGTGCAATCGGACAGCGGGCTGGCCACGCACATCAAGGCGTACCCTTTCTCCTGGACCTCGTCGTCCAGCATGCCTGCGGACTGGTCGACGGTGCCGGCCACCACCCGGGCAGGGCAGGTCATGCAGACGCCCATCTTGCAGTCGTGAGGGAGGTCGATGCCGGCGGTGAGGGCGGCCTGATGATGGAGAAAGAATAGAAAAGAAAAGAGGGGATGACGAGATGACGAGAGGTCGGGGTCGGGTGGTTTTGTCGCGTCTCATCTGCTTTCGTCTCTCTCTTCTCTCCGTTCTCTTTTACCTCCAGGATCGTCTCGCCGTCAGGGACGTCCAGCACGGCAGTCGTCCCGTCCAGCTGCTCGACCTGGACCCTGTGCATTGCAATTGGACGTGATGAGTGTGAGAGAGAAGCGTGCACTTTTTTGGCCGCCGAGAATTCTCCGTCTCGTCCCCTCTCGACGCACTTGAACGCGCGGACCGGCGGGGCCCGCCGCCCGCCGCTCATACAACGTGCATGAGCCGGTAGGGGAACAGGCCGCGTGGTGGACGGGCCGGCGAGGTGGAGAGCGCGGGAGGCCAGCATTTTGTGGGTGTGTGAGAAAGGAGACGTCTATAGCCGAATAGCGGCCTCATCTTCACACCTCCACTTTTGCGTGGGTGTCTCTCCCCCTGCTGTCCCATCGCGTGCGTTCGTGTCAGTGTGTGTAAAGCACAGCTGCACACACACACAACAACACACAACACACCCAATCATGGCTGGCCCCGCCCGCGCCGTCCTGGCCGGCGGCCCGGCAGCAACTGGCCGCCTTGCGGCTCGCGGTTCCCATGCCGTCGCCCGGGCGAGCGCGGCCCCACGGGTGGCGGCCCGGCTGGCACGCCCTGCGGGCGCCCGGAACCTGGCCCCTCAGTTGATGTATGTGTTGACACGGAGAGTGTGTGTGCCGGCAGGAGTGTGTGGCCTGGACCCGCGCACACAACGGAAAAAGAGAGCGAAAAAAAAGGGGGCGGCGGCCGATGCTTTCTTTGGCTGAGGGATGAGCGCAGGGTGCGGTCGCAGGACCTTCCTGGGGGACGCCACTCAACACGAGCAAAGCTTAGCCTGATTTACTAGTTCCTGGGCTGATGGGAAAGCGCTGGAGGGGAGTGACCGCGGGCGTCCGAAGCACATGCCAGACACCGATCGAGGCGAGGGTGCTCACTCAACCTCAACCTACCTCCACATCTCTCCGTCCCCACCTCACACACAGCGCCCCCTCCGCGACCCCTGACGGCGCCCCCGAGGAGGGCAGCCCCCTGGCCTCCTCGGACGATGTGGTGAGTTGTTGAGATTGATGAACGAGCGAGGAGGCCGCTCCCCCTCTTCTCTCAATCATGACACCCCAGACCATCTCACCCATACCCACCCATTTTTTTTCTCTCTCCATTCATCAGAAACGCCTCGTCAAGGACGCCCTGGCCTCACCCGACGACCTCCCCGATGAGCTGGCCCCCCTTGCCATCGCCCTCGCCGCCGCCGAAGCCCGCATCGCCCGGGAAGCCGCCACCCGGGAGGCCCTGGAGGTGGAAGCCCAGCGCGTGGCCGAGCTGGCCGTCGACGCGCGGGAGCGGGCGGCCCGGGCGGTCAAGGCGGCCGACAAGGCGGCCGCGGCGGCGGCGGAAGCCACGGCGGACCGCGATGCGGCGGCCGAGGCCATTCGGGCCCTGGTCGCTGAGCTGGCGTCCCTGGCTGACGCCGCCCGGGAGGCTGGGACGGCGGCAGCGGCTGCCGGCCCTGGTGACCAGTCTGACACTGTCCGGGCGGCCATCGTGGCCGCCCGGTCCACGCTCGTCGAGCGCGAGGGCGCGTATCAGGTCGCCAAGGCAGCGGCGGCCGAGGCGGCGGGCGTGGCGGCGACCGCCACCGCCGCGGCGGGCGCGGCGGAGGAGGTGGCGGGCGGCGCGATGAGCGCGGCGGAGGGCGCGGTGCGGGACGAGATGGAGGCGACGGCCGTGGCCAAGGAGACGCGGATCGCCCTGGGCAAGGCGCTGGCCGATCTGGCGGACCTGACGGCCTCCTTCACCGCCTCGGACGGCAAGCAAAAGGCGGCGGCGGAGGCGGCGAAAGCGGCGAAAGAGCCGCCGGTGGAGAGTGGCCTAGCGGCCGAGGCAGCCGCCTTAGCCGCGGCAGCAGAGGTCGCGGCCAAGGCGGTCGCCTCCTCGAAAGGGGCCGCCACCGCCGCATTCCCCACGCCGGCCTCCTCCAAGACACCGGCCGCGGGCGCAGAGGAGCTGTCTCCGGCCGCCGCCACCGCGGCGGCGGCTTCCCCAAACGGGTCGGCCCCGCCGACGCCCGCGCTGGCGGCCGCGCGCGCGCGCCTCCGGACGCGGCGGGCCCTCACGCTCGCCGCGGCGGCCGCCGCCCTCGCCGCCGCCGCCTTCGCCCTCAACGCGGCGGGCGCCTTTGAGATCGTCGCCGCCGCCGCGGCGCCCGCCCTGGCCGCCGCGCGCGCGGCGGGTGCCACCCTCGCCCGGTGGGTGCCGCCCATCACCATCCCACACGGGACGGAGGGCCTCGTCGAAACTTGCGTCCTGCTCCTTACCTCCGTCATCGCCGTCCCCCTTGTCTGCCGCATCCCGGGCGGGTCGCCCGTCCTGGGCTTCCTGGTCGGCGGCGCCGCCATCGGCCCGCACGCGCTCGGCATCATCCGGGACGTCGCGGGCGTGCGGCATTTGGCCGAACTAGGCGTCGTCTTCCTGCTCTTCAACATTGGCCTGGAGCTCTCCCTGGAACGCCTTCGGTCGATGCAAAAGTACGTGTTCGGCATGGGCACCGCCCAGGTCGCCGCTTCCCTGGCCGCTATTGCGTGGGTGGTCTCCGCGGCGTGTGGCCTGGGTGGGCCGCCCGCCATCGTGCTGGGTGGCGGGCTGGCCCTGTCCTCCACAGCTGTCGCGATGCAGGTGCTGCAAGACCGGGGCGAGTCTGGCTCCCGCCACGGCCGGGCCACCTTTGCCGTCCTCCTCCTCCAGGACCTGGCCGTCGTCGTCCTGCTGATGCTGATCCCACTCCTCGCCCCCTCCCCGACGGGTGAGGCCGCGGGGGCGGCCGCCATCGGCCGGGCGCTGGGCCTGGCCGCCGTGAAGGCGGTCGCCACAATCGTCGCCATCATCGCGGGTGGCCGCGTCATCCTCCGCCCCATCTACCGCCGGGTCGCCGACCTGGGCAACGCGGACGTCTTCGCCGCGACGACGCTCCTGGTCGTCCTGGGCACGTCCGTCCTGACCCAGATCGCGGGCCTGTCTTTGGCCCTGGGCGCCTTCCTGGCCGGCCTGTTGCTGGCCGAGACGGAGTTTGCGCTCCAGGTCGAATCGGACATCGCGCCCTACAAGGGCCTCCTGATGGGGCTCTTCTTCATGACGGTCGGCATGGAGATCAGCGTGGGGCTCCTCCTGAACCGGGCCCAAGTGATCGCAGCGGGCATCGCGGTCCTGCTGGCGGGCAAGGCCGCCATCATGGCCGCCCTCGGTCCGGCCTTTGGCCTGTCCCGCCTGGTGGCCGCGCGCGCGGGCTTGTTGCTCGCATCGGGCGGCGAGTTTGCGTTTGTCGCCTTTGGGGAGGCCCAGGCCGTGGGGCTGCTGACCCCGCCCGTCGTGCGGGAGCTCTTCCTCGTCGTCGCCCTCTCCATGGCCCTGGTCCCCCTGCTGGCGGAGGTGGGCGCCCGGGCGGGGCGGGCCTTCGACACGACCGACATGCGCGCGCTGGCCCCCTCGGAGGACGAGTCGGGCTCCCTGCGCGGCCACGTCATCATTGCGGGCTTCGGGCGGGTCGGCCAAATCATCGCCCAGCTGCTGGCCGAACGGCTGATCCCCTTTGTCGCGGTGGACGTGCGCGTGGACCGGGTGGCCGCGGGGAAGGCCCTCGACCTACCCGTCTACTTTGGCGACGCCGGGTCGCCCGCCGTCCTGCACTCCCTGGGCGCGGGCGCCGCCGCCTGCGCGGTCATCACTCTGGACACGCCCGGCGCCAATTACCGGTCCGTCTGGGCCCTCAACAAGCATTACCCCAACGTCAAGACGTACGTGCGCGCCCACGACGTCGACCATGGCCTCAACCTGGAGAAGGCAGGCGCGACGGCGGTCGTGCCCGAGACGCTGGAGCCCTCGCTCCAGCTGGCGTCCGCGGTGCTGTCCCAGCTGAAGCTGCCGCCCGAGGAAGTGCAGGCCGCCATCTCCAACTTCCGGCGGACGCACCTGTCCGAGTTGCAGGCTCTGGCGGCGGCGGGCGCGGACGGGGAGCGACTGGGTGGCGGGGGCGGGCCGGGCGCGCCCCGGGTCAGCCTCGGCTACGGGTACACGATGGATGAGGAGTCCGGCTCGGATTCCGAGGCAGAGGGCGCCGGGGAGGGGGGGGTGGGGGTGGGGGCGCCGATGCCGGCGTGAGAGAGAAGAGGTGTGTGTGTGCGTGTGTGTGTGTGTGTTCGACCGTTCAGGCGGAGTGGGTGCGGGGAGGGTTGAGGGGGATGGGACTGGATGGGGGAGAAGGAATGGGGAATTGGTGCGTGTATGAATGAAGCCCGCAGCTTACTTTATGCTCCACACTCCCCACTTGTCACGGTCGCAAAGGGCAAGGCAGCGACACAGCAGAGGCCCCAATTTTAAACAAAATCACGCTCACAAAATCATTCGTTGTGGGTGACCGCAGCAGCCCCACTCTTCCTCTCCCTCAGGTCTCCTTGTTTTGATTGTCACTCGCTCACACCGTCCCGATCCCCGTCCCGGACAGGACGGCGTTGATGGCTTCCGACCCGACCAACGGCGCGGCGCCAGAGTCCTTGAGGGCCAGGGACCCCGTCGCGGGCGCGGGCGGCGCCTTGGGCGTGGGCGCGGGGGTGGGGGCTTTCGGCGCGGGCGCGGGCTTGTCCGCCGCCTTGGCGGCCGCCGCCGCCTTGGCCGCGTCCGCGATCACCTTGTCTTCCGCCTTCTTGTTCGCGTCGGCCTCTGCCTTCTTGGCGGCTTCAGCCTCCTTCTTGGCCGCCTCCGCCTCCTTTTTCGCGGCCGCCGCCTCTTTTTTGGCGGCCTCGGCTTCCTTCTTGGCCGCCTCCGCCTCCTTCTTCGGGTCCTCCGTGGGGGCCGGGGCTGCCGGCGTGGCCTCGGGCGCGGGAGTAGCAGCAGGGGCAGCGGGGGCGGGCGCGGGCGTCGCAGCAGGCGTCGCAGCAGGCGTCGCAGCGGGCGTCGCAGCGGGCATCGCAGCGGGCGCCGGAGCGGGCGCGGTCTCACCCTGGTTGACCTGGAAACCCGTGCCAAACGTCTTTTTGGCCAGGGACCCGACGGCGCCCTGGGCCTCCACCGCGCGGCTGCCGGGCGCGCCGACCACGCGCACGTCCAGCGGCCCGGACTCGCCGAACTTGTTGAACTCCCAGGAGACGCCATAGTTGTTCTTGCCGGACACCCAGTCATTGGTGCCCGTGGGCCGGACCTGGATGGAAGAGACCGTCCCATCGCCCGCCACCGCCATGGGGACCAGGCGGATGTAGCCGCCCGCGCTGGACCGGACGTCCGTGACGCGCACCGACATGTTGGCGGAGGGGGAGCAGGGCACGGGCGCGTACCTGATGGCGACCCGCCCGTCCCCGGGCGCGGCCAGGTAATCCGAAAAGACGGACACGTGCATGTTGATCTGGTCCGGGCCGCACGTGGGGCACTCATCCACGACCGTCAGGATGACGGGCTGGGCGCCCGCCTTGCACTTGGCGTCCGCGCAGGTGACGCGCAGGCACATGCCGCACCCGCCCTTGTTGCCGTTGGCCGCGCCTTTGAAGTCGGACGAAATGGAGGCCGTGTTCCAAAAGGGCCACACGGAACCGTTGCCGTCCTTGGAGAGGGGGCCGTACCCACAGGCGCCGTCGACCAGGCCAAAGGAGGCTTTGGCGGGATCCATTTTGTCCTAAAAGTGAAAGGGAGAGAGAGAGAGGAGAGAGGTCGGATGGGAGGGGGTCGGGGACGGGCGACGACGCTGGCAACCCCGTTGTGTCGGGCACGCTCTTTTTTCTCCTTCCGCGAGCCGCGGGCACTCTCTGCATGAGGCTACAATACTCTCAACCTGCCCTCGCTAGCAAATCATATCTCCCAGATAGTGTTCTGAGTGGAAAGAAAGGGGCAGAAAGGCTGCGCCCGTCGGCCCCGGGCGCAACAACAAGCGGCGCATTCCTGGCGGCTCACCCGCCGGTGAACAAACGCACCGGGGCCCCGCCATAATAGGTGCCAATGCCATCCAGCTCGCCGGCGGCACTGCTAACCGCCAGGACGGCCAGTAGGAGGGTCGCGGCCGGGCGCCACATCGGTACGTGAGGCGTGTCGGAGAGAAAGAAAGACAGAAAAACAGAAACGCCGAAGTGTGGGGCCTCTCTCGCTTCTCTCCGTCTGTTTCCGTGCAGTAGGTCTTATTTTTCTCTTTTGCTACACATAGTCCCGCCACCGGTGCCCACACCCCGTGCACGTGAAGTACAGGGTCATCCCCTCCTCCGACGGCGCGGAAAAGAAGACCGCCTCCTCATGCCCGCACGCCGGGCAGGCCGCGTCGCGCGTGCACGGCAGCGTAGGGTCCGCCCGCACGTCCTGGATGAAGACTGTGCGCTCCCGGGCGGAGTGTGTGATCTCGTTGCGGTACACGCACCAGGCGGAGGGTGGGGCGTCCTCCCGGTACCCGCAGTTGCGGCAAACAAAGGTGAGGACCTAGAGGGGAGGAAAGGGGGAGTCGGGAGGTTGGAGAGAGGGCGTGAGGGTTGATGCGGGGCAGGTCGGTTTTAGGGGTCTGGCCTCCGATTTCGGAGTCTGGCCTCCGATCTGCGCCCTCCTCTGCTTTCTCCACCATCCCGGTCTCTCTCACCTTGCGCTCCTTGTCCTCCTGAGGGTACAGCAAGTCATTGGACTCCGGACAGAAGCGGAGGCGGGGCCCAGCGGGGGCGGCAGTCGAGGCGGCAGGGGGGGCGGCGGCAGCCATGATTTTTTTTTGCCCTTTCTTTTCTCTTCTCACACGCCTCACTGCCTCTGCCGCGCGAGCGAGGCAAGGTGCGCGTGTGTATTGAGGGTGTGTGCGTCGATCGCTGCAGGTGGTGGTGACCGTTTGATGTCGACTCTCAAGAAAAGAGAAGTGTGATAGAACTATTGCCAACGCCTCTTCATTTTTTCGTTCGCCAATTGTCTCACCCTCTCTCTCTCTCTCTCATGGGCAGCGACGGTCGCCGGTCGCGCTCCCCGGGCAGCAATGGCGGCGATGGCGGGCGTGCCCCTCTGCCGCGCTCCCCGGGCAGCGGTGGCGGTGACGGCGGGCGCGCCCCTCTGCCGCCCGTGGAGGGCGCGGACGCAGGCGGGCTCTCAGTGCTTCTGCGCAACCTTCCCCACGGCGGCCTGGAGGGGCCGACCCGGGCCGAACACGTCCGCGCGCACGCCGCCGGCCTGGGCGCGCCCGCCCCAAGCGACGTGTACCTGCCCATGGACCACCACACCCGGCGCCCGAAAGGGTTCGGCTTCCTCAAGTTTGAGAGCGAGGGCGACGCCCGGGCGGCCGTGGGCGTGCTCCACGGCTCCACCCTGGGTGGGCGCCTATTGACTTGTGCATTTGCCAAGTCGGGTCGCAAGAAGCCGGAGGAGATGCGAGCCGCGGATACGGGGCGCGGCGGTGGCGGCGGGCGGTGGGGCGGCGGGGGTGGGGGGGGCGGCTGGTCGAGGCAGCGCTCGCGCTCCCGCTCCCGTTCCCCCTACCGCCGCCGCCGCCGCTCGCACTCGCCCGACCGGCGCCGCCACCGGTCGCGGTCCCACTCACCCGACCGGCGGCACCGGCGGCGTCGGTCGCCGTCACGCTCACGCTCCAGGTCGAGGGAGGACCGGCGGGGCGGCGGTGGCTCCCGGCGGCGGGCGGGGTCGCGCTCGCGCTCGCGCGACCGCCGGCGGAGCCGCACCCCGCCCCGGCAGGCGACCAGGGCGCCCGCCGACCCGGCGCCCGCGGCGGAGGCTCGCCCGCAGGCGTCCGGGTCGCCGACTGGGATGGGAGAGTGAGGGAGAGAGAGAGAGAGAGACACCACACCTTGTCCTTTTGCAAAACTCTCAACCTGCTGCTTCTCCAGCCTCTCTACCATCCACATTTTTCACATCACACTCCCTCAACGCCCGCCGCCCTCCCCGCCCTCCATTGCAAAGGTGGCCAGCCGGGCCGCCGCCGTCAGGGCGGACGACCCGCCCCGCCCCGCCCGGACGGCGCCGCCCCCCGCGCCGGCGCCGGACGCGACCGCGCCGTCCATGGAGGGCGAGGCGGGGCGGGCGCGGGGGGGGAAGGCCACCGCCGTCGCGGCCAGGGACACCACCCCACCCCCAGCCCGGCCGGCTTTGGAGGCAGGCGCGAGCGCGGGCGCGGACGCGGGCTGCGCGGCCGGGCGGGGCTTGTTGGGGCCGGCGGGCCAGGCCGCGCCGCCCGCGGGCGCGAGCGCGCCGCCGCCGCCGCCTTGCCCACCCACCCCCGCGGCCGCGTCCAGCGCCGCGGGGAGGCCGTCCAGCGCGGCCAGCGCGGCCCGCACCGCCCCGAGCGCCCGGGCCGCCCGCGCCCGCGCTCCCGCCACACCCGGCGCCTCCGCTGTGAGGGCCTCCACTGCTTCCTCCCTGTACAGCGACCGCACCAGGTGGGCGTGCAAGCCCCTGGCCGCGCCCGCAACCAGGAAGTGCATGACTGCCTTGGGGACGGCGTCCGCCAGGTGGGTCACCACGATGGCCAGGTACTCCCGCACCAGCGTGCGTGTGACCTCCACCTGCACCGCCTCCGCGTCGGAGGGCGGGGCGGACGGCACGGTGAGCGTGGCGGGCAGGGGAGGCAAAAAGGACGCGGAGGGCTCAGCATGCTCGCCGTCTGCCCCGGCCACGTCCCAGGAGGACAACGGACCGGCCGCCTGTGGCTCCTCCGGCGCGCCGGCTGCTGCCGCCCGCCCGCCACTACGCCAGGCATTGGTCCACCAGGGCCCCGGACCGGGGTTGGTGGATGACGGGTCGTCGGCGGCGCCGGCCATCGTCGCAGCACCCGCAGAAGAGACACGGCGGTTGCGGCCGCCCCCGCCGCCGCCGCCGCCGCCGCGGTTGATCCCCACCGGCGGGCTCGGCCGGAGGGCGCCCTTCAAGCCCGGCGCGGGGGAGGGGAAGGCAGGAGCCTGGTGTAGGGCGGCCACAGCAGCAGGCGCAGCAGGCGGGGCGGCGCCGCTGCTGCTGCCCGGCCCCGGCGTCACCGCCCCACCCCCACCCCCACCCCCACCCCCACCCCCACCCCCACCCCCACCCCCACCCCCACCCCCGCGGGCCGCGTCCTTCTCGCGCGCCCTCCGCTCCATCACCGCGGCCACCGCCGCCCCGCCCCCGCAAAAGGCCGGGTGGTCCGTGTTGATGTAGGCCAGCTCGCAGGCGACCAGGTCCCGGATCATGCGCTCTGCAGGCCCAGCGCCCGCGTCGATGAGGGCCGCCACCTCGCGGCGCAGCGCGGCCGACAGCGCGGGGAAGCGGCGCAGGTCGGGCGAGGAGGCCGCGAGCGCCCCGAGGCGGGCCAACTCCGACCGGACGGCCGCCAGGCAGGCCAGGGAGGGCGGTAGCAAGCGGGCGGTCGCCCGCCTGACCAGGGCCTCAAAGGGCGCGTCCGGGATCAGCAGGCTGCCCCGCACGCCGCCCGCGTTGCGGATGGCGGTGCGGACGGCCGCGTCGGAGAGGAGGTCGGCGCCCGCCGCGCCCGCCGTGTGGAGCGCCGGCAGGAAGGATTCCCGGAACACGTGCCGCACGCGGGCCCCGCCCGCCAGCTCGGTCAGGGGCAGCATGTCCCCGCCCTCGTGGCCGCCCCCGCCCTGCAGGGCGGCGGTGAAGCGGGACGCGTAGGCGTCGATGAGGCGGAGGAGGGACGCGCCGCGGGAGGGGCCGCCGGGCGCGCCTGGCGGGGCGTCGCCCAGGGCGGCCAGCTCGGCCGCCCGGGCGGCCGCCGCGGCCTCCAGGCCGCCCCGCAGGTGGGGCACGGCCCCCCGCACCGCGTCCGCCAGGACGGCGTTCAGGCGGGCCGCCAGGGACCCCGCCCCGCACCGGTCGCCCAAGCCCGCGTAGGCCGGGTGGGCCGCGAAAAAGGAGGCCTCGGCCGCGCGCGCGGGGCGCAGCGAGGGCGAGGATGCCGATGACGCCGCGCCGGCCTTGAAGGCCGCCCCCCGGTTGGCGACGGCCACGTACCCCAGCGCCAGGGGCACCGGCCCGCCCACCCCGGCCAGCAGGCCCGCCACGTCCGTGCCCGCCTCCATGACGTCCGCCTTCGTGAGCACGCCCAGGGTGCGGCACCCACTGGGGTCCGCGTCCCGGGCCAGGCGGAGCGCGTCCGAGGTGACCAGGTCGCAGTGGGCGGGCGTGACGGCCAGGATGACGGTGGAGGCGGGCGCGATGTAGGCCCGGCACAGGGCCGCCGTGCGGGCTTCGACGTCGGGGGGCTGGTCGCCGACGGGCAGGCGGGCGATGCCGGGCAGGTCGACGAGCGTCATCGTACTGTGCAGGGTGGTTTTTTTTCAAAAGGAAAGATAAAAATGAGAGCGCGTGTGTTGAGGATGGAAAAGGGGGGCAAACGCTCTCTCCTCACTCCTGGTGGCTCTCCCCAAAAAGCTCTCGACTCACAGCACGTGCGGCGACACGATCTTCAGCCGGATGGGCGCGTCCGAGATGCCCTTGTTTGAGCCCGCCCCGCGCGCTGTCTCCGCCTCTATTTCTGTTTTCACGGCCCCAAAATCCGTAAAGCGGTGGCCCGGGCGGTGCAAAAACTCGGCCCACTCTTCGTGTTCGCTGCCGCCCTCACCACTCCCACCACCCCCGTCCGCGGCGCTGCCAGACCGGACGAGCTGGAGGATGAGCGGGCGGCGGGTACAGATGTCCGGGCCGCGGGGGAGGAAGTCGCGGCCGACCTAGGCGGAAAGACAGGAGAGTGTGAGTGGAGGAGTGGAGGGTTGTTGTGGCGGTCGGCCAGCGCGGCGACGGCGCGCTCCTCCTCTCTCGTCTCTCCTCTTTCACTCACCAGCGATTCCAGCACGCTCGACTTGCCCGCGCTCTGGGAGCCGACGACCGCGACCTGGGGCAGGTCGACCCGGAGGTCGAGGTCGACCTGGTTGTGTGTTGTGACGAAGGAGAGGAGTGAAGGAGCGCGGCGCGGCGCGAGCAGACGGCCTCCCGTTTAGCGCGTCCGCCCCAGTAACCAGCACCTCGCCTCGCGCCAATTTATACCACACTGCATAGCCACGGTGGTGTTATACCGTCCAAGGGACGTTGGCGGAAAGGAGCAGGCTCGCTGTAGGCACTCTGCGAGAGCGCCCCATTCATCAACTCTTGTTGCACGCATGCAGCGCTTTCTCGGCTGCGCGCTTTCTCTCTCTCTCTCTCTCTCTCTCACCGTGCTGAAGATGTCGTGCAGGCGGTTGATCGTGGGAATCAGAGCCTCGCCCAAGGCACCAGACGCCGAGGAGGAGGCGAGCGCGGCATTGGGAGGCGGGGCCGGCATGATAGCGGACACCGAAGAGATAGAAGAAGAGTGCGCCTGGGTTTTTTTTTTTTGCCCTCTCTTCATCCATCCATCCTCTCCTCTGCGCACGCAGCATCACCTCCCTCCACCACCCCTCTCACTCTCTCGCACACACACACACATTCAGATCCGGTACAGCGGCGTAATGCCCAGCAACCCCATCACCGTGCGCATGACCACAGCCGTCGCCTCCGCCAGCTGCAGGCGGGACGCTTCCGCCGGGTCGCCGACCACCTTGCACTCCGTGTAGAAGCCGTTGAAGGCCTCTGTCAGGCCGTACAGGTACTCGGTCAGCCGGTTGGGCGCCAGGTCGGCGGCCATGTCCTCGATGGCCTCCGGCAGGCGGGTCAGGTGCAGGGCGAGGGCGGCCTCGGCGTCGGTGCCCAGGTCGATGGGGATGGACGGGTCCCGCGCGAGCCCGCCGACGTCCTTGCCCGCCTTGCGCGCGATCGCGGCGATCCGGGCGTGCGCGTACAGCAGGTAGACCGCCGTGTCGCCCTGGAGGGCCAGCATGTCATCGAAATTGAACTTGTAGTTGGTGGACCGGTTGTTCTTCAGGTCGGCGTACTTGACGGCCGCAAACCCCATCGCCTTGGCAGCCGCCTCGACGCGGTCGGGGGCCGCGCCTGGGTCGCGCTCCCTGATGGCCGCCCCCGCCCGGCTGACCGCCTCGTCCAGCAGCTCCACCAGGCGCACGGCCGCGCCTTCATCCCGGGTCCGGATGCGCTTGCCGTCGGCGCCCAGCACCAGGCCAAAGCCGACGTGGTCGATGCGGGTGGAGGGCGGCGGCGCGCCGGCCCCGCCCTTCTGGCTGGGCACAAACCCAGCCCGCTCAGCGGCTGCAAAGACCATCTTGAAGTGGCTGGCCTGGCCCGCGTCCGTGACGTAGATGACCCAGTCCGCCTTCTCGTCGGCCACGCGCTGGCGCAGGGCCGCCAGGTCGGTCGTCGCGTACCCGAAGCCCCCGTCCGACTTCTGGATGATCAGCGGGTGTTCGTGGCCGTCGACCCACACCACCTTGGCGCCCGCGTCCTCGACCGCCACGCCCGCGCCCTCCATGTCCTTCACCAGGTCCGCCAGCAGCGGGTTGTAAAAGGACTCGCCCCGCTCCGTCAGGGTCACGCCCAGGCGGTCGTAGATCGCCTCAAACTCCTTGCGGGAGGCTGCGCAGATGGTGCGCCAGGCCGCGGTCGCGCCCGGGTCGCCGCCCTGGAGGCGTGTGACCGCCTCACGCGCGCGCGCCTTGAAGTCCTCCTCCGCGTCGAACCGTTTTTTGGACGCCTTGTACAGGGCCTGTAGGTCGGCCACGTCCGCATCGCCCACGGCTTCCAGGCCCCCCGCGTGCGTCTCCGCCATGTGCTGGATGAGCATGCCGAACTGCGTGCCCCAATCGCCGACGTGGTTGAGCCTCAACACGTCCACCCCGCAGAATTCGAGGGTGCGGGCAATGGTGTCGCCGATGATGGTGGACCGCAGGTGGCCGACGTGCATCTCCTTGGCCACGTTGGGCGAGGAAAAGTCGACGACCGCCCGGGTGGCCGGCAGGGACGGGGCCCAGGTGGCCGGGCCGTGCACCAGCATGGCCTTGACGCGCGCGGCCAGCACGCGCCGGTCGATGACGCAGTTGATGAACCCGGGGCCCGCCAGGCCGGGGGTGCCGGCCAGGAGGGGCGTGGGCGGCAGGGCGCCCACGATGGCGGTCGCGACCTCCCGCGGAGACTTGCAGGGGAAGCTGGGCGTGGCCTTGCCCCGGCCAAAGAGGCCCATTGCCGCGTTGCACTGGTAATCCCCGTGCTTTGCCTCCCTGGTCGCCTCCAGGGCCGCGTGGGCGGGGGCGCCCGCCACCAGGTCGGGGAAGGCAGCCGCGATGGCGGTAGAGAAGGCGGTGCGGAGCTCGGAGCGGATGGAAGGGACGCGCGGGCCGCCGGTGGCCTGGCGCTCCAGGTCTGAATGAGGAGGAGGGGAGGGGAGAGAGGGGGGGAGAGGGTTAGGCGATCGAGAGAGCGAGAAAGGTTGCGAATGCCGCCTGTTCCTTCCATTCTCTCTCGCTCACTCGCTCTCCCTATCTCACCATTCAAGCCCAGGTCTTCCGCCATGTATCCAGTCGACGAGGAGGAGGAGGCGGGAGCAGATGAGGAGGATGCGGCGCGGGCAGACCAAGCGCGGCTCGGCGACGACGAAACTGACGGAACCAATGGCAGGGAAGAAGACCGAGCTGAAGCGCCCGCTGTCACCGCCCACCGGCGGACGAGGGACGACAGAGAGGAGGGCAGGCGGGCGGGCGCCGTGGCCGCCGTGGAGCAGCGGGTGGTGGAGGGAGGAGGAGGGCGCGTCACTGAGATAAAGAGAGAAAAAGAAGTGAGACGGAGTCGAGCGCGAGCGGAGACGGCTGGCCAGGGGGCCGCGGCCGTCGCTCGCAATTCTCTCTGCGAACCGTGCACACACTCACCGCGGTGCGGCCGGGCCAGGCCGTGCACCAGCATGCGATGGTGGAGGAGATACACACACACGCACGCAGGGAGAGGAGTGCACGCGTGGGAGTGGGCGTGCGTGTGCGTGGGCGGCGAGAGAGGAAAAAGAGCAGAGTGCGGCCGTTAGTGGTAAACATCCATCTCACAACCACCCCAACGCCCGGCCCACCACCGCCACGACCAACACCACCACAGCCCACAACACCCACGCGGGCGCCGACGCCACCCGCGCCCGCGCCGCTCGCGCCGCGCCCGCCACCGCCTGCACCTTCTGCGCCGCCCCGATCATTTTGGCGAGCGCCTCCTCGCTCATGCCGCCCAGCTTCTCCTTCATTGCCGCCGCCGTCGCCTCGCTCACCGCCCCGCCGCTCATCGCGGCCAGGGTGGCCGGGTCCATGCCTTTCAAGAAGGCGGCCGCCTGCTTGACCATGGCCGGGTCTTTCATGAGGTGCGACAGGTCGGGCGGCGGAGGAGGAGGAGGGGCGCCGCTCGGAGCGGAGGTCGTGGCGGCCGCCATCGCCGTCGTCGCACCCCCACGCCTGCCCATCCCGTCCAACGCGTCCGCCATCGCTTCCAACTGTTCTGGAGACATAGAACTCATGGCGTCCGCGGCGGCCGCCATCGCGCCCGGCGTCAGGGCTTCCGGTGGCGGCGCCACCCCGCCCGCAGAAACGGCGGCCGCGGCCAGGTCTGCCGGGCTCATCCCCTTGGCGGCCGCCTGCATCTTCTCTTTCAGGCTCGGGTCGGCCCGCAGGGCGGTCGCAAAGGCCCGCATCTGGGCGGCCTGGGCCGCATTGCCCGACCCAACCCCGCCGCCCAGGCCGCCGGGAGGGAAGGCAAACGGAGCGGCGGCGGGAGCAGCGGGCGGGGCGGGCACCACCTCCTCCACCACCACCTCCTCATCGGACGAGGAATGCCCGGCCGGGGCTCCTCCGCCCTGCCCGCCCGCCTCCCTGGCCTTGGCTTCCGCCTCCCCCAGCTTGGCCGACACGGTCTCCTTGTCGCCCGGGGACGCGCACTCCAGCGCCAGCCTCAAGTCCGCGACCGCCCGTTTGAGGGCGGCCCCGCCC
>Ga0315287_10000088_pt1 | contig 80504 bp, 62 predicted proteins | sample YL17G11_0_MG_FD_205037 | JGI IMG/M metagenome (GOLD analysis project Ga0315287, IMG submission 205037) | Sediment microbial communities from Yellowstone Lake, YNP, Wyoming, USA - YL17G11_0 | ecosystem: Environmental > Aquatic > Freshwater > Lake > Sediment | place: USA: Wyoming | collected...
GCGGAGGGGCGTCCAGCCGAGGTGGTCCGCCTGCTCCGACCTCTTGCCGACGTACGCGCGTCGGGAGTGCCGTACCTCTCTCAGCCGGCGCAGTGGTTGCTGGCCGGGGCGTACGAGCGCCATGGGCAGCTGGACTCAGCGGTGGCACAGCTTGAACGTCTGGCCACCTGGCAAGGTTCACGAGGCTCCATCAGTTCCCAGCGTGGGCTCACCCACTCCTTCGCCCACCAGCGTCTGGTGATGCTCTATGCACGGATGGGTCGCCCCGCCGACGCGCGCCGCCACTGGCGCGTGTTCAGCGACACCTTCACCACGCCGGATCCTGAGCTGGTGCACCTGGTGGACGAAGCGCGGGTGGCGCTCGCGAGTGCGGAGCGGCGACCGTGATGCGCGCTGTGACGACCCGCGGATCCAGGCGCTGCGCGCACAGTCCGACAGCATCCTGGCGCGAGCGCGGTGGCGGTGATGGCAGCGGGCACAGGGGAACGGGCGCACAGGGGCACGGACGCACGAACGCACAGGCGGGCACAGCAGCCGTTGGGGCCATGTACCGGAAACGCCAACGAGGCCGGGCGTCTCGCCCGACCTCGTCGTGGGTGGTGGAACCACCTCAGCACCCTGCCACGTGCCTCCACGTTACGCTCGGCTACGCTGCCGAGTCAAGGGATGGCCGGCTGGTGTGCCCGGGGCGGGGATCGAACCCGCACGGCCTTGCGGCCAGCACCGTGGCAGGGTGCCGTGTCTACCAGTTCACCACCCGGGCACCCGGATGCGCACGGTGGTTCCGGCACAGCGACACGACCCGCCACGCGGCCTGCGACCAGCCACGCGCAAGGTGCCGCCGTCGACGTGGTCGGTGGTAACCGAAATGCCGCGTTCGCGTACCGAAATCGCGCGGACGCAGCGGGACGTACCGGGGCACCGGGGCACCGAAATCGCGCTCGGCGCACTGTGCCGGTACGCCGGTACGCCGGTACGCCGGTGCGCTGGTACGCCGGTGCGCTGGTACGCTTGTCCGCTTGTGCGCCCGTGCCCCTGTGCGCCTGAGAGAGCCATGCCACGATTCCTCAAGTTCTCCGTAGCGTCTCCGTCGGGCCTGCAAGTCCGTCGATCTGCGCTCACGGCGCTCCTCCTGTGCGCCTGCTGCCTCTGTGCCGCCGTGCCCCTGGCCGCCCAGTGCCCCGACGGCACGCCGCCGCCGTGCGCCCGGGCGGCCGCGCCGGCGCGCCCGGCACCCCATAGCGTGGCCGTCCTCACCTTCGAGAACACCACACGCGACACCTCGGCGCAGTATCTCGCCGAGGGGCTCGCCGATCAGATCACGACCCGCCTGGGCGGCGTGGCGCGGCTCACCACGATCTCGCGGACGGCGGTGCGCCGGCTGCGCAGCCCGGAGCTGCTCTCGGTCCAGCAGCTCGGCCGGACCCTCAACGCGGTGTACTTGGTGAACGGTTCACTCCGCGCGGCCGGCGGCCGGGTGCGCGTGAATGTCGAGACGCTGAAGGCCGCCACGGGGGAGTTGGTCTGGTCCGATGCGTACGACCGTGCCAGTGACGATCTCATCGGCCTCGAGGAGGCCATCGCCACGGAGGTCGCCGCGGGCGTGGCGGGGCGTCTCGGTCCACAGGAGCGGCGCGCCCTGGGGAGCCGGGTGACCGCCAACAGCCGCGCGTACGAGCAGTTCCTGCGCGGCAACGTGCTGATGGCACGGCGCTCGGCGGCGGCCATACGGGACGCGCTCGCGGCGTATCGCGCGGCGGCCGCGGCGGATTCCGGGTTTGCCGACGCCTACGGCCGCCTGGCTTATGCGTATGCGCTGTGTGCGAACTGGGATTGCAGCGGTGACGTGGATTCACTCCTCGGGCTGTCGCGGCGGGCTTCGACGAGCGCACTCCGCCTTGACCCCCGATCATCCGACGCGTGGATGGGACGCGCGTATCTGCTCGTCACGTGGTCCGGCGGCGCTGGGGGGTTCGATGACGACACGTTGCTGGCGGCCATCGCGGCGTTTCGGCGCGCAGTCGAGCTGAATCCACGCAATGACGAGGCGTGGCATCAGTACGGCCATACCTTGGGCTTCGTCAGTGACTCAGCCAGCCTCGACGTGCTGCGCCGTGCGCTGGCGCTCGACCCGGCCCGCGCCATCACGTATCAGGACCTCTCGACGACCTACTACCACATGGGCCGCGCCGACCGCGCGCTCGCTACCGTCGACAGCGCGGTCGCCCTCGACCCCGACGGCCCGTTCCGCAACGTGCGCGCGCTGTACCGGCTGACGGCCGGCGACACGGCGGGCGCGGTGGCGGATGCGCGGCTGACGCCGGGCCTGATGTTCAGCCCGGCGGTGCTCGCCGCCTTCGGGCACGACAGCGCAGCGGTTCGGGCGATGGAGGCGAGGGTGGCGCAGCCGACCTGTGTCAGCGCCACCTCCGCCGTGACTCCCCTGTACCTGCTGTGGACCGGCCGGCGTGAGCAGGCGGTGCAGGTCCTTCTCGCGTGCGGGCCGTCACTCTGGGCCCGATGGGTGCTGCGGTTGCCGGTCTTTGCGCCGCTGGCCGATGACCCGAGAATTCAGGCGTTGCGGGCGGAGACGGAGCGCATCTTGGCGCGAGCGCGGTGGCGGTGAGGACGGAGCGTACCGGGGCACCGGCGTACCAGCGCACCGGCGTACCGGCGTACCAGCGTGCCGGCGCACCGGCGGACGCAGCAGCCGCTGGGGCCAGGTCCTATGAACGCCGACGAGGCCGGACATCTCGCCCGACCTCGTCGTGGGTGGTGGAACCACCGCAGCAACCCGACACGTACGCTGACGATACGCCCGGCGATGCTGCCGAGTCAATGGTTGACCGGCTGGTTGGTCAGCTGGTGTGCCCGGGGTGGGACTTGACGCGTCCGGCCGCGTGCGGCCGGCGCTGGGCGCAGCCCTGCGAGCGGAGCGAGGCCGCGCAGCGGCCGCAGCTCAACCCGCACGGCCTCGCGGCCAGCAACGTGTCGGGTTGCCGTGTCTACCAGTTTCACCACCCGGGCACCCGGATGCGCACGGTGGTTCCGGCACAGCGACACGACCCGCCACGCGGCTTGCGACCAGCCACGCGCAAGGTGCCGCCGACGAGGTGGTGGGCGGTAACCGAAATGCCGCGTTCGCGTACCGAAATCGCGCGGACGCTCCTCCTGTGCGTCTGCTGCGTCTGTGCGTCTGTGCGTCCTGTCGCCGCCCAGCAGTGCCCCGACGGCACGCCGCCGCCGTGCGGGCCGCGGCCCGCGACGGGGGCGTCGCCGACCAGCGTCGCGGTCCTCACCTTCGCCGTGAGCGGCACCGACACGTCGCTCGCGTGGATCGGCGATCAGTTGGCCGAAGAGATCTCGAGCGCGCTCGGCGGCGTCGCCCGGCTCGAGGTCCGCACCCGCACGCTCGTGCGGCGGCAGGAGCGCACGCTCGCCGGCAACCTGCGCGCTCTCGGCCAGACGCTGACGGTGCGGTTCCTGGTCGAAGGCACCGTGCAGGCGGTCGGTGGACGCCTGCGGGTACGTTCGCAGCTCGTGCGTGCGCAGGACGGCCGCATCGTGTGGAGCCGCCCCTTCGCCGGCACCTCGGACAGCCTGCTGGACGTCCAGGTGTCAATCGCCGCGGCGGTCGCCGGCGCGATCGCCGGTGAACTCCTGCCGGAGGAGGCAGCGCGCATCGCCGCGCGGCCCACCGGCAACGACGCAGCATACCGCCATTTCCTTCGGGGGAACCGGGACCTCGCTTCGCGCACCGAGGCGGGGCTCGCGCAGGCCGCCGCCGCCTACGAGGCCGCGCTCCGGCTCGACCCGCGGTTCTCCCGCGCGCTCGGTCGGCTGGCCTACACCCACGCGATCGCGTTGCTGAATGACTGGGCGCTTCCGGGCGCGCCGCGCGACAGCGTGGCTCCCCGCGGCCTGGCGCTCGCCGCTCGATCGCTGCGCGAGGACACGGCCAACACCGACGCGCTGCTGGCGCGGGGTTACATCCGGCAGTTGCGCGACGACCTCCGCGGCGCGCGCGACGATTTCCGGCGCGCGGTGGCCATCGGTCCGCGCAATCCGGAAGCCTGGCATCGCCTTGGCGGGGTGCTGGTGCTGCCCGAGGAGCAGAGCGCCGCCGTCGCGGCCTACCTGCGGGCCATCGCGCTGGCGCCGGATCGCGCGGTGACTTACTCGGACCTTTCGTGGACGTTGCTCCAGCAGGGGCGCGTGGAAGAGGCGACGTTCTGGTCCGACAGCCTCATCGCCTTCGCCCCCGAGCACCGGTACGCCTGGCGCTCTCGGGTGAACGTGCGCCTGATGCGGCGCGATGCCCGCGGCGCACGCGCGGCGTTCGATCGCATGGCCCCGGAAGACCGGGCCGCCTTCTGGCCTGTTGCGGCGGACCTCCTGACCATGGAAGGCGACACGGCAGCCGCCCGGCGTCTGCTCGCGCAGGTGCCGGACGGTCTTCGTGGACCCGCGTTTGCCGCGATGTCACGCCTCCTGGCCGGCGACCGGGAGGGAGCGCTCGACGCCCTCGGCAACAGCACGCCGACCTGGAACCGGACCCCCCTCGGCATCACTGGGGCTTTCTACTTCGGCGGCCGCTTCGATGCGCGCGGCGACCCCCGCTACGAGCGCTTCAAGGCCGCGGGCGAGGCGGCGCTGCGATGAGGGCGCGTACCCGGGCACCGGCCTACCGGCGCACCGCCATCGCCTGGCGCGCGCTCTTCCTGTGCGCCTGTTGCCTCTGTGCCGCTGTGCCACTGGCAGCGCAGCAGTGCCCCGACGGCACACCGCCGCCGTGCCGGCCCCGCGCTACCCCGGCCCGCACCGCACCGAAGAGCGTTGCCATCCTCGCCTTCGAGAACGCCGCCCGCGACACCTCCCTCGACTGGCTCGGCGACGGCCTGGCGGAGGAGGTGGCCACCCAGCTCGGCGCTGCCACCGGCGTGACCGTGCGGGGCGCGGGGATCGTCCGAAGCACGGTAGGAGTGGCGGGGCGCGATCCCCGGCGCGTCGCTCAGTTGGTATCGGTCCGCTACGTGGTGGAGGGGAGCTACCGGCGGGTGGGCACGCGCGTCCGCGTGTCGGTGCGCCTGCTGGCCCTGCCGGCGGGCGATCAGCGGTGGGGCCGGGTCTACGACCGCGCCCGCGACTCCCTGGCCATGCTGTCGGATGCGATCACGCAGGATCTCGCCGGGGCCCTCGGCGCGCGCGCACAGCGGGAGGAGCGCCGGTCGCCGGACCAGAGAGCCTACGAGGCGTACCAGCGCGGGCGGTTCTTCCTGTTGTCGAGGTATGACGTCCCCACCGCCCGTGCCCTGTTCGAGGAGGCAATTGCCCGGGACTCGATGTATGCCCCGGCGTGGGCGGGGCTGGCGCTCGTGTGGGGCGAACTCGCTGACATCACGATCGCGCCCCTGGAAGCGCTACCCCAAGGCCGCGAGGCAGCGCGCCGCGCGCTGGCGCTCGATTCGACCATAGCGAGCGTCTACCTCTCCCTCGGGTGGGTGGCGGCGGCGCTGGACCGCGACTGCCGGAGTGCGGAACGCCTCGTTGACCGCGCCATCGCTCTCGACTCCATGCTGCCGGAAGCGTGGGCGCTCCGTGGCATGATGCTGACGTGCCAGAGCCGCGCGCCCGAGGCGCTTGCAGCCGTCCACCGCGCCTGGGACCTCGACTCGCTCTCGGGCTACACGGGTTTCTACCTGCTCCTGGCGACCTGGCTCGTGGAGCCGCAAGGGGCGTCCGAGGCGTTCACACTGGTGCGGCCACGGCTGGCGTCCGATGACGCGCGGTTCTGGGAGGGCCTCCTTGCCAGGAGGCGCGGCGACTGCGCCACGGCCGAGCCGCTCCTGCGTCCGTTCGCCGGGAAGGTCTACGTTGGGTGGTATGTCGAAGCACTGGTGTGCCTCGGGCGCCGTGCGGAAGCCGACAGCGTGGTGCGTGCGGCGATCGCCGACACGGCGCGGCGCTTCGTGAACCCCGTCTCCGTTGGCATCGGACTGCTGGCGCTGGGCGACCGCGACGGCGCGATCCGGTGGCTCGAGCGCGGCGCGGACGAGCGAACCTGGTGGGCCATGCTCATCCACCGCTTCGAGGACCTTGCGCCCCTCCGCGGGGACCCCCGCTTCGAGGCGCTCAAGCGCCGGCTCGGGCTGCAGCCGTGAACGGTCTGGCAACCTCATGAGCACCTGCCTGCGCGCAATCCTCTTCGCCGCCCTTGGCGTCTTGGCGTCCGCCCGTCCGGCAACAGCCCAGCAGTGCCCCGACGGCACGCCGCCGCCGTGCGCGCGGGCGGCCGCGCCGGCGCGCCCGGCGCCCCGTAGCGTCGCCGTGCTCACCTTCGAGAACACCACCCGCGATACCGCGGCGCAGTACCTCGCCGAGGGGCTCGCCGATCAGATCACGACCCGCTTGGGCGGCGTAGCGCGGCTCACCACGATCTCGCGGACGGCGGTGCGCCGGCTGCGCAGACCGGAGCTGCTCTCGGTCCAGCAGCTCGGCCGGACCCTCAACGCGGTGTACCTGGTGAACGGTTCACTCCGCGCGGCCGGCGGCCGGGTGCGCGTGAACGTCGAGACGCTGCGGGCCGCCACGGGGGAGCTGGTCTGGTCCGCCGCCTTCGATCGTGCCAGTGACGATCTCATTGGCATTGAGGAGGCCATCGCCACGGAGGTCGCGACAGGCGTGGCGGGGCGCCTCAGCCCGCAAGAGCGGCGCGTCTTGGAGACTCGGGTGACGGCCAACAGCCGCGCGTACGAGCAGTTCGTGCGCGGCAATGTGCTGCTGGCACGGCGGACCCCCGCGTCGATACAGGGTGCAATCGCGGCGTATCGCGCGGCGACGGCGGCGGATTCGGGGTTCGCCGACGCCTACGCTCGCCTGGCGTATGCGTTCGCTATGTGTCGGAATTTGCGCTGCGGCGACGACGGGGATTCGCTCCTCGCGCGCTCGCGGCAGCAGTCGGCTCGTGCCCTCCAGCTCAATCCCAGATCCTCTGACGCGTGGATGAGTCGCGGGTGGCTGCTCGTAGTCGGGTTCCTCAACACCGACGACTCTCTCCTGGCGTCCCTCGCGGCATTCCGGCGCGCGGTGGAGCTGAACCCACGCAATGACGAGGCCTGGCATCAGTACGGTAATCCCTTGATGTACGTCAGCGACTCGGCCAGCCTCGACGCGATGCGCCACGCCCTAGCGCTCGACCCGGCCCGGGGCATCACGTATTTCAACCTCGCGATTACCTACTACCTTATGGGCCGCAACGACCAGGCGCTCCAGGCCGTCGACAGCGCGATCACCTTGGAGCCCGACGGTCTGTTCCGCAGGGACCGAGGGCTGTACCGGCTGGCAGCCGGCGATACGGCCGGCGCGCTCGCTGACGCACGGTTGGATTCAGGGATGGGCCTGAATCCCCCACTGCTCGCCGCCTTCGCGCACGACAGCGCAGCGGTCCGGGCGATGGAGGCGAGGGTTGCGCGGTCGTGCGATGCAGGCGTTGCCGCGTACCTGCTATGGACCGGCCGACGTGAGCAGGCGTTGCGGGTTCTTCTCGGGTGCCGGCCTTCACTCCGGACCCGATGGTGGCTGAGGTTCCCGGTCTTTGCGCCGCTGGCTGATGACCCGAGGATCCAGGCGTTGCGGGCGGAGACGGAGCGCATCCTGGCGCGGGCGCGATGGCGGTGAGGACAGCGGGCACGGGCGCACAGGGGCATAGGGGCACGGACGTACCGGCGTACCGGCGTACCGGCGTACCGGCGGACGCCGCAGGCGTTGGGGCCAAACACCGAGAACGCCAACGAGGCCGAGCATCTCGCCCGACCTCGTCGTGGGTGGTGGAACCACCGCGGCAACCTGACACGTAGTCTCACCATACGCTCGGCTCCGCTGCCGAGTCAAGGGATGAGCAGCTGGTTGTTGAGCAGCTGGTGTGCCCGGGGCGGGATTCGGACCCGCACGGCCTCTCGGCCGGCAACGTGTCGGGTTGCTGTGTCTACTAGTTCCACCACCCGGGCACCCGGATGCGCACGGTGGTTCCGGCACGGCGACACGATCCGCCACGCGGCCTGCGACCAGCCACGCGCAAGGTGCCGCCCACGAAGTGGTGGGGAGTAACCGAAATGCCACGAGGGCGTACCGGGGCACCGGCGCACCGAAGTCGCGCTCGGCGCACTGTGCCGGTGCGCCGGTACGCCGGTACGCTGGTACGCTGGCACGCCGGTACGCCGGTACGCTTGTCCGCTTGTGCGCCCGTGCCCCTGTGCCCCTGAGAGAGTCATGCGACGCTCCTTAGAGTTCCTCGCAGGGTCTCAACTGGGCCTGTACGCCAATCGGTCTGCGCTCACAGCGCTACTTCTGTGCGCCTGCTGCGCCTGTGCCGCTGTGCCCCTGGCCGCGCAGCAGTGCCCCGATGGCTCGCCGCCGCCGTGCGCGGGGGCGGCCGCGCCGCTGCGCCCGGCGTCCCGCAGCATCGCCGTTCTCACCTTCGAGAACACCACCCGCGACACCTCGGCGCAGTACCTCGCCGAGGGACTCGCGGACCAGATCTTCACGCGCCTGGGCGGCGTCGCGCGCCTCACGACGATCTCGCGGACCGCCGTGCGCCGGCTGCGTAGCCCGGAGCAGCTGTCGGTCCAGCAGCTCGGCCGGACGCTCAACGCTGCGTACCTGGTGAGCGGCTCCATCCGCGCGGCCGGCGGCCGGGTGCGGGTGAACGTGGAGGCGCTGCGGGCGGCCACTGGGGAAGCGGTCTGGTCCGAAGCGTTCGACCGCGCCAGTGACGACCTCATCGGCCTCGAGGAGGCCATCGCGACGGAGGTCGCGGCAGGGGTGGCGGGGCGTCTCAGTCCGCAGGAGCGGCGCGCCCTGGGGAGCCGGGTGACCGCCAACAGCCGCGCGTACGAGCAGTTCGTGCGCGGCAATGTCCTGCTTGGACGGCGCTCACCGGCAGCCCTGCGAGACGCGATCGCCGCCTACCAGGAGGCGACCGCAGCCGACCCGGAGTTCACCGACGCGTACGGCCGCCTGGCGTATGCGTATGCGATGTGTGCCAACTGGAAGTGCGGCGGCGATGTGGATTCGCTCCTGAGGCTGTCGCGGCAAGCGTCGACGCGCGCCCTCCGCCTCAACCCCCGGTCCTCCGATGGGTGGATGGGTCTCGGGCTGCTGCTCGTCGAATGGGCCGCCACTCAGGTGGACAGTGACGACTCGTTGCTGGCGTCCCTTGCGGCATTCCGGCGCGCAGTCGAGTTGAATCCACGCAATGACGAGGCGTGGCATCAGTACGGCGCGACCCTGGGCTACGTCAGCGACTCGGCCAGTCTCGACGCGCTGCGCCACACGCTGGCGCTCGACCCGGCTCGGGCCGTCACGTACACCGATCTCTCACGGATCTACTACCTCATGGGCCGCACCGATCGTGCGCTCGCGACGGTGGACAGCGCGGTCGCCCTCGACCCCGACGGCCCGTTCCGCTCGTTGCGTGTGCTGTACCGGCTGACGGCCGGCGACACGGCGGGCGCAGTGGCTGATGCGCGGCTGGCGCCGGGCCTGATTTGGGGCCCGGCTGTCCTCGCCGTCTTCGCGCACGACAGCGCGGCGGTGCGCGCGATGGAGGCGAGAGGGGCGCAGCTGGGCTGCGATCCCGTCTCCGCCACGTATCTGCTTTGGACCGGCCGGCGTGAGCAGGCGGTGCAGCGTTTTCTCGGGTGCGGGCCGTCGCTCTTTACGCGGCGCTGGCTGCGGTTGGCGGTCAACGCGCCGCTGGCCGACGACCCGAGGATCCAGGCGTTGCGGGCGCAGCCGGAGCGCATCGTGGCGAGGGCGCGGTGGCGGTGACGAGAGTGGGCACGCAGAGGCGTACCGGCGCACCGGCGTACCGGCGGACGGAGCAGCCGTTGGGGCCGGGTACCAGTAAAGCCAACGAGGCCGGACATCTCGCCCGACCTCGTCGTGGGTGGTGGAACCACCCGGCAACCCGCCAAGTGTGATCATTCTACGCTCGGCGCGATGGCCGAGTCAAGGGCTTAGCGGCTGGTGTGCCCGGGGCGGGAGTTGGACCCGCACGGCCTCACGGCCAGCAACTTGACGGGTTGCCGTGTCTACCTGTTCCACCACCCGGGCACCCGGATGCGCACGATGGTTCCGGCACAGCGACACGACCCGCCACGCGGCTTGCGACCAGCCACGCGCAAGGTGCCGACTACGAAGAGGTGGGCGGTAACCGAAACGCCACGCCGACGTATCGGAATCGCGCAGACGCTCCGGCACACGGGCGTTTCGGTACGCCGGTACGCTGGTGCGCCGGTACGCCGGTACGCTGGTGCGCCGGTACGCCGGTACGCTGGTGCGCCGGTACGCCGGTACGCTGGTGCGCCGGTACGCCGGTACGCCGGTACGCCAGTACGCCGGTACGCCGGTACGCTGGTACGCCGGTACGCTGGTACGCTGGTACGCCGGTACGCCGGTACGCTTGTACCGCTAGCCCGGGGGCGTGCCGCACCGCATCTTTAGCCATCGTGTCCGACCTCGAAGCCCGCCTCACCGCCGCCGTGGCAAGCCGCTACGCCGTCGAGCGCCAGCTCGGCGCGGGCGGGATGGCGACCGTATTCCTCGCCGAGGATCTCCGCCATCACCGGCCGATCGCGCTGAAGGTGCTCCGCAATGATTTCTCCGAGGAGATCGGGGCGGAGCGGTTCCTGAACGAGATCGAGATCGCGGCGGCGCTGATGCACCCGCACATCCTGCCGCTCCACGATTCGGGCGAGGCGGACGGTCTCGTCTACTACGTGATGCCCTACGTCGAGGGGCCGTCGCTGCGGGACCTCCTCGATCGGGGCGGCGCCATGCCCCTCGAGCAGTCCGTGAGGATCGCGCAGGAGGTGATCGGCGCGCTGGACTACGCCCACCGGCGCGGGGTGGTGCACCGCGACATCAAGCCCGAGAACGTGATGCTCTACGAGGGTGAGGCCCTCGTGACCGACTTCGGCATCGCGCTGGCCGTGCGGTCCGGGCAGGCAGGCCGGATGTCCGAGTCGGGCGTCATCATCGGCACGCCGGCCTACATGAGCCCCGAGCAGGCCTTGGGCGACCCGGTGGACGCGCGCAGCGACCTCTACTCCCTCGCCTGTGTCCTCTACGAGATGCTCGGCGGGACGCAGCCCTTCATCGGCGACACGCCGATGGCGATCACGGCGCAGAAGCTGGTGGACCCGGTGCCGCCGCTGCGGGCGCTGCGCGAGGACGTGCCGGCCGAACTGGAGGCCGTGCTGGTACACGCGCTGGCGGCGCGGGCGGAGGACCGCTTCGCCACCGCCGCCGAGTTCGGGGCGGCGCTCGACCTGGCGACCGGAGGCGAGACGGGGCGCGCGGCCCCGCGCCGCGGAGCCGCCGCCGCGGGAGGCGGCCCGTCCATCGCCGTCCTGCCGTTCGCGAATGCGAGCCACGACCCGGACGACGAGGCCCTGAGCGACGGCCTAGCCGAGGAACTGACGAACGCGCTCTCCCATCTCGACGGCCTGCGCGTCGTGGCCCGGGCGTCGGCCTTCGCGTTCAAGGGACGGCAGGAGGACGTGCGCGAGATCGGCGCGCGCCTGGGCGTCGGCACGGTCCTGGAGGGGAGCGTGAGGCGCTCCGGCCATCGCGTCCGCGTCTCGGCCGAACTGGTGAACGTGGCCGACGGGTGCCGCCTCTGGTCGGAGCGGTTCGACCGGCAGATGGACGACGTGTTCGCCATCCAGGACGAGATCGCCGGCGCCATCGCCAACGTCCTGCAGGCGAAGCTCCTCCGGCCTCCGAAGGCGTATACCCAGGAAGTGCCGAAGTCCGGGGATCCCAAGGCATACGAGCAATATCTCCGCGGGCGTCACCTGTGGAACCAGCGCACGCCGGGCGCGCTCCACGCCAGCATCGAGGCCTTCGAGCGGGCGCTCGCCATCGATCCCACGCACGCGCCGTCGTACGCCGGCATCGCGGACTCCTACGTCATCCTGGGCGTGTACGGCCACCGGCCGCCGGACGAGGTGATGCCGAAGGCGAAGGCCGCCGCCGAGCAGGCGCTGGCGATCGACGCGTCCCTCGCGGGAGCGCACACCGCGCTGGCCTGCGTCCGCGCGCTGTACGAGTGGGACTGGGCGGGGGCCGACGCGGCGTTCCGGCGGGCGATCGCGCACAACCCGCAGTACACGGCCGCGCACCAGTGGTACGCGATGAACTGCCTGGTACCGCAACGGCTGTTCGACGCGGCGATGAAGGAGCTGGAGCGCGCGACGACGCTCGACCCGCTCTCCCTCGCGGTGAACATGAGCGTCGGCCTGCTGCACTTCTATCGACGGGAGCTGGACTCCGCGACGCAGGCCCTGCGGAGAACGCTGGAGCTCAACCGGGATTTCGGTACGGCGCACTACTTCCTCGGCCACGTCCACCTCGCGGCCGGCCGGTGCGACGAGGCGATCGAGGAGCTCGAGGCCGCCGTCACCCTGCAGAGCGGGAGCGCCGAGGTCACGGCCGCCCTCGCCTGCGCTCTCGCCCAGGCGTACCGCCACGAGGAGGCCGAGTCGCTCCTCGCCGGCCTCGAGCAGCGCGCCCGGGAGGCGTACGTCTCGCCCGCGCTGCTGGCGCAGGTCCGCCTCACCCTCGGCGACGTCTCGACCGCGCTGGACCAACTCGAGCGGGCGGCCGAGCACCGCACGACCGACCTCGCGTGGCTCAAGATCCACCCGATCTACGACCGGGTGCGCGGGCACCCGCGGTTCCGGGCGCTGCTGGAGCGGATGGGCTTGGCCTAGCCGCAGCAGCAGGCCGAGCGTGTACCTTTCCGCGAAGGTGATCTGGTGATACGTTATGCTGAGCTTCGCTCTCGTATCCCAGGTCACCTTCTCCTTGCGCTGACTTGTTGCACTTGGTTTGTGAATCCGCTATGCATTCAGTCGGAGCATGGAACGGAGGGTCAGTCGTGGCGCGAATCATGTTGGTTGACGATGACGTCGATCTGGTCGACAGCAACCGCATCATGCTCGGCGCGAAGGGGCATCAAGTGCTGGGCGTCCACTCGGAGAACGAGGCTCGGCAGGAGCTGGAGGGCTTCGGCCCCGATGTGCTGATCCTCGACGTGATGATGGATCGCCTGTACTCGGGATTCGACTATGCGAAGGAGGTCCACAAGCAGTTCCCGACGCTCCCGATCCTCATGGTGTCGGGCTTCAACGATCTTCTGAAGGAGAAGATCGAGTTCGCCTCGGACGAGACGTTGCTTCCGATCGTCAAGTTTCTCGACAAGCCCGTGACGGCGCAGGACCTTCTGAAAGAGGTCGAGACCTTGCTCGCGAGACAGTAGCGGGTGTCACGAGCAAACGCTTTTCCGATCTAATCGATTTGCTCCACGAGGCGACGGGCGTCGATCCATCCCGCTGCCACCGGTGCGAGAAGTCTCCGGGTTCAGGCCCCGTGGCTCTGCGGCTCATGTCACGGATCGGAACTCCCTTCGTACCGATCCCGGTGTCTGGGCGGGGCGTTGGCGCGCAAAGGACGTAGCGGGTCGGGGCTGTGGGTGAGGAGACGGGAGAGAAACTCGAGCGGGTCCAGAGTCGCGGTGCCGGCCGGGGGCACGAGAGCGTGCTGCCTCCTCGTTCATCGAATTTCGGGGGACCCATGAGAATCGGCGTCTACATCTGCCAGGCGGAGATCGGCGACTCGGTCAACTACGAGTTGGTCGCGAGCTACGCCCGGAATCTGCCCGAGGTGGAGTTGGCGAGGAACCTCGGACTCCGGCCCAGGATCGATCCCCACAAGCTCGCCGAAGAGATCCGGTCCCACCATTTCGATCGGGTCGTCATTGCCGGCGACTCTCCGGGGTATTTCAAACCCGCCTTCACCAAGGCCATGACCCTCGCGGAGGGGAACCCCGACGAGGTCCGGCTCGCCTCTTTTCGCGAGCACGGCGCGCTGACCTCCAATCCCAACGTGCGCGCCGAGTCGATCCTCGCCTGCGCGACGCGCGGGGTTCCCTTTCCGCTCGCCGCGATCCCCGACCAGACGCCCGTCAACCCGGCGACCCTGGTCATCGGCGCGGGCGTGGCAGGAATCCAGGCCGCGCTCGAGATCGCGGATGGCGGGAAGAAGGTCTACCTCGTCGAGCGCCAGGGCACGATCGGCGGCCACATGGCGATGTTCGACAAGACCTTCCCGACGCTCGACTGCGCCGCCTGCATCCTGACGCCGAAGATGGTCGCCGTCTGGCAGCACGAGGACATCGTCCTCATGACGTACTCCGAAGTGAAGGACGTCACCGGCTCTCCCGGCGCCTACAAGGTGAAGGTCCTGAGGAAGGCGAAGCGCGTCGACGAGATCGCCTGCGTCGCCTGCCACGCCTGCGCGGAGGTCTGCCCGGTCCGCGTCCCGAGCGAGTTCGATAACGGCATTGCCGAGCGCCGCTCGATCTACATGCCGTTTCCCCAGGCCGTCCCGAGCACCTACCTCGTCGACGAGAAGAGCTGCACCTACGTGCTGAGCGACGGAAAGAAGTGCGGGGCCTGCGTGAAGAAGTGCCCCAAGGACTGCATCAACCTCGACCAGAAGGACGAGGTCGTGGAGCTCGATGTGGGCCAGATCGTGCTCACCACCGGCTACGACGTTCTCGATGCGACCAAGATCGAGCGCTACGGTTACGGGGAGTACCCGAACGTTCTCACGGCGCTCGAGTTCGAGCGCTTGACCAACGCCGCGGGCCCCACCGGCGGGAGGATCGTCACCAAGGTCAAGAAGCTCAACAAGCGGAAGAAGGTTGAGGAGTGGGTCTTCGATCCCATGGGCCCGCAGCCGAAGAGTGTAGCGATCATCCACTGCGTCGGGAGCCGCGACCAGAAGCACAACCAGTACTGCTCCCGGGTCTGCTGCATGTATTCGCTCAAGTTCGCCCACCTCGTGAAGGAGAAGCTCCACGGGGCCGAGTGCTACGAGTTCTACATCGACATGCGCGCCTTCGGCAAGGGCTACGAGGAGTTCGCCGAGCGCATCAAGGCCGAGGGGACCTTCGTCGTGCGCGGGCGGTCGGCGACCGTCGTCGAGAGGGGCGGGCAGATGTTCGTCAAGGGTGAGGACATCCTGAGCGACAGCCTCGTCGAGTTCCCGGTCGACATGGTGATCCTGGCCGTGGGCCTCGTGCCCTCCGAGGGAGTGCGGGACCTCGCCCGGATGCTCGGCCTGTCGCTCGAGGCCGATGGCTGGTTCCACGAGCTCAACTACAACGGCAACCCGACCGACACCGAGCGCGGCGGCGTGTTCGTGGCGGGCGCGTGCCAGGCACCTAAGGACATTCCGGACACCGTGGCTCAGGCCTCAGCGGTGGCGGCGGGCGTGCTCAAGGCCATCTCGCGAGGGAGGGGCATCGGGAGCCGCGCATCGCTCTCCCTGAGCGATATCGAGAGCAGGGCCAAGAACCTCGTCGCAAGCGTCTGAGGAGGGAACCGTGGCACTTCGCGTCAACCCCAAGCTGATCGACGAGCTCCAGAAGTACGGCGCCGAGGATGTGAGCATGTGCTATCACTGTGGCAACTGCTCGGCCGTCTGCCCGCACTCGCAGGAGCCGTACATATTCCCGCGCCGCTCGATGCGCACTCTGCAGATGGGGCTCGAGTCGAAGATGAGATCATCGATCGAACCCTGGCTGTGCTATTACTGCGGTCAGTGCTCCGAGCAGTGCCCTCGAGACGCCGAGCCCGGCGAGACGATGATGAGCCTGCGACGCTGGCTCATCTCGGAGTACGACTTCACCGGCCTCGGCAAGCACTTCTACCGCTCCTGGAAGGCCGAGCTGGCCGCCGTCCTCCTGGTTTTTCTCTGCACTGCGGCGGGGTTGGTTCTGTACGGGTCCTCCGTGGGCAGCGTCCACGTTTACGACGGCCCCGGCGCCTTCCTCCCGAGCGCGGCCATCCACTTCTTCGACTACCTGCTGGCACTTGTGGTGGTCGTGTTCCTCGGCATCAACGCGGCACGCATGTGGTGGCTGACGGTAGCCAAGAGCCTGAAGAAGAGGGCGCCGTTCTGGCTCTACCTGAGGCGCATCTACCTCTTGCCGCTGCATTTCTTCAGCCAGATGCGGTACGCCAAGTGCGGCGACACGGGCCCCTGGCTCGTCCACTTCTGCGTGGTGTTCGGGTACGTCACCATGCTTGTGCTGATCATGGGCTTCCTCGAAGCCATGCAGGCGGGTCCGGAGATCCGGTGGTCCGTGCACGCCTTCGGGTACGCGGCGAGCGCCGCGCTACTGGTCGCGACGCCCATCATGCTGCGCGCGCGCCTCCTCAAGAGCGGGCCGCAGGGTCACCGCACACACACGACGGATTGGGTGTTCCTGCTGCTGCTTGTCGTCGTGGTGGTCACAGGCGTGCTGCAGCATCTGGTCCATCGCCTCGGGTACGACACGGCGGCGAACGTCGCCTACGTCGTCCACCTGTCCTTCGTCGTCACTTGGTTCTCGCGGTACCCGTTCACCAAGTGGTCCCACATCATCTACCGGCCGCTCGCGATGTACTTCGCCGAGATCCGACGTGAGGCAGCCGCGCTGCCCCCGAGGCAGAGCGTTGCGGCCATGGCCGGGGCGCAGCTGCAAGGTAAGGCAGCGTGAACATGAGAGACGCTATGGCAGAGCCCAGGATTGGCGTCTACATCTGCAACTGCGGAACCAACATCGCCAAGGTCGTCAACTGCGACAGGGTCTGCGAGGCGGCCTCGAAGCTCCCCGGAGTGGCGGTCGCGCGCACCTACCAATACATGTGCTCCAACCCCGGCCAGGACATGATCGTCCAGGACGTGAGGCAGCTCGGCCTCGACCGGGTCGTGGTCGCCGCCTGTAGCCCGCGGATGCACGAGCGCACCTTCCGCAAGGCGCTGCGGAGCGCCGGGCTGAACGAGTACCTCCTCGAGATGGCCAACATCCGGGAGCAGTGCAGTTGGGTGCACGACGACGAGTTCGCCGCCACGAACAAGACCGAGGCTCTGGTCCGGGCGGCGGTGATGCGCGTCGTCCACCACGAGCCGCTCGAGAAGCTATCCGTCAACATGTGCCCGAACACGCTCGTGATCGGCGGCGGCGTTGCGGGACTCACCGCGGCCTTGGAGATGGCCGACGCGGGGCACAAGGTGTTCCTCGTCGAGCGCGACGACCATCTGGGCGGGAACCTCGCTCGGGTCGATCTCACGGCTCCCTACCTCGATTCGGCGCGGGATCTCCTCACCGAGCGCATCACCCGGGTTCGGGAGTGCAAGAACCTTCAGGTCATGCTCGGGTCCGCGTTGAAGAACCTCAGCGGGTTCGTCGGCAACTTCGTCGCGACCATAGGGCCGGTTGGAGGCAACGGCAAGACCGACCAGGAGATCTCCGTCGAGGTGGGCGCCGTCGTGGTGTGCACGGGCTACAAGGAGTTCGACGCATCCCGGATCACCTATTTCGGCTACGGGAAGCTCCCCAACGTCATCACCTCCTTCGAGTTCGAGAGGATGCTCCGCTCCGGCCGGATCGAGACCAAGGAGGGGAAGACGCCGCAGTACGTGGCCATCATCCACTGCGTCGGGTCCAGGAGTCAGGAGTTTCATGGCTACTGCTCGCGGGTCTGCTGCATGACCGCGCTCAAGTACACCCACGAGATCAAGTCGGCCCTCCCCGGCTCCTACGTGAGCGACCTCTATATCGACATGCACGCGTTCGGAAAGGGCCACGAGGACTTCTACAAGCAGTCCTCCGAAGTGAAGACGCTCTTTCTCATGTACGGGAAGAACGAGCACCCGGTCATCAAGCGCGCCGCGCCGGAGGACGGGTGCGAGATGCTCATCGAGGTGGCCGAGAAGCTCTCCGGCGAGGTGATCGAGATCCCGGCCGATATGGTGATCCTCATGGTCGGAATGGAGGCCCAGGCCGATGCCGACAAGCTCGCGCGCCTGGTCAACATCAGCCAGGACAAGGAGGGATGGTTCATCGAGAGCCATCCGAAGCTCGACCCCGTGGCGACGACGACCGAGGGCATCTTCATCGCCGGCACCTGCGCCTTTCCGAAGGACATCCCCGACACCGTCGCCCAAGCGCGAGCCGCGGCCGCCCGCGTCCTCGGCAAGATCGCCCGGGAGAAGATCGAGATCGACGCGGTCTTCGCCGAGGTGAACGAGGACCTCTGCTCCGGATGCCGCATGTGCAACGAGCTCTGTCCGTACAGCGCGGTCGAGTTCGACTCCGAGAAACGGCGCAGCCGGGTCAACAGCGCGCTCTGCAAGGCCTGCGGCGGCTGTGTGGCCGCCTGCCCGAGCAGCGCCATCAAGGCCCGGCACTTCACGGACCAGCAGATCGTCGCCCAGATCGAAGGGGTGCTGTCATGAGCTTCGAGCCCAAGATCGTCGGCTTCCTCTGCAACTGGTGCTCCTATGCCGGCGCGGACCTGGCGGGCACGAGCCGGATCCACTACCCGCCCAACCTGCGCGTCATCCGGGTCATGTGCAGCGCTCGCATCGACCCCACGTTCGTTCTGAGGGCGCTCGCGGGCGGCGCCGACGGGGTGCTCATCTGTGGCTGTCACCCCGGCGACTGTCACTACTCCGAGGGCAACTACAAGGCGATGCGCCGCTATCCGCTGCTGAAGCAGGTGCTTGCCCAGTACGGGGTGGAGGACGCGCGCGTGCGGCTCGAATGGGTGAGCGCCAGCGAGGGCCAGCGCTTCGCCGACGTGGTCACCGACATGACCGAGAAGATCCATGCGTTGGGGCCGAGCCGGATCCGAGCCCACTTGCAGCTCGACAAGGTGGAGAGGTGAACGCCATGGCGCCGGAGAAGAAACTGCAGATTGCCTTGTACTGGGGCGCCGCGTGCGGAGGCTGCGACGTCGCCGTTCTCGACACGAACGAGTTCATCCTCGACGTGGCCGCGCTCGCCGATATCCGCCTCTGGCCCATCGCGGTCGACGGCAAGTACCGTGACGTCGAGGCCATGCAGGATGGCGAGCTCGACCTCACGATCTTCAGTGGCGCCGTCCGCAACAGCGAGAACGAGCGCATCGCCAAGCTCCTCCGCCAGAAGAGCAAGCTCCTCGTCGCATTCGGCTCCTGCGCCCACATGGGCGGGATCCCCGGGTTGGCCAACACGACGACCCGGGAGGCGATCTTCGACCGGGCCTACCTCCACAACCCCTCGATCGAACAGGGGAGCCAGACGATCCCTCGCCCGGAGACCAAGGTGGCTGCGGGCACCCTCGACCTCCCGAGCTTCTACCGGCGGGTCTACAAGCTCGCCGATATCGTCGATGTCGACTACTACGTGCCCGGCTGTCCGCCCGCTCCGAGCCAGGTGAAGGCCGTGCTGCTCGCCATCGCCCAGGGGGACCTCCCTCCCAAGGGCTCGGTCGTCGGCGCCGCGGACCAGGCGGTGTGCGACGAATGCACTCGGGAGAAGAAGGAGAAGAAGCTCAAGCGCTTCTATCGGCCCTGGGAGATCATTCAGGATCCCGCGAAGTGCCTCATGGACCAGGGGATCCTCTGCGCCGGAGCGGCCACCCGCGGGGGGTGCGGCGTGCGCTGCCCCAACACCGGCCAGGGGTGCCGCGGCTGCTACGGGCCGCTGCCCAACGTCATCGACCACGGGGCGAAGTTCCTCTCCGCGGTCGCCTCGATCATCGACAGCAACGACCCCGAGGAGATCAGGAAGGTCCTCGAAGGGATCCCGGACTTCGCCTGCATCGCCTATCGTTTCGGCATGCCCGCCTCGCTGCTGCAAAGGAATCTCCAGTCATGACGAAGAGAGTGAGCATCGATCCGATCACGCGCCTCGAAGGGCACGGCAAGATCGAGATCTTCCTCAACGATGACGGAAGCGTCCGGGACACCTACTTCCAGATCCCGGAGCTGCGGGGATTCGAGCGCTTCGTCGTGGGACGCCCCATCGAGGAGCTGCCCAGGATCGTGACCCGGATCTGCGGCGTGTGTCCGGCGAGCCACCACATGGCCTCGGCGAAGGCCGTCGATGGCTGCTTTGGCGGCGAGTGCCCTCCCCTCGCCCACAAGCTCAGGGACATGTACTACCACGCCCACTACATCCACAGCCACACCGCCCACTTCTACGCGCTCGCGGCGCCGGACTTCGTCGTCGGCCCGGACGCCGATCCCGCGATCCGGAACATCCTCGGCGTCGTGGCGAAGGTCGGCGTGGAGATCGGCACGCAGGTGATCCGGGCGCGGGCCATGGCCCAGGAGATCCAGTCCATCTTGGGCGGCCGGTCGACCCACCTCGTCTGGTGCCTGCCGGGTGGAGTGGCGAAGGGCCTGAAGAAGGAAGAGCTGGAGAGGGTGAAACCCATGGTGGGGCAGCTCTACGACTTCGCCCAGTTCTCCCTCAAGCTCTTCAAGGACGTGGTGCTCGGGAACGAGCAATACGTCGAGCTCATCCTCAAGGGACCCTATACCCTCGACGTCGGCTCGATGGGGCTCGTCGATGAGAACAACGCCGTCAACTTCTACGATGGGAAGGTCCGCGTCGTCGACGCTGAGGGGAAGGAGATCTGCAAGTACGCGCCCGGCGAGTACTTCCAGCACGTGGCCGAGCACGTGGAGAGCTGGACGTACTTGAAGTTCCCGTACCTGAGGGCAAGGGGCTGGAAGGGCTTCGTCGAGGGGAGCGACTCGAGCATCTACATGGCCACGCCGCTCGCCCGGTTGAACGTCGCCGACCGGATGGCCACTCCGCGCGCCGAGGAAGCCTTCCAGGAGATGTTCTCGACGCTCGGTGGAAAGCCCTGCAAGGCGCTCATGGCTGCCCACTGGGCGCGGCTCGTCGAGATGGTCCAGAACGCCGAGATGCTGAAGGAGTACTGCGACGACCCGGAGATCACCGGCGAGAGCTTCCGCGTGGTTCCGAAGCGGATTACCGGCGAAGGGGTGGGAATCGTCGAGGCCATGCGCGGGACGCTCACCCACCACTACACCTGCGACCCGAATGGCATCTGCATGAGCGCGAACCTCATCGTCGGGACGACCAACAACAACGCCGCGATCCACATGGTGACGAAGAAGGCCGCCCAGTACTTCATTAAGCCCGGGAAGGAGCCCACCGAAGGCATTCTCAACATGATCGAGATGGCCTTCCGCTCGTTCGACCCGTGCTATAGCTGCGCGACCCACAGCCTCCCGGGCCAGATGCCACTCGAGGTCCGCATCTGGAAGAACGGCGATCTCTACCGGCACTTCGAGCGGCACTGAGGTCACCGCGATCCGAACGCTCCTACTCGGCATGGGAAACCCGATCCTCTCCGATGATGCGGTCGGCGTCCGCCTCGCGAAGGACTTGAAAGCCCGGCTCTTCGGAACGCCGGGCCTCGAGTTCGTGGCCGAATGCTCGGTCGGTGGGCTGAGCTTGCTCGACATCGTCTCCGGGTACGACCGGATCATCGTCCTCGATTCGATTAAGACCGCCGATGGCCGGCCGGGTGACTGGTATGCCTTCACGGCGAGGCGGCTGCGCGAGACCATGAACCTCTCGAACATCCACGACACCAACTTCGCTACCGCCATGGAGCTGGGCCGCCGGCTCGGTCATCACATCGCGCCCGAGGACGATATCTTCATCTGCGCCGTCGAGGTCGAGGACAACGTGACGTTCTCCGAGACCATGACGAGCGGGCTGGAAGGGGCCTATCCGACGGTTCGCGAGGAGATCCTGCGCGAGGTGAAAGCACTTCTCGAGTCCTAACCCGCATTATTCGCGAGGGGAACTGAAGCATGACTGAGCAGCCCGACAACCAGAAGAGCCGAAACGCCTCCCTCCTGGGCCGCCGACGGCTCGTCTTCGGCGAGCTGAGGGATGGGACCCTCTGGCTCATCCGCTTCCGCTGGTGGGTGCCGCCGAGCATCGCTGCGGGCGTCGCGTCGGCCCAAGCCCTGGGGCTCGAGTTCGAGGCGATCCGCATCCTGCTCTTGGCCGCCTTCATCCTCATCTACAACGTCTTCCTCCAGCGGTGGAGTCTCGGCATCGCGGAGGAGCCGCCGGAGCGCGAAGGACGCGTTCGGCGGTTCGCACACTGCCAGGTGGCTCTCGACCTCCTGGCCGCGTTCGTCCTGATCCACCTCACCGGCGGGGCCGCGAGCCCGCTCGTGTTCCTCCTCGTGGCCCAACTGATCCTCGCATCGATACTGCTTCCGCCGCGGTCCGCCCACGCCTTCGCGGGACTCGCAGCCGCGGGGATGGCCCTGGTGGCCGTGGTGGAGCACCTGGGCTGGGTTTCCCCCGCCCCACTTCTGTTCCGCGGCAAGGCGATCGCGCCCCCGGGGGAGCCGATCTACACCGGCCTGTACCTTCTCGCCTTCGCCGGTTCCGTGCTGGTCTCCGTCTTCTCGGCCGGCGCGGTCATGCGCGTCCTCCGGGTGCGGATCGCGGACCTTGTCCGTTCGTTGGCCGAGATCGAGGAGCTCGGCGAGAAGAACCGCACCCTCTACGTCGTCGTACAGGCGATCGTCGCGAAGCAGCGGCTCGAGCAGGTCCTCCATATCGCCAAGACGGAGCTCGCGAGGGTGATGGGCGTGCAGGCCATCTCCGTGAAGCTCCTCAGCGAGGATCGCCGGTTCCTCCGATACGCAGCCGCGCACGGTCTCCCGGAGTCGCTCGTGAAGAACGAGATCGACATCTGGAAGAGCCCGCTCAACCGGCGCATCATCCTCGGCGAGATGTTCGTCACCGGACGCTTCTCCGAGCGCGAGAAGTTCCAGTTCGGCGAGGATTTCGCCGCGGCGGGGCTCCATTCGGTGCTGCTCGTTCCGCTCAAGGCGGAGTTCGACGTGATCGGTGTCCTCGGCGCGTACTCGACCCGCCCCGACCAGTTCGAGGAAGAGGACGTCGAGTTCTTTCGCCTGGCGGCGGATGTCGTGGCGATCGCGATCGCGAACGCCCGGGCGTACGAGGCGGTGGAGACGCTCATGCAGGAGCGGTCGCAGTTCATGCTCCAGATCGCGCACAACCTGAGGGCCCCGCTCACGGCGATGATCAGCATGGTCGAAGTGGTGCAGGGCGGATACCTCGGGGAGCTGAACGAGAAGCAGAGTGAGCACCTAGTGCGCATCGACCGCCGGGCGAAGTCGATGGCCTCGATGATCAACGAGCTCCTCGCGTTCGCGAGGAGCCGAGCCAAGACGCGGAAGGCGGAGCGCGCGAGCGTGGACCTCAAGCTTCTCGCCCGCAAGCTCGAGCGGACCTTTCAGGACGAGGCGGCAGCGAAGGGCCTCGCCCTCGAGGTTGTCGTTCCCGAGGATCTCCCCGAGACGACGGGCGACGCCGAGATGCTCGAGCAGATGTTCGAGAACCTCATCTCGAACGCCGTGAAGTACACGCGGGCGGGAAGCGTGCGCCTTGCCTTCGCGGTGGAGCCGGATGGGATGATCCGAATCGAGATCCAGGACACCGGCATCGGGATCCCGGAAGAGTCGATGCCGCGCCTCTTCACCGAGTTCTACCGGGCCTCGAACGCCCGGTCCGTCGAAGCCGACGGCACGGGCCTGGGCCTCGCCCTGGTCAAGGAGACCGTGGATCAGCACCGAGGGCGGGTCCGGGTCGAGAGCGAGGAGGGGCGGGGAACCGTGTTCATCGTCCACTTGCCGACCTCGAAGCCCGATGTCGAGCTTGAAGTGCGACACTGAGCCTCATCGACCAGAGCATTTGCGTGATCAGGGTGTGCCGCACGACGTGACGTCGGAGCGCGGCCGGTTCTGGCAACTCAAGCTGCTGCTGCTCGCGTACCTGGCGTACGCCGGCGTGCGGCACCTTACCGACCCCGATTTCGCCTCGATCTTCTCGGGGGTGACCTTCGGTGTGCACGAGCTGGGGCATCTCATGTTCGCGTTCTTCGGCGAGTGGATCTCGGTGGCGGGTGGGAGTCTGGCGCAGGTGCTGCTGCCGGTGGGGGCAGCGCTGCTGTTCCTCAGGCAACGCGACCGGTTCGGAGTGGCGGTGTGCGGGGCGTGGCTGGCGATGAGCCTCGCGAACCTCGCCGTCTACATCGGGGACGCGCGGGCCGAAGCGTTGGACCTCGTCTCTTTCAGCTCGGAAGGGGCGGTGCACGACTGGAACTACCTGCTGGGGAGTCTCCGTCTTCTCGAGCACGACACGCAGGTCGCCGGGTTCGTGCGGGCCATCGGGTGGGTGCTCCTCGCGGGGTCGATCGGCCGCGGCGCGGCGGCCGCGATGCGGCCGGCACCGGCGGCGACCGAGTGACCAGCGGCGTCCCAACGTAGTCGCTGCCGTACGCCTCGGCGAACTGGGCGATCGCAGGGTCGCCGGTGCAGTGCGTCGCACCGACCCGCCGCACGCCCAGGCCGCGGAAGTCGGAGACGATCTGCCTGATCTCCGCGGTGCTCTTGCCGATTAGGTGGAAGCCACCCAGGACCAGACGCACCGGGCCGCCGAACATCTCGGTGGCGCGCCGCACGATGCTGACGACGCCCGGGTGCGCGCACCCGGTTATGATCACCAGCCCGCTGTCTGTGGGAATGACCAGCGACTGCTCGTGCTCGGGAATGTTCACAGCGGGGTCCATCATCTCGCCGGTGGTGAACACGCCGGGGATCAGCTCCTGCCGCGGTGCGGCATCCACCAGCGCGAACTTCCCGCGGGTGGCGACCCGGAACCTTTGCGGAAACGCGCCCAAGACGTAGAGCGGGCGCCGCAGGCGGCTGTCTACCAGAGCCTTAAGGCCGGCGGCGTGGTCTCCGGCGGCGTGGGTCAGAACGATGGCCTCGATGCGGGAAGGCGCGATTCCGAGGGAATCCATGTTGCGCCTCAGGATGAGCGGGTCGGCGCCGGCATCCATGAGCAACGTGTGTCCCCGGTACTCGACCAGCGCGGAGAACCCCCAGGCCTCCTGGAGCCGGGCGTCCGCGGCGGTGTTGTCGTACAGCACGGTTATCCGCAACGCGCCCGCCTGCACGGCCGGCGTCGACGCCGGCGGTGACGATGGCCGTCGGGCGGGGCCGCCGCCGAAAGAGGCGACGACGAGTGCCATCCCAGCCGCGAGTTGAGCGCGTCGGCCGATCATGCGCTGCCTCCAGTCAGGATCGCGCTCATGCTCGCGAACACCTTCGGCCCCTGTGCCACCCGCAAGCCGACGCTTCGAGCACGACCCAGCGTGTGCTCGAAGTCGGACCGACTCACGTGCAGCCGCGGTTCGACGAGCAGGACGCGCCCCGAATCCCTGAGAACGCGTCGCAGCGTGCCCAGGAACTCATCGCGCTCCGGGACCTCGTGAACCATCCAGAACGCCAGCACGAAGTCGTACCGGCCGGGCACGTCCCAGCCGGGATCGGAGACCAGGCAAGCTGCGATGGCGCCGCTCAGCCTGTGGCGCCGGGCACGACGCATCAGCCCATCGAGCATCTTCTGCTGCAGGTCCACGGCCGTCACGCTTCCCGACGGCCCCACGAGGCGCGCCAAGGGGATGGAGAAGTACCCCATCCCGCACCCGACGTCGAGGCAGTCGTCACCCGGGGCGACCAGGTCCCCGAGCACGCGATCCGGCGGCTGCACCAGCCTCCGAAGAGGATTGTCGAAGGAGTAGACCATCCACCAGGGGCAAACAAAGGAGCTATCGCTCATCGCGTTCGCCAACTGTCGGGTTCGCCCGCGGTTCCCGGGAGCCAGCGGAAGTTGCGGCGCCTGCCACTCCGCTGCAAGACGAATCCGAATCCGAGCGGAGCGGCCGGCCTGCTGGAGCCGTGGCCGCGCTCATCGCCGAGCAATTAGATTGGGGCCGAGGAGGATCGAGCATGGACCGCCGCCTCGCTCCGTCACTCGCCATAGCCCTCGCGGCGACGCTCGCCCACGCGCGTGACCGGGCAGCCCTACGGCGGAGGGCTGTAGCGGCCGCAGGCCCGGACGCGCTTCGCGGATGCCGCAGGCCTTGACTTCCAAGCCGGCGGCGCGATGCTCCACATAGAGAAATGCGCCGGGTTCCCCCCGAGCGCCGCCGGTTCACGCTCCGCTCCGAGGTAGGCCTGTGTCCCGACTCCGAATCGCGCCCATCGTGGGGATTCTCGCCGTTGCGGCGCTCTTCCTCACCTTCCCGGCCTTCACCGCCCTGCTCACGGACTGGTGGTGGTTCCGGGAGATCGGGTACCAGGTCGTCTTCACCCGCGAGATCCTCACGCGGTCCCTGCTCTTCCTCAGCGTGGGCGGGCTCACCGCCGGCGCGCTGTACCTGAACTTGCGGATCGCGCAGCGGGGGCTCGTCCCCAACCCGATCATGGTCCAGGTCGGGCCGTCGGTGCCGCAGCTGGACCTGACGCGACAGCTTAGCCGTCTGAGCCTGCCGGTGTCGCTGGTCCTGGGCCTGCTGGCCGGGCTCGGCGCCACGCCGGCGTGGGACCTCGTGCTCCGGATGATCAACCGCACCCCGTTCGGAACCGTGGACCCGGTCTTCTCGCGCGACATCGGATTCTACGTGTTCACGCTGCCGGGGCTGTCGGCCGCGATCGGGTTCCTCTCCAGCCTCACCGTCGGCTGTCTCCTGCTGCTGGTGCCCGTCTACCTGCTGCGGGCCGACATCATCGTGCGCCCCCCCCGGCTGGTCCGCATCGAGCGGTCGGCGGGCGTGCACATCGCCATCGTGCTCGCGGCGCTCCTGCTCCTCACTGCCGTGCGGCTCTGGGTGGTGGACGTTCCGAGCCTGCTGTACTCGTCCACGGGCCCGCTGGTCGGCGCGAGCTACACCGACCTGATGGCCCGGCTCCCGGCCCTGCGCGTCTCGGCGGTCGTGGCGGCCCTGGCCGCCGCCCTCGTGCTGGCCGGCGGTCTGCGGGGACGGCTGGTGAGCTGGGGACTCGTGGCCGTCGGCGGCTACGCGATCGTGGCCATCCTCGGGCGCGGCCTCTTCCCGCAGGTGATGCAGAAGTTCGTGGTGGCACCCACCGAGCTGACCCGGGAGACTCCATACCTCCGCTACCACATCGCCGCGACCCGGCTGGCGTGGGGTCTGGACAGCGTGGAGGTCCGCGAGCTGAACGCCGATTCGAACCTGACGCTGGCCCAGATCCGCGCCAACGCAGCGACCATCGAGAACGTGCGCCTGTGGGAACGTGAACCGCTGCTGCAGACCTTCGGGCAGCTCCAGGAGATCCGCACCTACTACGATTTCGTCTCGGTGGACGACGACCGGTACTGGATCGACGGGAGGTACCGGCAGGTGCTGCTCTCGCCGCGCGAGCTCAACGCCGCGTCGCTGCCGACGCGGACCTTCATCAACGAGCACCTGACCTTCACGCACGGGATGGGAGTCACCCTCAGCCCAGTCAATCAGGTGACCACCGAAGGCCTGCCGGTGCTGTTCGTCAAGGACCTCCCGCCCAGCTCGAGCGTGTCGCTGAGGGTCACACGGCCGCAGATCTACTACGGCGAGCTGACCGATTCGTACGCCTTCGTGGGCACCAGGCAGCGCGAGTTCGACTACCCCTCGGGCGAGGAGAACGTCTACGCCGCCTACACTGGCACCGGGGGCGTCCGGGTCGGCGGCCTGTGGCGCCGCCTCGTGCTCGCCGCCCGATTCGGCTCCTCGAAGATCCTGTTCTCGCAGGACATCACCGGCGACAGCAGAGTGCTCTTCAACCGCAACATCAAGGTGCGGGCGGCGAAGGCGCTGCCGTTCCTCCGGTTCGATCGCGATCCCTACCTCGTGATCGCGGCCGACGGCACGCTCAAGTGGATCCTCGATGCCTACACCACCTCGAGTCTCTATCCCTACGCGCAACGGCTGGACGACGGCACGAGCTACATGCGCAACAGCGCCAAGATCGTCGTGGACGCGTACGACGGCTCGCTGAAGGCGTACGTCAGCGCCCCGGACGATCCGCTGATCCGGACCTGGGCGCGCATCTTCCCCGGCATCTTCGCCCCGATGGACAGCATGCCGGCCGACCTGCGCGCGCACATCCGCTACCCGGACGACATCTACCGGTTCCAGGCCGGCCTCTACACGACCTACCACATGGATGCGCCGGAGGACTTCTACCACCGGGAGGACCAGTGGCAGATCCCCACCGGGGACCAGTCCGCCGGGTCGGTGCCGTTCATGCGCCACATCATCATGCGGCTGCCGGAGGAGTCGGCGGCCGAGTTCGTCTACATGGTGCCGTTCACGCCACGGGGCAAGGACAACCTGGCGGCCTGGATGGTTGCACGGAACGACGGCGCCGAGTACGGGAGGCTGCGGGTGTACCGGCTGTCCCGGCAGAGCCTCGTGTTCGGCCCGACGCAGATCAAGAACCGGATCAACCAGGACACGGAGATCTCCCGCCAGGTCTCGCTGTGGGACCAGCGGGGCTCCGAGGTCATCCGGGGGGACCTGCTGGTGATCCCGATCGAGGCCTCGCTGCTGTACGTGCAGCCGCTCTACCTGCGGGCGGAAGGCGGGCGGATCCCCGAGCTCAAGCGCGTCATCGTCGCCTATCAGAACCAGGTGGTGATGTCCGAGACCCTCGACGGCGCCCTGACGGAGCTGTTCGGCGGCTCCGCCGGCCCGCGCGGCCAAGCCGTGCCGTCCGTAGCGGCTCTCCCGGGCGGAGCGCCGGTGGGCGACGCGGCGTTCCAGGCGCTGGTGGCCGAGGCGCTGCGGCGCTACCAGAGTGCGATGCAGGCGCAGCGCGGGGGCGACTGGGCCCGCTACGGAGAGGAGATCCGGCGGCTTGGCGAGCTGCTCGATCGGATCAGGGCCGGAGGCTCCCAGCGGCCCCGGTAGGGTGATCCGGCGGGCCGCGACGGAACGATTCGCGCACCGGCAACGTAGGTAACGGCGACATGGCGCACCCGGTCAGTCCCGATCTTCTGGCGCTGCAGCAACTGCTCGCGGGCCGCTACTCCATCGAGCGCGAACTGGGCCGCGGCGGGATGGGGATCGTCTTCCTGGCGCGGGACGTCGCGCTCGACCGCCTGGTGGCGATCAAGCTGTTGCCCCGCGGATTGGCCGAGCAGGCCGAGTACCGCGACCGGTTTCTGCGCGAGGCGCGGACGGCGGCGGGGCTGTCGCACCCCAACATCGTGCCCATTCACTCGGTGGAGGAGCACGAGAACCTCGTCTTCTTCGTGATGGGGTACGTGGACGGGCCGACGCTGCGCGAGCGGGTGGAGCGCGGCGGCCCGCTTCCGCCGCGGCTGGCCACGAAGCTGATGCAGGAGGTCGCCTGGGCGCTGGCCTACGCCCATCAGCGCGGGGTGATCCACCGGGACGTGAAGCCCGACAACATCATGATCGAGCTGGGCACGGACCGCGCTTTCGTCACCGATTTCGGCATCGCGCTCAGCCGCCGCGCGGAGGGCCCGCAGGACGGCGGCGAGGTGGTCGGCACGGCGCGCTACATGAGCCCGGAGCAGGCGTGCGGCGAGCGGCTCGACGCGCGGAGCGATCTCTACTCCCTCGGGGCCACCTTCTTCTACGCCCTGACGGGCAGGCCGCCGGTGGACGGGCGGACCCTCCCCGCCATCATCACGCGGCTGGTCTCCGAGCCGACGCCCGGAGTGGCGCTGGTGCGGCCCGACGTGCCGGCCAAGCTCGCGGCGGTTGTGGACCGCTGCCTCGCCAAGGCGCCGGCGGACCGCTGGCCCGCCGGGGACGACGTGGCGCGCGTCCTCGGCGAAGCGCGGGGGCGCGACTTCCGGGCGCCGCCGCTGGTCCGGAGCTTCGTGCGCAACGCCGAGGTCTCGACCATGGTGCTGCTCGCTTCCATCGTGGCGGGTGGCGGAGTGTCGGTCGGCTCGGGTGGGGTGCACGCCGGCGCCGGAGGCCCCGGCATCATCGGCACCATCCTCATCATCCAACTGGTCGTCGTGGCGCGCCGCCTGCTCAAGGAGGGCTACGCCTTCGCCGACATCCACGACGCCCTCCTGGCCGAGGCGCGGGTGCAGGACGAGGAGGCGGAAGTGCTGGGGCAGCGCGGCTGGATGCGCCGCCTCAACAGCCAGTGGCAGCGGCTCTGGGCCGGGAAGTTCGGGCGGTGGTTCTTCCGGATGGCGGGGATGGGCCTGGAGGCACCCGCGCGGCCGTCGCGGCCATCGGCCGACGCGACCGAGTTCGTCCTGGGACGCTCGACCCTCGCGGCCTACGAGGCCCTTCCGGAGGCGCTCGGTCGCGGCGCGCGCGGGGTGCCCGCGCTCGTCCAGCGGCTCGAGGCGCGGGCCGAGCGGCTCCGGGCCGCGGGCGACACCGGCGAGCGCCTGAACAACACGGTCGCCGCGCTCGAGAACGTGCGCCTGGCGCTCCTCAAGCTCCAGGCGGGCGTCGGGTCAATGGAGGACCTCACGCTGGTCCTCGAGCGGGCCAAGGCCATCGGCGAGGCCGTGGACCGCCGGCTGGAGGCTGGAAACGAGGTGCGCGAGGCGCTCGGGAATCCGGCGGGCGGGTGATCAGCGCTCGCCGACGAGCCGGACCGAATCCCCGTCCATCATCTCGCCGTACGAAGCCGCGATCGCATCCGCGTCGCTCAAGCCGAAAGCCAGCATCAGCTCGCCCATGAGCGCGCGCGCCGCGGCGGCGGCGTCGTCCGTCGGGACCTCGAACTCGACGAACGTACCCAGGCGCGTGACGCGATCGAGGTGGATGCGTGCGCCGCGGTACAGATAGAGCCGCCGCGTCTTCTCGACCTCTTGGCGCACTCCCAAGGCGCGCGTCAGGACGCCGCGCAGCGCCTCCGGTGAGGAGACCGGCGCTTTGAAGTAGTCGCTCCACCGGGTCGGGGAGCCTTCCGGCCGCTGGTAGAAGATGAGCTCGCCGCCCGCGTGGCCGTCTTCCCGCAGCTTGAGCCGGCCGCTCGCCACGTGGAAGTAGGTGTCGAGCTGGTACAGGTCGCCACCGCAGGCTGCGCCGAGTGCCTGCGCGACCTGTTCGCCGCGCGCCAGGTCGGCGAACCGCGCCTTGAGTTCGAGGTTACGCATCCGGGTGGGCCTAGCCGCTCGGCGCCTAGGCCGGCGCGACGGTGACGCCGTCCACCGCTCGGAAGTCGGCGTCGAATGTCGCGACGTGTCCGGGGGGATGGCTCCGGGCGACGGTGACGATGACGGCGTCCGCGAAGCTCAGGCGCCCTGACGCCTGGCCGCGGAAGGTGGCCAGCGTCTCCAGGAAGAAGTCCGAGCAGGGGACGAAGTCCACCTCGCGCGCCTGCAGGAGCCGGAAGGCGGCATCGGCGGCCGCAGCGTGGCCGCACCGCGCCTGCAGGACGGTCGCGACCTCGAGCAGCACGTACTCGAGGAGGAGCGCCTGCCCCCACTGCCCACCGACGAGCTGGACCATCGCCCGCGCGGCGGCCGGGTGATGGACGTCGCGCGTGTTGAAGTAGGCGACGAGGAAGCTGGAATCGAGGACGATCATCGCGCCACCTCAGCCGCCATATGCCACGCGGTCTATCTCCTCGCTCAGCCGCTCGTTCCCATCGGGGAATGGCCATGGGGCGAGGGCGCGGAGCGTTCCCTGCTTCGGTGGAGGCTCCGGGTGCGCCAGGTACGCGCGGATCGCTTCGTTGACCGACTCGCCGACCGTCTTGCCCGTGAGCGCGGCCCGGGCCTTGAGCGAGCGATAGGCGCGGCGGTCGAGGTTCCGGATGGTCGTGTCCATGTGTGCATTGTAACACATATACCGCACACATGCAATACACTACCTGTCGCGCTGAGCCTCTCCCTATCTCCGCCGGCATTCGCTCCAGCGTATTGTGCGGGTGGCCGGCACGGCTGGCAGAGTGAGGGCACGGCGGGTATACTCGCGACGCGGTCCGCGGCCCTGTCATCCCCTGGAGAGAGTGCACGAATGGCTTCCTGCAACTTCCACATCGGCATCATGGGCAACCTCTTCTCGGGGAAGACGACGCTCATGAACGCCCTCGCGGCCGAGCCGTACCGCTCCGAGCTCCAAGGGCTCCTCGGCACCGCCGAGACCCACGCGTTCTCGGAGCGGGTCGAGAAGGGCTCCCTCACGGACGAGTGCCTCGCGCTGTTCTACCGGGACCGCGTGGCGAACATCTTCCCGACCGAGACGGCGTTCCTCCACATGCGCGTGCTCCAGCAGCGGGAGATCCGCCACCTGATGACCCGCGAGCACAAGAGCGGCGTGCTCATCCTCGAGGACCGGCCCTTCCTGGACGGGCCCGAGGTCTTCGTGAAGCGGATGATAGACTCGGGCGAGATGCCGGCCGCCCACGCGAAGCTCTACCACACGCTCTTCTACCAGACCCTTCACCACGAGCGGATCCGTCTCCCCGACCTCACCGTCTACCTGCGCACCGAGCCGGCGCTGCTGGAGAAGCGGCGGGCCGCGCGGGCCGAGGCGGGCGACGCGTACGCCGCCACGATCACGGCGGAGTACCTGCGGGAGATCCACGAGTGCTACGAGAAGCTCGTGGCCGGCTGGCGGGAGACGCTGCGCAAGTACCAGGAGCTGGCGATCGTGCCGCCGGATTCGGACATGGTCATCCTGCCCGCCGAGATAGACATGTACGACCATCCGGACTACGTGCACGTGGCGGCCGGGACCATCCGCGAGAAGGTGCGCCGGATGGTGGCCGCGACGCGGCCGGGCCCATGAGCGACGAGGGGAGCATCCTGGAGGTCCGCGAGGACGACACGATCCGCCGGCATCAGATCGCGAACCGGCTCACGAACGTCGAGCGGCGCCTGCACACGTACCTCGCGAAGAACCAGACCCTCGTCACCTGCGCGGGCAACATCGGGTCGGGCAAGAGTTCCCTGGTGAAGCTGCTGGCCTACAGCACCGGGATGAACGCGCTGTTCGAGCTGCCGGACGAGGGGTTCGAGGACTACATCATCCAGAACGCGTCGCTCTTCCCCCTGCTGGCCACCGCGAAGAACTCCGCCAAGCGGACGCTGGGGCAGTACTACGGCGCCATCAACGAGTTCATCGAGTGTCAGGCGCGTGAGAGCGCCGAGAGCCCCGCCTGGCTGGCGGCGAAGCGGAACCTGGAGCACGCGGCGCTCGACATCCAGCACGCGTACCTCGACCTCAGGAAGATGCAGCTCCAGGCCGTGCCGCACCTCTCGTGCTCGACGTGCATCGACGGCTCGCCGCTCGCCGACCGCTACGCGTTCTGCGAGGTCCTGCACCGCGACATGGACGTGCCGTACCTGACGGCGGAGTCGCTCGAGGTCATCGACGCGAGGCTGGCCGGCGAGTTCCGGCCCCTCGTGCAGCCGGGCCTCCTGGTGCTGCTCAAGAGCCCGGTGAAGTACCTGCTGCGCAACATCCGGGAGCGGCAGCGGGACGAGGAGAAGACGCACGCCGACGAGATCCCCGAGGGGCTGTCGCGGCTGGTGCGGGCCTTGAACCGCCGCTACGACGAGTTCGTCCTGAACCTGCGGGAGAGCGGCTGGTACCGGGGCCCCGTGCTCGTCATCGACGTCTCGGAGATCGACTTCGTCTCCAACGTGCGGCACCTCATCGCCGTGTACGAGGGGATCGAGGCGCTGCTGGTGCCGAAGGAGTTCCGCGCATGACGCGCCGTCTCCTCGCCCTCCTCGCCGCGGCGCTCCTCGCCCCCGCCGGTCTCGCCGCGCAGAAGCCGACCGAGAAACCGGCGCAGCCCGTCGCGGCGGCGGACACCGCTGTCGCCATGCCCACGCCGGCCGTGGCGCCGACGGCTCAGGCCGCCTCGTCCGCGGCCCGCTTCAGGGCGGTGGACGCCACCGCCGACGCCACGCCGGAGAGCGCCGAGCAGTCGGTGGCGGCGCTGGCGGCGTACCTGGCGAGAGCCGGCGGCGACGACCTGACGCGGGCCCGCGCGTTCTTCCGCTGGATCGCGGGGAACATCGACTACGACGCCACCGGCTTCCGCACCGGCAACCACGGCGACCAGAGCGCCGACGGGGTGCTCCGCAGCCGCTCGTCGGTCTGCGAGGGGTACGCCCGCCTCACCGAGGCGCTCGGCGCCGCGATGGGGCTGGAGGTGCGGGTCGTGAGCGGGTGGTCGAAGGGCTACGGCTACACGACGGGCCAGCGGTTCGACGGCCCCACGAACCACGCCTGGAACGCGGTGCGCATCGACGGGCGGTGGCGGCTGATGGACCCGACCTGGGGTGCCGGCTACCTCGACCAGCAAGGGCGCTTCGTGCGCCGGATCCAGGAGCACTACTTCCTCACCGCCCCCGACGCCTTCGTCTTCGACCATCTTCCGCAGGACCCGCAGTGGCAGCTCCTCGACCGCCCCGTGACGGCCGAGGAGTACGTGGACCTGGCGTTCCTCCGGCCGATGTTCTTCACGGCGGGCTTCCGGATCGGGAGCCATCCCCGCGCGCGCATCGCCGCCACCGACCGCGTCGCAATCACCCTGGGCACCACCCAGCCGGTGCAGATGTCGGCGCGGGTGCTGGACGCCGCCACCGACCGGCCGCTCGAGGGGGAGTTCGGCTTCGTGCAGGTGGCCGGCGGCGAGGCGCAGATCCAGGTGGCCTTCCCCCGCCCCGGCGACTACCTCGTCCGGATCTTCGCCAAGCCGCAGGGAGCGGAGGGGCCGCTCAGCTGGGTGATGGACTACCGGGTCACGGCCTCACGCGGGACGCCCGACGCGGCGTTCCCGATGGCGTTCACCGGCTTCGGCGCGCGGGGGGCGTGGCTCTTCGAGCCGCTGGGCGGGCTGCTGCAGGCGGGCCAGAGCTACCACTTCCGGCTGCGCGCGCCGGGCGCGCTCGACGTGGCGGTCGTGGCGAACGGGCAGTGGACGCACCTCACCCGTGCCGGCGAGGAGTGGGCCGGCGACGCGACGGCGGCGGCGGGGAACGTAGTGGTCTTCGCGAAGTACGACCCGACGAGCAACTTCACCGGACTGCTGAGGTATACGGGGCGGTAGCGGCCCGCCCTACTCCAGCGCCTTCCGCGTCGCCGCGCGGATCAGCAGCCGACGAGGGCCTTCGCCAGCGCCGCCGAGAGCAGCTTGGAGCGCGGCGGGTGGGCGCGAGAGACCACCAGTATCGGCGCGACCCCCCCGACGACCAGACCCAGTACCATCGCCTCCTGGTAGTACAGGACCATTTTCACCGCGACGTTCCCGGCCTCGATGTTCGGGACGATGATGATGTCGACGTCGCCCGCGATGGCGGTGTCTATCTTCTTCTCCTTCGCCGCGTTCGGCTCGAGCCCGACATCGACGCCGAAGGGGCCGTCGATGATGGCGTCGGGCCACTCGCCGGACTTGTGGCGCTTGACGATCTCGCGCGCATCCGCGATCGCGGGGAACTCCTGACCGGTATCCTCCATCGCGGCCGCGAGGATGACCTTGGGCTTCGCAACGCCGAGGGAATGCGCCGTCTTGATGGCGTTCTGCATGATCCAGATCTTCTGTTGCACATTCGGCGCGACGCTTATCCCGCCATCGGAGATGATCAGCAGCTTCTTCATGCGCGGGTTCTCGATCACGGCGATGTGCGAGAGATACATCCCGTGGTCCTTGATCTCTTCGCGGCCGGCCTTCAGCACCGCGCTGAGGAGTTGGTTGGTCTTGATCTTGCCCTTCATCATGAAATGCGCCTTGCCTTCCATGCACAGACGCACGGCGGCCGCGGCGCTCTCATCGTCGGCGGCGTGCACGATCGTCGCCGTCTCCGGCTTGCCATGCTTGGCGAAGACGGCGCCGATCGCCGCCTGGTCACCGACGAAGACGCAGCGCGCCAGTCCCTCCTTCTCCGCGAGCAGCGCGAATTCGACCGAGTCGTCGTTGTCCCCGCCGACGACGGCGACGACCGCCGGCGTACCCGTCTCCACGGCCTGATGCAGCTCGTCGAAAGTGCGGATCACGTTCCCTCCGCTGCCGGAGCTAGCCGACGTAGGTTTGAATCGCCTCTTCGCCGGCGAGCGCGGCATACGCGCCCGAGGCGAGCGCGCCCATTTCGTTCTCGCCGGGGAAAACCAGTACCTCTCCAAGCCAGGCGACGCGCTTCTTCAAGTCGGCGGCCAGCCGCTTGGAGTGCATCAGGCCGCCGGTCAGCACGATCGCGTGGTGCTTGCCGCCCAGCGGCATGGCGTACATCCCGATGTTCTTCGAGACCTGGTAGACCATCGCGGCGTAGACGAGCTCCGCCTTCTTGTCGCCGGACTCGACCATCGCGATGACCTTCTTGAAGTCGTTGGTGCCGAGGTATCCGGCGAGTCCGGCTCGCTTCGTCAGCATCCGTCTCAGGTTCGTATCGGCGCCGCGCAGCGCGTCGTCGATGCCGCGCTCTCCGCCCCCCGCCGCGGCCTTCCCGATCTCCTCGCCGGCCTGCGCGAGCGAGAGCTTCAGCAGGGCGCGTATGGGCAGCACGCCGGCGCGCTCGATGGAGAACGGCCCTTCACCCAACAGCGCGTCGCCGTTGTCGATCACCTTCCCTTGCTTGATGGACGCGAGGGTGAAGCCCGAACCCAGGTGCGCGACGACGAAGTTCGCTCTGGAGAACGGGATCCCGAGCCGCTTCGCGGCGGCCTTGGCGACCGCGCGGACGTTCAGCGCGTGCAGGCGGCTGGTGCGCTCGATGCCGGGGAAGCCGGAGACGCGTGCGACATCCGGGAACTCGTCGACCGTCACCGGGTCGACGATGAACGCGCCGATGCCGGTCCCACTCACCAGCTCCGAGGCGATGAGAGCCGACAGGTTGGATGCGTGGTCGCCGTACTGCGCGCCGCGCAGGTCGTCCAGCATCTTGTCGTTGACGCGGAACACGCCGGCCTTGAGCGGCGCGAGCAGCCCTCCGCGCGCGACCACCGCCGCCATCTCACGGACTTCGACCCCGATGGCTTTCAGGAACCCGCGCACCTGCGCCGTGCGGCCCGGCAGCTCCTCGATCACGCGCTTGGAGCCTTCCGGCGGCGTGCAGCCGAGGATCTCCTCCTTCACGAGCTTCTCGTTCTCGAAGATCGCGAGCTTGCTGCTGGTGTTGCCCGTGTTGATGACGAGCACGCGCCCCAACCGGCGCTGTTCCTTCGGCCCGGGCTTGGCCGCGGGCTTCACCGTCTTCTTGGCCCGAGTCGGTCTCGTTGCCACCTCGTCATCCTCCAACTGGTCAGTGGGCGTGTTCCGGGCGCGGCGTGGCGGCGCCGCGGGTCCTCAGTGGAAGAACAGGTACGAGATGAAGATCGCCGCGACGACGCCGGCGAGGTCGGCGATCAGCCCGCACGCCACGGCGTGCCGCGTCTTGCGCACCCCCACGGACCCGAAGTACAAGGCGATGATGTAGAACGTCGTGTCGGTGGCGCCCTGGAAGACGCACGAGAGCCGGCCCACGAACGAGTCGGCGCCGTAGGTCTGCATCGCGTCCACCATCATCCCGCGCGCGCCGCTGCCGCTCAGGGGCTTCATCAGCGCCGTCGGCAGGGCGGCCACGAAGTCGGTGTCGAGCCCGAGCGCGCCGAATGCCCACCGCACACCGGCCACCACCAGGTCCATCGTCCCCGAGGCGCGGAACACGCCGATGGCGACCAGCATCGCCACCAGATAGGGGATGATCTTGATGACGACCGAGAACCCCTCCTTGGCTCCGTCGATGAACTTCTCGTAGACGTTCACCCTCCGGAACATCGCCGCGGTGATGAACGCGGAGATGATGCCGAACAGCGTCACGTTGGCGACGAGGTTCGAGACCGCCTGGGCCTGCTCCTGCGGAAGCCGCGAGAAGTACCAGATGACGGCCGCCACCAGGCCGGTCATCCCGACGATCCAGGCCAGGACCACCCGGTCGAGGAGGTTGATGCGCTGGATGAGCGCGACCACGATCAGCGCGACCAGGGTGGCGACGTACGTGGCCAGGAGGATGGGGATGAAGACGTCGGACGGGTCCACGGCGCCCAGCTGGGCGCGATAGACCATGATGCTGATGGGGATGAGCGTCAGCCCCGAGGTGTTGAGGACCAGGAACATGATCTGCGCGTTCGTGGCCGTGTCCTTCTCGGGGTTGAGGTCCTGCATCTCCTGCATCGCCTTGAGGCCGAGGGGCGTCGCCGCGTTGTCGAGACCCAGCATGTTGGCGGCGAAGTTCATGATGATGGAGCCGTGCGCCGGATGGTCGCGCGGGATGCCCGGGAAGATTCGCGAGAAGAACGGCCGCACGACCTTCGCGAGGGCGTCTATCGCGCCGCCCGCCTCCCCGACCTTCATCAGCCCCAGCCACAGCGAGAGCACCCCCGTCAGGCCGAGCGAGATCTCGAAGGCGACCTTGGCCGTGTCGAAGGTGCTGGCGACGATGGCGGTGAACACGTGGGTGTCGCCGAGGAAGATCAGCTTGGCCAGGGCGACGACCAGGGCGATCAGGAAGAACGCGATCCAGATGTAGTTGAGGGTCATGGGCGCCTACCGATCCGCGCGGGTGAGCAACTCCACCAGCACGGGGACGTGCTCGCGCACCAGCGCGTCGGTGTCCGCGAGCGGGAACTCGTACGTGATCACCGGGACCCCGTTCTCGCCGCCCCATGTGCCGAACGAGCCGGGAGTGGGGTAGCCCACGTCCGCCACGAGCGGCATTCCGGTCCGCTCGGCCAGCCACCGGCCCAGCGCGCTCTGGTTGGCGTCGTCGATGCAGGCCAGCGGCGCGTGGAGCGAGACCACCACTTCGGGCTTGAGGTCTCCGATGAGGGCGATGAGTGCCTGGGTTTCCGGCTCGGAGCCGGCGTGCGGTCCCGGGCTCAACATCACGTCGCGCGGGTCATCGAGCGTGGACCGGTGAGGCACCTGGTTCGGCCGCCAGTCGCGCGTCGGGAAGTTGCGGTTCAGCTCGACGCCGCGGGCGTTGCCCCGCGTGCCGCGGACGAGGCCGTCGGGATTGGCGGCCAGGACCACGGCGCAGTGCGGTGCGGGCTCGGGAAGCTGGCGCAGGGCACGGGAGAGGGCCAGGGTCGTCTCCGCCTCCTCGCCGTGGATGCCGGCGAAGATGAGCATCCTGCAGGACCCCTGGGGCCGCCACACCTCCAGCGGCGTGCCCAGGGGGGAGCGTCCGTAGGTGTCGGGCTCGCGGGGGATCGTGCCCCACTGCTGGCGGGGACGGAGGTTCATGCGTCGCGCCTGTTGGTGTTGATCACGAACCGCTCGTAGATCTCGTCGAGATCGTGGAGCACCACGTCCTTGAGCATCAGGTCGGCCTGCCGGACCGTATCGCGCAGGACGTCGGTGGTGAGCTGGCGCAGCCAGGGGGTGGCGATGGGGGCGTAGCTGATGTGCCACCGTTCCGGCGCCACGCCCGTCCGGTCCTCGTCGTAGGGCCGGAAGAACCCGAAGGCCGTCCCTGCGGCGATCCGCCGGTCCAGCCACTCGTGGAGAGGCCCGAACATCCCGCCGGGGTTCACCTCCTCGGGGATGAGTTCGATCACGTACCCCTCGGGGCGGGCGGCCTCGTCGTAGACGTCGAGGTCAGTGCCCCAGTGGTGCCGGGATGCGCCGGGGAGCGCGGACCAGCGCAGGATCGCGAAGACGAGTTCCCGCTCGCTGAGCTTCGTGATGTCGAGGGGGACGGCGTTGCTGTCGAGCACGGCGCGCTTGCCCGTCGCCTTGCGGTTCCAGATGGAGAGCTGCTGCTCGAAGCTCCGGAACCCGCTGTCGAGGCGGACGTCGAAGCCCACCCTGCGTGCCTCATCTTGGAGCTGGAGGAACGGCTCGACCACGTCGCGGTGGACCGAGGCACCGAGCCGTTCGGCGTCGGCGGGTGAGCAGAGGTGGTGCTCGGTCCGGCCGGTCAGGGCAGTTGCTGTGGCAGTAGACATCTCGCCATACGATACGGCCCCGGGGGGCGGAAGGGCCAGGGGGCGTGTGGCGAGGGCGCGGCCGCACTCAGCTGTCGTTCTTCAGCCTCAGCTCCAGGTCGTGGAGCGGCTTCAGCGGTATCTCCGTCCCGGTCTCACCGTGGGTCGAGTAGTCGAAGGGGTTGTCCAGGTCCTTGATGAGGAAGAACATGTAGGCGATCAGGAACGTGACGAGCACCGTGAAGAACAGCGATTCGTAGAAGGGCTCGATCCTGATGAGGATCATGCCGAAGGCGATGGCGAACCCGAGGGCTTCCACGATGGCGTAGGCCGACTGGACGAATTCCGTGTCCCTGATGGTGTGGATCCGCAGTACCGCTTTGCGAATGACGCTCTGCTCGTTCTTCATCCGGATGATGTAGTTCGCCTGCACGCCTTCGTTCTCCAGCGCGATGAAGAACGCGTTCATCCCGCCGATCAGTTCCAGTACCGCCTGCGTCCCGATTCTCTTGTAGAACCAGTCGTTCAGCGCACTCATCAACGACCTGTGGTGTTCGATGAGCTGTCGCGCCGCTGGGGAGCCTTTTCCTTTGTGGATGGTGTACGCGTCGTCGAACAGCGTCTCGAGAGAGGCCGCCAGCTCGCTGGGTATCTTCTCGCTCTCCTTGTAGTCCGAGAGCACTCCCGATATGAGGAACCCCAGCAGGAACACGGTGCTCGCGACGATGCTCGTGAACAGCGCGTTCAGCTCGATGACCTCGAAGCCGTAGGTGTGGGAGAGGAGCTTGAGGACGACGACGAGCAGGAGGATGGGGAGCACTCTTAGCGCCAGGGACCACTTCTGCAGGATTCTCTTCAGCGTCTTCATATGGCGGCGAGCCGGCCCTCAGAGATGAGCGAGCAGTGCAACCGAGGCTTCGGCGATGTACGCGAGCTGCGGGCGCACGGCGTCGAGCGTCTCGGCGCCCAGGTCGCAGACCCCCGTGAGGGTCACGGCTTCCGGCGGGCCCTCATCGGGCAGCCCGCAATCCGCTTCGACGGTCAGCCCTTCGGTGGCCTGCAGGACGCAGCTCGCGGCCGCGGCGGAAGCCGGCGCCTGCTCGGGGTGATGGTGGTGCGCGACGGCATCGGCGACCGTCCTGGAGAGCGACCAGCGGCCGAGGAGCAGCCCCCCGATCTCACCGTGGTCGAGCCCGAGGCGCGCCTCTTCCGCACGCCAGATCGGCGTGCCTTCCTCACGCACCACCCGCACCAGTTCCGCGAACCGATCGGGGAAGAACTGATCGAGCACGAGCAGGCCGACATCGTGGAGCAGGCCCGCGATGTACGCGTGCTCCGGGTCCACCCCTCTCGTGTGCCGCGCCAGTGCGTCCGCCGTCATCGCCGCGGCGACGGAATGGCGCCAGAATCTCCGATGATTCAGGCCCTTCCCGGTGAAAGCGCGGACGACCGACACGGCGAGGCACATCGCGTGCACCTGGCTCAATCCCAGCCGCGCGACCGCCACCGTGACCGAGGTGACGGCGTCCGTTCCCCGGAAGTAGAACGCCGAGTTGGCCACCTTGAGCAGCCGCCCCGCCAGTGCGGGGTCGCGCTCGATGATGGAGGCGACCTGGGGCTCGGACGCCATGTCGTCCTGGAGCACCGCGTGGAGCTGCAGCACCACTTCCGGGAGAGTCGGGAGGTTGCGGTTGGACGCGATGAGGTCCCGCAGGTGCTCGACGAAGTACGTCACGCGCCGCACCACACTCGGTATGCGTTGACGAGTCCGTGCACGCGCGCCGGCTTGACCATTGCCCGGCAAGATATCCGCCCGCCGGGCGGAGGGAAGAGGGGACCGCCGATCCCGCGTGCTCGACGTCAGCGGGAACGGCCTGCGATATGGGAGTTGCCATCCGTGCCGGGAGTGTGCGGCGGGGCCGCGGCCATGGCACGCCGCCGACTCTCACGGGTGCCGTCTTCTGTTGCCGGCAGGCGGCCGGGCTAGATACTCCTGAGAATCTCCCTAGCTATGATAAGGCGCTGGATCTCGCTGGTCCCTTCATAAATGGTGGTTACGCGGGCGTCCCTGGCGTAGCGCTCCGCGGAAAAGTGGTCGGTATAGCCGTATCCGCCCAGAATCTGGATGGCACTATAGCAGGCCCGGTTGGCGGCTTCCGTGGCGAACATCTTCCCCATCGAAGCTTCCTTCGTGTGCGACTTCCCCGCTTCCCTCCTTGCAGCCGCGTTCATCAGCAGCAGGCGCGCCGCCTCCAGTTCCGTATAGGAATCCGCTATCATCCACTGCACGGCCTGAAAACCGGAAATCTTCTGGCCGAACTGGGCCCGCTGCGCGGCATACCCGGCCGAGTAATCCATGGCGGCCAGCCCGATGCCCAGCGCCAGCGAGCCGATGTTGATGCGGCTTCCGGCAAGACCCTCCGCCGCGGAAGAGAATCCCGTGTTCAGCGTTCCCAGCAGCGCGTCCGCGGGAACGCGGCAGTTGTCGAATATCACTTCATTGGTGGCCGAAGCGCGCTGGCCCATCTTGTGCTCTTCCTTGCCTATGCCTAGCCCCTTTGTTCCAGCTTCTACCAAGAAACAGCTGATCCCTTTTCCTTTGGGGGCTTCTTTGTCGGTTAGCGCGAAAACGGCAAAAACCCCGGCGTACGGGGCGCTGGTAATGAAGATCTTGGATCCGTTCAGCACCCATTCCCCGTTGTCCAGGACGGCTGTGGCGGCTAGGGCGGCGGAGTCGGAACCGGCGCCGGGCTCGGTAAGCGCCAGGCTTGCGGCCGGGTAGACCCCCGAGCAAATCCTGTGGAGATGTCTAGTTTTTTGCTCTTCGGAACCAGCCGCCTGGATAAGTTCGGCCACCAGGTTGTTCACCGCCACGGTCACGGCGGTTGAGGCACAGGCCCGGGCAATCTCCGTTATGACCACGCTGAGCGCTACGGAACCGGCCTCGGCGCCGCCGTACTCGCTTCTTACGCTTAACCCCATGAACCCGAGCCCTGCCAGTTTGCCCAGATTCTCGAGGAATACCTTCCGGTCCGCGCCGCGGTCTAGCTCCGCGGCCACGGGCGCCAGCTCCTTTTCGGCGAATTCCCGGGCGGTCTGCTGGATTATCCTCTGCTCTTCCGTCAGTTCAAGATCCATAGTTGTTCCTGGGCCCGGCAGGCCGGCATTCTACTTTCTTAGCTTCTCGGTGAGCGCCGCCACGAAAGGCATCACGTCGGCTATCACCATAACGTCGGCCACCTCGGATATGGGGGCGTCCTTGTCTTTGTTTACGGCCACGATGAACTCAGAGTTCCTCATGCCGATAAGATGCTGCATCGCGCCTGAAATCCCGCAGGCCACGTACAGTTTAGGGGAAACTACCTGCCCGGTGGCGCCCACCTGCCTGTAGTGTTCAACCCAGCCGGCGTCCACCACGGGCCTGCTGGCGCCCAGTTCCCCCTTCAGGCGCCTGGCCAGCTCGGCGATCGCGGGAATATTCTCCTTCTTTCCTACTCCGCGGCCCGCGCTCACTATCACTTCCGCGTTCGCCAGGTCAATTCCGCGCTTCTCGGCTTCTTCGTAACCGGCGAATTCCAGCCCGGAGCCTGTCCCCGCGGGGACCAGTGTTTCCACTTCCGGCGTTCCTTCGCTCTTCCCAGCAAAAGGGAATGCGCCTTCCTGTAAGGTAAGGACCGCTTTCGGGGTGCCGGGGCGCACGAGCCTGCGCATCTTCCCGTTGCAGCAGCCGACTTCGAACTTCCCGTCGGACAGCCCGGTTATTTCAGAAACCTGGGCGATCTTGAGCTTGGCCGCCACGCGCGGGGCCAGGTCCCAGCCGTAGGAGGAATGTATGAAAACGATATAGTCCGGATTCTCCTGTTGCGTCGCCTGGAGGACGATTTCCGCGTGCAGCTCCGGGTCATACTCTTTGCACTTAGCGATGTCGCCGAGGTAGAGTCTACCTTCAAAGGCGGGCAACAAAGCCTCTTCGCCGACGAGGACGCCGGAGCGTTGCGCGCCGAGTCCGGAGGCAAAACTGAGAAGTTCCAGATTTGCTTCCGTAAGTTTTCCGCGGCGGTATTCAAAGACAAGCAGGGCTTTCATTACAAAGCCTCCTACGGCTGACCTCTCAGAACGATGGTACTTTGCTTGAGTATCTCGACTACTTTCCCGGCCAGCGCGGCGGCTTCGCCTTCAAGCACAAGGCCGCACCCTTTCTTGACCGGCGCGAAAAATCTCTCCGTGACCGTTCTGGGGTTTTCAACGCCCAGTTCAGCCACCTCAAATACGGCAATTTCCTTCTTCCTGGCTTTCATGATATTCGGCAAAGTCGGATAACGCGGGGTGTTGAGTCCCAGCTGGCAGGTGATAACCGCGGGCAGCTTCAATCTAATCACGCCCTTGGCGCCGCCTTCCAGTTCACGTTTAGCCGTTATCACTCCGCCTTCCAGGCTGAAGCCGATTACCGTGGTAACACAGGAGTAACCCAGGGCCTCGGCAAGGGTTGGGCCTACCTGGGCAGAGCCGCGGTCCAGCGACTGCATGCCGGTGAAGACGATATCGAAATGTTCTCCTTTCGCATAAGCCGCCACGAGCGAGGCTATCTGCCACGGGTCCTTGAGATAACTCTCGTCATCCCGAATGTGCACCCCGCGGTCGCAGCCCATGGCCAGGGCCTTCTTCACCGCCTCGACCACCCGGCTGGGGCCGATCGAAAGCACGACAAGGTCGGCCGACCCGGAGTCAAGCTGCTCCTTGAGCCTAATGGCTTCCTCCACCGCGTATTCGTCGTATTCGTTCATACGGAAGGCCAGGTCCGTTTCATCGAACCAGACATTCGCCGCGTTGGGCTTGAACTTGGAAGCCATGTCCGGGACTTGTTTCACGCATACCAGTATCTTCATGTGGTTCTCCAAGACCGGTGCCAGTCAGGCCAGCCTTTCCGCCACGATTTCCGCCAGGTCGCGCGCCTGTAGCTTCTCTTCGCAATTCGAGGTCTTAATGCCGTCCTCGAGCATGGTGAGGCAGAAAGGACAGTTGGAAACCACAAGGGGCATGCCGGTTGCCTGCGCCATCTTTATGCGCTCGGCGCATATCTTGCGGCCTTCCTTCTCCTCCAGCAGCACCCTGCCGCCGCCCCCGCCGCAGCAGAAGCTTTCGGTCTTGTTCTTCCGCATCTCGGCGAGTACGCCCCCGGCCGCTTTCAGGACCTCCCTGGGCTCCTCCACGGTTCCGGAATACCTGGACAGGTAGCAGGAATCGTGGTAGGTGAAGTCGAATCGTTCCGCCCTGGTCTTCAGCCGCCCGCTCTTGAGCAGGTCGTTTACAAAGACCGAGTGGTGCACCACTTCGGCGTTCAAACCCAGGTCGCGGTAGTGCAGGCCCAGCGTGTGCCGGCAATGCGGGCAGGCGGTAACTATTCTTGAGACTTTGTAGCCGTTCAGCGCCCGAATATTCTCAGCCGCCAGTTCCTGGTAAAGATACTCGTTGCCCAGTTTTCTGACCGGCTCACCGCAGCATTTCTCCTCCTTCCCGAGGATCCCGACTCTGATGCCGCTGTGATTGCAGATTTCAATGAATTTCTGGGCGACGATCCTGTTCCGCCGGTCGAACGACGCGTAGCAGCCCGCGAAATAGATGATGTCCGCTTCCGCGTGTTCCGCCAATATCCTTACATCCAGGCCTGCGGCCCAGTCGGCCCGTTCAGCGTAGGGCAGGCCGAAGGGATTCTTGTTGACTTCAAGGCTGCTGGCGGCGGAACGGCCCTCGGCGCCCGCAAACTCGCCCTTCATCAGCGTCATGTTCCTGCGCATCTCTATGATCTTGCCTACATGCTCCACCCCGGCGGGGCAGGTTTCCTGGCAGGCCCCACAGGTAGTGCACGCCCACAGCGCCGCGTCGGTCACGGCCGCAACGATGTCGGTCTCAGGGCCGCTGAAAGCGCAGTCCTTGAGCTTATGTACCACTTGCATGGGAGAAAGCGGCTTGCCTGTGGCGTAGGCCGGGCACTCGTCCTGGCAGCGCTTGCATGAGACACAGGCGTCGGAGTCGAAAATGTCCTTCCAAGTAAGGTCCTTCACCTTTCCCGCTCCAAAGCTCTGGGCGTTTTCATCGGAAAGGTTCAGGGTCTTGAGGGCGCCTTTGGGCTCCAGAGAGGCAAAAAAGTAGTTCGCCGGGACAAGGAACAGGTGACGCAGTCTTGTGAAGGGGATAAGGGCGATGAGGCCGAGCGCCAACAAGAGGTGCGACCACCAGAGGACTTTGTGGGAACTCAAGAGCGCCCCCTCCTGCCATGAAGCCAGGAAACCGGCCGCCGCCATCCCCACCGGGGAGAAGCGGGCAAGCGCCACATCTCCCTTCATTTCCGTGGCGGCCATGCGCGCGCCTTCAATCCAGAAGCCGGTGATCAAGATCAAGAGGAGCAGGCCGTGCACAAGGTAGTCGTCCCAGGAGGTCTCCAGGCCTTCAGGCCTTGCGATAAAGCGGCGTGCAAAGAAGACAAGCAGCGCCGCTATGGCGCCAAGGCCCGCCAGATCGAGCGTGAGGGAATAGCCTTTGTAAAAAGCGCCTTTCAGAAAGGAGAACCCGAACAGCGGCAGGGTGAAGTCCACCTGCGCCACGATGAGCAAAGTGCCGGCGAATAGGAGCAGGAAGAACCAGAAGAAAGCCGCGTGAAAAATGCCCGGGAAGGCCGCGCGCAGCACCTTTACCTGTGCGAAAGCCCAGGCGGCGGCAAGCCGCAGGCGCAGGAAGGGGTTGGAACTGCGATCGAGCGGCCCGCCCAGGCCGTATACGCGTATCCTTCTTGCAAAGCCGTAAAGACATACGGCCGCGGCGCCTGCCGCGAAGAAATACATCGGCAGGATCACGCCATGTCCGACATTCCAGTAAATCTCCCGTGCAGCTTCCATGGGATCGACTCTATGCCAGCAGCGCTTTTGAAATGACTATCCGCTGCATCTCGTTGGTGCCTTCGTAGATTTCCGTGATTTTTGCGTCGCGGTACATCCGCTCTACCTCATATTCGGTAACGTAGCCGTAGCCGCCGTGAATCTGCAGGGCTTCCTTCGTCACATAGGCGGCGGTTTCGGAGGCGCACAGCTTGCACATGGCCGATTCCACGGAGAAATTCATCTTGGCGTCTTTCATCCAGGCCGCCTTGTATACCATGAGTTTCGCCGTCTCGATGCGGGAATACATGTCAGCCAGCTTGAACTGCAGCGACTGGTAGCTGCAAATCGGCTTCCCGAACTGCTTGCGCTGCTTGGAATAGCTCAGAGCGCGCTCGAACGCCCCCTCCGCTATGCCGAGCGCCTGCGCGGCGATTCCTATCCTGCCGCCGTCAAGAGTCGCCATGGCTATCCTGAAGCCCGCGCCCTCCGAACCCAGTAGATTCTCCGGCGGTATTCTGAGGTCGCCAAAACCGAAAGCCGCCGTGGAAGTGCCCCGTATGCCCAGCTTGCTTTCCTCTTTGAGTATTGTCACACCCGGAGAAGCCAAGTCGACTATGAAGGCCGACAGGCCTTTATGGCCCAGGGTCCTGTCGCCGGTGGCGAAGAGGATGCCCGTGCCGCGGCAGCCGCCGTTGGTAATGAATATCTTGGAACCGTTGACCACGAAACAGTCTTCCTGCCGCTCATATGCGGTTGCAATGGCGGACACATCGCTGCCGGCGTCCGATTCGGTAAGGAGTATGCAGCCTATCTTTCTTCCCGCGCAGAGGTCCGGAAGGAATTCTTCCTTCTGAGCCTCGGTCCCGAAGTGCAAGATGGGGTCGCAACCCAGCGAGGTGTGAGCGGAAATGTACACGCCGCTAGACGCGCAGGCTTTGGAGATTTCTTCGACCAGTAAGGTGTATGACATGGCGTCAAGACCCGCCCCGCCATACTTCTGGGGGATATTGCTTCCGAAGAAGCCCATCCCGGCCATCTTGGCCGTTAGCTCCTCCGGGATTTTGTGCTCCTGATCTATTCTCGAGGCTATGGGTTTGATTTCCTTTTCAACGAAGTCCCTTACGCTGTCGCGCAGAATTCTCTGGTCCTGTGAGAGTTCAAAATCCATTGTGGCCTCCTGATATTTCGCTCGTCTTCTTCAGTAGGAAATGGGCACAGAAAGTCGTTGGCACCACGGAGGTACCGGTGGTGTGAGGCGAGGAGGGGGCTTCAGGATGTGCCTTCCTCGGCGGCGATCAGGCGGATGCTGGGGGGTGCCGCGATGCCCAGAGCCTGGAGCACCTTGCCGGCGCAGCCGGACGTGCTCGAGCGGATGCGGAAGCGTTTGCCGTCCTTCGCGACGTCCACGTGGGTGAGGCGGTCGAGATCGGCGAGCACGCGGGCCCACTCCTCGCCGATGCCGGCAGCCTCGAGCCGATCTTCCATCGCCTTGCGCAAGACGAGGGCGAGGTAGGTGCAGAAGACGTGGCCGCGGATCACCTCGTCGCACTTGTGCCAGATGGGCCGCGTCGTCAGCAGAGACTTCATCGAGCGGAACATCTCCTCGACCATCCAGAGCTGCTTGTAGGCGAGGGCGACGTCCTTGGTAGGCAGCGTGCTGTTGGTGCGCAGGACCCAGGTGCCGTCGTAGCGGGCCTCGTCGGCGATCTGGTCCTCGTCGATGGAAAAGCGCGGACCTTCGGCCCGCAGGTAGCGGCGGTAGCCCTTGTTGCCCACCAGGCTCTTGGTGCCCCGGCGCAGGGCATCGCGCAGGGCCGCCACGATCGCCGCGCGGTCGTGGGCGTCCTTGCGGGCCTCCTCCTCGTTACGGCACACGACGTAGCGGCCCAGGACCTGCTCGGACACTTCCTTCTGCGTGCGCATGCGGGCGCCGAGGATGTACTCCAGCCCCCGCCGCTCGAGCGCGGCGATCGTCTTGGCGCTGATCATCCCGCGGTCGGCCACGACGCAGACCCGCTCGATCCCGAACCGCCGCTTCAGGCGGTCCACGACGGGGAGCAGCGTCGTGACGTCCGTCGTGTTGCCCGGCCACATCTCGCAGCACACCGGCCGCCCCTGGCCGTCCAGGATCATCCCGACGACCATCTGCTTCAGGTCCGGCCGGTGGTCCTTGCTGTGGCCGTGCTGCCCCAGCGTCGCGCCGCCCTCCCCCTCGAAGTAGATCGACGTGGTGTCGAAGAAGACCAACTCCAGGCCCGAGAAGAGATCCCGGCCACGCGTGAAGAGCGCCTCCTCGACCTTGTCCTTCACGCAGCGCGGCGAAAACGGTGTCGCACCGGCCTGCTCGTTCTCGGCAAGCTCTTCGCCCAGAAACGCCATTGTGCGGTACAGCTGGTGCAGCCGCAGGCCGTCCATCCCCTCGATCGCGTAGTCCTCCTGCCACGTCCGCACAGCCGAACGGTCCGAGCCGCTCGTCAGGAGGCGGTGCAGGACGGTGAAGAACACCGCCCGCTCCAGCGAACAGCCGAACCGGCGCTCCTCGGCCAGCCCCTGAAGGACGTCGCGACAGCCCGTCTCCTTCCACAGACGCTCGAACGCCAGCACCGCTCCGAAGCGCCGAGCCGGGGTGGACGTGAGCTCGCCACGCTGGTGCTCGCTCAGCAGGAGCAGCGATTCCGAAAGGCGGCTGCCTGAGGCCAGGAGAGTGTCGATCTGACCGGACTCCCTCAGCTTCTCGAGGGCTCCGAGGGTCAGCAGGACCCGCTGCTTGTGGCGGCCCTCCTCGCGGTGATTCTCGACGAGCTGGACGTAGGAGTGGGGTCCGACGGTCTTGACGCGGAAGAACAGGAGGCCCTCCGACAACTGTCACCACCAACATGGGCCTCTTTGTCGGGACACGCAACCCCAATTCGCGGTCGTATTGGCACCACAAATCAACTCTATTTCGAACTTCCCGGCGCGCAAGTCACGCGCTCTCAACCACTTCCGTTCTTGGGCCACTCGCCAATCGTAGAAGTCGAGTCACAGTTGAAAGCTGGTAAGCCGGTATGCCGGCATGCTCTGCGGATCCTACCGGAAAGCGGCCGTCACTTGCCTTGGAACGCCGGCTTCCTTTTCTCTGTGAACGCCCTCATCCCCTCGCGCTGGTCTTCGGTCGAGAACAGGACCGAGAACAGCGCGGTTTCATACTCCGGCAGATCAAGCCCGTTGGCTATGGCGTCTTTCGCGGCGGCGACCGCGAGCCCCCCCGCCCGGGCGACCCTGGCGGCGGTTTCAGTCGCCTCCCGCATTAGCGCGTCCGCCGGAAAGACCTCGTTTACGAGTCCCCAGAGCGCGGCCTTCTGCGCGTCGATCACCTTCCCCGTGAAGATGAGCTCCCTGGCGCGCGCCGGACCGATACGCTTTGCGAGCATGCTGGTGCCGCCGAACCCGGGTATGACCCCCAGGGTGACTTCAGGGAGGCCCAGCTTGGCGTTCTCCGCCGCGTAAATGAAATCGCAGGCCAGCGCCAGCTCAAGCCCTCCGCCCAGCGCGTAGCCGTTGACGGCGGCGATCACCGGCTTCTTCATCTTGTCGATGAAGCGGAAGACTTCGCTTCCTTTGCGCGAGAATTCCCCCGCCGAGAAGGGGGTCATTTCAAGCATTTCGCCGATATCGGCTCCGGCAACGAAAGCCTTCCCTCCCTCGCCGGTCAAAACCACGGCCTTCACGGCGGCGTCGGCGTCCAGCGCCCGGAAGGCCTGCCACAGTTCGCCCAGCACTTCCGTGTTGACGGCGTTGAGGTTCTCGGGACGGTTGACCTTCAAAACCGCGACACCGCGGGCATCCGTTTCAAGCAGCAGCGTGTCAAAGGCCATGGAGACGCTACTTTCCCGGATAGGGATAGAATCCCCTGCCGGACTTTCTGCCCAGGCAGCCGGCATTCACCATCTTCACCAGCAGGGGGCAGGGGCGGTATTTGGGGTCCTTGAACCCTTCATACAGCACGTTCGCTATGGCCAGCACGGTATCCAGCCCGATGAAGTCCGCCAGCGCGAGCGGCCCCATGGGCTGGTTTGTGCCCAGTCTCATGCCCTTGTCTATGTCCTCGGCAGAAGCTGTGGAGTCATAGAGCGCGAAGATGGCCTCGTTGAGCATGGGTATCAAGATCCGGTTAACGATGAAACCCGGGTAATCCTGTGCCACGGCGGTTTCCTTGCCGAGGGCGGCCGCCAGGGACGACACCTCGGCAAAAGTCTCCTCGCTGGTGGCGTGTCCCCTTATCAGCTCCACCAGCGTCATGACAGGCACCGGGTTCATGAAATGCATGCCTATGACCTTATCCGGCCTTGCGGTAGCGGAGGCGATTCTTGTTATGGGGATGGAGGAGGTGTTGGAAGCGAGTATCGCTTCCTTTTTCACAAGCCGGTCAAGCTGTTTGAACAGCTCCAGTTTCAGCGATTCATCTTCCGTCACAGCCTCGATAACGATGTCGCAGCCGGCCAGGCCGCCTATGTCGCTTACGGTGGAAATCCGGCCCAGTATTTCCTTTAGGTCGCCCGTTATCAGGCCCTTCTTTGCCTGCCGCTCAAGGTTCTGCCCGATGGTCTTCACGGCTTTTTCAAGCTGCGCCGCGGAACTGTCGCACATCAGGACCTCGTACTTACTGAGAGCCAGGATGTGGGCTATACCGTTACCCATCTGCCCCGCCCCCAGAACGCCTGCTTGCTTGATCATGTTATCTCCTGAACGATTACGGCTGTATTCGCGCCATTCGCTACACCCTTTCAAGTATTACCGCTACCGCTTCGCCGCCGCCTATGCAGAGCGTCGCCAGGCCATAGTGGGCGTTTCTCCTGTGCAGTTCCCTGACCAGCGTGGCCGCCAGCCGGGCGCCGCTGGCCCCCAGGGCATGCCCTATGGCTGCCGCTCCGCCGTTCACGTTGACGCGGTTCAGGTCCAGGCCCAGCTGGTTTATCACCAGCAGCGCCACCGCGGCGAAAGCCTCGTTGATTTCAAAGAGGTCGATGTCGGCGATCTTGATTCCGGATTTCTTGCAGACCGCTTGTATCGCCTCCGCCGGCGCCTCCGGGAAGAGTTCCGGGTTGAGGCTGCTGGTTGCCGAAGCCACGATCCGGGCCCTGGGCTTGAGCGCGTATGTTCTTACCGCTTCCTCGCCCGCGAGCAGAGCCAGCGCGGCTCCGTCGTTTATGGTCGAAGCGTTCGCCGCGGTAATCGTTCCGTCTTTCTTGAACACCGGCCTTAGCGTCGCTATCTTCTCGAAATCCACCTTGAACGGTTCCTCATCCTCCGCGAACGAAACCGGGCCCTTCTTCGACTCCTTGACCACCGGCACTATTTCGTCCTTGAAGATGCCGGTTCTGACGGCTTCCTGGGCCAACTTGTAGGACCTGGCAGCAAAATCGTCCTGCTGGGCGCGGGTTATGGAATGCTTCAGCGCACTCTCCTCGCCTATCTCCCCCATGTGCCTGCCGCTATATGGGTCTTTCAATCCATCGTAGATCATCATGTCCAGAAGTTCGCCGTTGCCCAGGCGGTAGCCGTACCGCGCCTTCCTGAGAAAATACGGAGCCAGCGACATGTTCTCCATGCCGCCTGCCACCACAATACCGGATTCCCCGAGAGTGATGGAACCGGCGCCGAGCATGACGGCCTTCAGGCCGCTGCCGCAAACCTTGTTTATGGTCATAGCCGGCACGCTTGTCGGCAGCCCGCCGCAAATCGCCGCCTGGCGTGCGGGCGCCTGGCCGACTCCGCCGGAGATGACCTGCCCGATGATAACTTCGTCGACCGCCTCCGGAGCCAGCTTTGCCTTTTCAAGCAACCCTTTGATGACCGCCCCCGCCAGCTGCGGCGCCTCAATTTCAGCCAGCGCCCCGCCGAATGAGCCGAACGGCGTGCGCAGGGCTTCCACTACAAAAACGTCCTGATTCATGTTTCCTCCCTGCCGGTGTGCCTATCAGAGCAGTCCAACTGGCTCCCCATACAATCAGCCGCCTGCCTACTTGCCGGAGGCGGATCTTCAGTTTGCCCACTCCATCCCTCGTAAAAGGCGATTTCTGAAAGTTCTTTGCGCGGCCTGGGCGCCGGCTCATACTCCGGATACCCGAGCGGCGTCAGAGCTACCACGCGCACGCCGGCAGGCAGGCCGAATTCCCTCTTGAGCGCGGCCTCGTTGAATATGCCCACCCAGCAGGTTCCGAGGCCCAACGCCCGGGCGGCAAGGCAGAGATGCTCAAGAGCCGCGGCCGCGTCGGCTACGAAATACTCTATGCCGTTGGCCACCCCCGACTGGGCCGGGTCGGCGCAAACAGCAATTATCACCGGCGCTTGGGACAGGGCTCTTTTCGCCGGGTTGTCGTCCGGCACTGCCGAAAACACAGCCCGCCTTTTCTCGGGAAGGGTCAAGACTAGAAATCTCGCACACTGCAGGTTTTTCCAGGAAGGCGCGCGGCGGCCGGCGTTAAGCACCCGCTCAAGTTTTTCCTGTTCTACGGGAACAGGCTTGTAGTTCCTGACGCTTACCCGGGTTTCTATGGCTTCAAAAATGTCCATCACATGTTGCGCCGGTATCGGCCGCCGATTTCGTATAGGGCTTCGGTAATCTGGCCGAGCGACGCGTATTTCACGGTCTCGATCAGCTCGGCGAAAATGTTGCCTCTAGACTGCGCCGTCTTCTGCAGCTTTCTTAGCGCCGCGGCCGCCCGGTCCCCGTTCCGCTTCTGGAAGGCTCTGAGATTCCTGATTTGCCCTTCCTTTTCGGCCTTGGAAGCGCGGGTGATGGACGCGGGGATTCTATAGCCGCTCAGGCGCGTGTCAGGACTTAAGAAAGTGTTCACGCCTACTATGGGCAGTGCGCCGCTGTGCTTGCCTTCTTCGTAGACCATGGACTCGTCCTGGATCTTGCCGCGCTGATACTGCGTCTCCATGGCCCCGAGCACGCCGCCCCGCTGGTCAAGCCTTTCCAGTTCTGCAAGCACCGCTTCCTCCACAAGGTCGGTCAACTCCTCAATGATAAATGAGCCCTGAAGGGAGTTTTCATTTTTCGCGAGCCCCAGCTCCTTGGTGATTATGAGCTGTATGGCCACTGCCCTGCGCACGGATTCCTCGGTGGGCGTGGTGACCGCCTCGTCGTAGGCGTTGGTATGCAGGGAATTGCAGTTGTCGTAGACAGCCATCAAAGCCTGGAGAGTGGAACGGATATCGTTAAAAGCCATGTCCTGGGCGTGCAGCGAGCGGCCTGAGGTCTGGATGTGATACTTCAGCTTCTGGCTGCGCTCTGCGGCTCCGTAGCGGTCCCGCATTACAACGGCCCAGATACGGCGGGCCACCCGGCCTATCACGGCGTATTCACAGTCAAGGCCGTTGCTGAAGAAGAAAGAAAGATTATGCGCGAAATCGTCGATACGCATGCCCCGGCTCAGGTAGTACTCCACGAAAGTAAACCCGTTGGCCAGCGTGAAAGCCAGCTGGCTTATGGGGTTGGCCCCGGCCTCGGCGATATGGTAACCGCTGATGCTCACGGAATAGTAGTTGCGCACCTGGTGATCTATGAAGTACTGCTGCATATCTCCCATCATCTTAAGGGCGAAAGCGGTCGAGAAGATGCAGGTGTTCTGCCCCTGGTCTTCCTTCAGAATATCCGCCTGCACGGTGCCGCGCACTGTTCCAAGCGTGGATTCCCTGATCGCCGTGTACTCGGCCTTGTCCGGGGCGCGGCCTTCCTTTCTTGTGAAGTTGTCGACTGCCCCTTCGATAGCGGCGTTGAAGAACATGGCGAGCATGATGGGCGCCGGGCCGTTTATGGTCATGGAAACGCTGGTGTTGGGCGCGCAAAGGTCGAAACCTGAATAGAGTCTCCTTATGTCATCCAGAGTGCAGACGCTCACCCCGCTTTCCCCCACCTTGCCGAAAATATCCGGCGAACGGCCCGGGTCCGAGCCGTAGAGCGTAACACTGTCAAAAGCCGTGCTTAGGCGCTTAGCCTGCTCGCCGTCGCATAGAAGGTGGAAACGCCGGTTTGTGCGGAGCGGTGAGCCTTCCCCCGCGAACTGGCGCTTGGGGTCCTCTTCGACGCGCTTGAAAGGGAACACCCCCGCGGTGTATGGGAAAAAGCCCGGCAGGTTTTCCTTCATAACCCACTTGACTATCTCGCCCCAGTCTTCAAAATCCGGAACGCGGACCTTTGGCACTTTGGTGCCGGACAGAGTGACGCTGTAAAGTTCCGTGCTCAGTTCCTTGCCCCTCACCTGGGTGATCAGCGAGTCGCTGCGGTAACACTTCCTGAGTTTGAAGAAGGTTTCCAGAATGCCTTCGGTGTCCGGGCGGAGTTTCCCTCTCGCACCGGCGGCCATATCGTCGAGCGCCGAAAGCAGGGAGTCTCCGGCGGGACCGCGGGCCGGCGCGAGCTCCATGAGCATATCGCGCGTTCCCTTGAGCTGGAACAGCTTCCGCGCGGAGTCGGACTGCTCCGCGACATTCTTCCTGTAGATCCGGACGGTCCCGGCGATTTCACCCAGGTAATGCGCCTGGGTTGGAGGTATGATGCCGGCATCCGAATCTCCGGTCGGTGCCGCGTACTCCTTTACGCGCCAGTGAAGGCGCATTCTCCTGTTCAGGATTTCAATGAGCGCCTTGTACAGAAGGTTCGTCCCGTGATCATTGAAACGGCTGGCAACGGTCCCGAAAACAGGCACATCCTTGGCGGAAGCCCGGCTTAGGTTATGGTTGACGCGATACTGTTTGCAGACGCCGCGGTATGCGTCCTGGGCTCCGCCGCGGTCAAACTTGTTGAGGGCCACCAAGTCCGCGAAATCCAGCATGTCAATTTTCTCAAGCTGGCTGAGGGCGCCGAATTCTCCGGTCATCACATACAGGGAAACGTCGCAAATCTCCACTATGCCGGCGCTGCCCTGGCCGATTCCTCCGGTCTCAACGATTACGAGATCGTAGCCGGCCGCCTTTGTAACCGCTATCGCGTCCTTCATGCACGGGGAAAGCTCGGTTCCTGAATCACGCGTTGCGAAAGAGCGCATGTATACCCGCGGCGAATTGATGTAGTTCATCCGGATGCGGTCGCCGAGCAGCGCCCCTCCGCTGCGCCGCCTTGAGGGATCCACGGCAAGCACGGCCACCGTCTTGTCCTTGAAATCTCGCAGGAAACGGCAGACCAGGTCGTCAATGAGGGAACTCTTGCCCGCACCGCCGGTGCCGGTGATGCCCACTACCGGGGCGCCAGCTCTCGTTGTTCCCAGACTTTTCCTGACGACGGGGACATCCTTTACGGGGAGGCCGGTCGCGGCCCGCTCAAAAGCCGAGATGAGGGCGCTTACGGAACCAGCTTCTCTGGTTCTAAAGCGCGCCAGGGCTCTCTTCATGTCCGGCTTTAGCTCAAAATCGCAGCTCTTGAGCATCAGGTTGATCATGCCCTGCAGGCCCATGTTCCTGCCGTCCTCGGGGGAGAATATCCTGCCGACGCCGTACTCGTGGAGTTCGGCTATCTCCGAAGGGATGATTACTCCGCCGCCGCCGCCGAAGACGCGGATATGCCCCGCGTTCCTCTTCTTCAGGAGGTCCAGCAGGTATTTGAAAAACTCAATATGCCCGCCCTGGTAGCAGCTGACCGCGATTCCCTGCACGTCCTCCTGGATGGCGGCGTTGACGATTTCATCCACGGAACGGTTATGTCCGAGGTGGATAACCTCCGCGCCGGAAGAAAGGAGGATCCGGCGCATGATATTGATGGCCGCATCATGCCCGTCGTATAAACTCGTGGCCGTTATGAACCGTATCTTATTGGCCGGCTGATAGGGTTTGGTCTCTTGTTCCATTCTTAGGAATCCTCAGTTTTCCGGGCGCCCGCGCTGGCGCCGCAACAGCTGCGCCCATCAAGCGGCCAACAATTGCGTGGGTGCCGTGTCAGGGACAATGTTCATCAGACGGCGAGCGTGAATTCCCAGCCGCAAAAGTACTCTGCCGGATGCTCGTCCGGAGGGCAGGCTAGGCAGCGGGTTTCTATGCGCGGGTCAACCGTACGGGCAAATCCAGCGTATTCAACAATGCCCACGGGTCTGCAGGGAAAATCCGGCAGGCTCTTTCTCTTGCGCGCCGCCTGGACGCGGCAATCGAGCATGTGGAACACCGCCCTTTTTTCGTTCAAGAGCTCAAATCTCTGAGAATTCAGGCGCGCATAGAGCCGGTGCTTCAGGCACTCCCTTAGCGCATTCAGGCCGCCGCCGGGCGCCATGCCCAGCCTCTCCATGATTCTTTTCGCCTCTACAACCGTGAATTGTTCCCAGGCCAGGGCGTCGGCTCTCATGGCATTCCCCATGCCGTCCATGTTTTCAACTGCCTGGAACCAGAGCCCGTCGTGCGCCAGCCAGTTCTTGGCGTCGTCAACGATTATCCTTATCAACTCTTCCTTCGGCAGAGCGCGGAGTATTTCCACGCAATCATCCCCCCGCGGCTTAACATCCGACTCGGCAGACTCCATTTCCGGCTCCAATTACCGCGGGTTTACGGCAAAGGCTGAGGCAGCGCGCGAAGAACAACCAGAGTGGGGCGATCCGGCAAGGGACACCGTCACTCATAGCGAGGACACCACCCATGCGTACAGTACAGCGGATCGAGAAGAAGGGGAATGCCACCCGGCTGGTGGCGGTGGAGGCGGGCGGGGAGACCGGCGCGATCACGGCGCGCGTGGCGCTGGTCCAGGCGTCGATCCCGCTGGGCGTGGAAGCGGTGGTGGAGGAGCTGCAGCAGGAGGTGGAGGCGCTCGCGGGGAAGCCGCATGCGCGGCACCGGGTGTTGGGGCTGGTGCAGACGGCGAGGGAGAATCAGCGAGTGGGTGCGGCGTTCCTGCGCAAGCTCGACGTGTTCGGAGACGAGGCCCCGGTGCAGCGCCGCCTCCGGCTCGGCCTGTTTGCTGAGTTCGGGGCGAGCTTCAAGATCACGAATGCGCTGGAGTCGATCATGGCGCAGGCCCTGCGGCGGACGGCGCAGGTGGACCACTGGCGGACCAGTGAAGGGCGGATACCGCGCAGGCGGCCACACCGTGAGGTGCCACCCGAAGTTCAACCAAGGATTGAATCTCCGTCCATCGCTGACGCGACTCGTGGGAGCGCGGTTCCGCGTCGCCTCAGACCTGCTCGAGTTCGACGAGCGTCCCGCAGAAGGCCTTCGGGTGCAGGAACAGCACCGGCTTGCCGTGCGCCCCGGTCTTCGGTTCGCCGCCGCCGAGCACGCGGGCACCCGCCGCCTTCAGCCGGTCCCGCGCGGCGAGGATGTTCTCTACCTCGTAGCAGACGTGGTGCATGCCGCCGCCCGGGTTCGCCTTCAGGAACTTCGAGATCGGCGAGTTTTCGCCCAGCGGATGCAGCAGCTCAATCTTGGTGTTTGGCAGCTCCACGAACACGGTGGTCACGCCGTGCGCGGGCAAGTCCAGAGGCACCGAAACCTTTGCACCGAGGGTGTCACGGTAGATCGCGGTCGCTGCCGCGAGATCGGCGACCACGATCGCCACATGGTTGAGCCGCCCGATCATCGCTGGTTCCCGTCCTTCCAGAAGTTGTGCACGAGCTCCTGCGCGGCGACCCGCGGCGATACGCGTCCCGCCGCGACCGCCTGCTCAAGCTCCTGAATGCGCTGCCGCACCCTGGGGTCTTCCCGGAGCAGCGCCATCAGGCTCTCCACCGTTTCGTTCCAGAGCCACCGCCGCGCCTGGGCCGCTCGCGCGGCGCCGAGGTCACCGCTGGCGGTCATCGTCGCCCGGTATTGCTCGATCAGCGTCCAGATCTCGTCGATCCCCCGGCCTTCGAGGGCCGAGCAGGTCTCGACGGGGACCTCCCAGCGAGCCGAGCGCGGGCGCAGAAACCGGAGAGCGCTCTGGTAGTCGCCCGCGGCGCGCTGGGCGGCCGCAGCCAGGTCGCCATCGGCCTTGTTGACGACGATGAGGTCGGCGAGCTCCACGATCCCGCGCTTGATCCCCTGCAGTTCATCACCACCGCCGGGCAGGAGCAGGAGCAGAAACAGGTCGGTCATCTCGGCCACGGCGGTCTCGGACTGACCGACCCCGAGTGTCTCGACGATGACGACATCGAAGCCCGCGGCCTCGACGAGCAGCACGGTCTCCCGGGTGTGGCGGGCTACGCCACCGAGCGTGCCGCCGGCCGGCGAGGGGCGAATGAAGGCCTCGATACGCCGCGAGAGCGTTTCCATGCGCGTCTTATCGCCGAGGATCGAGCCGCCGGACAAGGCGGACGACGGATCGACAGCCAGCACCGCGACCTTGTGGCCGCGGTCGATCACGTAGTTGCCGAGACTCTCGATAAAGGTCGACTTGCCGACGCCCGGAACGCCCGAGATGCCGATCCGGATGGACTTCCCGGCCAGCGGGGTCAGTATTTCGAGCAGCCGGTTGGCGGGCTCGCGGTCATCCGGATGGGCAGACTCCACGAGCGTAATCGCGCGAGCGAGCGCCCGCCGGTCGCCCGCGCGCAACTCCGCCGCCAGGCTCTCCCGGTTCATGGCGGGGTTCGCGGTCGGCATCGGTGCCGGCCTCAACCGAACTCGACGATCGGCTGGTCGACGACGAGACTCTGGCCCTGCTCCACGAGGATCTTGCCGATCTTCGCGTCGTCCGTCGCCCGGAGGCTGTTCTCCATCTTCATGGCCTCGATGACGGCGATTTCCTCACCGGCCTTCAGTTCCTGGCCGACGGTCACCGCGAGCCGGACGAGCAGCCCGGGCATCGGTGAGAGCAGGAACCTGGAGAGATCCGGGGGCGTCTTCGCGAGCATCAGCCGGTTCAGCTCCGCCGTCCGCGGCTCGCAGACGAGTGTGTCGATCTGCGCGCCCCGGTGTGCGAGCCGGTAGCGCACGCCGACCCGGTCGAACTGGAAACAGGCCGGGTGGCCATTGACCTCGACCTTGACCAACGCTTCGCCCAACTGCCACGGCGTGATGACGCGATGCACGCGCGTGCCAAGTTGCACCTCGCAGCCGCCGGCCACCGGAACGACCGAGACCGGGTGGTGCGTGGCGCCGACGATCACGACGAACTCATTGCCGACCCGGCGTTCGTGGTCCGGCAACTGGCCTGACAGCTTCGCCGCCCGGTCCGTGAGGCGGCGATGGATCGTGGCGGCGACGACGATCGGCAGGGTCGGATCCGCCTGCGGCACGTCGGCAGCATGAAAGCCGTCCGCGTATTCCTCGGCGATGAAGTTCGTGCTCAGCCGGCCCTCGCGGAATCGCGGATGCGAGATCACGGCGTTGAGAAAGCTGATGTTGTGCGACACGCCGCGGATGTAATAGGTATCGAGGGCGTCGGCCAGGCGGTCGATTGCCTGATTGCGCGTGTCGCCGCTCGTGATCAGCTTGGCGATCATCGGGTCGTAGTACATCGAGACTTCGCTGCCTTCCTCAATGCCCGTATCCACGCGGACGAAGTCGGTCTCGACGGGCGGCTGGCAGCGCACGAGCCGCCCGGTGGATGGCAGGAAGTCCCGGAACGGGTCCTCGGCATAGACGCGGGCCTCCACGGCCCAGCCTTCGAGCTTCACGTCCTTCTGCCCGAACGGCAGCTGTTCGCCGGCCGCTACCCGGATCATCAGTTCGACGAGGTCGAGCCCCGTGACCAGCTCCGTGACCGGGTGCTCGACCTGCAGGCGCGTGTTCATCTCAAGGAAGTAGAAATTGCGGTCTCGGTCCACGATGAACTCGACGGTGCCGGCCGACTCGTAGTCCACGGCCCGCGCCAGCGCCACGGCCTGCTCACCCATGGCCTTGCGGGTCCTGGCATCGAGGAACGGGGAGGGGGCCTCCTCGATGACTTTCTGGTGCCGGCGCTGGATCGAGCACTCGCGTTCATTGAGATGGAGCACGTTGCCGTGGCCGTCGGCCAGAACCTGGATCTCGATATGGCGTGGCTCCTCAATGTACTTCTCGGCGAACACGCGGCCATCGCCGAAGCTCGACACGGCCTCGGCGGTCGCGCGCTCGAAACCGTCGCGGCATTCGTCGTCGTTGCGCACGACGCGCATGCCCTTGCCGCCACCACCCGCGCTTGCCTTGAGCATGACCGGGTAGCCGATCTCCCGCGAGCACCGGACGGCATGGTCCGGCCCGCCGATGACGCCCGTGAAGCCGGGGATCGTGTTGACGCCGGCCTTCTGCGCCAGCCTTTTAGACTCGATCTTGTCGCCCATCGTCGTGATCGCGTGGGGCTTCGGCCCGATGAAGGCGACACCGGCCTTCGCCAGGGCCGCCGCAAAGGCCGTCTTCTCGGAGAGGAAGCCATAGCCCGGGTGCACCGCCTCCGCGCCGGTTGCCCGGCAGGCTTCGACGATCGCCTCAATGACGAGGTAGCTCTGGCCTGATGGGGCCGGGCCGATCCGCACGGCCTCGTCGGCCATCCGCACGTGCATCGCATTGCGGTCGGCATCCGAGTAGACGGCGACGGTCTTCATGCCCATACGGCGGGCCGTGCGCATGACGCGGCAGGCGATCTCGCCGCGGTTCGCGATCAGGATCTTCTTGAACATGGTCACCTGAACGTGATCAGAGCGGAATATTGCCGTGCTTGCGCCACGGATTCGTGAGTTGCTTGTCGCGCAGCATCGACAGCGAGCGGCAGACCCGGGCCCGCGTCTGGCGCGGCATGATCACGTCGTCAATGTACCCGCGGCTGGCGGCGATGAAGGGATTCGCGAACTTCCGGCGGTACTCCTCGGTCCGCGCGGCGATCGCCGCCGGATCGCCGATGTCCTTGCGGAAAATGATCTCGACGGCGCCCTTCGGGCCCATGACCGCGATCTCGGCGCTTGGCCAGGCGAGATTGACGTCTCCGCGCAGGTGTTTCGAGGCCATGACGTCGTAGGCGCCGCCGTAGGCCTTGCGCGTGATCAGCGTGACCTTCGGGACGGTGGCCTCCGCGTATGCATAAAGCAGCTTCGCGCCATGCTTGATGATGCCACCGAACTCCTGCGCGGTGCCCGGCATGAACCCGGGCACATCGACGAGCGTCAGGATCGGGATATTGAAGGCGTCACAGAAGCGGACGAAGCGAGCGCCCTTCCCGGATGAATTGATGTCGAGGCAACCGGCCAGCACCATCGGCTGATTCGCGACCACGCCGACGGTCGAGCCCTCGAGCCGGATGAAGCCGATGACGATGTTCTTCGCGTACTCGATTTGCACCTCGAAGAAGTCGCCCTCGTCGGCGATCTTCGCGATGAGTTCCTTGATGTCGTAGGGCCGGGCGGGATCATCCGGAACGAGCGTATCGAGCGACAGTTCCTCGCGGGTCGGCGGGTCGTCGCAGGGCCATACGGGTGGCTTCTCCCGGTTGTTGGCCGGCAGGAAATTGAAGAACCGCCGGGTGGTCAGCAGCGCCTCCACGTCGTTCTCGAGCGCGAGATCCGAGACACCTGAGCGCGAGCTGTGCGTGATCGCGCCGCCGAGCTGTTCGGCCGTCACTTCCTCGTGGGTCACGGTCTTCACGACGTCGGGCCCGGTGACGAACATGTAGGCGCTGTCCTTCACCATGAACACGAAGTCGGTAATCGCAGGCGAGTACACTGCGCCGCCGGCGCAGGGGCCCATTATCAGCGAGATCTGCGGGACGACGCCCGACGCGAGCACGTTGCGCTGGAAGACCTCCGCATAGCCGCCGAGCGACGCCACGCCTTCCTGGATCCGAGCACCGCCGGAGTCGTTGAGGCCGATCAGCGGGGCGCCGACTTTCATCGCCTGGTCCATGACCTTGCAGATCTTCTCGGCGTGAGCCTCCGAGAGCGAACCGCCGAACACGGTAAAGTCCTGGCTGAACACGAACACGAGCCGGCCATTGATCGTGCCGTAGCCGGTGACGCCGCCGTCACCGATGACCTTCTGGTCTTCCATGCCGAAGTCCGTGCAGCGATGCTCGACGAACATACCCCATTCCTCGAAGCTGCCGTCGTCGAGGAGCAGGTCGATGCGTTCACGGGCTGTCAGCTTGCCTTTGGCATGCTGGGCGTCGATGCGCTTCTGGCCGCCGCCGAGTTTCGCGGCGGCGCGCTTTTCTTCCAGTTGCTGGATGATGGCCTGCATGCATGCACCTTTGCGCGGGTTGCAGTCGTTCTGTCTATGCGCCTTGACGCCGGTTGCGGATGAGGCTGAGTACTTCGCCCGCGGCGCTGGGGATATTGGTTCCCGGTCCGTAGATCGCGGCCACGCCAGCCGCCTTCAACATCGCATGGTCCTGGGGCGGAATGACGCCCCCGCATACGACGATAACGTCGCCCGCGCCCTGGTTCCGCAGCGCCTCGATGAGTTGCGGCACCAGCGTCTTGTGGCCGGCCGCCTGGGACGAGACGCCGACCACATGCACGTCGTTCTCTACGGCATGCCGGGCGGCCTCGTCGGGGGTCTGGAAGAGCGGCCCGATATCCACGTCGAAGCCGATGTCCGCGAAGGCGGTGGCGATCACCTTGGCGCCCCGGTCGTGGCCGTCCTGGCCGAGCTTGACGACGAGCAGGCGAGGGCGCCGGCCTTCGTCCCGGGCAAACGCCTCGACGCCGTGCTGGATGCCGGCGAACCGCGCGTCCCCGGCATAGGCAGCGCCGTAAACGCCGCTGATCGAGTGAATGACCGCGCGGTGCCGGCCGTAGACCTGTTCGAGCGCGTCCGAGATCTCGCCGACGGTGGCCCGGGCACGCGCCGCCGCGACCGCGAGTTCGAGCAGGTTGCCCGACTTCCGGCTTGCCGCCTCCGTCAGCGCCGCGAGCGCCGCCGTGCAGGCCTGCGTGTCCCGCGAGTTCCGCACCGATCGCAGGCGGCGGACCTGGGACTCGCGGACAGCCGTGTTGTCGATGTCGAGGACATCGATCTCCGACTCGTCATCCCGCCGGTACTTGTTGACGCCGACGATGACCTCCTCGCCGCGATCGATGCGCGCCTGCCGGAGTGCGGCGGACCGTTCGATGCGGAGCTTCGGCATGCCGGACTCGACGGCCTTCGCCATGCCGCCGAGCGACTCGACCTCGTCGATGAGCTTGCGGGCCTCGATCGCGAGCGATGCGGTCAGGCTCTCGACGTAGTAGGAGCCGGCGAGCGGATCGACGACGCGCGTGATGCCGGTCTCCTCCTGGAGCACGAACTGGGTGTTGCGCGCGATGTGCGCGGAGAAGGGGGTCGGCAGCGCGAGCGCCTCGTCGAAGGAATTGGTATGCAGCGACTGCGTGCCCCCGAGCGCAGCGGCCAGCGCCTCGACAGTGGTGCGAATCACGTTGTTGTAGGGATCACGGCTCGTGAGGCTTACGCCGGAGGTCTGGCAATGAGTGCGGAGCATCAGGGACTGCGGGTCCCGGGGCGCGAACAGCGACCGCATGAGCTCCGCCCAGAGCAGCCGCGCCGCCCGGAGTTTCGCGACCTCCATGAAGAAATTCATGCCGATGCCGAAGAAGAACGAGAGTCGGGGCGCGAACTCGTCCACCTTGAGGCCGCTCCCGAGCGCGGCGCGGACGTATTCAATGCCGTCGGCGATCGTGTAGGCGAGTTCCTGTACGGCGGTCGCCCCGGCTTCCTGCATGTGGTAGCCGGAGATCGAAATCGAGTTGTATTTCGGCATGTGGCGCGAGGTATGCGCGATGATGTCGGCCACGATGCGCATGGAGGGTTCCGGCGGATAGATATAGGTGTTCCGGACCGTGAACTCCTTGAGGATGTCGTTCTGGAGCGTCCCGTTGAGTTTGGCCTGGGCGACGCCCTGCTCCTCGGCCGTCACGATGTACATGGCCATCACGGGCAGCACGGCGCCGTTCATCGTCATGGACACCGACATGCGATCCAGCGGGATGCCATCGAACAGGATCTTCATGTCCTCGACGGAATCGATCGCAACGCCCGCCTTGCCGACATCGCCGACCACGCGCGGATGATCGGAGTCGTAACCGCGATGGGTGGGCAGGTCGAAGGCCACCGACAGGCCGGTCTGGCCCGCGGCGAGGTTCTTGCGGTAGAACGCGTTGGATTCTTCGGCCGTGGAGAACCCGGCGTACTGGCGCACGGTCCAGGGTCGCCCCGCATACATCGTGGCGCGGGGGCCGCGGACGAACGGGGCGAAGCCAGGCAGGCTGCCTACATGGTCGAGGCCGGCCAGGTCTTCGGCCGTGTACAGGGGTTTTACCGGGATGCCTTCCGGGGTCTGCCAGACCAGGCTGTCGGCCGCCTGGCCCTTGAGCTCCGTCGCCGCAAGCTTGCACCAGTCGTCCCGGGATCGTCTGCCGAAATCTGCCATTCCGTCACCCTGTGGCCTGCGCGTGGTCCCGGCGGCCGCCTGCGTAGTCGAAACCCCGAAGATCTCGTTGAGTGTCTTGCCGTCGAGCATATCAAGACCCTGCGCCCGGGCCGCCAGCACACTGTGGGAGAGGGCCGGCAGCAGCCCGGTCCGACGGAACCACCTTCGTACCCGTCCGAGTATCTGGGCGGGGCATCGGCGCGTCAAGTGCGTAGAAGATATGGGACCTCTTCCCGCGTACACACGTTGCCCGCTGTCCGCGCCGCGACGATCGCCCTCCACATCGACAGGCGGTCGCACGAGGCGGCGCCCCACCCTTGACACTTGCACCTCGCACCGGCTTTCCAATTGGATGCCCGACTCCATCCGCTTCCGACTGAACGGCAGGCCCGTCTCGCTCCAGACCGACGGCACGCGCAAGCTGCTGCGGGTTCTCCGCAACGACCTCGAGCTGACCGGCACGAAGTACGGCTGCGGCGAGGGGCTGTGCGGCTCCTGCACCGTGCTCGTGGACGGCCGCGCGCTGCGCGCGTGCCGTGGAGGTGCGGCGGGGCCGCGGTCATGGCAACGCGTCTCCGCGAACCGACCCCTCCGCCAGCGTCTTGCCCACGTTCATCCGTCACTCCGGGTGGTTCACAGCCCGGAGCATCGCAAACTGGCGCGGCAAGATTCAAATCGTGGACACCCATGAACCCTTGGAAACCACCATCAGAATTGACTTTGCGGCCGATCACGCTGGAATAAACCGGACACTACTGATCTGGCATACGCCTTGAGCGAGACCGGCGTCGAGTCGGCCATCACGCGGGGAGTGTCCGAAGCGGAGGTCCGCGACTGGTGTCACGGCACATTGTCGAAGGTGTTTGGCGACGAGTCTCAGCAGGTCATGTTTGACTCCTACGCAGTCCACATTGACACGCCGACGCCGCGCCCCGATACTCGGACCGGTACGAAGGAAGTTCCTACCCCCTGAGGAGTGTCATGGCCACCGAGACGACCGGACAACCCGCCGAGGTGAAGCTGTTCCCGACCGTCTTCTGGACGGCGAACGTGACGGAGCTGTTCGAACGGGCCGCCTACTACTCGATGGCGAGCTTCCTGGTCATCTACCTCGGCCAACTCGGCTTCGGCAACTACTGGCCGAGCTTCCTGAGCAGCAGCGTGCTCTGGTTCCTGGTCTTCTTCCTGCCGATCCTCTCCGGGACGATCGCCGACCAGATCGGATTCCGGAAGGCGCTCCTGATCGCGTTCGTCCTGCTGGCGGCCGGCTACTTCCTGATGGGGTACCCCGTCTGGCTCGGCGGGAGCGTGCTGAGTGCGACGATCCACAACGAAGTCACCGTCGGCATGCGCGACGCGGTCATGGTCGTCACCGCCATCCTGCTCGTCGGCGTCGGCGGGTCGGTCATCAAGCCGTGCATCGCCGGGACCGTGCAGAAGGTCTCGGGCGCGAGAGCAACGCTCGGGTTCGCCATCTTCTACATGGTGATCAACATCGGCTCGCTGTTCGGCCGGGGCACGGCATTCGTCGTGCGTAACGGGGCCGGCCTCGGGACGATCCTCGCGACCGTCGGCGTGCTGGCGCTCGCGGCCGCCATCATCGTGGTGCTGGTCCGCCACACGACCAAGGCGGAGCGGACCCGGAAGGACCTCTGGGTCGCCACCGCGGGTTTCACCACCACCGTCGTCCTCGCGGCCGCCACCGTGGCCTGGCTCTTCAGCCGAACGGCGGCGGAGCGCGTTTCCGTCAGCGCGTCCAGCCTCTCCTACATCTTCGCGGTCTCGGCGCTCGCCTCGGCCGTGGCGTTCCTCGTCGTGCTGATCTTCTACCGCGAGCCGGCCGTGGAGGCCGGCCCCGCCAAGCCGAAACGGTCCATCGGCCGCATCCTGCTCGACATGGTGCTGGTCCTGCGGAGCGGCCGGTTCTCGCTGTACCTGGTCGTGATGGCCGGGTTCTACTTCATCTACAACCAGGTCTACAACGTGCTGCCGCTCTACACGAAGCGAGTCATCGAGGCCAGCCCGGCGATGGATCTGTACACGGCGGCCAATCCCTTCGTGATCGTCTGTTTCCAGCTGATTCTCACCAACGCCTTCGGCAAGATGAAGCCGATCCGCTCGATGGTGGTCGGCACCGTGGTCATCAGCATCGCGATGCTGATCAACGTCATGCCGATCTTCAACGCGGGCGGGCCACAGGCCGTCATGGCCCACTGGCTGCCGCTCGGCTCGATGTTCATCATCCTGACCGTCGGGTTGGTCGCGCTGGGGGAGTTGTTCACCTCGCCGCGGATGTACGAGTACATCGGCTCGCTCGCGCCCAAGGGCCAGGAGGGGTTGTTCCTCGGCTACGCCAACCTGCCGCTGGCGCTCGGCGCGTTGATCAGCGGGTTCGCGGGCGCGTTCCTGTTCAACGAGATCATGGCGAAGGGTGCGACGATCCGGCCCGACGGCCTGCTCGAACTCGTGCCGGCCAACAACGCTCTCGGCTGGGCCATCCTGACGGCGATCGGCCTGCTGTCGGCGGGGTCGCTGTGGCTGTTCAACCGGTGGCTTGAGAGGCAGAAATAGCCGCAAGGCGCACGCGGCGCGTGTCGTATTCGCGGGGGTTCGAGCGATGCCGGCCAACCTGACACCAGCCTACCATCACGCCGAGGCGGGATTCCGCGGCGCGGTGACGCGGGAGGAGAGGATCGCCGCGCTCGAGGAGATGCTGCGGGTCCTTCCCAAGCACAAGGGAACCGACAAGCTCCACGCCGACCTGCGCTCCCGCCTGTCCAGGCTCCGCCGCGAGCCGAAGAGCACCGCCGCCAAGGGGCACAGCTACCGGATCCCGAAGGAGGGTGCGGGACAGGTCGCGCTGGTCGGGTGCCCCAACGGCGGCAAGTCGAGCCTCGTCGCAGCCCTCACCCACGCCACGCCCGAGGTCGCCCCCTATCCGCTCACCACCCGTGAGGCGACGCCCGGGATGATGCCGTTCGAGGACATCGCCTTCCAGCTCGTGGACCTGCCGCCGCTGTGCCGCGAGCACGTGGAGCCCTGGGTCTACGATCTCGTGCGCGCGGCGGACCTCGTCTGGCTCGTCGCCCCCGTCGAACAGGCGCTCGACGGACTCGACGTGGTAAACGGACTGCTCGGCACCAAGGGGATGGAACTCCACCCGGTGGGGACCGACGCACCGGTCGCGTCCCGGCCCGGCTGGGCCACCAAGCCGGCGTTGCTGGTCGTCACGGGGATGGACCGCCCCAGCGCGGAGGAGGATCTGGACGCGCTGCGCCAACTGCTCGAGACCCCGTGGCCCATCGTGCCCGTCTCGGTCGTGACCCGCGGCGGATTCACGGAGCTCGGCAGGCGGACGTTCGCCGCGCTGGGCATCATGCGGGTCTACACCAAGGAGCCCGGCAAGGACCCGGACCGTGAGCGGCCCTTCACACTCCCCCACGGGTCCACGGTCGGCGATCTGGCCGCGAGGATCCACAACGACATCGCCGCGAAGCTGAAGTTCGCGCGGGTGTGGGGCCGGGGCGCGTTCGCGGGTCAGGCGGTGGGGGAAGCCCACGTCCTGGTGGAGGGGGACGTGGTCGAGATACACATGTGAGCTGAGCGATCGGAGTCGTCGCAGGAGCCCGGCGAGCGGAGCGAGGCCGCCTTCCTCATGGCTTCTCGATCGGCGCCCGCACCTGGTTGCCCCACTCGGTCCACGCGCCATCGTAGTTCCGCACCTTCGGGAAGCCCAGCAGGTACGTCAGCGCGAACCACGTGTGGGAGGACCGTTCCCCGATGCGGCAGTAGACGACGGTGTCTTCGTCGCGCCGCAACCCGTGCTCGACCTCGTAGATCGCCCGCAGCTCCTCGGCGGGACGGAAGGTGTGGGTGTCCGGGTCGATGGCCCGCTCCCACGGGATGCTGCGGGCACCGGGAACGTGGCCGCCCCGGAGCGCGCCCTCGTTGGGGTATTGGCGCATATGGAGCCGTTCGCCGCGGAACTCCTCCGGGCTGCGCACGTCGACCACCGGGCGGCCCGCCTGCACGTGCAGCAGCACCTGATCACGAAACGCCCGGATACGCGTGTCGTCCCGGTCCCGCACCGTGAATGTCCCTTCCGCCCTGAGCCGGCGCTCCTGGGACCAGCGCAGCCGCCCGCCCTCCATCACTGCCGCCGTCTCGAGCGCCCGCCCCTCCTCGGCCCACCGCTGCCGCCCGCCGTCCATCACGCGCAGCCGCTCCACGCCGAACAGGCGGAACACCCACAAGGCGTACGTTGCCCACCAGTTGTCCTGGTCGCCGTAGAAAACGATGGTCGTGTCGGGGTTGATCCTCTTGGCGCAGAGCAGCCGCTCGAAGCGCGCGCGGTCGATGTAATCGCGAATCAGCGGGTCGTTCAGGTCCGCGATCCAGTCGATCTTCACGGCGCCGGGGAGGTGCCCGGTTTCGTACAGGAGGACGTCCTCGTCCGACTCGACGATGCGAACGGCCGGGTCATCGAGGTGGTCGGCCACCCACTGGGTGGAGACGAGCACTTCGGGGTGAGCGTACCCGCGTGAGGCGATGTCGGTGACCGGAACCGGGATCTGGGGCATGGTCTCCTTCTCTGTAGCTTGGTGCCCCCGGCTTTCGCCGGGTGTGCCCTTGTCTTATGGCCGGGAAGTGTACCGCCGCGCTAATCGGGAGTCAAATAGTCGTCAATGGCTTACAGGAGGGCACGGCCCGAAGTGCTTCGAGCTTGAAGCACCAACCAACCTTCTAGCGGCGCCGAGGTGCACGGCTGCGGGAATGTCTCGGGCTCCGGGGCGTCGCGACCACAGAGTGCCCACAAACAGTAGGTGGGGTCATCGCAACGATGACCCCACCCGCACTGCCGCCATTTCACTTCTGAGAGTCGGGACGGCGGGATTTGAACCCGCGACCCCCTGAACCCCATAGGCAAGCAACCAAGTCGCATTTCCGACTAAATGCCGGACTTTCAAGAGGTTCCGAGCGTCGGATGCCGGACCTCAGCGTTGCCGTTGCCGGGCGATGCCGGGAGAAACGGAAACCGTTACGGAAACCCCACTGGTTTGCTGCACCGCAATCGGCTTGTCTCAACTCTCAGCTATGTCGTAGGCTGCACAGATTCTTACGAAGGCCCCTGCACGACGCGGCAGCGAGGCCACTCAAGTCGGCGATGTGACGTTGAATCCCGACATGACCCCGCCCTATTCAACGCTGTCGGAACCGCTGCACATTCTCCCTCACTCAACGATGAAGGGCATCTGACGCCTCGCTGACGCCGCCCCCTTCATACTCGCGGAAGCATCTTCCGCTGAAGGACGTCGCTGCGGTTGGCGGCTGGACCGACACCGAGACGCTCCTCAACTGCTACCAGCGGACGGATCCGACCACGATGTTGGCGGTGATGAGCGAGCCGACGAAGGTGCGGGACCTGGTGGCGCAGTCTTGAGCTATCGCGTTTCCTCGAAAGTCGCTAGAATCTCGCAGTTCTCTGACCGGCGCACTCCCGAAGTCAGTTGACTTTCAGGTGGTTGCCTCGGGGGAGCCGCTCACGCCGCGGCTCGTGATTCCATCGTGATCTTCGTCATCAACGCCTGCTGAAGCAAGGGCAGCTTCACATAGCACTTCACGCGGCGGAACTGTTTCTCGACCGCCATCAGCGCCGCCGCACACCAGCGCAGCTTCTGATCGCTCGTGCGCCAGTGGTCTACGCGCGCCGTTTTCTCCTCCACGCGCGCCATCACGCTCTCGATCAGGTTCGTCGTCTTGAAGCTCGTCCCCAGCGCCGCGAACACGCCCAGCCGATGCAGCGTCAGCGTCTCCTCCAACCCCTCCTCGAGGCTCCGCGCGGCCGACGCATTCACCAGCCGCAGTTCGCGGACGAGCCGCTGGAGGGCGCGCTGGGCCTCGGCGTAGCCCGGGTGGGCGTAGGCCGCCTGGAGCTTCCCTCGCCACGTGCCCTGCACGGCTTTCGGCAGGTAGCTCACCACGTTCTCCCGCTTGTGCCACTGGCAGCGCTGGACTGGGACCCCGTCGCCGAACACCTCGCGCATGGCGGCGTGGAGTCCCTTGGCCCCGTCCAGCACGATCAGCAGTCCCGTGGCCGCGCGGAACCCGCGCTCCTCGAGCTCCCGGAGGAACGCCGCACACACCCGCTTGTTCTCCGTCGCGGTCTGCACCATCCCCAGAAGGCGCTTCTCCCCGGTGACCGTGACCCCGAGCGCGATCACCATCTGGTCGGCCGCGAAGGTCTTCCCATCGAGCAGCAGCACGAGCCACTCGGTGTCGTCGTGTCGCCGCTCCTGGAGCTGGCGCAACGCGCGGGCGCTCGAGCGAATGAAGCGTCGCGACACACTCGAACGCGCCAACCCGAACGCCTCCGGTACCGCCTCGGCCGCGGCCTCGTACTCGCGGCAGGAGAGGCCGCCCAGCACGCGACGGAAGAGCCCCACGTCCAAGGCCCGGGGGGTCTGCAGGTGCTGATAGGTCGCCAGTGGCACCTCGCGGCGGGCCGCGCGATCCCGCACGCGCGGCACCGCGATCGGCAGCTTCTGGTCGGCCAGATAGATCGATCCGGGCTGCTGGCCCCACCGGGCGATCCCGGTGTGTCCGTCGTCATGCGCGTACCGCACGCCGGCCAGCGAGCGGACTTCCTGCTGCAGCGCGTCCTCGACCGCCCTCAGGCCCAACGGAATGAGCGCCTGGATCATCGCCAGCGTCACGCTGCCCTCGGCGAGCGGGACGGGGATCGGCAACTCCGTGACCGGGACAAGCTGGCGCTTCGCGCCCAACGCTCGTACTGTAGGCATGGGTGGTGTCCTCTCTATGTGAGCGAAGATCCTTGGCCGGACCATTGCTCAAGTATGGAGGCACCACCTGAAGTTTCAACTAGACTCGGACACACTCCGTTGCAGGAAGCGTGGTTTGTTATTCATCAAGGAGTATGTCATGGGCCCTAGTTTTGACCTTACCGAAGAACAGAAACTCGTCCGGAGTTCGATTCGGGAGTTTGCCGAACGGGAGATCCATCCATTGGCGCACGATCTGGACCGAAAGGAAGCCTTCTCGATGCCCCTCGTCCAAAAGATGGGCGAGATGGGTTTGTTTGGCATGACCATCGACCCGGCCTTTGGCGGCAAAGGCATGGACTACATCTCTTATATCATCGCAGTAGAGGAACTGGCGCGTGTCGACGGCTCACAGGCGGCAACTGTGGCGGCACACAACTCTCTTGGAATCGGACCCATATACTCTTTTGGCAACGAAGCTCAAAAGCGGCGTTATCTGCCCAAGTTGTGTGCGGACCATGTTTGGGGTTTCGGACTGACTGAGTCCGACGCCGGATCTGACGCTGGAGGAACCAAGACAACTGCGGTGCGCAAGGAGGGTCGTTGGCATATCGATGGCTCCAAGATCTTCATCACCAATGGCTCGGCCGAATGCACCCTCGGCGTCACCGTGCAAGCTGTGACAGGAACCAGGCCGAGTGGCTCCAAAGAACTCACTTGCTTTCTGGTTGAAACCGGAACTCGCGGGTTTTCCGCCAAGACGATGAAAGACAAGCTGCTCTGGCGGGCTTCCGACACCGCTGAACTCTTTTTTGATGATGTGGTTGTTTCTGATGACCAACTTCTCGGCAAAGTGGGAGAGGGTTTTAGACAGATGTTGGGTACGCTTGACGACGGCCGGTTGTCGATAGCGGCCATGGGCCTTGGGTGCGCACAGGGCGCCTATGAGCTCGGCCTGGGCTATGCCAAAGCACGGAAACAATTCGGCAAACCGATTTCCACCTTTCAGACGAATGCCTTCAAACTGGCAGATATGGCGATGGGGCTGGAGCATGCACGCCTGTTTCTTTACTACGCCTGCTGGCTGAAAGATCAAGGTCGTCCGTTTGCGAAACAATCGGCTATGGCCAAACTGTATTGCGCAGAATTGGCGGGTATGTGCGTCAACCATTCACTGCAACTACACGGTGGCTATGGCTTCATGGGTGAGTATGCCATTGAGCGTTTCTTTCGTGATCAAAAACTCCTCGAGGTGGGAGAGGGAACATCCGAGATTCAGCGTCTGGTTATTTCCCGCGCCATTGGTTGCTACGAGGATTAATTGACTGGAAGCCAGGCGTTGGTTAGTGTGCCGGCGCCTCTTGGGAAGATGGCTGTCGCCGAAGCGGCGCTGAAAGGAGCGGCGATCATGACAGTTGGTATCGTGGGGTATGGGGCACACCTGCCTCGCTATCGCATCAAGGTGGAAGAGATTGCAAAGGTTTGGGGTGCTGATGCGCCGAGTTACAAGAAAGGGTTGGAGCTGCGAGAAATATCAGTTCCTGCACCCGACCAGGACGTGATCACTTTATCCGTTGAGGCTGCGCGCAACGCACTCGCCAGAGCCGGGAAGATGAGCGCCCAAGACATTGGTGCAATCTACATTGGCTCAGAATCGCATCCCTATGCGGTCAAGCCATCCGGAACCGTGGTCGGTGAAGCGATTGGCGCTATGCCGGCTTGCCACGTTGCCGATTTCGAGTTTGCCTGCAAAGCGGGTACCGAGGCGATGTTCGTGGCACACGGCCTAGTGAAAGCGGGTTTGATCAAGTACGGGCTGGCTATCGGGGCAGACACCTCACAAGGGGCACCGGGCGACGCTCTTGAATACTCGGCCGCGGCGGGTGCTGCGGCGTTCATTCTCGGCAGCGAATGCGTCGTCGCGACTATTGATGAAACATGTTCCTATACCACCGACACCCCGGATTTCTGGCGCCGCGAGTATCAGCACTATCCCCAACATGCCGGGCGATTTACCGGTGAGCCGTCGTATTTCAAGCACGTCTTGGGTGCATCTGAAATACTGCTGGAAAAGGCTAGGATGAAGCCAGCGGATTTCCAATTCGCCGTGTTCCATCAGCCGAACGGCAAATTCCCGATGCGGGTTGGCAAGGCACTGGGCTTTACGCGCCAGCAAATCGAGACCGGTTGGCTGGTGCCAACGTTGGGAAACACCTACTCTGGCGCCTCTCCGCTGGGCCTTACGGCGGTTCTTGACGTTGCCAAGCCGGGTGACAGAATCTTCCTGTGTTCCTACGGCTCAGGTGCGGGCTCAGACGGCTTTGTCTTTACTGTGACTGAGCGGATCCGTGAAGTGCAAAATTTGGCGGCGTGCACCCGCGACATGCTCGACAAGAATGTTGTTTATTTGCAGTACGGCGAGTACGCCAAGTTTCGCCACAAGATACTGAAAGCGGAGGGGGAGTGAGCCATGCGTGACGTTGCAATTATTGGAGTTGGCCTTACCAAATGCGGTGAGTTGTGGGAGCAATCGCTTAGAGACCTGTATGTTGAAGCCGCTCTCAAAGCTATCAAGAATGCCGGGATCGACCATATTGACTCGATGTATGTGGGCTGTATGTCGAGCGGCCTGTTTGTCGGCCAAGAACACTTGGGCGCACTCATGGCCGACTACCTTGGTCAAGCGCCGGTAGCGGCCACCCGTGTGGAATCGGCCTGCGCATCCGGTGGCGCGGCCTTGCGCATGGGCTATCTCGATGTGGCCAGCGGCGCCAGTGACATCGTGCTGGTCGGCGGCGTGGAGAAGATGACAGACGTGAGTGGTGATGCAGCCACTTATGCGCTTGCCACTGCCTCAGACCAGGAATGGGAGGCATTTGGCGGGATCACCTTTCCCGGGCTTTATGCTTTGATGGCGATGGCCCACATGGAGCGCTACAAAACCACGTCTCGCCAGTTGGCCGCGGTGGCAGTGAAAAACCATGCCAATGGCGCAAAGAATCCCGCCGCGCAGTTTCCGGCCATAATCACAGTGGATGACGTGCTCAATTCGGTGATGGTTGCGGATCCCCTTCACATCTTGGATTGCTCACCGATTTCCGATGGCGCCGCCGCGGTGATATTGTGTCCGGCCGATCAGGCAAAAACACTCTGCCAACATTTGCCCGTCAAGATTGTGGGTTCAGGGATGGCTACAGATACCATCGCGCTTCATTCGCGCAAAGATCTGACGAGCCTCGATGCTGTGACCAAAGCAGCGGCTGCGGCTTATCGACAAGCGTCGAAGGTGCCGAGCGACATCCAGGTTTGCGAGGTGCATGATTGCTTTACCATTGCGGAGATCATGGTGAGTGAGGCGCTGGGCTTTTTTGAAAAGGGCAAAGGCGGAAATGCGGTTGAGACAGGCGCGACCGCCATTGGCGGCAAGATCCCAATAAATACGAGTGGCGGCCTCAAGGCCAAAGGACATCCGGTTGGGGCGACCGGCGTTGCGCAAGCAGTGGAAATCGTGGAACAACTCCGGGGTGGGGCAGGTGCACGCCAGGTGGCCAAAGCCAGGATCGGCATGACTCAGAACATGGGCGGCACAGGGGCAAGCGCGGTCGTTCACATCTTGGAGGCGATGTAATGCCAACAGCTAGAGCTTGGAGAGAATATCCTCAACGTTATCGCTACGAAGCGGCGGTGTGTAAGAAATGCGGCAAGTGGCATTTCCCGCCGCGGCTAGTATGTGATGCGTGCAAAGGCGAAGAATTTGAAACGCGGGTCATGCGACGGACTGGAACTGTTGTGGTGTCCACGGTAGTTCGCGTACCGCCAGCGCAGTTCAAAGACCAGGCCCCGTATGCCATGGCGATTGTTCGGATGGACGACGGACCCAGCATTACAACTCAGATAGTTGATTGGCAAGAAGCCCAATTGAAGACCGGGGCAAAGGTCAAGTTGGAGTTTCGTCGCATCTCAGATGACGGTGAGGCGGGCACGATCAACTACGGATACAAGGCTGTGCCGGTGTGAGCGAGCCGTTCTCCACCATACGCGTCGAGCGACCCGGGCGGCTGGCACGGGTGATATTGAACCGGCCCAATATCAAGAATGCCTTCAATGACGTGATGATCCGCGAACTGCGGCAGATTTTTGCTGCACTCAAGGACGATGCCGAGCTACGTGCGGTGGTTTTGACAGGGGAAGGCGATGCTTTTTGCGCAGGTGCCGATCTGCACTGGATGGGCCGCGTTCTTAATTACACGGATGAGGAAAATTATGCAGACTCGCTGGAGTTGGCCAAGCTGTTGCGTGAAATTTACAGCTTTCCGCTGCCGGTGATAGGCGGCATCAACGGTCCGGCGATTGGCGGTGGCACTGGATTGGTGGCCGTCACGGATATCGCAGTGGCTGCCGAGAATGCGGTTTTCAGCTTTTCGGAGGTCAAGATTGGCCTGGTCCCAGCATGTATTGCGCCCTACGTCTTGAAACGGGTGGGGGATCGGTTTGCCCGGGAGTATTTTCTTACCGGTCAACGTCTGAGTGCGGCTGAGGCCCTCCACTGCGGGCTTGTCAACCGAGTGGTGGCCAAGGCAGATCTTGACGCAACTATTCTTGAGTACGTCGAAAATCTTGTCAGCAGCGGTCCATGTGCGGTTGCGACCTGCAAACGCCTCGTGCGTGAGATGGGCGAGATGACTCTGGACGAAGCGGGTCCGGCCACCGCCAGAATGATTACCGACCTTCGCATGAGCGCCGAGGGACAAGAAGGGATGCGAGCGTTTCTGGAACGTAAGACGCCAGCGTGGGCAGTAAAATGTTCAAAAGGATCCTGATCGCAAACCGGGGCGAGATCGCGCTTCGCACGATTCGCGCCTGCAAGAAACTGGGTATTGAGACCGTCGCCATCTATTCGGAGGCAGATCACGAGGCGCCACATCGAAGTGAGGCGACTGTCGCGGTGTGTGTGGGTGGACCGAAAAGCGCAGACAGCTATCTCAATATGGAAGCGATACTGCAGGCCGCCGAGCAAACCGAAGCCAATGCGATTCATCCGGGATATGGCTTTCTCGCCGAAAACGCCCTTTTTGCCGAGTTGTGTAACCAATTGAAATTCACCTTCATTGGTCCAAGTCCGCAGGTCATTCGTCTCATGGGCGACAAGGCGACGGCTCGTCGCACCATGAAGAAAGCTGGGCTCAGAGTGATCCCTGGTTCCGAAGAGGTGGTGGCGAATCCAGATGAGGCGCTGGATCTGGCCCATGAAATCGGGTTTCCCGTTTTGCTCAAAGCCACAGCCGGTGGTGGCGGTAAAGGCATGCGCATCTGTCGGGACGAGACGACTTTTTCTGGCAACTACGCGCAAGCGGTGATGGAAGCTGAAAAGGCCTTTGGCAATCCCGGTCTTTATTTGGAAAAATATATTGAATTCGGGCGGCACATCGAGTTTCAATTCATGGCCGACAGTTTTGGCAATGCCGTGCATTTGGGCGAGCGCGAATGCTCGGTGCAGCGCAGCCATCAGAAGCTGGTTGAGGAATCGCCGTCGCCGATTGTTGATCCACATTTGCGCGAGGAAATGGGTGAACGGGTACGTCATGCTGTTGCTGCCATTGGGTATGTGGGTGCCGGAACCATGGAGTTTTTGCGCGCCCCAAATGGCGACCTCTATTTCATGGAGGTCAATACTCGTTTGCAGGTTGAGCACCCGGTCACAGAGATGGTGACCGGCTTTGACTTGGTGGAAGAACAGATCAGGGTCGCAGCCAATCACGAACTTTCGATAAGACAAGCAGACGTACATATCAAAGGGCATGCCATCGAATGCCGGGTAAACGCTGAGGACCCGTTCGACGGTTTCAAACCTTGCCCGGGATTGGTTGAACGTTTCGAGCCACCCGAAAGAGCAACAGGCGTGCGTGTAAGGGTCGACACCTATGTATCGAGCGGCACGCGTATCCCAGTATTTTATGATTCACTGGTCTGTAAGCTTATCGTGGCCGGCGAAGACCGCGACACCACGCGCCGCGGCATGATCGAAGCGTTGAAACGTTTCCGCGTCGAGGGCATCAAGACGACCATCCCTTTGCATATCAAGATTATGGAAAATGCCGTCTTTGCCAGTGGGAACTACAACACGAGTCTACTTAGCCAGATCTTGGACTAGGCCGCGAGTGAAATTATGGCGAAAGTGATTCTGCGTCCTATTGGCGCTCCGTTAGAGACGGCCAGTGACGTTCACGGTATTGCCAAGAACCGCGGGCGCATGGCCGAGCTGAATCGCCAACTCAACGAGCGACGCGCCGACATCAGGGCGGGCTGGGGGCCGTCTGCCATGGCTCGTGTTAGAGCCAAAGGAAAAATGACCACGTGGGAACGGATCGAGGCGCTTAAAGATCCAGGCTCTACGGTATATCCCATTGGCACCTTTGTTAATTTCGGCATCAAGTTTGGAGAGGAGGGGCGCACCTCGCCCGCGGCGGGCGTCATTACGGCGTTCGTACGCATTCAAGACCGTTACACCGTGATTATCGCCAACGACAACACTGTGGCTTCAGGCTCATGGTGGCCCCTAACGCCGGAAAAGATCGAGAGAGCCCAGGAAGTTGCACTTAGGTTGCGCATACCCGTGATCTATCTGGTGGACTGTTCGGGTCTGTTCTTGCCCGAGCAGGCACGTACTTTTCCTGGACCGACTGGGGCTGGATACATCTTCAAGATGAATTCACTTTTGTCGGCCAATCATGTTCCGCAAATCGCTGGTGTTCTTGGTGATTGCATTGCCGGTGGCGGCTACATGCCCATTATCTCCGACAAGGTATTCATGACCGAGCAAGCCTATATGGTTATCGCCGGCGCGGCGCTGGTCAAAGGCGGCAAGTCTCAGCACATTACTTCGCTGTCCATCGGCGGGCCTGACATCCATGTTCATGTCTCCAATTGTGCGGACGAAAGGGTGCCTGACGATTCGACCTTGCTGCGAAAAATCCGTGATGAGATTGCGCTGTTGCCCACGTCAGCGGCGGCGTACTACCGGTTTGGCGCAAAAACAGCCGAGCCGCGGTTTCCGGTGGAAGATCTCAATGCGATTCTGCCATTTGATCATCGTGTCACCTACGACGTGCGCCAAGTTATCGCGCGGCTTGTCGATAGTTCAATGTTCGGCGAGGTTCTTGAGCATATCGGCACTGAAATGGTGACCGGTATCGCTCGCATCGGCGGTCTCTATGTCGGGGTGATTGCCAACAACCAACAACTTACTCCCCATCCGAGGCAACAAGGGAAAAGTCGACCTGGCGGTATTCTTTATCGCGATGGGATAGCCAAGATCTCTGCTTTTTCGCGGGCGCTCAATGACGACGGTATTCCCATTCTCTGGCTACAGGACATTTCTGGCTTCGACATTGGCCTTGAGGCCGAGAAAGAGGGTCTGTTGGGCTATGGATCGAATCTAATCTACACCAACTCAACCAATACCGTGCCGATGATTACCGTGCTTCTGCGCAAGGCATCCGGGGCGGGATATTACGCCATGACCGGCTTGCCCTATGATCCAGTGATTCAGTTGTCTACACCCATCACCCGCTTGGCTGTGATGGAAGGCCGCACTCTTGCAATTGGCGCTTTCAATACCAAGCTCGACGATAATTTTCACATCATCACACAAGATCCGGTGGAGCGTGCGAAAATCGAAGCGGACATGAAGGCAGTGGAGGACCGCATTTCTCGGGATATGGATCCTTATTGCGCGGCGCGCCAGATGGACACAGACGAGATTGTAACTCTTGCTGAGATCAGGGAATATCTCACGGTCGCAGTCGAAATGTGCTACCAGAGCATTGGTTATAGACGGGTCAAGAATCCACGTATTTGGTCGGTTCATGACCTCAACGTGCTGACTGAAGGCTCGACGCTGGAAGACTAGTAATGACTGCAAGGATGTTCTTGGCACGGGTCGAGCGCGAAGATCCGCATGGCGACACATTTCTTGTTCGCGCACCAGTGGTTGGGATTGTCGACCAGGTACCCTGTGTTGGCACATGGGTAAATCCGCTGGAAACCATCTGCAACATTCAGGTTCTTGGTCGTCGACTGGCAGTGAAACTGCCGCACGACGTGGCCGGTCGCGTGGTAGAACGGCTTTTCGCTCATTCTTTTTCTGGTGCCGAATTTGGCCAACCGCTCATGCGTTTGAGCCGCTGTGCAGCACAGGACGTTGTTATTCGCTCAGAGTCAGAGGCCGCCAAATCAGGTGGTGAATCAGGTCTGGTGCAAATATGCACGCCCTCGCACGGCGTTTTCTATCGTCGCTCAGGCCCTGACAGCCCGCCCTATGTGGAGGTTGGAAGCCCCATCGCCACGGGAGTTGTCTTAGGACTGGTTGAAGTGATGAAATGCTTCACCCAAATTACATATGGTGGTCCAGGATTGCCGGAGCGTGGCAAGGTGGCGGAAATCTTGGTAACAGACGCCAGCGAAGTGACCGCCAACCAAGTGCTCATGCTAGTGCGTGCTGACTGACGGACCACATGGCGGTCCCGGCGGCGGGAGAAACGGACACCGTTACGGACACCGCCTCCGGGTGACGCACAAAGCCCGACTCAGCAACTCGTTGCCAAGTCGGGCCTTACGAAGTCGGGACGGCGGGATTCGAACCCGCGACCCCCTGAACCCCATTCAGGTGCGCTACCGAGCTGCGCTACGTCCCGGATCTTCCAGTACCACCACGTCTGCCAGCAACACAGGGTGTGAGCACGAGCGGTAGCGACTGCGAACAACCCCATTCAGGTGCGCTACCGAGCTGCGCTACGTCCCGGATCTTCCAGTACCACCACGTCTGCCAGCAACACAGGGTGTGAGCACGAGCGGTAGCGACTGCGAACAACCCCATTCAGGTGCGCTA
>Ga0315287_10000089_pt1 | contig 80450 bp, 79 predicted proteins | sample YL17G11_0_MG_FD_205037 | JGI IMG/M metagenome (GOLD analysis project Ga0315287, IMG submission 205037) | Sediment microbial communities from Yellowstone Lake, YNP, Wyoming, USA - YL17G11_0 | ecosystem: Environmental > Aquatic > Freshwater > Lake > Sediment | place: USA: Wyoming | collected...
CCACCCGCAGGTTGATCTCCTCTGCCTGCAATTGCTCGAAGCAGTAGACCGCATTCTTGCCCACCAACCCGGTCGCCTCTGCGTACTCCCCAAACGGCCCGGCCAGGTACCGGTACGAGCACTGGTTGAGAAATGTCAGCGATAGGCAGGTAATAAAGGTTATCATGATCTTTCTTTTTATCATAGAACGCCCCTCCTGTTATTCATAAATTGATGATTGATCAATAATTTGATGATGGTGTCGGATTTCAAGAACAGCGAAATTCCCCAGGCGATACCCTTAAAATCGAGAAATGATGCTATGTTGTTGGGAAGTCCGGGAAGAATAACAATTGAACCGGCAGTCAACTTTTTCCGGGCAATAATCAATAAAGTAAGCAAAATCATCAACATGCTGAGATTTTATGTCAAAAAATTGAAGATGTCAAGCTAGAAAATGGTAAAAATTTTAGTTTTATGATTTTTTTGCAGAAAGGAGGGTTAAAGCATAAAAATTACCGGCAATCAGGAGACATTGTCTTTCTCAGATTCGATCGCCCGCTTAAGTTGATTGATAATATGGAGCCACTCGGTGTATAGACCCACATCGCTGGTCTTCTCCTGGCGGTAGCTATTGGCATCGAAGATGAAATGCGACGACATTAAAATAACCGCGGCTTCCTCTGCCAACCAGCCCAGGATAATATCCCTTAACTCGAACAGGAACTCGGCCGGCAAATCCAGGTAGACATCGTCAAGTAAGAAAATCTTTTTCTCCAGGTAGGGCCAAACGGATAGGTAAACCCGGCCTTTATCGATATCCTCAAGCTCAGCCAGCGATTTTCTCCAGGCTTCTTTGGGGATGGAGGCAAAGATTTTTTCTCGCCCCGTTTTGCCGATGTTAAGTAGTTTGGAAAAGAAGCGGATGTATGCGGCAGCCGTTATCTCTGCCGGTATCCGGTCAGGATGGCACAGGTAGACAAAATCCCTTTTCCCGGGGTGCTCCCTGGGATCGATGCCGTCTACGGTGATATCGATATCCCGGTTGAAACGGTCAAGTTTACCGGATAAGAGATTGTACAGGTGATCGTTAAAGCGGCGCTGGCCCTTGCGCAATAATAAGCTGACAAAGTAATGGTTCTTGTCCAGGCGGATAGCCGGGTTCTGATTCTTCAACGATTTCTTCAGGCCGGAGGTATAGATAAACGCCTGGAAGAACACCATGGACAGCCCCATCAACACCAGGATATAGGCGAGGTTAACCAGCACGCCCAGGCCGAATTTCCCCGGCAACCGGCTCCTGGCGCGGAAAATGTTCTCTTCCCCCTGGATGAAGTTGACCATCACGCCGGGGTTGTTGTAGTAGAGGCGATTTAAGAAGAATTGAATGAAGGCGAGCTTGGTCTTTTGCAGGTAAGCATAGAAAGCGGTAAAGTTTCTCAGCCCCTTGCTACCGGCTTCGGTGGCGGTTGCCTGGTAGAAGACAGTCGGCACAAAACCTGAGAAGACCTCATAATTTTCGATATTGGCCGAGATCTTGTGCCTTAAGTTTGTCTCTAATCTCTCGATCGCTTTATAGTCTTCGTTTAAGTATTTTTTCACAAATAATTTTTTGACATCTGTATTCTCTAAATCTGCCTTACTCATACTTTTTTTCGCTTGCTTTTCAAAGTTGATATATACTTCGCTTTTATCGATCTCATTTCTATAATCTTCTGTGCAGTCCAGTGCTTTACTCTCCACCAGGCTACCGACAAACCCATTGGCCAGGAATACCAGGGCAAACCAGGCCACCAGCAGGGCAATCAGGCCATTGTGGTTTTTTAAGGTTAAGCCCAGGATTGTGCCCAGCAAAAAAAAGAAGACCATGACCAGCCATGAAGCCAGGAAGAATCCCCCCATCCCCTTTACCGACAACAGGGAAATGTCGATACCGCGGCCCAGGGCAAAGAGCACCATGCCGGCAAATAGGAAGATCAGCGCCAGGCTAATCAAGAGAACCCGGGCCAAAACGGTATAAAAAAAGACCCGCCGGCCTGAGAGCAGGCTGGCCAGGCATTTTAAGTACTCTTTATCCCGGAAGGTCTCAAAACCAAGAAACAGCACGAGCAGGCTGCCGAATAGGAGGAGCACCCCGGCGCAGTTCCATAAACCGGTGAGCGTGCCGGTAAACAGGGAGTTATCTTTAAAGTTATCGTGGATACCCAGGTAGGTATAAGCATCCACTTTCCCGGTCAGGTCCGGGGGCAGGCCCAGGTTGGTAAAGAAAATGGTCATGGCCTCGGGTTGGAATGCCACAGCAATTCCCTGATAACGATATTCATAGATATTTTTTAATTTCTGAAAGTTTACTGTTTCCAACCCTCTAAAGCTTTCAATTCTTTCAAAATTTAGATTATACCTATTAATCCCGCTATTCAGAGAAAGTATGAGTAACGAAAGCAGGAGCAAAAACAGGACCAGGTTCCGCTTGCGTACCAACCGTCCGACTTCCAATGATATAAAAGCTGCCATTTTCTTCATGATCGCCTCCGCTGACTTTGTATTTTTAATCGATTGATTTTAACATGCTTCATCCTATTTTTCCTTTGCCGACCTGATCTCTTTTTCGATCATTTCCAGGTTATCGACCAGGTAGCCCTGCATGGTAGACATGATCCAGAAGCGGAAGATCCGGGATTCGTTAAAGAAGTAGTAAAACTGCTGTAACCAGGTCTCCGATTCGTCGCCATACTTCTTTTCCTTGACCCCACCCGGTTTATCCGGTTGACCGAACATCTCCCCTTCACCGAAGATCAAATAGTTTAAGCTGATGTGGTACTTCTTGGCCAGGCGGGAGATCAACTCGAACCGGGGCTGGTTCTTACCGCTCTCCATCATGGAAATACTGCCGCTGGAGACACCGATGGCCCGGGCAAATGCGTTTTGCGACATATTCAGGTGTTTGCGCACCGCCTGGATGCGTGGGCCGATCTCCATTAAATTATCAAGCTCTTCGCTCATCGTCTATCCTAATATTTGTTTTAAATCGTTCACTCTTTCGACCATAAAAAATATCGGCACCTCAAACCCCAATATTTGAGATTAGTCAAAAAATGAATCAAAATTATACCTCCCCTATGTTTGCCTGTCAAGAGACAGGGTAAAAAAATTATTTTTTTAACTTGTGTTGAGCGCGATCACACCTCAGGCACATTTGCCGGTCATTTTGAGGATCGTCATTTTGGGTGTAGTGGTCGGTCCACAACAAAAACCGAGGATGGTACAACTCTCAGTGCAACAACAAGAAAATTCTAATCCCATCGTACCGCCTTCGAGATGTTTCATGTCTTCCCGGTTTAAGCGGGAGACCGTCTCCTTATTCAAAGCAAGGGTTTTGGTGACTCTAGTCTTCATAATGTCCTCCTGAATCGATTTTTTTACTTATTCCCCGAAAATGGCGGGGATTATCGCTGCCTATCTATCCGATCATATACAATCGCCGGTCATGTTGAGGGCCGCCATTTTGGGTGTAGTGGTCGGTCCACAACAAAAACCAAGGATGGTACAACTCTCAGTGCAACCGCAGGAGAGATTTAGATTGATCGTACCGCCTTCGAGATGTTTCATGTCTTCCCGGTTTAAGCGGGAGACCGTCTCCTTATTCAAAGCAAGGGTTTTGGTGACTCTAGTCTTCATAATGTCCTCCTGGAACTCATTTCTTTCTTTTAACCCCGGCCAGGGGATGAACCGCGATCCAACCGAGCCGGCAACTTACTCAAGATTTTTTAAGCTATCTATCGCCCGGAAGTCCCGGCCAGAACAAGGCCCTTAAGAACCGATGCTATCACACTTCTTTTTACCTGTCAATGTGGGGAAAGTTATCCTGTAATGAACTCAAGCCTTTGCCCCATCTTTAACTTTAATGTTCTTATCGATGCGCGCCTGGTTTTCCATGAGGTACTGCTCAATCGTAGACATCACCCAATACCTGAATATCTCGGACTCATTAAAGTAATGGAAAAACTTGCGCAGCCAGGTCTCGGATTCCAGTCCGTACTTCTTCTCATCGAAACCCGGGTCGAAATTATAGGGCAAGAACATATCGCCCTGGCCAAAAAGTAGGTAATAGAAGTTTAAATTGTACTTGGTGGCCAGGTTATAGAGTAGCTCGAACCGGGGCTCATTCTTGCCGGTCTCCATCATGGAGACGCTGCCGTTGGAAACACCCATGGCGCGGGCGAAGGCACTCTGCGGCATATTTAACCGCTTGCGGATGGCGGTGATACGCTCACCGACCCTTTGTAAGACCTCCGGGTCATTTGTCATTTTCATACCTCATCTCAAAGTCGTCTATTCAATATCCTGAACAGCGGGCCGGCAACACCAGCCGACCATCCGGGTCCATCGCTCAGGAAATTGAAACACCATTATATGCCCATTCTCCCTTCCTGTCAACAAAAGCAGTGAAAAATTTCTTCAGGTCGAGTCGATTTCCCCCCAAAAAAAGTATTGACTTTTGCCCTGACCTATGCTAAAGTTCCCTTTCCTGTTTTATGAGCGTTTAAGAATGAAAAAAACACGGGCTATCCGGTCGAAAGCTTCAGCCAACGACAACGGATTGGCCTACCCAAAGGAGAAAAAATGAAAGAAGAAAAGGATTTGTTTCAAACTCTTGGCTATGACCCGCTTGATTTGCAGGGACTTGTGTACTTTATGGGAAAACCCGTTTTGGGCGAATGCAGTATGGGTAGCTGCGATTTTGGTTGTTCGGGTGGTTGCAAGTCATGTGATCCAGGTTGCCTTGATGGCGGAAAGATTAAGAACTAATCAGGGAAAAGGTATAAAGCATCCATTTGCAGAAAGAAAGAGAATAGTATTTCTTTTAAGTTAAAGAGAAACATGTCGTTAGAAATTAATTTTTTGGAGGGAAAATGAAAAATTTGCTTCAGTTGTTAGGTTATGACCCGCTTGATTTGCAGGGGCTTGTGTACTTCATGGGAAAACCCGTTTTGGGGGTATGCAGTATGGGTAGCTGCGATGGGGGTTGTTCGGCTGGTTGTAAGAGCGGCTGTGAAATAACGGAAAAGATTAAAAATTGATTTTTGTAGATATGGATGAAATATTTTGAACATGAAAAATAGAATTATATTAAATTTATTGTTTTTTATTCTTTCGTTTTGCCAGATACAGGCTATCGAAGTGATTAAAGGAATTTACCTGGGAAGAAATTTCATAGTCGATGACGACTATAATGTTTATTCAGATTACGATTCTCACATTATTGTAAAATATTCGGGAAAAGGAGAAAGGCTTCTAGAGATAGGCCGATCCGGTGAAGGGCCGGGTGATATAAAGCGTCTTGGCTGGTTTATGATAAATCCCAAAACTAATCTTCTTTATGTAACCGAATTTGAAGATGGTAACAAGAGAATCTCGATCTTCTCTACGGGAGATGGTAAATTCATGGGCTCTTGGTCTTTTGAGTTCGATTGGAGAAAATGGCAAGGACTTCCATTTATCCAGTTTGATTTAAAGGGAAATATTTACCTGGAGACCGATAGAACATTATGGACCAGGTACAAGGACTTTCAACTCGGCAGCACTGAAAATTCCCTATTAAAATATTCTCCAGATGGAAAAAACCTGGAAGAACTATATAATTTGAAATATCCTTTTAATGCAGAAAAAGGCGGTAAAGGAAATATCACTATCCCGTTTAGCAATTATCTTTTTTGGGAGATATGTCAAGATAAGATAGTAATCAGAGAGAATTATGATCAATATATCAAGGTATATAACATTGATGGGAGTCTTTTAAAAAAGTTAAAATTACCGTTCAAGAAAGCGAAAGTATCAAAGGCAGATCTAGAAGACTGGGAAAATTGGTTTAAATCCCTCCCTCTTTTTAAGAGAGGGATTGCTGAAGGTTGGTACGACTTTAATTTTTGGAAAAAGAATCTACCGTTTCCTGAATATAAACCAGTATCGGGGGGTAGGTTGTTTGTTGATTCTAAGGGTTTCATTTACAGCAGGAAGTACCCTGGATATAAAGGGAATGACAATTTATGGGCAAAGATAAATATAGAAAATGGCCATATTAAATTGATCAGCTTTCCAACAAACTATAACCTTAAATTTATTAAAGATCGCTTCTTCTATTTTTCAAAAGTTGATCTGGAAGGAGAAGAAGATACAGTAATAGTGAAGGTTGAAGAGAATGATCTATCAAAACTTAAATAAAAGAGGAGCCTGAATGGAATTTGATCAGATTTATATTTTAAACCCGGTTTATAGATTAAAAGCAGACAAAAAAAGGGCGGTCCTTTTTAATTCCAGTAATGATCCTATCAAATCTAAAGATACAAGCGATTTCCTGGGTTTGGTTCATCCCATTTTTGGAATTTTATTTTCTTTTTTTAATGGGGAGAATAACTTAAATGAAGCCGTAGAAAAAGCCTCAAATTTTTTAGGTTTGAGTAATAGCGATGTCCTTAATCTCGTTTTACCATTGATTCAAAACGATGATGAATTAAATTTTAACTATAATGGGTACTGTTTGCATTTTCCAAAGAATTTGTTCATAAAACGGGAATGTTGCCATGATAGTATTAATAAAATTGAACTATCCGACTATCTGATTCCCAAAAGTGACCTGGATCTTAAATCCTGGCGTTTATACCAACCGTTAGATATCCTATTCATGGTCAACAACATATGCCATACGGATTGCATCTATTGTTATGCTGATCGTAGAGAGAAAACGAATTTAAAGATACCTTTCCCGAGGATCAAAGAGTTGATAAAAGAAGCGAAAAGTTTGGGGATGAGGAATGTCGATATCAGTGGCGGGGAGATATTCCTTTATTCAAATTGGGAAGCCCTTCTTAACGAATTAGCAGAAAATAATTTTAAGCCTTACATTTCTACAAAAACACCAATTGATCTTGAAACAATTAAAAAATTGAAAAGTAATGGTGTAAAAAGAATTCAAATATCGTTGGACTCCATCGAAAAATGTCAACTATCGAGAATTCTGAATGTCAAAGATAATTATTATTCGGAAATTATGCAGACATTGGAAAATCTGGATAAAAATGGTTTAATAATTTATATTAATACTCAGATAACCAGGTTCAATAGCGACAAGATTGAGGAACTGGTTAAATATCTCTTGGGCCTGGAGAATGTGAAAAGAATTAATATCAGTGCTGCCGGATATTCTCTATATAGCAATCACAAGTTTACGGATTTTCGTACAGATATTGAAACGATGAAGAATATCGAGGAGTTCATTAATAAAACAAAAGATGATATTGGGGATAACGTTATATTAAATGTTTCCGGATATGTGGATGGAGACAAATATCTCAATGTTGACCGAAAGATCAAGGAAAATAACTTTAAAAGTAGGTCCAGATGTTCTGCAAATTTCTACGCCATGTTTCTTTTACCTGATGGAAAAGTTACGGTATGCGAGGAACTCTATTGGCATCCCCGCTTCATTATCGGCGATTTGACAAAACAATCTATCGAGGAAGTATGGAATTCAGAAAAAGCTCTTGGACTTGATAATTTAGCTAAAACTGATATAAGGGATGAAAGCGAATGCAAACAGTGCGATCAATTTCATGAATGCCACAAATTTCTCGGTGTGTGCTGGAAAGAAATTCTCTATGCCTATGGATACGAGAATTGGGATTATCCCGATCCTAAATGCCCAAAAGCGCCTAAACCTAATAACATATTTTATTTATGAATAAAACAGACAGCAAGATTCTTGGTTTTCCTTATCCCAATCCGAGTGTACTTCCCTGTGGGGCGGTTAATGTCGGAACCTTTGCTATCGATCCGGACGGGTATGTCTATAAATGCTGGGAGGTGATCGGTATCAGGGAAGAGGCGGTATTTCACCTGGCGAAACCTGAAATGATCAACAAACAGCAGTTACGCTGGATAAACTGGGATGCCAAAGATGATCAAGAATGCCGGGATTGCAAATTTCTGCCCATGTGCAACGGGGGCTGTGTCTTAGATGCCATGAAGGGGAAGAGAAACTGCACCCACTGGAGGTATAACCTGGAGGGTATGCTGGGTATTCTGGCTTATAAATACGAAAACCTGGTTAAAAAGGAGGTAAAATGAAAATGAAGATTTTAAGGCTGGTCGGGACTCTTTTGACAGTATTCGTCATAACGAGCTGTTCCGGTAAAGAAGAGTATAAGCCCATCGATATTAAACTGGAAAAGGACTTGACCATTGGTGGTTCGGAAGAGGATATCAACCAGGATTTTAAATTCATATTGTCCGCCAACGTCGATGAGCAAGGAAATATATATATCCTCGATCCCAACCTGAGCGTGGTCAGGAAGTTCGATAAGAATGGACAATTTTTGTGGGAATTGAGTCAGAAGGGGCAGGGGCCCGGTGAATTTATGCGGGTGGTAGACCTGGCCGTCGGACAAGAGGGGAAAGTATTCATCGCCGATCAAGATAATAGAAAGATCATGATTTTCTCCAGTGCGGGTCAGTTTGTCGATGAATTCAAAGTTATAGATGGCGAGCCGACAAAGATAGCGGTCGATTCCAGGGATTTTATTTACGTTAATTTCCTATGGCGCTTAAAGGATTTTCTCATACACAAATATAGTCCGCGTGGGGAAAAGATCACGGCATTTATGGAAGCCCGATTTAACGAAGAAAAGGATCCATTTTTAAGAGGCGTAAAAAATGATATCTGCTTTTGTATATCCCCTCAAGATAATATTTATGTTTCTTTTAACTACGATTACGAAATAGTTAGATACTCTTCTATGGGGGAATTAATCAAAACATGGACCCGCGATTTACCCCAAAAACCCAGCCCACTCAAGAAATATAATCCTCAGCCTGGATGGCTCGAAGCAAAAGGTGATATTATTATCCAGGACATTGCTATTGATTCTCAGGGTAACATCAATACACTCTGGGGTTGGCTGGCTTCAGAAAAAGGGCTTTTAATCGATATATTCAGCCCGGAGGGTCAGTACCTGGGGAATTTCTATTCGGGAGTCAAGCCGCTGGATATTTTGCAATATTTTCATATAGACAAAAAGGACAACCTCTATATAATCGAGCCGCTGAAAGAACCGAAGTTGTACCGCTTCAAGATGCTGAAAAGTGAAAAATGACCTACTATGCCCGGGGTAAAGGATAAACGGGAAGAATCCGAGATCATCGGGCTGCATCATTCGGGGGCTTTGTTCTTCCCGGTCAAGATTATGAAGAAAACCGATTTATTCGGTGCCCTCAAGGTCACGGAACCCGATTTGATCGATACCCCTTTCTTCTTTTACCTGGACAAAGACTTCAGGGTGCTGGATGTGTTCAAGCCGGGATACCTAAAAACGGAGGAATTATTTAAATGGATAAACATGATAGTAGACTAAAGAGGCTCTTTTTCCTATTGGCCTGTGGATTGCTCGTCCTCTTTGCATCAAGTTGTAAAACCGCTGATCCCAAACCCCAGGAGATAAAATTCCGGGACAGTAAAATAGTCTTTAGCAAATGGGAAGAGGTCTTTGACTACCGGGGAATAGTGCCTTTTTCTTTCGACGATCCGGATATGGAAATATTCTCCGTTGTAGATATGCAGATTAATACCGCGGCTGAGATCATCATTCCCGACGGAAGAGCCCGCAAGATTATGTTATTTGATTCTTCCTGGAAATTTCTTCACAATATTGGCGGCCAGGGTGAGGGCCCAGGGGAATTCATAATTCCATTTTGTTTCTGCCTCGATAAAGATCAAAACCTTTTTGTATTTGATGTGATTAAAAGAATGTTCATCAAATACTCATTCCCCGGATATAATTACCATAGTCAGGTGAGATTGAATGATTACATTGTCGATATGTTCGTCGATGGCGAAAACAATTTTATTGTATATAAGTTGGGTTCTCATAAAAATAAGTTGCTCTTTAAGTACGACAGTTCGGGGAAACTAATCAAATCATCTTTTAGCCCCAAACAGGAAAAATTATCTATCTTTTTAGACAGGTTCAAAATCGGGAAAATCGATAATATGCCAGGGAATGGTTTCTTGTTCATCTACCCGGAAGAGTACAAGGTCTATCTCATGTCTTACGATTTAGAGATAAAGAAGGCCCTGGTGGCTGAGAAATCTTCCCGCTATTACCCAGACATGGGAGAATTTCCAGCGCATCTGCTACCTAACGACTTTACCAAAGCGCATGTGAAATGGCTGGAAAAATCCCTCTTCCCATCACGTTTATTCTACCTGGGCGATGACATCTTTATTACCGTCTTATTGGAAGGTTATAAAAGTAGTAATAGATATGTCAATGTTCACGATCTTGATGGGGTGACCTATGCCCGTGGACTCCAGGTGCCCTTTTCCGGGTGGATTACTTATGCCCGGGATGGGGATGTATTTGTGGTGGAAGACTCGGTATTCGATGACAAGGGCAATGTGTTGCCCCTAAAGCTGCACCGCTACAAGCTCAAGAACTTAAAGCGGCCATGACATAAAACCCCTTCGCCTATCGGTGCGCCGGCCAATCCCGGTCTACCCTCATGGGCAAACCCCGTACCGGCCCCGGCATCGCTCTTTGATGAAGCTGCCCCGGTATCCGGGCACCCATAGCCCGTAGGGGCGAATTGCATTCGCCCCATCCGTCTTCAGGCCCCAATCCTACCACCATTTCCCCCTCCTGTCAATTTACAGGCAACCTCCCCCATCTGCACCCGCCCAGGCTAAACTTTTTTCTTGAAAATTCCTTGACTTTTGCCCTGACCTATGCTAAAGTTCCCTTTCCTGTTTTATGAGCGTTTAAGAATGAAGAAAACACGGGCTATCCGGTCGAAAGCTTCAGCCAATGACAACGGATTGGCCTACCCAAAGGAGAAAAAACATGAAGTACCTGGTAGAACCGTCAAATATGTTCGGTATATTGGGTGGAAAATTTGAGCTTTGCATAGAGCTTAATTGTTGTAATATTACATGCGTTGGCTTAAATTGTGTCGGCAAGTACACAGAAGGGAAAGCAGTACCGGAATAATACGGATTAAACCTAAGAATTACATTGAAAGCTTCAAAGTACAATTTTTTTACGGCCGCATCTGAAGGGAAGAGAATTGCTTTTAATGGCGTCTCATGTGCCCTGGCGCAAATCGATGATGAGTATTTCCACGAATATGGCCTGATCGAGCGGGGAGAGGAGGGTAAATCGACATTAGATTCGATACGGTATAACCTGGAGGGTATGCTGGGTATCCTGGCTTATAAATACGAAAACCTGGTCAAAAAGGAGGTCAAATGAAAAGGCAAATTTTAAGGCTGGTCGGTACTCTTTTGACGGTATTCGTCATAACGGGCTGTTCCGGTAAAGAAGAATACAAGCCCGTCGATATTAAGCTGGAAAAGGATTTGACCATCGGCGGCTCGGAAGAGGATATCAACCAGGTTTTTAAATTTATAAAGTCCGCCAACGTCGATGAGCAAGGTAATATATATATCCTCGATCCCAACCTGAGTGTGGTCAGGAAGTTCGATAAGAATGGACAATTTTTGTGGGAATTGAATAAAAAAGGGCAAGGTCCCGGGGAGTTTATGCGGATCATAGATCTGGCCATTGGGCGTGAGGGAAAGGTCTATATCGCCGATCAGAACAATAGAAAGATCATGATCTTTTCCAGTAAAGGGCATTTTGTCGATGAGTTCAAATTTATTGAAGGAGAGCTAACCAGCATTGCGATAGATTCCAAAGATTGTATCTACGTGAATTTCCCGTGGCGCTTAAAGGATTTTCTCATCCATAAATTTAGTCCGCGTGGGGGAAAGATCACGGCATTTTGTGAAGCCGGTTTTAGCGAAGCAAAAGATCGGTTCTTACGGGAAGCGAAAAATGGTATCGAATTCTGCATAGATCACCAGGATAATGTATATGTATCGTATAATCGAGATTATAAAATACTCAAATACTCATCTTCCGGGAAACTACTCAAGACCTGGACCCGCGATTTACCTCAAACTCCCCAACCAATCAGGAAATATAATCCTCAGCCAGGATGGATTGAGATAAAAGGCGATATAATTATCCAGGATATTGCCGTAGACTCCATAGGAAATGTTTATACACTCTGGGGCTGGATGGCATCAGAAAAAGGGCTTTTAATCGATATATTCAGCCCGGAGGGTCAGTACCTGGGGAATTTCTATTCGGGTGTCAAGCCGGTAGAAGAAAACTTTCAGTTTTTTCATATCGATAAAAACGATAATCTTTATATAATCGAGCCTCTGACAGAGCCGAAGTTGTACCGCTTCAAGATGCTGAAAACCATATGATTGGGTCACATGATGATTCCCTAAAAGCCTTGACTAACTTTTTCCCCTGTGCTATAGTTCAGTTTCTTTTTATATGAGATGATGAGCAAACAATGGGCTATCCGGCCGTCAGCACCAGCCGACGATATCGGATTGACCCGTCTATAGGAGGTAGAATATGAAGTACCTGGTAGAACCGTCAAATATGTTCGGTATATTGGGTGGAAAATTTGAAGCCTGTTATGTACTCAACTGTTGTACTATCATTTGCGTTAGCTTAAATTGTGTCGGCAAGTACACAGAAGGTAAAGCAATCCCTGATTAAAAGCTGCACCGGTACAAGCTCAAAAACATAAAGCGGCCATGATATAAAGCCCCCTCGCCTATCGGTGTACCGGCTCTATCATCGCTTTTTGCTGAAGCTGCCCCGGTATCCGGGCACCCTCATGAGTCAGGCACGTTAAACCACAGGCCCCAATCCCCTTCACTACCGGCCAAAACTGTGCTCAGTTTTGCCTGCGGCTTCACGAATTGCGGGAGATTATCGGCATATCCCAGGTTGAGCTGTCTAAAAAATTGGGTATAAGCCAACTGACCATGTCCAATTACGAGATGTCCAAAAGGTTTCCCGACTGCCGGTTTTTCTTTCGTCTGCGAGATATTTACCAGGTCAACTTGAACTGGTTGATAAACGGAGAAGGGCCGATCATCGCCAAATATGCCCCGGGGAAAAGCGAGGAGTTGGCCGAAATAACCGATAGGTTCCAGAAACTCCTGGATTCGCTCAAGAACATCGTTTAGTTAATGGTGGCATACTTCAGGAGTATCTTGATCAGGGAGAAGGAAGCCTTGGCAGAAGAGCTCAAAGACAAAAAGCCCAGCCGGATGATTTAGGTCGTCTGCTTGGTTTTTGCTAGCGGTGTTTCGATTTCACGCAGCGGCCTGCCCTTAGCAACGCCCCTTTTTACCGGAGGAACACCCATCCGGCTGATTTAGGGGTAAACCGGTAATTGACTTTGATCGGCTGCTGTGTTAAAATTCACCCTAAAGTTTACGGGGCAAATCCGATATTTCTAAAAGGAGTAAGAGCATGTTTAAATCGCTTGTTCCAAGAGATGCCGTATTTTTCGATTATTTCGACAAGATCTGTGTCAACCTGGTAGAAGGGGTGCAGTTGCTCAGTAAAATGTTTGCCGAATGCGGGCGCTCCACCGAGATGGCGCTGACACTGAAGACCAAAGAGCATGAGACCGACCAGATCGTTCACGCTCTCATGAACCATCTCCATAAGACTTTCGTGACCCCGATCGACCGTGAAGACATCCACCGGTTGGCCGGCCGGCTGGACGATATCCTCGATCTGACCGAAGCGGCCGGATCCCGCATCGACCTGTACCGCCCCTGTCAATTCCCGCAGGAGGCCATAGAGCTGACGCAGGTGCTGCTCGAGAGCACCAAGCTCGTCCAGGAAATGGTCGGTCTCTTGCGTAACCTGAAAGACCGGCGGCGGATTATGGAATTGACAGTGGAAATCAACCGCCTGGAAGACCAGGGCGATTACATCCGCAGGAGCACCCTGGCGCGGCTCTTCCGTGAAGAAAAAGATCCCTTCGAGCTGATCAAGTGGAAAGATATCCTGGAGTACATCGAGCGGGCCACCGACCGCTGCGAAGATGTGGCCGATATCACCGAAGGCATCGTGCTCGAAAATACCTGAGGTCTACATGATGGCCTTGATCATATTTACCATTTTCCTGGCCCTGCTCTTCGATTTTGTCAACGGCATGAACGATGCGGCCAACTCGGTGGCTACGGTCATTTCCACCCGTGTGCTAACCCCGAGACAGGCGGTTATCTGGGCGGCTTTTTTTAACTTTATCGCCGCCTTCTTTTTCGGCGTGCATGTGGCCAAAACCATCGGCAAGGGCATCATCGATACCAGCATCGTCAACACCCCGATGATCCTGGCCGCCCTGATCGGGGCGATCATTTGGTCGTACGTTTGCACCCGTTTCGGCTTCCCGATCAGCGTTTCCCATGCCCTGATCGGCGGCCTGGTCGGCTCGGCCCTGGCCAAAGCCGGCCCGCAGGCATTGATCTATTCCGGGTTATTAAAGGTGGTGCTGTTCATCTTCCTGGCGCCGCTCATCGGCCTGGTACTCGGATATTTTATCATGTTGTCCGTGCTCTGGATTTGCCGGAAGAAAGCCCCCCAGACGACCAACCGCTGGTTTCGTTCCCTGCAACTGGTATCTGCTGCCCTGTACAGTATTGGACACGGCACCAACGATGCCCAGAAGACCATGGGTATCATCGCCATGCTGCTCTTTACCACCGGTAAGCTGGGTAATACTTTCTATATTCCTTTCTGGGTGATCATCAGTTGCCATATGGCGATAGCCCTGGGCACCCTATCCGGGGGTTGGAAGGTCATCGAAACCCTGGGTATGAAGATGACCAAGCTCAAACCGGTGCACGGTTTTTCTGCGGAAATAGCGGCCGCCAGTTCTATCCTTTTCTCCTCGGTGCTGGGCATCCCGGTATCTACCACGCATACCATCACCGGCTCGATCATCGGTGTGGGTGCCACCACCAGGCTGTCGGCCATCCGCTGGGGATTGGCCGTGCGTATCGTCTGGGCCTGGATTTTAACTATACCCGGCGCGGCACTGATTTCGGTATTGTGTTGGTGGGGGTTATCGCTGTTACGTTTGCCGGCCTGATAGAGACAGTTGACAGGGCGGGGGTTTTCATGATATAACAGGGTATTTAATAGGAGTACCGATAGGTTAAACGTGATCATGAAAAGGAGGAAAAGATTCCTGGCCAGGAATTGGCGCTGGCTGTTGCCGACCATGGCCATCGTTATCGATTATTTCTTGCTGAACCTCTCCTTTATCCTGGCTATCTTGATCCGTGCCGGCGACCTCACTATCATCATCGGCTATACGCGCCCCCACCTATTCATGAATGGGATGTTCGGTATGATCGGCCTGGGCGTCGGTATCTACCGCTCGCGTTATAACCTCTCCCTGAAACACCTGCGTTTCGGTTACAAACGGGTCATCCTGTTTTTGGCCATCAGCACCATGGCCTTTATGTACATCATCAAGAAGGGGGAGCATTATTCACGGGCCATCATACTACTGACCTTTCTCATCTTTTACCTGTTGGTGGAATTGACCCATTACCTGTTAAAAAGGTGGCAGGGGCACCTGGTTAATAGGGAATCGATCGGTTACCGGGCCATCATCATCGGCACCAGCCGATGGAGTTTTAAACTCTTTCAACAGATTGCCGATACTTTCGGCGGTTTTTACCGGGTTATCGGTTATGTGCAGGAAACCGGCGAGACCGGGTCGCAGGTTTACGACCTGATCAGGGGATCGGTGATCGGCCAGATGGAGCGATTCGCCGACATTGTCGCCATCCATCAGCCCGATGTGGTCTTCATCGCCACCGATACCATGGAGATGGGGAAATACCGGGACATTTACCGGGTTTGCCTGGAAAAACAGATCAGGCTGAAGATGATCTCCTCCCATGTCAGCCATGTGCTGAACTATTCGCATATCCGGGATGTCTCGGGTGTGTCCCTGGTGCGGGAACAATGGCGGCTGGAGATGCAGAGTCTCAATGCCGTTCTCAAACGGGCTTTCGATTTGTTTTTTGTCGTTATCATCATACCGCTGATCCTGCCCCTGGGTCTCCTGGTCGCCATAATGATCAAAGCCTCATCCAGGGGCCCGGTGCTCTTTAAGCAGCCCCGCTCCTTGTGTGAGGGTGGACAGGTGTTCGCCATCTATAAATTCCGTTCCATGGTTGCGGATGCGGAGAAATCGAAAATGGGCCTATTTGGCCGGGATGGGACCAATGGTGCATTATTCAAGCTGAAGGATGATCCGCGCATCACCCCGCTCGGCAAGTTCCTGCGTAAATTGAGCCTGGATGAGCTTCCCCAGTTTATCAATGTCCTCAAAGGCGAGATGTCCATCGTCGGTCCCAGGCCCTTACCGGTGGCCGATTATACACAGATCAATGCTGAGGGTACCACGGAAAATCTCGATTGGTACCGGCAACGGGGTGAGGTCAAACCCGGTCTGACCGGTTTGTGGCAGATTTCCGGCCGGTCGAATATTTCTTTTGAAGACATGCTCTACCTGGATCTCTATTATATCGAGCACCAATCGATCTTCTTCGACCTGGAGATACTCTTCGATACGGTCCCGGCCGTGCTATTGGGTAAAGGGGCATATTAGGCGCCGGGGAAAAGTGGGCCGTCTAAAGAATATCAAAAAGGAACATGGTTTCCTTTTACTCATGCTCCTCTCCCTGGTTTTTGCCGTTGTTAAAATCGTCATCCACCTGGGGTTTATCCTGCTACCTGTGCTGTTCTTGGGCCTGGGGTTCTTCTCTTATACCTGGAGCCAGAGAAAAGGAATTTACCTCTTTTTATTCTTTTTGCCACTGGTCAACTCTCTGCCCGATATCTTCTTTAACGGCTACCCGTTCAACTATATGGGGATCGTCCTCTTCTACCTCTCCGGCATCGTGCTGGCCTCTATCCGGCGAAAGGAGCGATTGACCTTTCCCTATCGCTTTGCCGGGCCTTACCTCTTCTTCCTGGTCATCCTCTGGGTATCGGTGCTCTTTCTCTTCCTGCGTTGGTCGAATATCACACCATCCGCACTGGCCTTTGGGCAGGATACGCCGGTGGGTGCGGTTGGGGTATCGGTCTCCTTTGCCTCGATTTTCCCGGTGATAACCCTGTTTCTCTTTTCCGTCTCCCCTTATATCCTGCCTTTGATCAGGCAAAACCGGTTGCCGGAGAGCGGGGGTTTACGCGCCATCCTGCTGGGTTACAGTTTCTCCTTTGTCATCGGCCTGTACCAGAAGTTCGTGGATGGCGATTTCCTGGCCCAGCGCTGGTGGGGCGAAAAGCTCAACCAGCAGAATGCCGGGTTCTCCGATTTTAATGCTTTTGGTTTTTTCTCCGGCGTTCTTTTCCTCTACTTTCTTGTCAGCTTGCTGGAAAACATCTCCAAAAAAGGGGGTCAGAGATTCTATGCGCTGGGCGGGGCCATGATCAGCCTGGGCGGTATCTTCCTATCGGGTTGCCGCACCGGTTTCCTTTTCGTTATTATCGCCCTGGTCTATCTTTTATGGACGAAGCGCATCAAGACCTTACACAAACTGGCCGGGGTGCTGGTCTTCCTGATCATGCTGGTATTGTTGGGCGGCACCTTAAAGAACCGGATGTTATCCACGCTTAACCATCTCCAGGAAAAAGAGTTTATCGCCGCCCTCGATGAGATATCGAACGGCCGGATAGCCATGATCGATAAGAGCATTCCCCTGCTCAAGAAATATCCCTTGACCGGTGTGGGCGGCGGCAATTTCCTCTTCTATCTCAAGTACCGGTACCTGGGGAAAACCTATTGGGAAGACCTGCCTTTAAACCAATATTTATTGATCCTGGATGAAACGGGTATCATCGGCCTGGCCGTTTTCCTGGTCTTTCTCGCCCGGCTATTGGGACAAAAGCGAAAAAAATCATTGACCCTGCTCCTGTTGACCATGTTGGCTGCGCTCTTATTTAATTTTTTCTTCTGGTTCCCGGAATTGCTGCTCTTGTTCTGGATCATTGCCGCATTTTCCAGCGGGGAGAAAGAGGGGAAAACCGGCCCGAAATCGCCGCTTTTACGGGTCCTGGCCCCGCTCCTGCTGCTGTTCTTTATCGGCGGCAATATCCTCTATTTTTCGGCCCTGCACCCGCGTGCCTGGGCCAAAGAGAAAAATTATACTTACAGTTACGGTTTCTGGTACCCGGAGAAAGACCCGGCCGGTTTTACCTACCGCTGGACCACAGGGAAAGCGGGAATTTACCTGTACCTGGATAAGGCCGGGGAATCATCCCCGATCAGGCTCTACTGCGGTGCGCCGGTTCACCTGCTCGACAGCACCAGCCAGGCAGTCGCTATTTACTGGCAGGGAAAGCTTTATCGCCGGGAAGTATTCTTCAAGAACCGGGAATTGCTATTCACCATCAAAGGTCGCCCTTTTTCCGAAGGTTTTCTGGAATTCCGGATCAAACCGACCTTTAACCTGAAAAAGCTGAAGATATCCGATGAACGCCGGGACCTGGGTGTCCGTTTATACGAGTAATCCCTGTGGACTCATTTATCTTCCCGCTCTTCTTCGTTGGCGGTTTTCCGGTTAAAGCGCAAAGATAAGGCACAATCCCCGGTAAAAGCGGAGATCAATGTTAACACCCCCAGGGCGCCGATCCAGTTTTTATAATAGATACCGAGCCCGATGACCGCCAAAGAGAGTGCGATGCGTATATACTTGATTATTGGATTTCGATTACATTTTTTCATCCTGCCATTATAACCCATCCGCCCCTTTTTGACAATGCCGGTGGGCTTCATTTTGTATGGCCTAGAGCGGTGTGTGGTTTAACCTTTCCTGGCGAGTATTTTGTCTGGATAAGAATAAAATACCGTTAGTTTTCCCGGGGGGTTGGGGGTTTGATAGAGATATCGAGCTTTTTCACTTTCCCGAATTGGGCCAGGTCGCCTTGAATATCGGCCTCTTTGCCCACGATCATAATGACCATTTTTTCGGGCTGGAGGTACTTGTTGGCCGTGGCCAAAATATCGGCGGAGCTGACCCCTTTTATCGCTTTGACCAGGTTTTCCAGGAAATCGCCGGGTATGCCGTAAAACTCGTTTCTGAGGCCCGATTCCAGTATCTGTTCCGGGGTGCTGAAACGGAAGACATAAGAATTGAGAAAATAATCTTTGGCCCCCTGGAGTTCCCGGGCCGAAACCGCCTGTTTGCGGATGCCTTCTATCTCGTCGATGATGGCGGCAATGGCCTTGAGGGTGTTTTTGGATTGGGTAAAGGTAAAATAAACGGTCTTACCGGCATAGAATGGGTTGGTGATGATCCCGCCGCCGATGCCGTAGGTCAGGCCCATCTTCACCCTGACCCGGCTCATCAGGCGGGAGGAGAAGCCGCCGGAAAAGATCGAATTGAACACCATGATGCGGGCTTTTTCAGTATAATCGGCCGGCTCTTCCTTGAGACCGAATTGGCCGATGGCCAGGTAGGTCTGGTTGAGGTTGGATTTCTCGGCCAGGGCCACTTTAAAATCGCGCTCCGGTTCCTCTACCTGGGGATAGGGCGGAATCTGCGCCGAGTGCTGCCAGTCGCCGAAAAGCTTTTCAAAAATCTCTTTTACCCGGGGCATATCCAGGGGGCCGATGACGCCGACGAGCATGTTATCCGGGGCAAAGAACGCCCGGTGAAATTCCTGGATATCCTGCCGGGAGAGAGCGATGACATGGTCGTATTCGATGGGTGCGGCCAGGGGGGATTGCGCCCCGTAAATGAGGCGCTCAAACTCCCGGGAGACGATGCCGGCCGGGTCGTCGTTCCTGCGGGCAATAGCGGTTTGTAATTGGAGTTTGATCTCGCTGAGCTTCTCCCCGGCAAAAGCCGGTTTACGCAGGATGGTGGCCAGGAGGGAAACGGCATCGGCAAAATCCTCTTCCAGGCAGGAGAGGGAGATGGAAAAGTAATCGCTATCGGCATCGATGGACAGGGAGATAGCACGGGTATCGAGGAAGCGGTCGAGCTTTTCTGGGTCCAGCTCCGATGTGCCGCCGATGCGCAGTAACCGGGCAGTGGCCGTGGCCAAACCGATGCGGTTGCGCGGTTCATAGGCTTCCCCGCCCTTGAACAGGATTTTTAACTCGATCAGGGGCAGGGTATCGTTTTTAATGAGACGGAGCTTTATGCCGTTGGCAGTGGTCGCCCGGTCGATCTGGGGCAGGTTGAAGGGCTTTAATTCAGGGTATTTGATTTTTTCCAGGGAACGCACCCGGTCTGCAAAAACCAGGCTGCCGGAAAGGATGAGCATAAAGACCAGGGCAAATCTCAATTGCCGTTTCATGATTGGTTTCATCTGTTTACCTCCTCTTTTTTTTCCAGGCGGGATACCACCCGGTTACCCGGGACCAGGTAAGTCTTAACCAGGGCCTGGATATCGGCCGGGCCGACTTTTTCGATCTCGGTCAGGGTATCGAAAGCTTTTTGCCAGGAGCCTGCCAGCACCTCCGCTTCAAGGAGGGTCATGAGCAGTCCGCTGGTCGATTTCAGCTCGGCCAGGGTGCGGATCTTGATTTTCCTTTTGGCTGCGGCCAGTTCCTCTTCGGTCACCGACTGGCTACCGATTTTCTCGATCTCCTGGCTGATGACAGACAGCAATTCGCCGGTGGTATGGCCCACATTGGGGATGGTGAAGATAATATACAGGCCGGGATATTTACTACCCGGCACACCCGGCATGGAACCTACGCCCAGGGCAGATTTGTCGTTGATCACCAGCCGCTGGTTTAACCGCGAGCTGCGGCTCGTGGTCAGGATATGGTCGAGCAGGATGAATTTGATAAAATCGGCATGTAACAGGGAGGGGATGCGGTAGCCGAGCAGGAGAAGGGGCTGAGATTCTTCATAGAGGGTGACGGTTTTTTCACCCGCCGATTCGGGTTCCCCGGTAAAGACCCGTGGGGTCTTGCGGCCGGGCTTGAAGCGGGAAAAGTACTTTTTGGCCAGGCGCTTCAATTCCCCGGGGGTCACATCGCCGGCCACGCCGATAACCAGGTTGCGGGCCGTGTAATGATCGCGGAAATAGTCCATTACGTCCTGCCGGGTGATATGGGCGATATTATTCATGGAGCCGATGCCGATGATGCGGTAGGGGTGGTATTTAAACGCCAGCGACAGGGTTTCTTCATAGAGCTTACCCATGGGATTGTTTTCTATCACCGATCTACGTTCTTCCTGGATCACGGCCCGCTCTTTGTAAAATTCCCTGAAGACCGGGTCGGTGAACCGGGCCGATTCCATGAGAGCCCAGAGCTCGATGCGGTTGGCCGGCAGGCTGACCGTGTAGACGGTGGCATCCATCGAGGTGGTGGCATTTAAATTCACGGCCCCATGCTTCCTGTAAATGGCATCGAAGTCGTTGTCGATGACGTACCGGGACGCCTCTGCCGAGAGCCGCTCCAGTTCGTCCCAGTACTTCTTTATCAGCTCCTGGTCAGGGTTTAAGCTGTCCTGCTGGGCCAGTATCCGGTCGAAAACGGCATCCATCTTCTTGAGCACCTGTTGCTCGGCTTTAGGGTCGCGCGTGCCGATCACCGATGTGCCTTTAAAAGCCAGGTGCTCTAAAAAATGCGAGATACCGTATATGCCGATCTTCTCATCGCTCCCGCCGGCATCGACATAGGTGACGAAATGGGCGATGGGTGCGGAGTGATCTTCCAATAGGATAAATTTCAGGCCGTTTCCCAGGGTGAATTCGCTGACCCGGGCTTTGATTTTGTCCGGGCTAAACCCGGCAAAACCGGCGATGCCGAACATGATCACGATAAAAAAAACTACGATTCGTCTTGTCATCAAGGCTTCTCCTTTTTCGTACTCGATTTTTTAAGTACGTAAATAGTGGACCGGTAGTTTTTTTGCCAGCACTTATCCCGGATCGCATGTGGCATTGTAGACCCCTCCCTTATTTTGAAGGGGAGGCAAGAAGCCATTTCTATCCCCCGGATAATCGCTGATTGGAAAGAGAGCTGATTTTTTTGGGGGTTTTTTAAAATTTGGGTTGACAAAAAAAGAAATCGATAGCATTATATTCAAGTATATCTTACGCAGCGATTTTATAGGAGAAGAACAATGAAAACAGTAAAGTTTAGATTGTATTTGTGCCTGGTTATTTTCGTCGGTTGCCTGGTTCTGAGTGCCCCAATATACGGGAGAGTCGATCAGCCGGCCAATGGCCATCGGTATGGCCTGATCAAGCAGCAGTTGCATGACTACTTCGATCAGCTCTGCCGGGATCGCCCTTTTAGCGGTACGGTGCTGGTGGCCTGGCAGGGAAAAATCCTGTTAAAGAAAGGCTACGGTATGGCCGACTATGAAGCGGAGAGGCCCAATACCCCGGCCACCATTTTTTCCATTGCCTCGCTGACCAAAGCCTTTACCGCCATGTCCATCATGATACTGGAAGAAAGGGGGCTTCTCAGGGTGACCGACACCATCGACCGGTACATTCCAGGGTTTCCCGGCGGCGACCGGCTGACCCTTCATCAGCTGCTGAACCAGAGTTCCGGGTTATTCGAGTTTCTCAACCACCCGTGGTTGTGGGAAAACTGTACCCTCTACCATGAACCGGTGCAGTTGCTCTGTTACTACATGGACGAGGCACTGCAATTTCCCCCGGGCACCTGCTTCCAGTACTGCAATTCCAATTACATCACCCTGGGCATCATCATCGAGCGGGTATCGGGCCTGTCTTATGGGGATTTCCTCAAACAGAACATCCTGAACCCATTGCAGTTGAAAAGCACCGGTTACAGCCCGGATGGGTGCCTGTTGAACCGTATGGCCAAAGGCTACGACGATATTACCGCTTATCCCCCCATCCCAACCATGGAGTTTCACCTTTCCCTCGCCTTTTCGGCCGGGGCCATGTATTCCACGGTAGAAGACATGTACGAATGGGACCGGGCGCTTTACACGGAAAAGCTGGTATCTGCCGCCAGCCTGGAAAAGCTATTTACCCCCGGACTGGGTGACTATGGCTATGGCTGGTTTATCGATAACCTCGCGATCGACGGCCAGGCGCACAAGCATATCTGGCACTGGGGCGCTTATTTCGGCTTTCACAGTTTCATTTCCCGGTTGGTGGACGATGAATTGACGGTCATCTTGTTGCAAAATATCTCCCCGACCCTGGGCACAGCCGAAGATCTCAAGCCGCTGGCCACAGAGGCCGCCCGCATCGTGCTTGGCAGTGGGCATTAAAGGATACAATCGTCTAACAGAACTTTGGTTTTATTTTGTGGTCCGGCACCATACAACCAAAAATAGGTCTTTAGGCGTATTGACATATCGTTTTTTTTAACTACAATGCAGTTGAAGGCTGATCAAAAAATGTTCAATGACAAATCTCTCGGTCGATCCTGAAAGTAAAAATCACATTTCCATAGACAGGAGGTCTTATGAAAAAATCAAACAAACTGATGTTCTTAGTCGTGGCGGCGGTAGTGGTAATTTTTACCTATGCCAGCCTGCAATCGCAATCCGATACCGATCCTTTCGGCGCCATTACCAAGCGGGCGGAATTGGAGCTCAAAATCGCCCAGCTCCGCGCCGATCTGAAAGACAAGGGCTGCACCTTTACCGTGGGCGTTAACCCGGCCATGCAGTACACCATCGAGCAACTCTGCAACTTCAAACCGGAGTTGGGCCCCATGGTACAAAAAGACGACCCCATCGCCTTTGAAGCCGTAAAACCCCCCGCACCCTCGGACACCTACTACATGGCCGCATATACTTCGGTTAAAGACCAGGGTTCCTGCGGTAGTTGCTGGGCATTTTCCACTGCCGGCATGTTCGAATCTGTGCTCTTAAAGAAAGGCATCAGTACCGATCTTTCGGAACAGTGGCTCGTCTCCTGCAACACCGATGGTTGGGGCTGCAATGGCGGCTATTTTGCCAACAAGTACTACCTGAGCCCCGGTGCGGTCCTGGAGAGTTGTTTCCGTTACAAAGCCATCGATGCCCCCTGCAAGACCGGTTGTCCCTATGTCTATATCTCCACCGGCCAGGGCAGTGCTTCCAACGTAGCGGCCATCAAGGATGCGATTAAAGTGTATGGGGCCGTATCCTGTGCGGTCACTGTGACCACCCCATTCCAGGCCTATACCGGCGGCGTTTTCAATTACAATTCCACTTCCCCCACCAACCATGCGGTGGTACTGGTCGGCTGGGACGATACCCTGGGCTCTGCCGGTTGCTGGCGGATGAAAAATTCCTGGGGTAGAAGCTGGGGCGACAGCGGTATGATGTGGATCGAGTACGGCTGCTCCAATATCGGTTCCGGCGGTAATTATTTAAAGTATTAACCACGAATGGATTTCTCACCCGGGGCAGGCCCTGTCTGCCCCGGGTGTACACCGGGGGGGGACCGGCGGCCGCTTCAGAACCCAGACTAGATAGTTGACAGGAACAAAAAATTATACTATATATAAAGCGATGTTCATTAAAAAGTTAGTGGAGAGAGAATCTTGATGGTATGCGGCAAAGATATGAGAAATGGTCAGAAAGGAATAATCTTGTCTCCAGGTGGAGGCATAAAAAATAAATAAATTAACCCATACTAAGGAGGGGAAAATGTTCCAAGAAAGTAAACTAAATGAAACCTACGCACAACTCAAGGAAATCGGTTCTTTCCTCGAGAAGATGCCGGTAAAAGGTAATCCGAAAGTGGATTGGCCGGGCATCAAAGCTTCCAGGGAAAAGGCCCGGAAAGCCTTTTCTGCATTGTGCCGGACGCTCAAATACGAGGAGGGCGGCGCACCCGGGACCATAGAAATCGGTTGTTGCAGCCAGAAGCCCAGTATTCCCAAATAACGCCGGCAGGTTCTAGCTAATCGCAACCGATGCGGCTATCCGCTTTTACCATCGTGGTGACCGAGGCGTGCAATTTTAATTGTACGTACTGTTACCAGGAGAAAGGGGGGAAGTCCGGCGCTCTTCCTGTGATCAAGAGGGCGCTTGACTTCTTTTCCCCCTTTTTTACCGATGATTGTGCCATCAACTTCTATGGCGGGGAACCGCTGCTGGCCTTCGACCTTATCCGGGACACGGTCGCTTACCTGGAAGAGAGGGGTCGGCCCCGGCAGGCCCGGTACTCGTTGACCACCAATGGGAGTTTACTGACCGAGGAGATAATGGGGTTTTTCCATCGGCACCGGTTTTCCCTGATGCTGAGTTTTGACGGCCTGGCCCAGGAGATCGGTAGGAAGAAAGGAACGTTTGCCTCCAGCCTGGAGACGATCGGGAAAATACTGGACTGTCCGGGTATCCAGCTTGAGACCAATAGCGTATTCACCCCGGAAACGATCGGTTACCTCGGCCGGTCGATCGATCTACTCCTGGGATTATCGGTGCCGGACATAACGTTTGTCCTGTCTTCTATCCGCCCCTGGTCGGCAGAAGCCCTGGCGCAGTTTCAAGGGGAGTTGCAGCAGGTGAGGAGGTCGTTGGGCGAATTTTTTAAGAGAACCGGTACCATCCCGGTGCGGGGCTTCCGAAAAAATCCAGACCAGGGCGTCTTCGGGTGTTTTGCCGGTCGCGACCGGTTGGCCCTGTCCCCGGATGGACAAATTTGGGGGTGCCACCTCTTCGGGGACTATTTTAAATCCCGGGAATGGTCTGAGGATTATGGGCTGTTCAGCTTTGGTCGACTGGAAGACTTTATCCAGGATCACGAGCGGCGCTACCCGGAGATTTCCGCCCATTACGCCCGCTTGCGGACGGACAATTATTCTGTCCGCGGCTGGCCCTGTTTTTTGTGCGACGACCTGGAAGAGTGCCGGGTTTGCCCGATGGATGCGGCCTTTTGCGGTGGCGAGATCGGCGCTATACCGGATTGGATGTGCCGGATCAATGGTATCTTACGGTCGGAGATACGGGCATTCCGGCAGGAGATCTCGATCCTTTAAGATTTTTACCGATCACCGGCAGTCAGGCTGGCCAATCTCTGCCGGGCCGCGTTCACTTTTTTTCTGACCAGGGGAAGCTGGACATCTGCCGATTGCCAGAGACGGAGAAATGTCCGGTATTTTTTGATGGCTTCTTCTTTCATATTGATATCTTCGTAAAACTTGCCCAACCAGAAGAAACTGCCGGTATAGATATCGCCCCAACGCAGCCTGCCCTGGGTTAGTTGATTGGCAATCTCTTCGACCATCTCGTTTAACCGGGCCTCATCCTTGAGTTTGTACAGCTCGTAATACTCGGCCAGGGTGCCGATAAAAAAAGCCCGGTCTTCTAAGCCGGTTAAGTCGCTCATATCGGCCGGTATGAGCGGTTCGATCTTGATCAGGTGGGTGAGGGCCAGGTCCAGTTGGCCATCTTCCAGGGCAATCATGCCCTGCAATAGGTAGAGGAGCCGCCTCTGCCTCTGGCTACCGATTTTATCCAGCAACCGCAAAAGCTCTCGGGCGCTTTGCCGGGCCGATGCCGATTGTTTCATCTGGAGATAAGTAAAACCCTGCAAATAGAGGGCAAATTTACGCACATCGCAGGAGTCGGGGAAACCGATCTGTGGGGTCAACGCCAGGGCCCGGTCTACGGAAACCAGGGCCGGCCGGTACTCCTGGAGCCGTATCTCCAGGTAGGCACGAAAAAGATAGAAAATCGCTTCGTATATCTGCCAGCCGGCGTCATGGGTATAGGCAATACCCTTTTGCACAGTCTCTTCAAATTTCCGGTAGCGCCCCTGCATCAGGTAAAGGCTGCATAAACGGAAAATAGCAGACACGCGGCAGTAAGGATCGCTGTCCGCTTGTAGGAGCTCGTTGTATTTTTCCTCGGCCTTAGCGATATTCCCTTCCAGGTGATAGTAAATGCCCCACAGCTCTATATTCTGGCAGTCGCGGGGACTCCGGATCCGGGCCTTATTGATCTGCTCCAGGGCCTGCTCGGCATACTGTTTCCCCTGGTAGAGGCGGATATGGGCCAGGTACCGGTGATAAATGCCGGTGTCCTGGAAGAGGTCTTTGAACTGTTCCAGGCAGCTGATGGCTTCGGGGTAACGCCCCCTGGCCAGATAAATATAAACCAGGTTCATGCAGGCAGAAAGTGAGCGGTTGTTGAGGCGAAGTACATCCAGAAAACATTTTTCGGCATTTTCCCAATCTTCGATGAGGCGAAAGATTGTCCCCATCTGCAATTTTCCCTCTTCGTTATCGGGATAACGGTCGAGGAGCTCTTTATACTTATCGATGGCCTCCAGGGGGGATTCTTTCAACAGGTAAGACTCGAATGCCTGGATGTGGAAACGCTCCAATTCAGGGGCTTTATCGATCAGGGCAATAGCCCTCTTTAGATTCTCTTTGGCCAGCGCATGTTCTCCCTGGTAGAAATGATCGACCGCCATCAGCCGGAAGGCCCGGGTAAATTGCGGGTCTTTTTGAACCGACCGTTGCAAAGCCCGGATACTCTCCCCATATTCCCCTTTCCAGTGTAGGCGATCCCCCTGCCAATAGTATTTGTATGCCTCAGGGGACCCGGTACAGACGACGCTCTCCACCTGTATATCTTTATCCCCGGTTATTTCCCGGGAAGAAAAATATAGGCTGGCTTTGACCGCGCGGGTCAGCTCATCGATCAGCGGGAAAAAATCCCCCTCGTGCTTCCCCCAAACGGCCGCCGGTGCCGTGGATTTCCCGTTTTTTACAGAGAAAATCCGGCTCGATACCAGGAAAGCAGTACCGGTTCGCTTGATTTCTCCCCAGATGACATAATCGGCCCGGCATCGGGCAGCCACCTGTTTCAGGGTTTCGTCGGAATAATCGGTTTTACCTTTAAACCACACCTTTTCCAGGGTGGAGTCGACCTGCGTCTGGGGAAGAATATGCAGGATACGGCTCTGGGCCAGGTCGGTCATCAATAGACCGGGCAATGCCCCTTCCCATAGATCCATGCTTGAAAGCCCGGTCCGGTTTTTAAAAGGGAGTACGGCGGCCTGGATATTCCTGGACACACCGGGCCGCATTGGGCCGGATCGCCCCAGGACAGAGTAGAGAATAAAAATAATCCCGAGCAGCAGCAAGGCGGCCAGGGGCGGCCAGATAAATTTCTTTTTCCCCAGCTTGACCTGGAAAGTACCGGAGCTGGCTTTCTCTTTTTCCAGGTCCAAGAGCAGCGCCTCGATCCGGGGATATCTCCGGGCCGGTTCCTTTTCCAGGCACCTGAGGATAATCTTTTCCAGGAAAACGGGGATGAGGGGATTTGATATCGACGGATTTGGGGGTTTTTCCAGGATATGTTTATGCAAATATCCCATCATGCTATCGGATGTGAAGAGTTCCCGGCCAGTGGCCATTTCATATATGATGATCCCCAGGGCATAGATGTCCGAACGCTGGTCGAGTTTGTCCCCCCTGGCCTGTTCCGGGGAGAGGTACTGGGGAGTGCCGACCACAGTTCCCGGGCTACTGAGATCGCCTTCTTCCAGCGATTTGGCCAGTCCAAAATCGGTGATATAGATTCTCCCCTTCTTATCCACCATGATGTTCTGGGGTTTGAGATCACGGTGGATGATGCCGCAACGGTGGGCGGCATGCAGTCCCTGGCCGATGCCTTTGGAGATGTTCAGGCAGGTCTGGATGCTCAGGGGCCCGGAGGTGCGGATCAGCTCGGCCAGGTTTTCCCCATCGATATACTGCATGGAGATGAATTTGATGGTGTCGATTTCGCCGAAATCGTAAATCCTGATAACATTCTCATGGGAAATCTCACGGGCGATCAGTAGTTCTTTCTTGAAACGCTCCACGGTCCCCGGCCTGGCCATTAAGGCCGGGTGAATCATCTTCAGGGCCACCAGGATGTCTAGATCGATATCCCTGGCCTTAAAGACACTCCCCATACCGCCGCGGCCCACCTCTTCGATAATTTGATACCTCTTGCCGAAAAGATCACCCGGGGCAAATGAGAGATTCAGGCTATTATCCACGAATTCGCTGAACTGCCGGGTCGGCATATCGGGGTCCTTTGAGATAGGCGTACCGCATTTACGACATTTGGCGCTACCCTCAGGAACCCTCGATCCACACAGCGAACACTTCATAACTTGGCCTCGTTAATTTTTTTCCCGGTTCTAAAGATAGCAGTAAATCACCTGGAAGTCAATCGCTTCAAAATAGAAATAGATAAAAATTCGCCGGGCGATTTTTTTTGTTGACAGGATCATTTTTTTGTACTATAATTAAGGTGCAAATTAAAACAGGAGGTGACAACGATGCGTTACGACATCGATACTGAGTCTGCAATACCGGTTCATCACCAATTGCGACAGTTTATCCTGCTGGAAATTCTTTCCGGTCGTCTCAAAGAAGGGGATAAATTACCGCCCATCAGGGAAATGGCCAAGATCATGAGGCTCAATCCCAACACCGTGGCCAAGGTGTACTATAATCTTGACAATGATGGTTTCGTCAAGGGGAAAATCGGCAGCGGCTTTACGGTCATGAACCAGAAATCGAAATTGGATAAACTCAAGATCTCTATGGTTGAAGAAGAGTTTAAGAATTTCCTGGAAAAAGCTCTCTTAATGGGTTTTTCTAAGGAAGACGTGGAAAACCTGATGAGGAGGTTATTGAACCATGAATAAGGAAATAATCGAAGTCAAGGATGTCCGCCTGAGCTTTGGTAAACACCGGGCACTGGCTGGGATCGATATCCGGTTTAACCAGGGAGAAACCGTCCTTTTGGCCGGGAAAAACGGCGCCGGTAAGAGCACCCTGTTGCGCTGCCTGGCCGGGCTCATCTTCCCTGATGCCGGCCATATTTACCGGCCCGGTATCGCCAAACACCAGATCGGCTTCATTTCCGATCGCATGAGTCTCTTCGAGGATATGACCCTGGAACGGGCCATCGACTTTCACAGCCGGGTTTTCCAGGTAAAAGAATTTAACCGTTCACTAATGGATGAATTGAACCTGGCCCCCACGCAGAAAATAAAAGACTTATCTGCCGGGGAACGGGCCATCTTCCATCTCTCCCTCTTGCTGTCGCAAAAACCGCAGCTCCTGCTCCTGGATGAGATCATCCATACCATGGATCCCTATATCCGGGAACTCTTCTTGAACGGCCTAATCGACCTGATCGCCGAATGCGGCACTACCGTCATCATGGTCAACCAAACTTTTTCCGACACCGGCCGTATCCCGGAGCGGGTGCTGATCATGGAAGATGGGCGCTTCATCTTCGATGAGAAGAGCGAAGACCTGCCCAAAAAGATTAAGAAAGTGGTCACGGCTGCCGGGGAGTCTTTGAAAGGAGACATACCGGTCCTTTACGTCAACCGCTCTTCCCTGTACCGGGAATACATCGTTTACCCTTATGCGGAAGAAGCGGCCAAAAAATCCGGCTACGATTTCCAGGAAGTTACCCTGACCGAAATCATTAAATCCTTTATCGGAGGTTACTATGCTAAAAAAAGAACTACATGAGCTCGTGTATGAGGCCGGTTTGATGCTGGGCGTCATGGCCAGCTTCTGGCTACTCATCCAGGCCCTCTCTTTCCTATTCGACTGGTCGATGCCTTTCTCGCCGCTGCTGCTCTTCATCATCCAGTGGGGGGTGCTGATCTTTTCGCTGGTTTCCGGGCTCTCCCTGTTTGCCAGGGAAAGACAGCAGCGCGGGATAGAATACATGTTGACCCTACCCTACTCCCGTTACCGACTCCTGGCGATCAAGGCATTACCCCGGCTGGCGGCGCTGATCGTCTTTTTCCTCATCTATGTGGCGCTCGCCTCCCTGCTGGCCGGGCCGGACGCACTGGCAACCTATTTCCCCCTACCGACCGGGATGTTCCTCTATGCCATATTGTCCCTGTTCTTGCTCGGCGTCTCGCACTCCGCTTTCCCTGAGAACTTCGTCCTGCTGACCCTGGTGGCCCTGTTCGCCGCCTTTCTCCATTTCTTCTGGCTGGCCGTCTTCTTCCGATTTTCCCTGCTCAAAATCTTCGATCGCTACCTAGATCCATCCGGTTTCCAGTTCGGGTTCATCGGCTTTGTCGGGATACTCCTGCCCTTGGTGCTGGCCTTTAGCCTGTCGTTCCGGCGGTTCGACCTGCGTCTATCGCAGGGCTTTGGCCGGAGCTTCAAAAAATACCTGGCCCTGTTCCTGGTGATCGGCCTTCTCGTATCGGCCATCTTTACCGTCAGCATCAGCGAATCCTATGGAGAGTGGTATTCGCTGACCGCGGAAAACCGGTTGGTGATTAACCAGGCACGGTCGCTCACGATAAATGACGGGGTACAAAGCCATCGATTTGAAAGATCGTGGTACTCTTACTGGCTCCTCGAAGATAGCCGATTCCTCTATTTCGACAGCTTTTCCAAATCCAAACGGAGTTTATTTCGCCTGGATAAAAAAACCTTTCAGGAAGAATTCATCTGCGATTTAGCGGGTGTGAAAAATTCCCTTCATGCCTTCCGGAAATTCAAGGATAACCTGGGCTTCATTGAAAACTGGATCGCTGGAGATTTCACCAACCAATATACCCTGTATGTGATCGACCTGGAGAAAAAAGCGGTAAAAACCGTGCCATTAACCGGGAAATTACCGGCCCGGTATTATAAACCCCGGGTGTTTGGCGCCGATGAGATCGATGGTCGCAGGTTCTGGTTGATCCAGTCCACCAAAGTACGCCTGTTCCCCTTGATCCGGGTCTGGGAAGACGGAAAAGTGGAAGAACTCGGTTCCAGCCGGCTGCAACCGGCCTATATCGGACACCGGTTGATTACCTACAGCCCGGCAGCCATGGTATTTTCCAGGCTGACCGGCCAGGGTGTGGAAGTGATCCGGGAAGTCCCGGAAGGCAAAAATGTACAGCTTCTCAATCCCTCTTTATACCGGCATTACCTGGATGAGCTCCCGGTCAAAGAAGTGTACGGCAGTATCTCGAAGAATATCGATGAGCAAGCCATTGTCTGCCTGGACCTGGAGAATTACACCGTTTCCCCGGTTGGCGATTGGAACGGGCATTGCTTCTATTCCGCCCCCAACACCTATTGGCTGATCAAGACCGAGAGCGGCAACGACGAAAAATTCTATCTCACCCGGCTGGGAAAGATCGAGAACCGGAAAATCACGGTGTTAAAAGAATTCTCTTTGCAGGACCGGGTAGAACGATACGAGCTATCGGCTTCAGGCATTGTCCTGAAAGAAGCGGGACGTTTTAAGTTTTACAGCTTACCCGATCTCAAAGAGCTTCATTTTAAAGACCTCAACTAAAGGCGGGGTGGAGTACCAATACCGGAAGGGGATTGAACGCGGGCGTTCAATCCCCTTTTCTTTTTGACCTGGATTATCCGGTCGTTTTTAGGCAGCGGCAGGAAAGGGAGATGGGGTGAGAAAAATTTTCTCATTGACGAATTTTCGTTTCTATGCTATATCATCTAGCCGACATGGTATAAGAGTGATATGATAAACGATAACCTGAAAACATTTTTGATTCTAAACCCGGCGGCCGGTAAGGGCAAAGGCAAAAAGATTTTCCCGGCCATCCAGGCCGCCTTGAGAGAAAAATTTAACGATTTGGAGGTCAGGACCTCCGAATACCCGGGCCACCTGGCGGAAATCTCCCGACAAGCAGTCGCGCAAGGCTGCCGGCGGCTGATCACCATCGGTGGGGACGGCACCCCATTCGAGGTTATCAACGGCCTTTTTGCCGCCGGTAAACCGGGGCAAGAGATCGAGCTGGGTATGATCCCGGCCGGTACCGGCAACTCCTTTTTGCGGGATTTTGCCGACGTATCCCCGGACAAGTGGCTGGAATACATCCTGGAGGGAAAGAGCCGACCGGTCGATGTGGTGGAGTTTTCCTATTTTAAAGCCGGACAGGAGATAAAAAGCCACTATCTCAATATCATGGGCATCGGGTTGATTGCCGATATCTTGAAGCTGACCAATGAGAAATTGAAGTTCATGGGCCCGGCCGGGTACAGCATGGCCGTGCTCATCCGTTTATTCAGGGGGATGAACAACCGCATGAAGGTACGGGTGGACGACCAATCGTTCGCCCTGAAGAACAGCGCCCTGGTGATCTCCAATTCCCGGTTCACCGGCGGCAACATGAAGATCGCGCCTATGGCCGACACGGGCGACGGCCAGGTGGACATGGTGGTGTTCAATGAAGTGAACCGCCGGGAAATTATCGATATTTTTATCAATGTGTTTAAGGGACGACATGTCGGGCACCCGAAAGTAAAAATCTTTCGGGGTTCCGAGATGCACATCGAGGCAGAGCCGCCCCAGCTTTTAATGGCCGATGGCGAGCTCCTCGGTCAGACGCCCATGACCTTGAGGGTCCTGCCCGGCGCCTTAAGAGTACTGGTCCCGGGAAACAACTAAATCGCCCGCATCTGGATCATGTTGGTGGTGCCCGGTTGACCCAGCGGCGTGCCGGCCGTAAAAATAATCATATCGCCATCGGCGAATAGGTACTGCATCCAGGGCTCTTCCTTGATCTTTTTCCGGCACTGCTCGAATAACCGGTCGATACCCGCCTTGTTCGAGATTTTCCCAATGCAGACCGGGATAACGCCGTGACTGACCAGCAGTTTTCGCATATTCATGATATCGTGGGTAATGCCGATGATAATCACGCTGGGCCGCAGGCGGGAGAGCATGCGCCCGGTTCGCCCGGAGGCAGTGGCCGCCACAATGGCTTTGATGCCCCGCGATTCGCTCATCGTGCAGGTGGCCTGGGTAATGCGGTTGGTGGTCGGTTGCCCCTGCGATTTGGCGTATTTCTCCTGGTACAGTTGGTGTTGCCAGTTTAATCTATTTTTTATCGGCCCCTTGGGGGCAGTGGCTAGTTTTTGAAACAGATCATCGCTAACATCACGCAGCCGCTTGTTATTCTCTTCGATGCGGTCGAAATCATCCCGCAAAAACTCCTGGAAGCGTTTCAGGTTGCTGGCCCGCCGCATATCCTCCAGATTCCCGGTGAGGGTCTCATCCTTCATCTCGAAATAACTTTCCGCACTCTCGGCGATTTTTTTCATCTTCTGCAGGGCATGGAAAGGGTAGCGGCCGCAGGCCGTTTCATCCGAGGTCATGACCGCATCGCTACCGTCCAGTATGGCGTTAAATACATCGGTGGCCTCGGCCCGCGTCGGTTCTATACTCCCGGTCATGCTCTTCAACATCTCGGTGGCCGTAATCACCGGCTTGCCCCGTTTATTGCACAATTGGATCAATTTTTTCTGGATGCGCGGCACCGCTTCGATGTCCATCTGCAAACCCAGGTCGCCGCGGGCCACCATGATGCCGTCGGCAATATCGAGAATACTGTCGATCTTTCTCCAGCCCTGCTCGGTCTCGATCTTGGCGATGATGGACGGGGCCTTGAGCCTGGTCTCGCCCATCTTCATACCGGTAATCCTCATCAGCTCGTCTTCGATGAATTTCTTCATGCGCAGCACATCATCCTCGCTCTGGGTAAACGAGAGGCCGACAAAAGCGATCACCGGGTTTGCTTTCCCTTCGTTTGTCATATACTCCGTTTCCAGCAATCTCTTCAGCTTTTCCTGGTCGCCCTGCGTAAAAGAGGGGATATCCAGGTTCACTCCCTTGATGGTAAATCCCTTGTTGCCCTGGATTTCCGGGTTTTTTACCGTCACCACCCGGCAACGGATAAAAGTTCCCTGCGGGCACTCGAAGACAACCTTCATCACCACATCCCCATCCCCGACCAGGACCAGGGCCCGCTCCCGGTTTTCCCTGACCTGCTTCATCAAATCCTGGAATGAATCGGTTCTCCCCCTGGGCCCCGCTTCCCTGGCGCCATCGAACTCCTTCATGGCCGTTTTTAGCGGTTTATCGTTGACATAAACGGTGGCCTCGGTCTCGCTCGATACTTCCTTTTCAAAATGAACGGTAAATTCTGCATCGACCGTGAACCGGGCTTTTCGATCCAGGCGGAAGCGAATCTTGGGCCCCGGTAAATCGGCCAACACCGCCACCCGTCGACCCAGGTTGCGGGATTCCCAGTTTACCAGGGCGGTCTTAATCCCGGAAAATGTCGGCCCCAGGTCGTTAAGATCGATGTGAGACAGGTTGAGACGAATCAAATCCACATCGTTGTTGCAAAATTCCTCGACCAGGTAGGTATAATCGAGCTGTGCCGCCGGTACCCGGTTGCCTTTTAGATCGAAAATGGCCTCACCATAAGAGTTCTTATTACCGATCGTAGCCACAATCTTGGTCTTCATGTCTGCCTCCGGTTCATTCTGAACATATAAGCCAATCAAAAGTCCCGGTTCATCATACCGCATCGGCAGATAGATTTCAATACAAAAATAAATTATTTGCCCTTTCCCGGGTCCAGGAACTTTGTGGGCCCAGGTTTCGTTCTATGGGTATCAAGACTAATAAAGCACTGGAGGCAACATGAAACGTTTGCAACGCAGTCGCAAAGAGAAGGTCCTGGCAGGTGTGTGCGGGGGCATCGGTGAATATTACCAGATCGACCCGGTAATTGTGCGCCTGGCCGCCGTCCTGTTGACCTTATTCGGCGGCATTACCCTGCTGGCTTATATCGTCATGATATTCGCCGTTCCCCTGGCCCCCCTTCAAACCACAGCGGACCAAAAGAGCGGGGAAGGAGAAAAACCGGTTCTTTCCAGGGCGGACGAGTTAAAGGCCAAAGAAGAGCAAAAAACCAGGATGAGAGAGCATGTCAGGATCCTCGGTTTCCTATATATAGGTCTGAGCGCCCTGGGCATTATCGCGGCCGTGATCGTTTTCATTTTACTGAATGGCACCGGTTACATCACCGGCGATAAGGAATTGATCATGATTCTCCACATTACCGGTATCGTCGTAGCCGCAATACTGGTATTCTTTTCCCTGCCCGGTATTTTTGCCGGCCTGGGTTTATTGAAATTCGAGTCCTGGGCACGCATCCTGGCCCTGATACTCGGGGTGCTCCAATTGATCAACATCCCCTTCGGCACCATCCTGGGCGTCTATACCATCTGGGTACTATCCCGCCCGGAGACCGTCGAATTATTTAAATAAAGAAGACGATTTTTTAAGTTTCACCCGGCTCTTTGCCCTGGAGAAAGGAGCCGTAGTGCCTCTTGAAACGGGTGGCATTGTATTTTTCCAGTTTCCAATCCGGCACCCGGCATTGGCGGCACACCCCCTTAAACCATTTGTTGCGCAGCCAGCGCGCCGCCCGGCTGGTACGGGAATTATTGACCACAAAGATGCGACCGCAATGGGTGGTGATCCGGACCTGGTTACCCAATGGCTCAAGCTCCTTGATACCATGCAGTAAGCCCTTACGGGATGGCCATAGCTTGATCTTATCGATCAGGCGTAAGAGATCGATTTTTTTACGGTAATACCGGAGCGGTGCCGGTTTGACCTGGGCCGGTTTATCTCCACCGATCATGATGGGCCTCCCTGGTTCTATCCATGCCTGCCGGACAGCACCTGGTTGACCAGGTCGGCGGCCATGGTAGCCACGCCCAGGGTCAGCGGGTCATGGATCAGCCGGGGGAAGACCCGCTCATAGGCTTCCAGGCCCAGGCCGAGCGGCATGCCCGGGGCGGCAATATAGGTATCGTCGGTAATAACCGCCTCGGGGATGACTTCGGCCGCATCGGTGGCATCGATGATAAAACGGTATTCGGCCAGGGCTTGCTGGATATCTTCGATCACCTGGATTTCCCGGTTGAGCAAGGATAGGCTGATCTCGGCCAATCCCCGGCTTTTAGCCGGGACGATGTCGTAAACCGCCACCTGCGCCCCCAGCCCAAACAATGTCTTCACCGCTTCCTGGCCGACCGGGCCGCAGCCCAGGACCAACACCGGTTTACCCTCAAGACCGGAGACCATTAAACTGAGGGCCGTGGTGAATCCTTTACCCGTGGCCCGGGCATTGTCCACCACCGTGCGGCAGGCCAGGTTAAGGGCGACAAACTGCCGGTCATCGGCCAGGAAAATGAATGGGGCGCCGTTTTCGATGGCTTCGGCCAGGCCGGCGACATCGGGTTGACGGGTGACAAAGGCCGGTAAACCGATATGGTGTAAGATTTCCCCAACCGTCAAAGTAAAACCCTCGATTATCCCCTGCCCGCCCTGGATGGGCACCACTGCCGCTTTTAAACCCGGTAGGGCGGATAAAAATGCTTTTTCCTCCAGGCCGGCGGCCCGGCAGGCCACCTCCCTTAAATTGCACCGGGTCTTCCACAAGAGCTCCCGGTCGTACCGGGGCAGCATCTTGCCGATCTCCCGGAGATCTTCCGTCTTTAAGCGCGTCATTGTCCCTGTTCCTCCATTTCCGGCGGTTCGGCATCCCGGCACTGGGCCAGGTTAAACTGCCGGCAGATATTTTTTATCACCTCTTCTCGTTTGGCCCAGGCGGCCGCCCGGTTAACACCGGTGTTGATCAGGCTGGCTACCCAATGATCTTTCCCGGCGGCATAATCGGTAATGGCTTCTTCGGCCCCGAAGAAGCCGGGCCGGATCGCCAGGTTAGAAGCTTCTTTCATGATATGCTCGCCCAAAACCTCCAGCCTACCGGGGCTAACCCGGATATGTTCCAACACCACGCCGGCCGGTTCTGCCTTCATAGCGGCCGCACTCTCCCGGTCGCTGCCCTGCAAAAACCATTCGCTAAGGGCCTTGACCATATTATAACCGCTGGACCAATAGACGGCGATCGGCGTCTGGCTGGGCAGGCGGGCATCGATCTCCAGCACTTTCAGCTCGCCCTGGTGTAAGATCGCCTCCACATCCATCAATCCCCTTAAGGCCAGGGCTTCGGCAATGAGTAGCGACTGCCCGGTAAAGCGCGCGATCATGGCCGGGGGAAGCCCTGTCGGGCAGCGTACCCGCTTACAATCGTAAGCGGCATCCATGAAGAGGCCGGTCACCTGGATAGCCCGGTAGTGACCGGGAAACCCAAGCACTTCCAGGGAATAGGAAGGGCCGGCCAGGTACTCCTGGATGACCATCTGCCCGTAATCCGGCAACACCGGAGAGAGCTCATCCGGGTTATGGATGATTTTGACCCCCTGGCTGCCGCTGCCGCGGTCGGGCTTGACCACCAGAGGAAACCCGCAGTTTGGGTATGTCCTGGGCGCCGGGATGGCCAGCCGGGAAAATAAGCGATCCGAGGCGAGCTTGCTGGCAGAGACGCGGTAAGCCCGGCTGTCGAAAGCCAGGGGCAGACCGCTATCCCGGCAAAATCTTTCCAGGCTTAACAGGGCCGCTTCATCCTCCAGGGCCGGTAGCACCAGGTCCACTTCTCCGGTTAACTGCGCCAGTATACCCGGTGCCGTGACATCGCCGCCAATAAAACGGTCGGCCAGGCGAAAGGCCGGCGGCTCTTTTTTCTTGTCCAGCAGGATCACCTGCCAGCCGGCTTTTTTGGCCAGGTACACGGCCTCTGTGCCCTGGAGTCCACCGCCCACCACCGCTATCCTCATGAGGCCTCCGGCAGGGAATACTCCTGCCATAATTGGTCCTGCCGCCCTTTGATCCAGGCGCAGAAGTCCGCCGGTGTGGCCGGTCTGAGTCCGCATTCCTCCAGGACCGGGAGCACCCGGGCCGGGGTGCGCCGGGCCCCATCGATATCCAGGCTGGTCTGGGCCACACCGGCAAATCCCAGGTCTGGGGGCACCAGCGAGGTGACCACATTGGCCCCGGCCTGGAGTCTTTGCTTCAATCCATCGAGCCCGGCTATATCGAGGCTGGCCGGGATCAACCGGTCCGGGAAAACCAGCCGCATCACGGCAATGGCCACTATTTCCGCCCAGGGATCGGCCGGTATAAAATCGGCCAGCGGGGTGCCGGGCTGGGGTACCAGGCTCATGGCCCGGACCTGGTCGGCATCCAGCCGGGCCATGGCCGCCAGCGAACGGGCCAGGTGGCGGTTCGATTCGCCCAGGCCGGAGAGCACCCCTTCCTCGATGAGCAAACCGTAGCGGTGGGCAGAAACTTTGGTCTGCCACCTTTTCCGGTAGTTTTGCCCGGGGCGCAGGCAGGTAAACAACCGCCGGCTATGGGTTTCCTGGTAACAGGCGTAAAAAGAGACACCGGCCCTGGCCAGTTGTAACAGCACCAGATCCGGCACCACACCGGGCGATACCATGATGGGCAGATCGACTGCTTGCCGCACGGCAGCCACCACATCGAGGAGCGGCGCAAAATCGGGCTTTTTACCACCGAAGAATAGCGGGTCTTCGCCCAGGGTCAGGTCGATCAGGTGGACGCCGGCACCGGCCAGGCTCGCTGCTGCATCGACGATTTGGGCTTTATCCTTGCGGTAGTGGGTAAAGGTGTGGTTATCCCGGCGGTAAAAACAGAAGACGCAATTATTGCGGCAAAAGGTGCTGATGTAAAGAAAACCGTAAAGGAAAACATCATAGCCAAAATACCGGGTACGGAGCTGCCGGGCCGCAGAAAAGAGGGCCTCGCACCGGTCGGGCTCCCGGATACCGAGCAAGAAGCGGATCTCTCCCGGTCTGGGCCTCTTTCCTTCCAGGGTTTTTTTAAGAATGGTCTCTAATTTCACGGCTCGCCTATCTTAACGGTCATTCCTCAGATGTTCAGGCGCACGCCGTCCAGGTAGGAGAGGCTGCGACCGTAGCGGCTGAGATTCTCTCCCCCGTCCCGGGCCATCAGCAACCTTTCCAGGCCAAAGCCGATGCCCACCCAGGGCACGGAAATTTTCCAGGGCCTGTCCAGCGGGTGCGGGCCGAGGGCAGCGGAGCCGACCTCGATCGGTTCTTTACCGGCCAGCACATCGATGGTTTGGCCATAAACTACCGAAGCCTCGGTCTGTAGGCTGAACCCGGTCAGACCGGCGGCCCGGGTGACCAGGCCGGCCAGCTCTTCCAGCCTTTCCCGGCAGGCCGCCCCGGGCAATCCCATCTCCACCAGGTTGAGCATGGTAAACTCGGCCGCATGTTGCGCACCCTGGGTTTCTTTGCGGAAGCACGGCCCAGACTCGAAGATACGCACCGGGTGTTCCCACAAGCGCAGCAGGTCGGTGAGGAGATAATAGAGGTGGGGGGCCAACATGGGGCGCAGGCAACGGCGATCATCGAGCCGGAACACCTGGCTATTGAGCGGGTGCCCGGCGTCTATGCCCATTTTGGCCAGCACCCCCCTGGACATGATGATCGGGCTCGATACCTGGACGAAGCCGCTGCCGTTCAGGGTATCGACCAGTGTGCTTTCGAGCCGGCACAAAGCCGGTCTAAGATGGATAGAACGCAACTGCTCCAATTGCCGGCGCCCCTGCCGGACCAGGTCTTTTTCGATTTCCCGGAAGGCATTGTCCCGCTCATCGAGGGCGGAAAACTCCCTGGAGAGTACTTTGCTGCCGGCATCGAGCTCTCTTAAACGCCGTTTCTGGACATCGGACCAGGTCTTTGCCATCGTACCATTCATAAAAGCCCCCCTGCCCCAGTTGGGGCCGGATGGGTGAAGAGCGAGGAGTACGGGTGTTGCACCCGCCTATATGGATTTAGAATCCATACGATCACATATCGATCCACTCCCCGTAATTTATTCAGCGCGCTTATACACGATGGCGGCAATGGTCTTGTCGTCGCCGCCCATGTTGACCGACAACCCATAGGGCCGGTCTTTAGGGATGATTACCTGGGAATCCCCGGCCTTGCCGGTCAACTGTTCCCACAGGGTAACGGCCTGGTGCACGCCGGTGGCGCCGGTGGGATGACCCCAACCGATCAAACCGCCGGTGGTATTGAACGGGATCTTCCCGTTCCGGGCCGTGTGGCCTTGCAGGATAAAGTCCGGACCTTCGCCGGGTTTACACAAACCGATGGCCTCCAGGGACATCACGGCGGCGATGGTGAAGCAATCATGGCACTCGACCGTACCGAGGTCGGCCGGGGTGATACCGGCGCAGGCCAGGGCCTCGGCTACTGCCCGGCGGCTGGTTTCGAGCTGGGTGAGATCGGCCGGGGGTTTGGTGATATCGGCCTCAACCTGCGCCCAGCCGACCACCTCGGTGGCATCCTTTTTGGCTATGCCGCACTTCTTGAGTCCCTCTTCGGACATAATGGCAATAGCGGAAGCGCCGTCGGAAACCTTAGAACAATCGAATACGTTGAGGTACTCGACAAAAGCCGAGGCACTGGGCTCGGTCATGGCCTGGGCCTCCAGGTCTTTGACGGTGTTGTGGTATTCCTGGGCGGTTGGGCACAGCCGGGCGTTTTCAACGGCCTGGCGATACCAGCGGGCAAAAGCCTGCCGGGTCTTTTCCCGGCCGTATTTTTTGAAATACTCGCCGGCGCGGTCGCTGAATTTGCCGGGGAAATAGTAGGCATGACCGGCCTTGCGATCCTGGAACCAACCGGCCCCGGCCAGGATATCGGCACCGTATATGGCTTTGACCGTGTTTTGGACTTCGAAACCAACGGTCAACACGACATCGCCGGTCTCGGCCAGCACCGACCTGATGCCGGCGACCACGGCCAGTCCGCCGGAGCAGCAGGCGCCTTCCGTGCTGATGGCCGGTTTCCATAACAGGCCCTCGTCGATCATCGGCATAAAGGCCGGGAGATTGGCCTGCTTGTTGAAGCGGGCGGCCATGAAATTGCCGATAACGCCTTCATCGACGTTTTTAGCGCCGCCGATCAGCTTCAATGTGCCCTGCCCGGCATCCTGGATGTACTTTTCCAGCCCGGGCCTGGCCTTCTTGGGATTAAATTCTTTGCGGCCGGTGCCGAAGGAAACGGTATTGCACCCGGCTGTCATATATACTTTACACCTAAGTTTTTTCATGCTGTTACCTCTCTAATTGAAATACTCGTTGATAGGGCCATAGGTATGGTAGAAGCCTGTGAGCAGCACCTTGTTGACATCTTCCTCGCACTGGGCCACTTTATCGGCGACGAGCTTTAAGCTGATCTCCCGGGACTTTTGACCATAGCGTTTGGCCAGGTCTGGCCCCAGGGAGGTCAAGGCCCTGAGTTCCTGGAAAAAAGTCTTGAGGGTATTGTCCTTATCGGGATCGCCGATCACGGTCTTCCAGGGTTTGGCCGTCTGCGGCAGGGGCCCGAGCTTCTCATCGCTCCTGGCCTGGAACTCGGCCAGGGGTATGTAGTCTTTCTTATCGACAGAGTAAACGCCGCTGGGCCGGCCTTTGTCGTACTTCAAGAAACCGTTTTTCTGGGAGCCGTCGGCGAATTGGCCGCCCTTCACGCCCAGGGCGATCATCTGATCGAGCAGGTCGCTGTGCAGGTCTTCATCTTTGACATAGGGATTCATGACGCTCATGATATACTGGCAAACATCGATACCGACGTAATCGATCAACTGGAAAATGCCCATGGGCCGGATCAAGAAATCCTGGCTGACCTTGTTTAACATATAAATGGCCTCATGCAGGGGCATGTCCTTGGCCAGGCGCCCGGCTTCGCCGATGCCGTGCAGCGCATCCCGCATGAAATGCCCGTTGCCGATGAACCCGGCAAAGTCGTTGGACGGCACCAGGGTCTTTCTCAGGTTTTTGGCATAGGTTTTGGCAAACTCCACCAGCTCGGGCAGGGTCTTTTCTGCCTTGATGAGCTCCACCAGTTTCTGTACGGCCGGTGGGTTGTAGAAGTGAAAACCGATGATGCGGCCGCCCAATTTGGCCTTCTCATCGAGCTCGTGGATGGGAATAGAGGAAGTGTTGGTAAACAACCAGGGCTTTTTGGGGTTGTTATGGTCGATCTGGGTAAAGATTTTCACTTTCAATTCGGGGTTTTCTACGATGGCCTCAAAGATGAGGTCGGCATCGTAAGTCGCTTCCAGGCGGGTGGTGGGCCGCACCAGGGCCAGCACATCGGCCACGTACTGGTCGATGATATCATAGTTTTCGATCAGATCCTGCCGGTCGGCATAAAGGCCCCGCAAGAGACCGGTTTTCTTCTCTGCCGCTTTCTTGACCTGGGTGCGCAAAAAATTGATCACCCCGGCCAGGGCCGCCTGCGATACATCGATGGCGGTCAGCACAAACTCTTTGGAGCGGTTCTGCGGTTTTAAGCTCAAATCGGCCATTTCCATGGCCGTTAACAGCAGGATGCCGCTGCCCATCTTGCCGCCGGCACCCAGTACCGCTACATGTTGCAATCTTTCTACATAGTCCATTGTAAAGACCTCCTTACCATTGGGGTTTGCGTTTTTCTAAGAAGGCTTTCATGCCTTCGCTGCCCTCGTTTTCAAACAAGGAGCTGAATTCATCCATTTCCAGGAGGCAGCCTTTTTCAAAATCGGTTTCCAGGCCGCGGCGCACCAGCTTCTTGACCTTTTGCACCGCTTTCGGGCCTTTGCCTGCAATGGTCTTTGCCATTTCCAGGGCTTTTTCCAGGAGCTGCTCCGGTTCGAGCACCCGCTGTACCAGGCCGATGCGCAGGGCTTCTTCGGCGCCGATCATATCGCCGGTCAACAACATGGCCAGGGCATTCCCGGCGCCGATAAGGCGGGGGAGACGCTGGGTGCCGGCATAACCGGGCGTTAGACCGAGATTGACTTCCGGCTGGCCGAATTTGGCTTTGGTGCTGGCCAGGCGAAAATCGCAGGCCAGGGCCAGCTCGCAGCCGCCGCCCAGGGCAAAACCGTTAACTGCGGCAATGACCGGCTTATCCAATAACTCTAACCGGCGGAAGGTCTGCTGGCCGACCCGGGAAAACTCCTTGCCCTGGGCCTGCGTCATGGCCGACATTTCGGCGATATCGGCACCGGCCACAAAGGCTTTGCCCTCGCCGGTGATGATGATGACCCGGACATCCGGGCGGGCGGATAGGTCGTCGAGCAGCGGGTTTAATTCCTTGAAAAACCTGGAATTTAAGGCATTCAAGGCATCGGGACGGCTGATGGTAATCACCGCCGCACCTTCTTGCACGTTAAGCTTTAAAATTTCATACTCCATGATTCTTTTCTCCTAAAAAGTTTTCTCTGTCTTTCTTACTGTAAAACCCATAGCCTCCTATGGTGAAACCATATCATAGTCAAAAAACCACCTGTTGTCAAATCCATTCCAGCAGAAAATTTAAAGTTTATGCCACGACCGCCCGAATCATCCGTTTTTCCTATTTTCTTGTGCTTTTAGGGGTAGGGGCGTATTGCAATACCGCCCCTACAGGGCTCCTTCTCGCCACGCCTGGATAGGGCTGGCCGGGGATGTGCGGGCGGTAGTTGTCGATCACGGCGCGGGCGGCGTTTGGTGTCGGTGTCGAGCATGGGCTTATTCCTTAATCATTGGTAGACGGTGTGGACTTGGTGGACCGGGTGGACAGAGGTTGAGATGAGCGTTTTTCAGAGCGTATACGGTAGAGGCGCTCAGTAAATCCGCCTTCGGTTTCAAAGGCTTTTGCCTGCGCGGCGAGCTGGCGGTCGAGGAGGCTGCATGCCACTGCCAGCAGCACCAAGGCGGTGTTGGCGGCGATTTCGGGGAAGGTGGTTCTGGTGGATTGAGTAGACAGTTTTTGTCCATGGGGTCCACTCTGTCCACCTCGTCCACGATCATGCTCTTCCTGCACCCAGGCAGCCACTTCATCGGCAGTGGTGCATCGGCGATCGATCAGTGCCTGCCGGCGGGGATCGTCGCGGTTCCAGATCGGTAGTCCGCGCTGGCGTAAGAAATCTTCGTAGTCGAGTCGCAATTCTTCGAGGCTGGCCCGGGCCACATTGGTGAGCTTCAGTTCGGTCTTTTTCGAGGTTCCCGATGCGGAGCTCCCTTCGGCGATGTTCTGCACACCCGACCGTGCCGCCTGCACCATCTGGTCGTGGGTGCGGCTGCGCTTTTCGATGTAGCGGTCGCAAAAGCGGACCGTTATATCATAAATCAGTTGTGCCACCTGGAAGCTCTTCAGCTTTCGGTAGCCACCATGTTTCGGTATTAGCGGCTCACTGGCAGTCATGTCCTGTCTTCCTGGGCGGCGAACTGGTTCTCTGGCTGACTGCAAAGATGATAGACTTACCGATTATATCCCAGTTAAACCCTGTCATACCGATCTCCTTTTCAGTCATCGTCAATATTACTTCCCGGCAAGGCCACTTTGCCGGATTTGAGTCCTTCGCCCTGTTCGGCGGTCTGTCGGTTATTCATATTGCCTTTCACGGTAGTAATAGTACATAAAAAACAGCAAAACGTCAAGTTTCTTTTAATGGTGTTTTTTAAGACAGCTTCCTCTCCCTTGCTGGAAAAACTATAATAAGCAGGTGAACGTTCCTTGTCTTTGCCAGGTACATGCAAAGACAACAAGAGCGCATGCGACTCTAGGGAGCATGCATCTGCTTCCGGGTCGCGTTCGAGATTGTTGTCTATGCCTTACATTGCATAGGCAAAGTTCAGCTCGATCATGAAGCGCCGCATGTTGTAAAACCCCTCACCCCGGACTTCGTCCACCCCTCTCCCACGTTGGGGAGAGGGGGCAGGAGCACGGCGCGCCGTTCTAACCTCATCTCCGGCCAGCGAACGCCGGCCGGGGTGACATAAAATGGAGAAAAAGCAATTTTTTCTCTTTGGTGCTTGAAAAAGACACCATTTTATTCTATATTGTTTTCCAGGAAAACGATGCGGCGTTATCCAGAGAGTACCAACATGACGGTAATCGAAGCCACGGCTAAGTCATTAGATATGAAGCCGGATGTACTTTTAAAAGAGAGTCTTAAATTTTACATCGAGCAAAAGAACTCGGCCATTGAAGCAGACATGTTCTTGATTGCTAAAAAATATGGGGTGAAAGATGTGTTTGAATTGGATAAACAGATAAAAGAGGGGCTTATCAGCGAGGCTGAATCATACGACGATTATTTCCACCTCGACCACCTGGAAGCTGAACGGCGAAAATTCAAACGGGTAGCCGAGAATTTCTAATGCCCCATATCTATGACTTAAGAAAAATCGCCCAGGTCGAATTTGGCGATATTGTCCAGAGTGTTTTTGACCTGGATTACAAATTGAGAATCATCCTCGTCGATAATAGCTTTATAGATGTGCATCTTTCATAGAGTTTACCGGGGAAGTTTGGTTTTCTTTTCGATCGATCTGGTCTCGATGTCGGCGGGGGTGAGTCCTGGGATTAAAAAATGTAGCGGGGAAGCGTGATGGTCTTGAAGAGATTGAGGGCGTACCGGTCGGTCATACCGGCGATAAAATCGATGATGCGGCGATTGCCGGAATCTTCTGCCGGATAAGGATTGATAAACCGTTCCGGCTCCTTTTCCACGTGTTTGTACACGGTCAGGATGATATTCTGGATTTTCTCCTTTTCCTCGCCGGATTCTTTGACCCAATAGACCCGCTCATAGAGAAAATCGCGTAACCGGCAGATTTCCTGGTAAACCTCTTCGGATATAGCGATGAATGCAAGCTCGTGCTCCAGGGTTTGCTCGATGACATTAATGACGATGGTATCGATCCTTTTGGCAAAAGTTTTTCCCAGTATTTTTACGGTCGCTGCCGGGATATCCTTTTCCTTGATCAGCTCGGCCCGGAGGGCGTCGTCGAGATCGTGGTTGACATAGGCGATGATATCGGCGATGCGCAGGATCTGGCCTTCCAGGGTGATGGGGAGCTGGCCTTTCTCTTCCGGGATGATGGGGCCTACGCCTTTGGAGTGCTTGAATATGCCGTCCCGTACCTCATGGGTGAGATTGAGCCCGATGCCGTCGTATTCGAGCTTGTCCACCACCCGCAGGCTTTGCTCATAGTGGCGGAAGCCTTCGGGCAAGAGCTCGTCGATGACCCGCTCTCCGGCATGGCCGAATGGGGTATGGCCGAGATCATGGCCGAGGGCAATGGCTTCGGTGAGGTCTTCGTTGAGGTTGAGAGCCCGGGCGATGGTGCGGGCAATCTGGCTGACCTCCAGGGTATGGGTGAGGCGGGTGCGGAAGTGGTCCCCTTCCGGGGCAATAAAGACCTGGGTCTTGTGCTTGAGACGGCGGAAAGCCTTGGAGTGGAGGATGCGGTCCCGGTCGCGCTGGAATTCGGTGCGTACCGGCGATTTCTTTTCCTCCCGCAGCCTTTTCCCGTGGATACTGCGGGCGGCCCGGGGGTGGAAGCTGTCTTCGCGTTTTTCGAGTTCTTCTCTGATGTTCATGGCCCATTTACGTTACACCATCTCCACCGATTTGTCAAATTTGTTCTTTTCCGCAAAAAATTTCCCCTGCGATTTGGAGAAAATAGGGGTGGGTATTAACCTGGCGGTAAAAAACTCTTGACATAAGGCCCGCCTTCGTTTAGAATGCCTTTTGACCCGATCAGGAGAAAACCGATGATCTTAAAAGTGATGCGTATCCATGAGAAAGCCAGGTTGCCCCAGTCCGCCCATCCGGGGGATGCCGGGCTCGATCTCTATTCCATAGAAGACCGGCAGATAGCTGCCGGCGAGAGCGCCCTCATCCGCACCGGGATCGTTATCGAATTACCGGCCCACACCGAGGCCCAGGTTAGGCCCAGGAGCGGCCTGGCACTCAAACACCAGGTGACCGTGCTCAACTCGCCCGGCACCATCGATTGGGGATACCGGGGAGAGATCCAGGTCATACTGATCAATCACGGCAAAGGGCCGTTTACCGTGACCGAAGGCATGAAGATCGCCCAGCTCGTCGTTAAACCGGTGCTGACGGTAGATGTTGTGCCGGCCGACACCTTAGCGGACACGTCCCGGGGTGGGGGCGGTTTCGGTTCTACCGGCCTGTTGTAGCGACCGGGTCTTAGAGCACTTCCCTGATCGCCTCACCCAGGTATTTTATGCCGCGATCGATCTGTTCCAGGGAGGGGAAGGAGTAATTCAGTCTCATGGTGTTGCTGCCCGAATTATCGCAGTGGAAAGAGCGGCCGGTGACATAGGCCACATTGTGATCGATGGCGATCTTGAATATCTCTTTGGTATCGATATGCCCGGGCAGGATTACCCAGAGGAACATACCGCCCGTGGGCTTAGACCAGGAGACGCCGGCCGGCATGTATCGCTCCAGCGCCCCCAGCATGCAGGCCGCTTTTTCCTTGTATAGGGCCGTGGCTTTCTCCATGGTCTCCTTCATCTTGCCCATCTTGATGTAATTGGCCAGGATGTACTGGTTAAAGGCGGGTGTGCACAGGTCGACCGATTGCTTGAGCATCTCCAGCTTTTCGATCAGGGAAACATCGGCCACCAGCCAGCCCATGCGCATCCCGGGGAACAAGATTTTACTGAAGGTCTTGAGCATGATCACCCCTTTGCCCCCGGCCAGGGTCCACAGGCTCGGTAGTGTCTTGCCGGTGTAGCTCAGCTCCCGGTAAGGGGAATCTTCGACCAGCGGGATTTGCCGCTTATGGGCGATTTTAATGAGCTTCTCCCGGCGCTCCAGGCTCATGGTGATACCCGATGGATTCTGGTAATCCGGGATGGTATAAATAAAGCGGGGTTTTTTATTTTCTTTATCCAAGCGTTCGAGCAGCGCCTCCAATTCCTCGATCACCATGCCGTGTTCGTCCATCGGCAGGCCGTGCATATCGGCCCCACAACGGCGGAAAACCTGGATAGCACCCAGGTAAGAAGGTAATTCCATCACCAGCGGTGCTCCTTCATCCAGGAATAGCAAGGATAATAGGTCGAGTCCCTGCTGGGAAGAAGAGGTAATGCACAACTGCTCTTTGCTGGCCTGGTCGCCGAATTCGGCCATGTGCGCCAAAAGGGCTTCCAACATATCGTCTTCCCCGGGGGTGGGGCCATATTGGAGGGCCAGGTAACCCTTTTCCGACAGCACTTTTTGGGTAATATCGATCAGGTCCTGGATAGGGAAGAGTGCGGCGTCCGGCAAGCCGCCGCCAAACGAGATAACCCCCGGTTTTCTCGTCCACTTCAATATTTCTCTAATATCCGATTTTACGATCCGGGTCGAAACCCTGGAAAATGTATAATCCATGATCTTATCCTCCTAAAAATTCGTTTCCTGTTTAAGGTGAAATGATAACTCTAAAACTGCGGTTTTGCATGGGCCAATGATGAAGTTTTTTCTTCCCGCCAGTCCCGTCAGGGGATAATGTTAAGCCACCACAGGCGAGCGGACAAGGGGCACCAGGGAGATCTCGTTGAGCAGGAGTTTCACTTTTTCCCCATATTCGATGTACTCTTCTTTCAGCCTGGTTATCCGGGCGATTATTTCCGGGAACTCTTCGTTCAGTGCCTCGCTTCCCCGGGTCAGGACATGGCCGTATTTTTTCTTGACCAGCACGGTCGCTTTCTCTACGGCCAGGGCATATTCATTTTTTAGGGAGGCCAATTTTTCCAGGGCTTTGTCATACTCGCGGCGCAAGTTGACCGTATTTTTCTCCAATACGACACCGAATTCCCGGTAGAGCGAGCCCAATAATTCTTTGACCGAAGTTATTTTATCGACCCGGAAGGCATTGGCGCCGGCAAAAGCAAAACCCTTTTCCAGGTTACCTTTGCGTGCATAATCGAGGGCCAGGGCGATGCAGTAGCGGGCATCCTGGGCCTCGCAGCTCTCCAGGCATTTCCAGGCGCACCGGGAAAAATCGCGGTTATTGCCCTCCAGGGCCTCGAAGAATGGGCTCTTGATGGCCCTTCCCGGTAACCCTACCGGGCTTTGAATGATGACAATATCTTCTTTCCGGCATTGGGTATAGGCTTCCTTAAATTTAATATCGGCATCGCATTCATGGGTGGCCACAAAGCGGGTACCCATCTGCACGCCATCGGCCCCCATCTGCAAGAAACGGTACACATCGTCGCCGGTGAATATCCCGCCGGCAGCGATTACCGGGATGTGGCGGCCCCACTGTTTGGCGAAAGCGGCGATAGTCTCTATGACACCGGGGATGATCTTTTCCAGGTTGTAATCGGGGTGATCGATCTGGTCCACCCGGAAACCGAGGTGCCCCCCGGCCAGAGGGCCTTCCACCACCACACCGTCCGGGATATCCTGGTAATTGTTTTGCCAATATTTAAAGATGAGCGCGGCAGCACGTGCCGAGCTAACGATGGGCAGTATTTTGACATTGGCGGCCCGCAGCTCTTTTACCGGCATGTCCCTGATGGGTAGGCCGGCGCCGAGAAGAACCATATCCGCCTTCTCTTCGATGCAGACCTGTAGCAATTCATGGAAATCATTGGTGGCCACCATAATGTTGACCCCAATGATGCCGCCGGTCAGTTGGCGAGATTTGCGCAGCTCATTTCTCAGGGCGCGGATGTTGGCTTCCCGGCCGTTTTTAAAGAAATCGGGCTCGATCATACCGATGGCATTGGCGGCAATCACCCCGATAGCCCCTTCCTGGGCCACAGCCGCGGCCAGGCCGGATAGGGAAATACCGACGCCCATGCCGCCCTGGATAATGGGGATATTGGCAGTGGTATCGCCGATTTGTAAGCGGGGGAATTTATATTTAACCGCCTTCTCCCAGGGCCATTTCCAGTCTGGGATGTCGATATGAGGCAGTTGAAAAAGATTCCTGAACACGTTGACCTCCTTCTCGTTATGGAAGTCGATTCATTTAAACAAAAACATCTTCTTCCAACTGAAGGAAAGATTGTAGCACAAGCCCCCCCCCTTGTCAAACCCGGCCCAGCAAAATTGCAACCGGATGATTTAGGGGTGCCGGGAGGGTTGATTTTGGGGGTTGGGTGTGGTATAAATAATTCTTAGCCGGCGATTAAGCGGGTTAAGGGAATGACAATGGCTATGAAACGATTAATTAAGGAAAGATTCGACCGATGGCTCTGCCCCATGCGAGCCGGCCCGGGTTGGTCGAAAAAAATAAAAATTGGAGGAAGAACCCATGAAACAAAAGAAACTCACCAAAAAATTAGCTTTAAACAGGGAGACTGTCTCTACCCTTACTGATCGCGAGATGCATGAAGTTGTGGGTGCTACGTTATATCAAAGTGATTGTGCCAGTTGTACCACCTGCGTGAACCAGGTATGGCCCAATTGCCGCTCGATTATGACCGGTTGCTATCCCAATTGCACGGTTTCCCCCTGCCCGATGTGATGTAACACTGGAGATTTACCACTGACATGCCTTTGCCACCGGGCCGGCAAAGGCCCTTTTTACCCCCACCATTCCAGGGACCACCCGGACGCCGGACTGCGGTTTTCCCTTTGCAAAATGGCGGTGTTTGCTTTATAATAGGGGCATGGAAAAGATACTGGTGGTCGAAGACAACAAGGCGATGCAGGAGATGCTGATCAACATCCTGAGCGAGAAGGGCTACCTGGTGAAAGGGGCGGCCGATGCGTCCACCGGCCTGTTGCTGCTCAAGCAGGAGTACTTCCAGGTGATCCTCTCCGACCTGCAGCTCCCCGATATGGACGGTCTCTCTTTCTTCAAAAAGATCAAGAACCTGAATATCCCCTTTATCATCCTGACTGCTTTCGGCTCGATCGAAACAGCGGTCCAGGCCATCAAAGAGGGCGCTTTCGATTTTGTCTCCAAACCCGTCGATCCGCTCTATCTCTTCCTGCTCATCGAGAAGGCGCTGGAATCGACGCGGATCCTGCGGGAAAATATCATCTTCAAGGAGATCCATGTCCTGGAGATGGAAAAATCGGTCATCGTCGGCAAGAGCAAAACCCTGTCGCGGGAAGCAGAAAAGCTCAAACAGGTGGCGGTCACGGATACGCCGGTGCTGATCCTGGGCGAGAGCGGCACCGGTAAAGAACTTTTTGCCCGGGCTCTGCACAACCTCAGCCCCAGGAGGGAGAAACCTTTTATCACCATCAATTCGGCCTCCATCCCGGAAAATTTGTTGGAGAACGAGCTATTCGGTCACGAAAAGGGCTCATATACCGATGCTTACCTGCGCCAGATCGGCAAACTGGAGCTGGCCCAGGGCGGTACTTTTTTTCTGGATGAGATCGGCGATTTGCCGTTAAATTTGCAGGGCAAAATCCTACGCGTCATCGAGGATAGAAGAATCACCCGTATCGGCTCGAACCTGGAGATCGACCTGGACATCCGCTTCGTCTTTGCCACCAACATCGACCTGGACAAAGCGGTGGCCGAATCCCGGTTTAGAAAAGACCTCTACTTCCGGATCAATGTCTTTCCCCTCACACTTCCCCCCTTGCGGGAGCGAACAGAGGATATTATCCTGCTGGCCGAGTATTTCTTGAAAAGATTTTCCCTGGACATGAAGAAGAAGTATATCTATTTCTCCGACCGGGCCAAAGAGAAGCTGGTTCGTTACCATTGGCCGGGCAATATCCGCGAGCTCCTCAATACCATCGAGCGGGCCATTATTATCTGCCAGGGCCGGGAGATCAAGGAAGGGGATATCATCCTGCCCGATAAACCGCTCGCCCTATCGGATGAATTCAGCCTCAGTGGTACTTTATGGCAGGTGACCCGCAGGGCGGTGCAGATGGTGGAAAAACTCAAGATCGAGCAGGCGCTGCGGGAAGGCGAGTTTAATAAGACCAAGTCGGCAGAAATCCTGGAGATCAGTTATAAATCTTTGCTAAACAAGATAAAAGAGTATGGCATCGGCGCAGGCGATTAAATATTTTTTCATCAGGAAGCTGGCCAAAATCCTGATCAACGGCCTGGTCTGGACCTGCCGGGTGTCTATCCGCGGGGATCGGGCCATTGCCGATTTAAAAAAGCAACAGGTGCCCATCGTCTACATCTACTGGCACCGGCACATTTTTTTTAATGTCTATAAATTCAAGCATACCGGGGCCCGGCCCTTGATCTCCCTGTCCGCCGATGGGGAGATCATCTCCCGCATCGCCCGGGAGTTCGGTATGGAGCCGATCAGGGGTTCCTCTTCCCGGGGCGGCATGAGGGCCTTTTTAAAGCTGTTAAAAGCAGTACGGCAAGAAAAATCGGAAATCCTGATTACGGCAGACGGTCCCAAAGGCCCGGCCCGGCAGATCAAAGACGGCACCCTGGTCCTGGCCCAGAAGACCGGGGCAGCGGTGGTGCCCATCGGTTGGTATGCCAGCCGGGTGAAGATTTTCCACAAGACCTGGGATAAATTCATCATCCCCAGGCCGTTCAGCCGCATCGTTTTTGCCTATGATCAGCCGTTAATGATTCCCCCGCACCTGGGAGAAGAGGGGCTGTCGAATCTAAAAAATAGGTTACAGGAAACGCTAGATAACCTGGAGAAGATGGTTATCGAAGAGTCCCTGCAAAAAGCCGGTAATAAGGAGGACAGATGAGTAAGATCAAGAGGATTGGGATTTTGACCGGCGGCGGCGACTGCCCGGGGCTAAATGCGGTCATTCGCGCCGTGGTCGGCACGGCCCTGATCAAGCACCAGATCGATGTTTTCGGTATCCGGGACGGTTTTTCTGGCCTGGTCAGGAACATCGTCGAACCGCTCGATTTAAAGAGCATATCCGGGATATTGCCCCACGGCGGCACCATCCTGGGCACATCCAACCGCGATAACCCGTTTAAATACCTGGTCATCGCTGCCGATGGCCGGAAGGACTACCAGGATATGAGTGGAAATGCGGTTCAAACCATCAAGGATAACGGGTTGGATGTGCTGATTACCGTGGGCGGGGACGGCACCCAGGCCATTGCCCAGATGTTCTTTGAGAAGTACCAGATCCCGGTGGTCGGTGTGCCCAAGACCATCGACAACGACCTGGACGGCACAGATGTCACCTTCGGTTTCGACACCGCGGTCAGTACGGCCACCAATGCCATAGACCGGATTCATTCCACGGCCGAATCGCACCACCGGGTGATGGTCATCGAGGTCATGGGCCGCCATGCCGGCTGGATCGCTTTACAGGCGGGCATTGCCGGTGGGGCCGATGTGATCCTGATACCGGAAATGCCCTATCGCCTGGATAAAATAGTGAAGAAGATCGAGGAACGCCGGGGTCGCGGCAAAAGGTTTTCCCTGGTGGTGGTGGCTGAAGGCGCCAAACCCGAAGGCGGTAAAGAGGTCGTCTATCGAGAGGTCGAAGATCCCAATGAACCCCGGCGGCTCGGCGGTATTTCCCGCCAGGTCGGCGACCAGATCGAAGAGGCCACCGGCATAGAGACACGCTTCACCATCCTCGGCCATGTACAGCGGGGCGGCAGCCCGACGCCCTTTGACCGCATCCTGGCCACCCGGTTCGGTTATCATGCAGTAGAAGCGGCGCTGAATGGGGAATTTGGCTACCTGGTCGGGCTGCGGGGCCAGGATATCAAGACCACTTTGATTAAAGATGCCATAGCCCTGCCCCGCCGGGTCAAGCCCGATTCCGACCTGGTCATGACCGCCCGGGCGCTGGGCACCAGCCTGGGCCTCTGATTTAATTGAGCGACCGGTTTCAGGCCAGGATGGAGAATTCGTTCGAAAGGGCGTCGATGAAGACCAGTTTCTTGGGGGCCTGTTTCCAGTACCCCCGGTAGCGGATGCGGTACTGGCCGGGATCCTGGTCCAGGGGGATTTTCCACCGGATCTCGATGATGGTGTCGTTTTCCCTCTTATGGCGCTCGAAAACGGTACAAAATTCTTTCTCGGTATAAATGGTCTGCCAGGTGCTGCCTTCAGCTTTCTCTACCTGCATATACGGCTCCCCGGTGGCGAAATTGTTATTCGGGTTTGCCCCCCAGAAAGTGACCATCGCCTCTTCACCCCGCCCGTAGGTTTCTTTCGGCTGGATTTCCACATCGCCGAAATCGGCCCCCTGGGGGTTGGTCTCCGGCCTGACGCCGGATGGCCGGGCCTTGTACTTGTCGGCCAGGTCTTTGGGCCGGATCGGTCTGAAAACCGGCAGTCCATCCCGCATGGCCCGGGCCAGTTTGGCATTTTCCTGTTGGTAGGCAGCCAGTGTGTGCGGGCCAAACAGGGTAGAAGCGCCCTCGTAATACTGTTTTTTGTATTCTTCTTTGGTGGTGGTGTAACTTGAATATGCGCCGCTGTAGGTGACCGGCACCACCTGGGAAACGCCCGCATCTCTCAAGATATCGAGCACCGTTTTCTTGAGTCTCCGGCCGGCCATGGTGGTCAACTCTCCCGGGTGGGCCATGAGTACCAGGTTGCCGAGCCTGATAAGCTGTAAGGGCAGGACAGACGGAACCAGGGGGTCGCCCTTATAGGTAGCCAGGCCAGCCGGGAACAGGATCGGTTTGGGTGTCTGTCCCTCGATGCAGGCTTGCAGGTCGGCGTCGTCTTTATCCGGCCAATCGATACCAAAGAGCGAGGAAGCCAGGTTGAGCAGCAGGTTAACGGCATTGAAGGCAGTATCATCCACAGTGGTGGTGCCTTCCGCCCAAAAACCGCCGCCCACCGAATCTTCCATACTGCCCTTGCTCATGCCGTAGCCGAAAGCAGCCGGCCAGGTACGCTGGTCGGTTCCATCGATCGGGCAGCAGCTCATATCGACATAAGTCTGCCGGTAATCCAGGGGCCCAACCAACTCTTCGCTTGCCTCATCGAACAATTCGATTGCTTTTTGGACCATCTTCTCGCCGTACTCCTTCGTATGCTCGAAATCGTGAACCCCATCGGGCCGGCCATACTTCATATTCGGTGAAATGTCGCCGCAGGCGGCATTGCCGAATGCCGCAATAGCGCCTTTTTCTTTCTCCAACAGCGCCTGGGCATAGCCTTTGTTGTCCCCGGAAACCAGCTCGTTTTTCTGGCCCATGTTGGTCGGGTGCAGGGCAAACCAGTTGATAGCGCCGAGCAGTCGCCGGCCATCTTCGGTCTCGAACTTGAGCAGGGTCATCTCTTTGTCCTGCGGCGAGCTGTATTGACACCTCTCTTCCGGTGGATTGTTTTCATAAGCGGCCAGGGAGCGGTTACCGCCGCACTCTTCGGTCATTTCTCCCCGGGCCATGAAAATGCGGCCCGGTTCTTTGCCGTTATGGGCTTTGACAATCGACTCGACCACCCCGGCGACGATGTAATCGAAGTGTCGCCCCTTAAAACCACTGATAGAGGCATTGTAAGCCAGGTAGTGGGAATAGCCGCCCGGTCCGCTGTGGGTGTGGGTGGCCGATAGCAGTACATTTTGTTCTGTATAGATACCGGCTGCCGGGGTATTCTTGAGTCGTTTGGCCAGTTTTTTGATTACGTCCAGTTGCATGGCCTGGCTGCACATTAGAAGATCCATACAGACGATGGCGACACTCTTGCCGCTCTCCAGGTCTTCGATGACGAAGGCCCGGCTGGACAGGCGTGAATGGATGCCCTTCCCCTTCTGGTTCGTATCGGACATGCCCATAAAACCGATATCCGCACAGGGACCGGTAATGTCATGAATGCCAACACCAATTTTTACTCTCATCTCAAACCTCCTTTATGTTTAAATATCCTCAAAGCGCAATGGCAAAGCCGGGGTTCATTGAGCCTGAATGCCTTGGGGAATTTCATTTTTAGACCCCGGTGTAAATATAGTATAGAATCGTTTTTAAGTCAACAAATCTCCAGGATTAAATCAATTACCTGGGTCCAGGGTCCGGCCGGGAAGCACAATTTTCCGGATAATAAAATTAAAGTTGAAAAATCGTCCTGTTTGCTTTACAATATCATTTTAACCAGGAACAATGAAACGGAAAAATGATGGGTTTCCTGTAGGGCATATCGGCAATCTTTTCTGCTCGATGTTGCTTTTCCTTTTGTTTCCCCATTGGGGGTATGCCCTTGCTCCCGAGAAAGCGATCTCCCAATACATTCTGGATACCTGGGATATGAGGACCGGTCTGCCGCAAGATATGGTCGATTGCATATTCCAGACCGGCGATGGCTACATCTGGGTGGGCACCGAAGGCGGACTGGCCCGTTTTTCGGGCAAGGAGTTTACCGTTTTTTCCACGGATAATACCGGGGCCATCAAGAGTAACTGGATACGTGTGCTGGCTGAAGATTCCCGGGGAAACTTCTGGATTGGGACTTACGGGGGTGGGCTGGTTTATCAAAAAAATGGCCAATTTTTCAATCTCACCACCGCGGATGGCTTATCCGGTAAGTCGATCTCTTCCATATTTGAAGATAAAGCCGGGAAGTTGTGGATCGGTACTTTCGATGGTGGAATCGATCGTCTGACCTTTAAGGATGGGAAAGCCCGATTCACCCACTTTTCGGTGGAAAATGGTTTGTCGAGTCAAAAAATATGGTGCATTACAGGGGATAAACAAGGGCGTTTACTGGTCGGTACCGATGAGGGATTGGACATCATGGTTGGGGGGCGTTTTATCCCCTTTACCGACCGGGAGAACCTCTCCCGGGTTAGTGTCCGGGCTCTCCTGGAAGATAGCCGGGGTAATTTGTGGATCGGCACCGCCAATGGCCTGATCCGGTTCAAAGATAACCGGTTCGAGGCCTATACTATGGCCCGGGGTCTGCCGGGTAATTCGATCAACCACCTATGCGAAGACCGGCACGGTAACCTGTGGATCGGCACACCCAGTGGACTCTGCCGATTTTTTAAGGGGAAGTTTTCTGCTTTTACTACCGAGAACGGCTTAGCCAACGATGAGGTCAGGTATATTTACGAAGACCGGGAAGGCAGCCTGTGGCTCGCTACTTTCAGCGGTGTAAGCCGGCTGCGGGACGGCCCCGTGACCACCTTTTCCCGGGCCGAGGGCCTGTCCCACCCGATGGCCTGGTGCGTTTACGAAGACCATGCCGGTAATTTATGGGTGGGCACCAATAAAGGCTTGAACCGGTTGCGGCAGGGCCGGATTACTGCCTTTTATACCGGGGATGGTCTCTCCGGGAATTCTATATCTTCTATCCATGGCGATCGGGCGGGCACCATCTGGATCGGTACCGATGGGGGCGGACTGAACCGGTTTAAACAGGGTAAATTTACCCATTATACCAGCACCGACGGCCTGGCCAGCGATTTTATCTCGGCTGTGCAGGTGGACCGGGAGGGGCGGGTCTGGATCGGTACGCTGGGCGCCGGGTTAAGCAAGCTGGAAAATGGGAAATTAACCACCATCACCACCAAAGAGGGACTCTTGAGCAATACCGTTCGCTACATCCACCAGGATGCGGCCGGCCATATCTGGATGGCCACCAATGATGGCTTAAACTGTTTAAAGGATGGGCGATTGACCGGTTTGACCACCGGGGACGGGCTGTCGCGCAACATGATCTACTGCATTTATGAAGACCGGTCTGGGGTGCTCTGGCTGGGTACCAACAGCGGCGGACTGAACCGCTTAAAAAATGGCCGGATTACGGTCTATTCCACACAGAACGGCCTTTTTGATAATACGATATTTAAAATACTGGAAGACCAACTCGGTAACCTGTGGATGAGCTGCAATAAGGGAATTTTCTACGTCGGTAAGCAGGAGCTGGACGATTTTGCCGAGCAAAAGATTGGGCAGATTCACTGTGGGTATTACGGCATGAGCGATGGTATGAAATCCAAGTCATGCCTGGGCAGCGTCCAATCTGCCGGCTGGAAAGACCGGGATGAAAACCTCTGGTTTGCCACCATGAACGGGGTCGTGCGCGTCGATCCACGATCGATCTTCAAGAAAAACACCCTTATTCCCCCGGTCATCATCGAGTCGGTGCTCATCAATGGCCGGAGAATCGATTCGGTTTCCCCCTATTCCACCACCCGGTTCCGGTTGGCACCCGGCAAAAAGCGGCTAGAATTTCGATTTACGGCACTGAGTTTTATCGATCCGGGAAAAGTGAGGTTCAAGTATCAATTGGTGGGATTCGATGCCGATTGGATCGATGCCGGTAATGAACGGGCAGCCCATTATACCCTCATCCCGCCGGGCGATTATACGTTTCGGGTCATCGCCTGCAATAACGACCAATTATGGAACCTGGAGGGCGATGCTATCGGCTTTTCCCTGAGACCCTACCTTTACCAGACCTGGTGGTTTTACTGGGCTGGCGGTCTTTTGCTGGCAGCGATCATCGCCTATACCGGTTTTATCGTTCACCGCCTGCGGGTGACCAACCTGAAAAGGCGCAAACAGGAATTGGAATCCCTGGTAGAAGAACGGACCGGGCAACTGGAAAAATCCGGGAATGAGCTGGAAAAAATTAATGTTATCGTCAAATCTTTCAATTCCAGGCTCGATTTTAATGAGCTCCTGACCGCGATCCTCAAAGAGATCTCCTCTATCCTGGATGCCGACCGGGGAGCGGTCTGGATGGAAGAAACATCGTCCAGTGGGTACCGGCCGGCCGCCAGCCTGGGCAATGACCGGCAAACGACCGGGCAGCAGGAATTTTCCCATGAAGACGTGAAGAGAATGTTCCTGGAGGGAAGCGAGGAGGTGGCCGGCAATATATTCATTTCCGGGGCGCCCGATGCCGGGCAGCGATTAATCTTCCGCCTCTGGACACTGGATGAAGCGGAAGTATTTTTTGTTTTTGAAAACCTGGCCCCGGGCAAAGGATTTAAACAGGAGAACATCCACTTACTCGATCGCCTGCACGACCACGTGGTGTCTACCTTTTCCCGGAGTAAATTGCTCAGGGATCTGAAATCGGCCAACGCCATTGCCCGGGCAGAGCGGGAAGCGGCAAAAGCCGCCAATCAAGCCAAAAGTGAGTTTTTGGCACGCATGAGCCACGAGATTCGTACCCCGATGAACGGTATCATCGGCTTTTCTCAAATACTGCTCAATACCCCCCTAAACGAGATGCAACTGGAGTATACCGGTATCATTTCCCGGAGCGCCGAAGCATTGATCGTCATCCTGAACGATATCCTGGATTTTTCCAGGATCGAGGCCGGGGAGCTTATCCTCAGCGCCGTTGATTTTTCCCCGGCCACCACCGCTTACGATGTGTGCGATATACTACTACCGAGCATCGAATCGAAGCCCCTGGAAATCATCTGCCGCGTAGACGAGCGGGTGCCCCCCCTGGTGCAGGGGGATGAAGTGAGATTTTACCAGGTTTTACTGAACCTGGTGGCCAATGCCGTTAAATTCACCCCGGCCGGTGAGATCGAGCAGGTTCTTGGGCTAGAAGAGGAGAACGACGGCCACATCAAGCTGCACACCACCGTGAAAGATACCGGCATCGGCATACCGGCAGAAAAACTGGACCGGATATTCGCTGTCTTCCAGCAGGCAGACGGTTCCATTACCCGGAAATATGGCGGCGCCGGCCTGGGTCTCTCCATCAGCCGGCAGATTGCCCGTTTGATGGGCGGCGATGTCTGGGCAGAGAGCCAGGTAGACAGGGGCAGTACCTTTCATTTTACCGCATGGATGAAAAAATCAACCGCCAGCCCTGGTGGGAAGCCCAGACCCGACCGGCCGGCACGGGAGAGAGACCGGCTTCCCCAGCCGGCCGATCCCCCCAAAAACCTGCGCCAGCTCCATATCTTGCTGGTTGAGGACAATCGCATTAACCAGAAATTGGTGCAGTCGATCCTCAACCAGGCCGGTCACCAGGTGATCTTAAGCGAGGATGGCAAAAAGGGTGTGGAAACCTACATGGCCTGTCCCGGGAAATTCGATCTCATCCTCATGGATATCCAGATGCCGGAAATGGATGGCTTTCAAGCCACCCGGGCGATCCGGGAAAAAGAATCCCGGATGACGAATAAGCGCATCCCGATCATTGCCATGACGGCCCAATGTATGGTCGAAGACCGGGAAAAATGCCTGGAGGCCGGTATGGATGATTTTATTGCCAAGCCCATCAAGAAAGAGGCCCTGCTATCTTTCCTGGCCAATCTGCCCGCTTAAGGTTAGGTAGCATCTTTCTTGGCCGGTATCATCCATGCCTCCCCTGCTTCTTGCGGTTCCAATAGAGGTAACCGGGGATGCCCAGGGCCACCAGGAATAGGCCCATGACCGAATTGATCAGGGGCGTCTCACCGCGGATAAAAGCCGTTACATCGCCGTACAGGGTAAAGCCCACGTAGACCAGGGCAAAGACAATAAATATAATCGGTACCGCCGGGTAGCCCCAGACCTTGTAAGGCCTATGGGCATCCGGCATTTTCTTTCTCAGCACGATCACACTGTAAGCCCCGGCCGCATAGAAAATCCAGGAGACAAAGATAACCATGTCGGTCAGTTGGTCGAAAGTGCCCGATAAGACCAGGACAGAAGCCCAGATACCCTGCACGATCAGGGACGGCCCCGGGGTCTTAAACCGGGGGTTAACCTCGCCCAGTTTTTGAAAGAAATGGCCCTGCCGGGACATGGCAAAGGGAACCCGGGCCGACATCATGATCGTACCGTTCACCGTGCCGAAAGTGGAGATCATAATAGCGATAGCGATGAAAGCGCCGCCGAATGGGCCCCACAGCCGCGTGCCGACATCGGTGGCCACCAGGTAAGGTTGCCCCGACTTTTCCCCGGCCAGGTACTTATCGGCCATCTCGCCCACCGGCACCATATAAATGTAGGCCAGGTTGACCAGGATGTAAACGGCGATCACGATCAGTATGCCGATGATCAGAGCCCGCGGCAGGTTCCTCTGGGCGTCGCGAATTTCCCCAGCCAGGTAGGTAACGTTGACCCAGGCATCATAGGCCCAGAAAGCGCCGGACATGGCCAGGATAAAGGCCAGGAAAATGGAAGTAAAGCCGGTATCCAGGTTAACCGTCGCTGGGTTAAAGTTGGCCGTGTGCCCGCCCCCAACGGCAAACGCAAATATCACGATGGCGGCAATAGCCAGGATTTTCAAAGCGGTAAAAGTGATCTGCACGGCGCCCCCCAGTTTTACCCCCAGGTAATTGACCAGGGTCAAGAACAGGAGCAGGCCGATAGTGCTCAATTTTAACCCGATAAACTTGAACGGGGTGATGGAGCCGAGCAGCGGGATGGGGATGGAAAAAGCTTCGAGACCAGGGCTTAGCCGGGGGAAATGGATAAAGCTCCCCAGCGCATCGGAAAAAACATAGGCAATGGAGGCGATGGACCCCGTTTGGATGATAGCAAAGACCGCCCAGCCGTACAAAAACCCGATAAAATGGTTGTAGCTCTTGTTAAAGTAGATGTACTGGCCACCGGCCTCCGGGAACAGGCTCGACACTTCCGATAAGCTCAAAGTGCCGAATAGCGTCATCAACCCGGCCACCACCCAGACCAGGATAAGAAGCCCGGGAGAACCCAATTGGCTGGCCATCAGGCCCGGTTTTTTGAAAATACCGGAGCCGATAATGGCCCCGACCGTACAGGCAATGGCCGTGATAATCCCGATCTGTCTGACCAGGTCCGCCGATCTGCTGTCACCTTTCTTTGTCATAGGCGCTCCTCATTCTTGGATTTACGTTTAACCGATATCTTGAAGAGGAGAATTATAAAGATTATTTCCGATAAATGCAAGCCCAGGGGCGAATCTAAATCGGCCGGTTGGTTTTGGCTAAAGTTTGAGGACGGACCGGTAAAGGCGGCGGTTGACATCGGCTTGCCTTGGCGAGAGGCCGGGTAAGAGCTCCTCCCAGGTTTCCTGGTCCTCCATGCACAGGTAGAGAGGAATTTCGCCGGACAGGCGGGTCTTTATTTCGCTGATAACAAAATGGAAGAGTTCCAGGCGCAACGGCTTAAAGTAGCGGTACTTGTCGTCATACCCGCGGATCAACTCCCCATAAAAAAGGCCCGAATCCCGGTGCTTGAGAATATGCGGCCGCAGGTTAGCCGGGAAGCGCAAAGCACCCAGGCTCCACCAGGCTACCTGCCCGGGCTTGACCCGGCCGGCGATCTGCCCGATCAGGTCGTGGTAGAGCGGCCGCCAGTCCGAGCACAGGATGAGCGGGTCGAAATGGATACCGATTTTATACCCCCGCGCCAGTACCCGGGACAGGGCCCCCAGGCGCTCGGCCAGGGAAGCTGTGCCCTTTTCTTCCCGGTCTGCCAACGGTTGCGGGTTTAAAGACCAGGAAACCACGATATTCGGCAGCACCCGGTCGAAACGCAACAAAGCGTCTATATGGGCCGATTTGGTTTTGAATTCAAATACCACCGCGGGAAACTTTTCCATTAACCGCAGCAGTTGTTGTGCGTAACCGGTCTGTGGGTCCAGGGCCAACGAATCGCTCAACTCACCCGTGCCCAACCGTAAATCGCTCAAGGTCGGGACCACCTCAGCCAGTTCCGCTTCCAGGTCTGCCCAATTCGTGAAAAAGACCGGCTCCGGGTTTTCCAGGTAGGCTTGCAGGATGCAGTAGGTGCAATTATAAGGGCAACCGGTGTGTAAATTGAGGTTAAAATAGCCGCATGAAACCGCGCCCGGTGTGCACGGGCAATGTTTGACCCATTTCCCTCGTTTCTCGGTAAATTTCATTGCTGATCCAAAGCGGCCGGGTCGGTGGGTAAAACTTTGTCATTTTTTTCCATTGTTTTAAACTTCCTTCATGTAATCCTGGATGGAGATTGTAATCCAGGATGCCGGTAAAAGTCAATGTCAAGTTTTTAAAATTCGGGACTCTACCGGCTGCAAAAGAATAATTAAAAAAAGAAATGTGGTACAATAGAGGATCGGTCATCCTGACCTGGAAGATCGATAATGAGTATCGCGAGGTGTAAAATGACGAGCAAGAGGAGGAAATCCCGCATGTTTGTACCAACGCTTATCATGGCCATCCTGGCCCTTATCCTGGTAGCGGTGGGTTACTTTAGGGGCGAAGGGCAACACCTGGCCGGTGCCAAAATCGGCCTCAAATTGACCCTGGAAGTCCTGCCTTTGCTGGTTTTTGCTTTCCTGGTGGCCGGCATGGTGCAGGTGCTCATCCCGCAGGAGTTCTTGAATCGCTGGGTGGGCAGCGAATCGGGTATTAAGGGCATCCTGGTCGGCACGCTCGCCGGTGGATTTACGCCCGGCGGGCCTTATGTCAGCCTGCCCATTATTGCCGGTCTCTTGCAGATGGGGGCCGGTATCGGTACTTTGGTGGCCTTCCTGACCTCCTGGTCCCTGTGGGCGGTGGCCCGGTTGCCGATGGAGATCGGCCTGATGGGCTGGAAATTTACCCTGATCCGGCTGGTATGTACCTTCTTCTTCCCGCCGCTCGCCGGTCTTTTGGCCCAGTTCTTTTTTTCTCATGTTAAGCTCAATTGATGCTGATTTTAAAAGAAAAATGGTCTAAGGGCTTGCTTTAACGAACGCTTTGGGGTAAAATTTACTCTCATTTTTTCCCAGGCTTAAAAGGAGGTGTCTGATGAGTTACAGAGTAGCTGTGAATGGTTTTGGTAGGATTGGCAAACTTTTATTCCGGGCCAGTTGGGGGCAAAAAGATTTTGAAATAGTGGCGCTTAACGATATTGCCCCAACCGCATCCCTGGCCCACTTATTGAAGTACGATACGGTATTCGGTAGATTCGACAAAGATGTCAAAGTTCAGGATAAAAAAATCATCGTCGAGGGCCGGCAGATCGAGACCTTTATCGAGAAAAACCCGGCAAGCCTGCCCTGGAAATCCCTGGGCATAGACCTGGTGGTCGAATCGACCGGCCTGTTCACCAAGCGGGACGATGCGACCAAGCACCTGGATGCCGGGGCCAAGAAAGTGATCATCTCGGCGCCGGCCACGGACCCGGACATCACGCTGGTCCTGGGTGTTAACGATGGCGATTACGACCACCAAAAACACCACATCATCTCCAATGCGTCCTGCACGACCAACTGCGTGGCGCCCGTGGTCAAGATCCTGCACGATAATTTCCAGGTGTTGCGGGGCAATATGACCACCATTCATTCTTATACCAATGACCAGCGTGTATTGGACCAGTTCCACAAAGATCTCAGACGGGCCAGGACCGCCGCTTTAAATATCATTCCCACCACCACCGGTGCGGCCAAAGCCATCGGCTTGGTGCTGCCCGATTTGGCCGGTAAGATTGCCGGGAGTTCGCTCCGCGTGCCGACGCCGGATGTCTCCCTGGTAGACCTGGTGGTTAACCTGGGGAAGAAGGCCACGGTTGACCAATTGAAGGAATTATTCCGCCAGGCGGCCATGAACCAAATGAAAGGTATACTTGAATATTCGGAAGAGCCGCTGGTCTCGTCCGACCTGATCGGTAACGATCATTCGGCCATTATCGATGGTGATTATATCACCGATATCGGCGGCGACATGATCAAGGTATTGGCCTGGTACGACAACGAGTGGGGATACTCCTGCCGTATCCGCGATTTGATCGCGAAGATCGCCGGAAGTTAAGGGAGGCAAACCATGTCTAACATCGATTGGTTATCAAGGGCCAGGGAACACCCGCAAAAAGGATTCCTGGCCATTATTGGCGGTATCGGCCTGGGCGATAAATTGCCGGTTATTGGGGCCTTGCTCGATAAAGCCGGCACCATCCTGGTGGGTGGCCAGGTCGCCTATACGTTCCTGGTAGCCGGGGGCGTAGATGTGGGCCACTCGAAAGTCGAGGCGGATTTCCTGCCCAGGTGCCGCGAATTGATCAAAAAAGCGGCCGAAAAAAATGTGCGCCTCCTGCTGCCGATCGATCATATCGCCGCTGTTAAGGTCGAGCCGGAAGTGACCATTAAGATGATCAAAGAAGGGGAAAGTATACCGGATAACATGATGGGCCTGGATATCGGTTTTGAGACGATCAAGCTCTTTGCCGGGGAAGCGGTCAAAGCCGGGTTGATCCTCTGGTATGGGCCGCTGGGCGTATGGGAGATCGATACCTTTTCCGCCGGCACCAGCGAGCTCCTCAAAACGATTGCCCAATCGGATGTGCCGGCGGTCATCACCGGGGAAAAACTGCTCCTGGCCGCCCAAAAGGCCGGGTTAGCCGATCGCTTCTCTTATACGGAGCGGCAGAGTAGGGTTGTGCTTGAGACAATATTGGGGAAAAAATGAAAGAGAGACTGATCATCGCCGGGAACTGGAAAATGAATAAGACGCCGGCCGAGAGCATCGATTTTATCAAGGCCCTGGATAGGGAAATCTCCGCCCTGGAAAACCGGGCGGCCGGGAAAGGCGTCGATATCGTGGTCTTTCCCCCCTTTACCTCGCTCTACCCGGTAAAAGACCTTTCAACGAGGATAAAACTGGGGGCGCAGAACATTTTTTTCGAGGAAAAAGGCGCTTTCACCGGCGAAATCTCGCCCATTATGCTGAAGAACCTGGTCGAATACGTTTTGATCGGCCATTCGGAGAGGCGGCAAAAATTTTCAGAGACCGATACCGACATCAACCGGAAACTCAAAACCGCCCTGCGTTTCGATTTCTTCCCGCTGCTCTGCCTCGGCGAGACCCTGGAAGAGAGGCAGGCCAGCCGGACGTTCTCCCGCCTGGCCGACCAGCTCGATAAAGGTTTACAGGGGCTTGTGACGGCAGATATCGATCGCCTTAGCCTGGCCTATGAGCCGGTTTGGGCCATCGGCACCGGGGTGAATGCCACCCCCGGGCAGGCCCAGGAAGTGCACGCCTGGCTCCGGGGGAAACTGAAAGAGCGCACCGCAGCCTGGCAGACCATCCCCATCCTCTACGGCGGCTCGGTCACCCCGGACAACAGTTTTCAGATTCTCTCCCAGGAAGATATCGATGGTGTGCTCGTTGGCGGAGCGTCCTTGAAAAGTGAGAGTTTTTTTGCTATAATAGACCATTCGTACAAAATTGTGGTCCGTTAGGAGGAAAGCGTGGACGCATTTTTACTGCTTCTTCACATACTGGTTAGCTTGTTCTTGATCGTGGTGGTCTTGTTACAGAGCGGCAAATCGGCAGATCTGGCCGGTGCCTTTGGGGGCGTGGGCAGCCAGTCCACATTTGGCCCCAGGGGAACAGCCTCCCTGTTGTCCAAAATCACCACCACGCTGGCTATCTTCTTTATGCTCACCTCCCTGCTCTTATGGCTCAGGGCCGATATGAAAGCCGGTTCTAAGTCTGTCCTGGGCAACCAGGCGACAAGCCAGCAGGAAAAAGTAGACGATAAAAAGTAATCTTCCCCACTATATAGATGTATGCCGGGGTGGTGGAATTTGGTAGACACGCAAGCTTGAGGTGCTTGTGGGTGAAAGCCTGTAGGGGTTCGAGTCCCCTCCTCGGCAGTGCACCTGGAGAGGTGCGTGAGCGGCTGAAACGAGCTGCCTGCTAAGCAGTTGTTCTGGAAACGGGACCGTGGGTTCGAATCCCACCCTCTCCGCCATCCCCCTTTTATCCATTGCCAAAGGTACATGGTGCATAAGCCTGCCCAAAACGGATTGTCTCGCTCATTCATAAAGCGGCGCCTGTTACGTCCTCACCCCCTAACCCCCATATTTTGTGGAAAGAAGGGCCAGGATGATCAGCGGTGGTAGGTTAGGCCCTTGATGATGGTAAAGGCCCGGTACAATTGCTCCAGGAATAGGATGCGAAAAATATCGTGGCCGAAGGTCAGGGCAGAAAAAGAGAGCTTCAGATCGATGCGCTGATCCAGGGCCGCAGACAGACCGGCATGGCCGCCGATCAAGAACACCATCCGGCCCGGATGGTGGGAGAGTTTATCATCCAGCCAGCGGGCAAAACCGGTAGAATCCATGGTCCTGCCTTTCTCGTCCAGGGCAATGACCAGGTCTTTCTCTTGGAGGAGCTCGGTCATCGCCTCGCCCTCTTTCTGCTTACGGATATCTTCATCGGGCAACCGGATATCTTTGATGATGACCGGCTTGAGCTTGACAAAGTAACCGATTTTTTTCAAGTAGTACTGTTCGAGATTTTGCAGGTCTTTGAATTTTAAAGCGCCGACGCAGATCAACTCGATTTTTCCCATCAGCCTGTCCCGGCGGCCCAGTTATGGTGCTTCCCAGCGCCCCAGCTTGTTGTAAAGAGATTTGCGGGAAATTTTTAGGATTTCGGCTACTTTTTTCTTGTTGCGGTGTTTTTTCAACAGGTAATCGATGTACTTTTTCTCCAATACCGCCAGGGGCAGTTCCTGCTCCTTGACCATATCCCAGAAGTCGTGGACATTCTTGAGCAGGGAATCCACATCGTCATCTTCGAGCGGCTTTTGGCGGATAAACTGCTGGGTGAGAAAATTTTCGAGCTCACGGATGTTACCGCTCCAGTGGTAAGCGAGCAAACCCTGGCAACCGGCTGGGGTCAGATCGATGGGCACCCCTTTCTGCCCGGCAAAGAAGTTGACCAGGGGCAGGATATCACCCTTTCTCTCACGTAACGGCGGGATGAAGAGGCTACAGGAAGAAATACGGAAATAGAGATCGGACCTGAATTCGCCCGTTCTTACCCGGGCTTCGATGCGCTGGTCGGCCGAAAAGATGAAGCGGGCCTTAATGTCGATCTCCTCATTCGATCCCAGGGGAAAGTACTTTTTTCGCTCGATGATGCGCAACAAACGGGCCTGGAGGTTGAGGCTGAGCAGGTCGATCTGGTTGAGGTAGAGGATGCCCTCCCCGGCCTTTTGCCATTTGCCTTCAAAATCCCGGTCCGCCCCGGTAAATGCACCTTTGCGGTAACCGAACCATTCGCTCTCCAACAGGTGTTCGGGTACATCGCCGCAGTTGAGATCGACCAGCACTGGGGCTTTGCTGAGCCTAAACAGGTAATTGACCCAGAAATCTTTACCCACCCCCGTTTCACCAAAAATGAGCACATTGCTATTCATCGGCGCGATGCGCTCGATCATCTCTTTAATCTCTAAAGACTTCCGGTCCTTGAGATTATTGATCAAGGGAAAAGTAGTATCGTTTGGCATCCATCCACATCTTTTCCAGGGCGTACTTCCGACGCATCTCGGCAGAGAAGATATGCACGATAAAATCGATGTAGTCGAGGAGTATCCAATCGGCTTCCCTTTTGCCTTCGACACTGAAGGGCTTGAGCTTGAATTCTTCCCGTAACTGCTCCTGGATACCATCGGCAATGGCCCCATTTTGCCGGCTGGATTGACCGCTACAGATCACCAAAAAATCGGTGATATCGTTGATCCCTTTGATTTTTAAAACCACGATATCCCCGGCCTTCTTGTCGAGCATGGCCAGGATGGTGCGCTTAACGGTCCCGGGAATTTTCCGGCTCATCACGTCGTGGGTCAGGGTCTCAAAATTGCTCGTTTTCATACAATCGGTTTTCCTCCATAATTTTTTTCACCTCCGCTCCCACCAGCTCGCCGATCGCTTGCCCCTCTTTTATCCTCTCCCGGATCAAGGTGGACGATAGGGACAGCCGGGGAGAATCGTAAGCATAAATATAGACACCTGGATGGTCGCCGGGCCGGTCGATGTCCTCGGTCCAGGGGATATTCTCTTCGGAAAGCAGGTTTTCCACCCGCATCTTTGACCCCTCTTTCCTTAAAACCACGATGAAAGATAAGGATTTAAGCAGTTCCCGGTAGTTTTTCCAGGTGCGGATGTTCAAAAACCCCTCGCTGCCGGAGATGAAGAAGAACCGGGAGCCCGGGTTGAGTTTTTTGAGCTCAGCCACCGTATCGATGGTCCAGGAAAGGCCGTCCCGCTTCATTTCGATATCGCAGGGGACAAGTTCCGGGTACGGTTCCAGGGCCTTTTGCAGCATCTTGAAACGGAAACCGGCCGGTGGCATAACCATGGCCCGCTTGTGCGGCGGTCTGGCAGACAGGATGTAAAAGATCCGATCCAGGCCGAAGCTGGTCATGATTTTTTGACCCAACTCGATATGACCCAGGTGCACTGGGTTAAACGTACCGCCGAGTAGACCGATCCTATTTTTCATGGTAAAACCCGAACAGTTTCGCCTTGAGTTTTTCCAGGTTGATATCCTTCAATGCCGATATTTCCAGGAAAGGGATATTCTTTTGGGTGCAGTGCCTTTCCAGTTCCGCCAACGCTTCCCGGTCATCCGGAAGTAGATCGATTTTGTTGGCCGCCACCAGGTATTTCTTCCGGGTAAGCTCTGCCCGGTAGGATTTTAATTCATTCTCCAGGATTTTAAAAGTAGCCAGCGGTTTTTGATCGGCCCCAGCAGAGACATCGATCAAGAAGACCAACACCTGGTTGCGCTCGATATGGCGCAAGAAATCGAACCCCATACCCTGGCCCAGGTGGGCGCCTTCGATGATGCCCGGGATATCGGCCACCACCAGGCTTTCGTACCCCTGGTAGACCACCCCCAGGTGCGGATTTAAGGTGGTGAAAGGGTAATCGGCAATCTTCGGTTTGGCCGCACTGATGCGCGAGATTAACGTCGATTTCCCGGCATTGGGCAAGCCAACCAAACCGGCAAAAGCAATCAGTTTTAGCTCCAGTATGACCTTGATCGCTTCCCCTTTGGTGCCTTTTTTGGCATAACGCGGCGCGCGGTTGGTCGATGATTTGAAACGGGCATTACCGGCCCCGCCGCGGCCCCCGGCAGCCACCGTAAAGGAAATTTCATCCCCGGAAAAATCGAATATCAGATCGCCATCTGGGTAGGTCTTAACCACCGTACCGGCCGGCACGAAAAGGATTTCATCCTTGCCCCGTTTGCCGGTTTTTTTGGCACCGCTACCGCTTTTACCGTTTTCTCCCTTGATATTCGACCGGAATTTGAAATCGACCAGGGATTGATTGCCGCCTTTACTGACCAGGATGATGCTTCCCCCATTGCCGCCATCACCGCCATCGGGACCGCCCCGGGGGATATACTTTTCCCGCCGGAAACTGACGCAACCGTCCCCCCCTTTACCGGCAATAAAGGTTACCACTGCGCTGTCTACGAACATTGATGTGAATGGAATAACCCGTGGCTCCGGGTTAGAGGATGAGGTGGGTCGGGAGTACGAACGTTAATTGGGTATAACCTCGACAAATTTTTTATTCTGTCTATCGCTAAATTTGACCACACCGGTCGTCAAGGCAAACAGGGTATCGTCCCGCCCCAAACCGACGTTCTTGCCCGGTTTAACCCGGGTCCCACGCTGCCGGATGATGATCGAACCGGCCTCGATGGCTTCGCCGCCGTATTTCTTTACACCCAGGCGTTTGGATTTGCTCTCGCGGCCATTCTTGGCGCTTCCACCTGATTTCTTGTGAGCCATTATTCCTTCTCCTCTGCCGTCTCTTTTACTTTAGCCTTCGATGCTGCACCGATCTCGATCTTCTCAATCTGGATACGGTGGAGTCTCTGCCGGTGCCCCCGTTTCCTTTTATATTGTTTCTTCGCTTTTTTCTTAAATATGATGATCTTGGGTGCTTTAATCTCTTCCAGTATCCTGGCCGTAATATGGGCATTCTTCACGAAAGGTTGCCCGATATGCAGCTTCTCACCCTGCACCAGGAGCACGCTATCGAACTCTATACTCTTCTCTGCGGAGAGGTTTTCTTGTTCCAGCAGTTCTACTTCGAGGATGTCGCCTTCCTGTACTTTGTACTGCTTACTACCCGTTTCAAGAATCGCAAACATGACTTTAACTCCTTCGTAAAATACTTTACGGTTATACCATAAAACCCCCCCCAAGTCAACCCAAAATCCCCCCCTAAATCATCCGGTTGGTTTTGGCTGGGAGTAAAGCCACAAAAAAGATTTTCTTTGTCTCAAAAAGGGGACATTTTTACTGTTTTCACGTATAATAAGGCTGGCAATAAAATTGCTTCCCCGATGAGTCAAGGAGGACAACATGAAAAAAGTCATTTTGACCCTATGCTTCTTTATGATGGTATGCGCGGGTACAGCAAACGCCCAGGCCCTGAATTTAAAAATCGGTTTATTCAGCCCGGAGATGAATTCGGACTTATGGGAAACCAATATGGAGAACCTGGCTCTCATCAAGCAGGACATGCGGGACCTGGTTTATGCGATAGAATATGAACAATTCTTCCGCCGCCACTTCTCCGTTTCCATCGAGGGGTCTTATTTCAGTAAAGAGCGATACACCCAGTACCGCGATTACGAATACGATGACGGCAGTGCGATCTACCAGAACCTGGCCCTGGAGATTACCGGGGTGGAGATCAATTTTAAACTCTACCCGAACACCTACCGCAACGTATTCTGTCCCTTTATCGGTGCCGGTCTGGGTATATATTACTGGCATTACGAGCAATGGGGCGAATTCCTCAACTTCGATGATTTTACCGTCGAAGAGGGGTATGCAGATACCAGTGCCTACACCCCGGGGATGAACGTCAGGGCCGGGTTTGTGGTCAGGTTCAGCCGCTCTTCCGCCTTCTCCTTCGAGGCCAAATACCAGTACCTCAAAGGCCAGCTCTCTTCCCTGTTCGAGGGGTTTGATAAATTGGATATGAACGGCCTGGCCCTGAGCATTGGGTTTAACCTCTTCATGTATTGATTTTCCCGGCACTATAATCTATCTGGAGGTTTATTATGAAGAAAATACCGATACTGGTGGTTTTTTTGTTGCTGGTCCTGGCCTGCACCTCAAAACCCCGGGTAAATACCGACCCTTTCTATGAGGGTTTCTATGAAAAGACGCGACTCATCATGTCCGATGAGGAGATCGAGATATACAAGCATCTGCCCGATGCCGGGGCCAAAGAAGAATTTATCGCCGAGTTCTGGAAAAAGCGGGATCCCAATCCCGATACCGAGGAGAACGAGGTCAAAGAAGACTTCATAGAGCGCATCGCCTATGCCAACCGCTGGTTTAACGAGAACCGCTCAAAAAACCGCGGTTGGGATACAGAACGCGGCCGCATCCTCTTGCAATTGGGTTTCCCGGATGAGCGGGAATGGGGAGAAGTGCCCCTGACCGACAGTGCCGGCCGGTTGCTCAGCACCCAGCGGGTCCCCCTGGAACGTTGGATTTATTACGAGTACACGCTCTACCTGGAATTCATCGGCGATTTCGATGGATTCGGTACTTTCAAACTGCGCCGCATCCCGGTTAACCTGCGCACCTCCCTGGACCTGGCCAAAGCCAGGATGGATTACGGCACCGGTAAAAAGAAGAAAGGTTACTTCAAGTTCTCGGCCGAATTTAAAGCCGATAATATTATCGTTGTTATCCCGGCCAAACGGGTGACCTTTGAAGACAAAGAGGGCCGGATGAATGCCGAGTTTAAGGTGCAGGTGTCGGTCTACCGCGATTACCGGAAAGTGAGAGATATCGATCTTCAAAAGACCTTCACTGCCACCCAGGAAGAAATCCTGGCGTCCAAAGAGATCACCTTCGATGTCGCGTATTCGCCCGATCAACCGGGCGAATACTACTTCGACATCATCATTGTCGATAAACTCTCAGATTCCCGGTATCGCAACTTCTGCAAGTTCAAGAAGTAATTTCTATTTTACGTGTTTGAGGGCTTTATCCACGGCCATCAGCAGCGGATCGATGGAGATTTCATGGCCGACCGCCTGCTTCATCCACAACTGGGGAATCAGCCTGCCAGTGGAGAACATCCGTTCCACTTCGGTGCCGAAATCTTTACCCTTCAGGTGTTGCTCGATCTGGAAATCGATCACATGACCGTAAGAATAGGCGGAAAGGTAGAGCGGATAAGAGATCATGTGGGAATAAATGGCCAGGATGGGTTGGTCTTTCACCCCAAATACCGGCGCATAGTACTTATTCCATATTTCTTTGGCGATGCGGATCACCGTCCCTTTTAACTGGGCGGCATCGGCCCCGGGGTTCTCGTAGAGCCATTTCCAGACCCGCATATCGAGCAACGATACACCCATGATTTCATAGACAGACCAGAAGGTATCCAGCGCCTCCAGGTGCTCTTTATCCGGGTTGGTCTCTTTCATACCCAGCAGGTCCAGGTCCCTTCTCTGGAAAATAAAGGCCAAAGCCTCGGTAAAAGAGGTGTTCGGCACGCTCCGCATCATGTAATAATCGACTTTATGGAGCGATATGGTCTGCTCCACGTTGTGACCGAACTCGTGGATAGCGATATTGTAGCCTTTGTAATCCATGCCGTCGGCAAACAACCGGGTGCGCAGGTGGGAAGGGGCCGTCTTCATATCGGACGGCCAGGCATGACCGGAACCGCGGGCCGGATCGACCACGATCTGACCGGCAATAAAATCGATCTTTTCCGGTGCGAAGCCGAGTTTACCGAGAATATTGGGGAAATCGGCTTTCATCGCCTGCGGCGTCGGGTACTTTTGCCGGCTAGCAGCCGACAATTTCTCTTCCGCTATGCCGCTCCTGGCCTTAAAGCCGTCATACCAGATATCGAAGGGTTCAAGATTGCGCTTCAACCGCTTCTGGATGAGCCGGCCGACCTTTTTGACCTGGGGCGAGGAGACCAGCCGCATGAATAGGGCCTCCACTTCCGGTTGCGAGATTTCCATTTCTGCATCGAATTTGCGCTTGATATAGGTGTTCATTTCTTCCGGGCAAAAAGCGTCGATCTCCTTGAGGGCCAGGAAATTGTCGAGCAGGTTCTGGTACCGGGTATTGGGCTCGCTCTTCCAGTCGATCTCTTTACCCTGGTCGAAGACTTTACCGAGGAAAGGATTCCACTCCACTGCCCCGTTGTTGATGGCGACCTGGGGGATATCCTGGGAAATGATCTGCTGCATGACCTTATAGATCAGCCGCTGCTTCTCAAGACCATTGGCCGCCCCGTAATTGACCTTGAGCTCATCCCGCAGGTTCCAGTGGGTCAAGAGTTTCATGCCGGCCGGGAAGAGCTTCTGCCCTTTCTCGCTTAACACCTGGCCCATGAAGATGTTATAATCCGATATGTACATGTCGGCCCGGGTATTGACCTCGGCATACTTCTGCAGCAGGAGGGCCGGGAGACGCAGGTTGAACTGGTCGCCAAGCCTGGCATACGCCCAATCTTGCCGCGTCCAGGCGGGGGCCAGTTGCCTCTTCTCTTCTAAGGAATAAAAAGGGAAATTCAGGGTAATGATAAAGGCGATCTTATTGGCATAAAAATCATCGTTCAGATGCGCGGAGGCGCTGTAACTGCCGAACATCTGATCGATGGGAAGAATATCGCCGCTGTCCAGTTGCAGCACTTCCTGCAGCCCCAGGGTGATCTCGTTAAAATGGCCGTTGAGCACTTCGAAATAGCGGGAAATCTTGAAAAAAACCGTCTCCCGCTCCTTGTCGCCGGCGATGAAGTGCTGGAGGCAAAAAGCCTCGAATGTGGCCGGGCAACCATCTTCCTCCCGCCACAGCCGGGCTACTTGCCGGACACCTTGGTCGATTCTCGGTTGAAGTTTTTCACCATACTTGCCCACCATACCCTGGATAACTTTGGTTACTGTCGATTCGGGCATAAAAACGCCTCCTTTTACCAGGTTTTCCTCGGCTGGTCCGGGCTGAGCGGCCAGCCAACCACATATCGCTAATAGAGCGACACAAAAAAAACAGGCACGTTGCTTCATAATTTACCTCCGTTTGGAATTTGCAGCGGTGAAATTATACCATGATCCCGGTTGGGAAGCAAAAACAGGAAATATGCCTGGCAATTTCAACCGAAAAGGTGTAGAATGGGGACGATGAAGACGCATATAGAGATCAAGGCGCAGAACCTGCGGCATAACCTGCAAGCTTTTTCTGCCTTTACCGGGAAAAAGATCATGCTCACGGTTAAAGCCAATGCTTACGGGCACGGCCTGGCCGAAGTGCTGAATATTTGCAAAGACCTCGATTTTATCGACTATTACGGCGTGGATTCGCTGGCCGAGGCATTGACCGCCCACAGCCTCGATCGGCAAAAGAAAATCCTCATCCTGGGCTGGCTGGATACCGATGAGCTGAAAGAGGCGCTAAAAAACGGCATCGAGATAGCCATGCCGTCGCTCGATTACTATAAACGGGTAGCCGGGATAGCCCGCGATCTAAAAGTTAAAGCCCGGTGCCACCTGAAAGTGGAGACCGGCACCGGCCGGCTGGGTATGGTGCCGGCAGAGGTGCTCGAGCTATTGAACCGTCCCGCCGGCGATCCTATCGAGGCGACCGGGATTTATTCCCATTTTGCCAACATCGAAGACACCACCGACCACACCTATGCCCGGCGCCAGTTAGAGATTTTCAACGACCTGCTCGCCCGGATAAAGGGCAAACAGCCCCTGAAACACTTTTCCTGCTCGGCCTCGACGCTGATCTTCCCGGAGACCTACTTCGACCTGGTGCGCCTGGGGATTTCCGCTTATGGGTTCTGGCCTTCCAAGCAGACATACATCAGCTTTACGGAGAAAAATCACCGCCGGATCGAGCTCAAACCGGTACTGAGCTGGTATTCCCGGGTGGCCCAGGTCAAGCACATCAAACAGGGGGAATTCATCGGTTATGGTTTAACCTACCGCGCGTACAGCGACGCCCGCATCATCGTTATCCCGGTCGGCTATTACGACGGCTATGACCGCAGGTTATCCAATGTGGCCAATGTGATTGTCAATGGGGTAAAAGCACCGGTGCGGGGCCGCATTTGCATGGACATGTTCATGGCCGAAGTGACCCATATCCTGGGTGTCAAGGAAGGCGACCGGGTAACGTTGATCGGCCAGGAAGGCGAGGAGAAGATTACCGTCGATTACCTGGCCGAGCTCTGCGGCACCATCAACTACGAGTTCGTGTCCCGGCTCAACCCCCTCATCCCCCGCCAGATCCAGGTCCGGTGCTTGTAGGGGCGAATAATTATTCGCCCTTCCCCCCTAACCCCCCGCGGACGGGGGGAGCACTACTGCATCTCCCTGCCATTCCAGTTTTCCGGCCAGGTCTAAGAATCGGTATTTCCCATAAGATGGCCTGGTTTTTAATCGCTCTTCCAGGAAAGTAACAATGACCGGGACTTCCCTATCGGTAATAATCTCCTGGTCGAGTCTGACCTCGCCCTTTTGATAAACGCCTCTAACAGACAACATCTTTTTTTCTCCTGGTACAGCTATGTTATTACTAAAACCGGGATTTGTCAAGTCAGCAAAAATCTTTGCCAGGCGAAAATCACGGTTCCCGGCCAGAGCAAATTCGAGCAGATCCTGGCCTGGGCGGAGAAACAGGTGCAGGAGAAGTAACTTCGGTGAAAGGAACCAAGGATTAAGTTGCTTTATCGAAAAAAAAGTATTATAATATTGGCGTATCGTGCTTTATAAGGTTGTATGCCTATGGGAACAATGTACGATCTAAACAAAATACCTGTCAGTCATCGCCGTGATGTAGAGAAAGCCATTGAAATTCTTACAAACCAGGGATGCCAGGAGGTTTACCTTTTTGGGTCTTTAATCGAAGGCCCGGTAACACCCAATTCCGATATTGATCTAGCTGCGAAAGGCATTCCGGTCGGTGCTTTCTTTAAAGTCTATGCAAAGCTCATAAAGTATTTAGATCATCCTGTGGACCTGATCAGCCTGGAGAAAGATAACCGTTTTGGCAACATGCTCCAAAAGGGAGGGTATCTCCAGCGTGTCAACTAAAAAGATCGTAGAAGATTTAGAGTTCGAATTAGATGAAATTGATAACCTCATGGATTTGTACAGGGAAGAATTATTCGAGTTGTCCCGGGAACCGAACACTGTTGAATTAATTGCTCTTGCCGGGGTGCTCCACTCTTTTTACTGCGGAGTAGAAAAAATACTCTTGATCGTTGCCAAAAGAGTCGATAAAAAGATTCCTTACGATATCAACTGGCATAAGACCTTACTTTATCAAATGGCAGAAGAGAATGAATACAGGAAGCCAATCATGTCTGATATCTCAACAGATGAATTGTTGGGGTATCTTGGTTTTAGGCATTTTTATCGACATTCCTACTCCTCACACCTTAAATGGTCGGAAATGGAGCACCTGGTAATCCACATTCAGCAGACCTGGGAAAATTTCAAAACGGAAATTTTGTCATTTATTGAAACGATTAGGGATAATTCCAATGAAGTTTAAGGCCCTTGGGCACCTTACTGGAGGTTTCAGCCAGGCTGTAATGTTCACCCGGTTTCAGGTCTGATTTTGTGTACATTCAGCGGCCGGTTTTTTTGATAAAATCCGGTTTTCTTAAGAGCACCAGGTGTTCTCTGGAAATCCCCCGTGATTCCAGGTCTTTTGAACGAACGCTACCTGGCTCTTCAAAAATATCTGGAGCTTGCTTGAACCAATATAAGGCAAGATTGTAAGTTACAAGTGCAGATTGCAGGTGGCCCGGTTACTCGATTGGCAGGATAACGATCCATTCCTGGGTATCGACCGGTACATCGCTGGGGCTTAATCGATGAGTCACAGGCTTTCTTGGGTAGATTGATCGAACTGGATAGAGAAATGCGCATCATGAAGGAGTGGATAACAAGCGCCTTGGGACAATAACCTTAAATGGCCTGGCAAACAAGACCGCTTAAGGATACGATGCGATCCCAACAGGCCGGTGAAACCTTTGGGGATAATCGCTGCCGATCCCAAAAGAATGGCGCCTGCTTCGGCCCGGAGAGTGCGACCGGCGAAGGGGGTAGTGCCCCGGCAAAAAAGGGTAGTGCGAGCTTCCAAAAGTATAGCACCTGTTTCGGCAAGGGATATGACTTTATCGGAAAGGAGACTGTATGAGAAAAGGTAAGACGACGATTTCCAGGGCTGGGTCCTATTCTGAAATAGCGGAATTCTGGGATCATCACGACCTGGCTGATTTCTGGGATCAAACCGAACCGGTGGAATTTGAAGTGGACATTCAATCGGAAAAAAGGTACTATGCCCTTGAGAGAAAACTCTCTGATGAGATATCTGAAATGGCACGGAAGCAGGGAATCGCGGTAGAGACCCTACTTAATTTATGGATAAAAGAAAAGCTCCTTGAACAGAGGAGCTTAGAGAAGGTTTGAGAAAGACCCGCGTAATCGCCAACTTTAGACCACCCGAAAAATCCGATACATTTAGAGAACATCAGCTAAGTCCTTGTCAAGATCGGGTTAATATATCCAGCATAGACCGGCCATCCTTTTCGCTGCGTTCACTATCCCCGGCCTGATCCAGGTAGCCATTCCCGTAGGGGCGAATAATTATTCGCCCCCTACCCCCTCGCCTTTGCATGGGAGAGGGGGGCAGGGGGGTGAGGGCGCTCTGACATCTGAACCGCAGATTCACCAGATGAACCGGATTACACAGAATATAAGAGTGATACTGGCCGGGGATAGGCACAATTTTGGGCGGCAGGATATTGCTTTTTGCCCCGGTTTTAGGTATCATATAGGGGCTATGACCCGAAAACCTGTAAAATCCACCCGCCCGGCCAGGGGAGCCAGCGATTACGACTCCGCCTGGCCCCTCGACTCTGCAAATTTAAGTCAGAGGTAAGGAATACAAAATGCCATACGTACCGACATGGGAAAGAAGAGCAAAGGAAGAAGGGGTTGTCCTGGGCATGGAAAAAGGGGCTAACAATAGGAACATCGAGATTGCCCGAAGGATGTTGAAGAAGGGCATATCCCTGGATATCATCTCTGAGATCACCGGGCTATCCCGGCCCGAGATCCAGTCCCTGCAAGCAGAGGAGCCCGTGCACTAACAGCGACACCTACCAGGCCATGAACCTTCACGAGTTCACCGTGAATCTCAACTGATTCGATACCCTATCCAACGATTAAAAACCCGATATCTCTCCAGTAAGGTAGATGAGGAAATGTTTTCCAGTACAGCGTTTATCTGAAATGACCATTCTTATCTTGAATAATTTAAGAAAAATCACTTGACAATTCAGTAGCCAAGTCCTAAAATGGCGATATGAATTTAATAAAACATAGAAAAAATATAAGTAAGGGGGTACTATGGAACCGACTACGATTATATCTACTGTATTAACGAGTATCAAAACCGCAACAGACATTGCCAAATTTATCAAAGAGAGCGACGCTTCATTTGAAAAGGCCGAATCAAAACTAAAGCTTGCTGAGCTTATTTCTGCTCTAGCAGATGCAAAAATCGAAGTCACTGACATCCAGCAGGAACTGCAAAAAAAAGATGCTGAAATAACAGTGCTCAAGGAAAAGTTGAATGTGAGGGGGCAGCTAAAATTTGAGCGGCCTTATTACTGGCGCATTGATGGTTCTCAGAAAGATGGGCCATTCTGTCAGAAATGCTATGATAGTGATCAAAAGTTAATCAGACTTCAAGCGAATGGAGTAGGCTGCTGGGAATGTAAAGAATGTAAGAGCACATACTTTGACAGTAGCTACAAGCCATCGTGTGATAGTAAAGAAACTAATATCTATGACTTAATGATCGAATGATCAAGTTGTCCAGCGGCGTGATATACTCCGAGTAGATCGGCGTCAAGATCTACGAGTTTTTAGGAAAACTATTTTTTATCTAATTTTTGCAAGCCCGGCCCGGATAATTTTTGATAGTAAGTAATGGTACGCTTAAGGGAGACTGTCCCCTGGATGGCTGGCGCTATCCCCGGCAAAAGGGACGGCCAACGGCTCATCTCACTAAAATTTCGGACTCGCTTACGCTCAAACATCGAAATTTTTCCCCCTAAAGCAAGGGAGCGTTCGATTCGCCGCGCCGGAACAAAATTGCCTACCTATGTTTCGCTCGATCATGAAGCGCCGGGCCCCCTGCCCCGCTGTTTTCCCTCACCCCGGACAGTATCACCCTTATATTCTGTGTAATCTGGGTAATCTGGTTAACGTTTCTTTTAAGCAGATGAACGCTCCTTTTGGTCGCGTTCCCATTGTTGACTCTGCCTTAACTTTGTAAGCGATCAATAAAGTACATCTTCACAAGGGGATGAATTTATGTCATGATGGGTTCCTTGAAAACTATACCGAGGAGGAAGCTATCATGGCAGAAGAGAATGGTCAAACAAGGCGTCAATTC